>Ga0194132_10002099_pt1 | contig 38441 bp, 31 predicted proteins | sample TA2KigOf80mmetaG_FD_148612 | JGI IMG/M metagenome (GOLD analysis project Ga0194132, IMG submission 148612) | Freshwater microbial communities from Lake Tanganyika, Tanzania - TA2015054 Kigoma Offshore 80m | ecosystem: Environmental > Aquatic > Freshwater > Lake | place: Tanzania: Lake...
CCCCTATTATGCCACGTCGCAGACGTGAACCCATGTGCGCCGCCAAATTCAACCGCCCCAACCCTCCCCCACCGCCGCCGTTTTGAACCGCCCTCAACATAGGTTACGATCGCCTTGCCGGTTGCCTTGTGGAAACGATAAATAGGTTCGATTCGCCGCCTGGACATTGTGTGCCTCCAAAAACGCGGAATACTGCGAAATACTGCGAAATCGAAATAAACCAAGGTTTTGAGCACACGTCTGACCGTCAGACGGTAGGTTGTAACCTGCTCTTGGCGTTAAACTTACGATTGGGCGCTGAGGGTTTCGAACCCCCGACCCCCTGGGTGTAAACCAGGTGCTCTAGCCACTGAGCTAAGCGCCCTGCGTTTACGTTTAGCGCTCGCACCTCGCTAGGCGAGCGCTAAACGTGAACGGGTTTTACATCGAGAATGAGCTGCCGCAGCCGCAGGTGGTCTTCGCCTTCGGGTTGCTGACGCTGAAGCCACGGCGGTTGAGGTCTTCGTGGTAGTCGATGTTAACGCCGGCGATGTAGAGCGAGCTGCGTTTGTCGATGGCCACGGGGATGCCGTGGATGACGTAGTGCTCGTCCCCCTTGGGGTTCATGACGGGGTCGAGGTCGAGCTTGTGCTGCAAACCGCTGCAGCCGCCGCCGACGACGCGCAGACGCAGGTAGACTTTGCCGAGTATCGTGCCCGCCGCCTTGCCGATGCGAGCGAGGGCGTCGGTTTCGGAGACGCCGGCGCGGGTGGCCAACTCGGCGATCGTCGGCGGATGCCCAACGGAGGCCGCCAACTCGCGGTGCATCTCACGATATTCCTGCGGCATGTGTTCGGGCTTAACAAACGCTGCCGTGCCGATCTTGACGAGCAGATCCTGCTCGGAAACGCCGCTCGCCGAGGCCAACTCGTCCAGCGTCGGCCCGCGGCCGTTCTTGGCGCTGAACGTCTTGAAGACGTCCACCTGGTCCGGGGCGAACTCGGCCAGGCATTTCAGGCGCTGATCGTCAACGATCTGCTGCACGGCCCTGGCGGCACGCTCCGACACAACGATCGGCGCTTCCACCGGCGTCTGCTCGGAGCAGCAGCCGGCCATCTTAAGTTCTTGAGGTTCTGCGGTTGCTACGGACATTGCTTTCTCCTTGATCAAAGGGAACTCTTCTCTCGTTCAGACACAAGGCGTAGGTCACGCTTTCCAGCCTGAAGTAGTTTTCGCTCGTGCTGTCAGGCTGGAAAGCCTGACCTACAGCGCGGGCTGCATGGCGCGCAGGCGGCGAACCACGCGGGCCACCTCGTCGACGGCAATCGTCATCTCTTCCATCGTATTGAATCGTCCGATGCCGAAGCGGATGCTGGCATGCGCCAACTCGTCCGGCACTCCCATCGCACGCAGAACATAGCTCGGCTCCACGCTCGCCGACGTGCACGCCGACCCGGAACTGACGGCGATCGTCTTCAGCCCCATCAACAGCGCCTCGCCATTCACGCCGGCAAAGCTGACGTTGAGATTGCCCGGCAAGCGTCCTTCGGGATGCCCATTCAGCGTGACGTCGCCGATTTTTGCCGTCAGCCCGTCATGCAAACAGCGCCTCATCGCCAAGCAGCGCTCGGCATCACGTTCCATCTCCATTACACAAAGCTCGCAGGCTTTGCCGAATCCGACGACGCTCGGCACCGGCAGCGTCCCGCTCCGCATGCCGCGCTCGTGCCCTCCGCCGTCGAGGATTGGCTCAAGCCGAACGCCGCGGCGAACATACAGGGCCCCGACGCCTTTGGGTCCATACATCTTGTGAGCCGAGAGGCTTAGCAGATCGACGTTGAGGGCTTCGACGTCGACCGGAATCTTGCCCACTGCCTGCGTTGCGTCGGTGTGCAGCAGCACCTTCTTGCGGCGGCAGATCGCACCGATCTCCGCGATCGGCTCGATGGCGCCGACTTCGTTGTTCGCCAGCATCACGCTGACCAGGATCGTCTGCGGCGTGATGGCGTTTGCCAGTTCATCCGGATCGATCAGGCCGAAGCGATCGACCGGCAGGTACGTTGCCCGGAAGCCTTGCTGTTCCAGCCGGCGGCATGGGTCAAGCACAGCACGATGTTCGATCGCGCTCGTGACGACATGGTTGCCATGCCGGCGATACATGGCGGCCGCCCCTTTGATCGCCAGGTTGTTGCTCTCGGTGGCGCCGCTGGTGAAGATTATCTCCTTGGCGGTGGCGCTAACCAGCCCGGCGATCGTCTCGCGTGCAGCCTCGACCGCCGACAGGGCTCGCTGGCCGAATCCGTGCACGCTCGCCGCGTTGCCGAAATCCTCGGTGAAGTACGCCAGCATCGCCTCGACGACGCGCGGATCGGTGCGGGTCGTGGCGTGATTGTCCAGGTAGATCGCGGGCCTCGCCGTCATTTTTCGCACCGCGACAGGTCGAGCTGCACAGGCCGATCCATCGTCGACTTCGCGAACAAGTCGCCGAGCCGCACGTCTTCGAGCACCGCGCGAAGCCGTTGATGCACCTCAGCGATCGGCACACGAATCGGGCAGCACTCCATGACCTCGCAGCATCCGTCCGGCGGCACTGTATTGCACTCGGCCAGCTGCACCGTGTCGTCCAGCGCTTCGATCAGGTCGGCCAGCGTTCGCTCGCGCACTTCCGGCCTTAGCAAGTACCCGCCTTTCACGCCGCGATGGCTGTCGACATAGTGCTGCTGACAAAGATCCTTGAGGATATTCGCGACGAACGGCCGGCTCAGCCCGAAGCGAGCCGCGATCTCGCGAGCACACCCACCGTCGAGCTTGTGATGCAAATAGCACAAAATCAAGAGTGCATAATCGACTTTTCGATTCAGCAACGGCATAAAGCACCACTTGACTGCTATATTTATCGTACGCCCAATGCCTGTCCTGTTCAAGCCCCGCCCGTATCACAAAATAGCCCTAACTGAGTTTACCAAAATCCGTGCTGAACAAGTAGTGGATTCGCCGAATGGCAGTTTTACGCCAGCAGGAGCTTCCTGTACGCCTTCGACGCAGCCGCCGAGCCGGGGGGTTGCGGTTGCTGCAACGTGATCGATGCCGGGTCTAGCGATGCAAGGCCTTCGGCGAACTCGGTCGATCGCGGGCGGGCCGAGCCGCGTGAGCGGCCGGTTGTCGGGCGTCAACCGGCTCCTAACGGAGCTCGGCTCGCCGGTGCACGAGGAATTCCAGGCGAGATCGCCGGGCGCCGCCGTCCGATGATACGCATGCGATGTCGATTTTTCGCGGAGTCGTTGTCATGTGCCGATGCGTATGCACTTGCTCGTTGGCGTTCCTGATCGCGATCCACGCCGGCGCGGCGAGCAATGGCCCGAGCGCCAAGAAACCCACGAGCGGCGTCTTTGCGGTGTTGCGTGAGAGCGTCAAGGAGAAGGACGTGTTGCCGCTCAAGGACGGCGAGGCGCTGCTGGTGCATCGGCATCGCTACCTGAAGGCCGGCGACAAAGAGCCGCCGCGCTACGTCGTCGTCCGTCGTCGGCCCGACGTAACGCTGGACTTGATCGGCGAGCCACGGGCGATCAAGCAGGGGGGCGAAGTCATGGGCATCTTGCTCACGCTGCAACCGAAGGCGGCCCAAACGCTCGAACGTTTGACGACGGCGCATCTCGACAAGCACGTCGCGATCGTCTTGGGCGGCGAAATCGTCACGGTGCACCGGGTGCGAACCGTCATCAAGAACGGCGACGTGCAGATCACGAATTGCACGCCGGGAGCCGCGGCGTATTTGCTGGAACAACTGAAGCGGGAATGGAAGTAGTCCGTGGTACGCCGTTGTCCGTGGTCACAGGCGTCCGGCGACGCCTTTTTCGTTCGACTGACTACAGACTACGGGCGAAGTGCCGATTCCTTGAGCAGGCCGTACTTCTTCATCTTCTTGTAGAGCGTCACCCGGCTGATGCCCAAGGCGTCGGCGGCGCGGGTGCGGTTGAAGCCGCTGCTCACCAGAGCTCGCTGGATGACGCCTCGCTCGGCCTGATCGCGCTGCTCGTGCAGCGAATCGCCCAGGATCGGCGTCTCCTCGGCCATCGGCAGCCCGGCTTCCCGCACCACCGTCGGAAGGTGACGCAAGAGAAGTTCCGGACCCGTGCACATCAGGACGGCATGTTGAATCACGTTCTCCAGCTGGCGCAGATTCCCCGGCCAAGCGAACGACTCCAGGGCTGACAGCGCTTCCGGATGGATGTCATAGAGTTCCTTGTTGAACTTGCAAGCGAAACGAACCGCCATGCCGCGGGCCAGAGGCTCGATGTCGCTGATCCGCTCGCGAAGAGGCGGCAGGTGGAATGACATGACGTTCAAGCGGAAATAGAGATCGGCACGGAATTTCCCCAGCGCGACCGCTTTCTCCAGGTCGATATTGCTCGCGACGATCAAGCGAGCCTCGCAATGCTGCGTCTCGGTGCTGCCGACCGGCTCGAACTCGCCGGTCTCGATGACGCGCAACAGTGTCGCCTGCTGCTCCAGGCCGAGCGTGTCGATCTCGTCCAAGAGCAGCGTGCCCGGACCGACCGCAGCGAACTTGCCGACCTTCGTACGATCCGCGCCGGTGAAGGAGCCCTTGGCGTGGCCGAAAAACTCGCTTTCGATCAGATTGGCGGCGATCGCTCCGCACGGAATGGTCATGAAGCGATGCTGGCGGCGCGGCGAATAGTCGTGCATCAATTTGGCGAGGAACGTCTTGCCCGTGCCCGTCTCGCCGTTGATCAGCACCGTGACGTCATGACAGGCGCCCAAGGCGATGCGGTCGGCCAACGGCAGAAGCGACGGCGTCAGCGCTAGGAGACGATGGCTCAGCGTCGCCTCGAGATTGGCATCTTCGGCAAACCGGAAACGCCGACCCCGGTCGAGTTCCCGCACCAGCAACGCCAGCCGGCCCGCGTCGTCCGGCCAACCGAGTCGCCGCGACACCAGGCCTTCAAGACTGGCGAGGTTGGACATTGGACCGATCGCGTCGATCAGCACCGTCACCGCGGGCCATTTCTGCAGGACGACCTGTTGGACGATGTGCCGAGCCAGCGCCTGCTCTTGCGGATTGGCAACGCCCAGGAGCAATAGCCCATCGGAATCGTACGTCAGGCGATCGCCGACGTCGGCAAAGGCCTCCGCATGCGCCTGTTGGCCCGTCTCTTCACGCAGGTACACTTGAATCGAACGAAGCAGGTCCGGATTGTCGGCAACGAGGACGACGCGAGGTTCCGCCATGGTAACTCCGTTCCGCCAGACATCCGAGCGCCACCACGCACCCGGAGCTGTGTAAGCCACAGTTAGCGCTGTAAACTTTCCTGAACAATTATGGGATAGGTTTGGCGGGTTGTCAAATTGCCATGGAAGCCCGGGGGTGTGGGTGCTCCCGAACCCCGGGGTTCGGGAGCACCCACACCCCCGGGCTTCCATAATCAGGGGAAGGGACTCATCAGGTGAAAAGACTACTTGCTGCTCTTCTCGATCTTGCGTTCCGGGACGATCCAGAGGTGGAGTTCGTATTCGCCGCCGTCTTCGCCTTTGACGGTGATGCTCTTGTCGGCTTTCCAGTCGCCCAGGAGGAAGCGGTGTGAGACGATGCGCGAGCCGGGCTTGAGCGTGTTCTTCAGCACCGGGGAGACGCGTTTGCCGAGGTCGTCGCCGATGTAGAGGAGAACGACCGTGGCGTCTTCCACGTCCTTGGGCTGCAGCTTGAGCATGTCGCCCTGGCGGATTTCGACTTTGCCTTCGAGCTTGTTTTTCTTGACGTTCTCGATCGCCAGCTTCATGATCTCGGGATCATACTCGACGCCGACGCCCTTCTTGGCGCCGAACTTCTGGATAGGGCGAATGAGCATGACGGCGTTGCCGCAGCCGAGGTCGTAGACGACGTCGTCCTTGGTGATTTTGGCGAGCTTGGACATTTCATCGACGATGTCGTCGGGCGTCGGAACGTAGCGAACAACGATGTCGTCCTTCTTGGTGAGTTCCTCGAAGGCGCTCTCGCCGGTCATGTCGATCTTGACCTTGTCGTTTTCGCCGCCCTTGAGCTTGATTTCCTTGCGGCGGGTGATCTTGGTATAGTTGTTGGGCTCGACGAGTGCTTCGATCTTGAAGACGACCTCTTTGCCCTTCTCCAAAGCCGTCTTGTAGACGCGCTTGGGGCCTTCGCCATCAAGCTGCTTGCCGTTGATCTTGACGATCGTTTCTTCCTGCCCGCGTTCCGGGACGAGGATGGTGATTTCGGTTTGGACCTTGTCCTGAGCACAGCTTGGGGAGGCCAAGGCTGCGACGGCCAGGACACAGACTGCGATGCGGAATGCGGTTTTCATGTTGGCCTGTGCGAAAAAAGGTAACGGAATGGAACACTGCGTTTACGTTGTAGGGTGCGTGAAACGCACCGCTGTCGGCACGGTGCGTTTCACGCATCCTACAAGGAAAACGGCAAACGATTTCAATACACGCCGACGACGGTGGTCGCCGCGAAGCCGCGGAAGGGCTTCACGCCGGAGCAGCCGTCCCATGGATACTTCGCGGACGGTTTCTCGCGCACGGCTTCGTCGCGTTCCATGAAGCGCGGGATAAACAGTTCGTGCGTGAGCGTCGTCAGCATCACGCGGCCTTCGCTGCCGTAGGGGACGAGCTTGTTGTAGTCGTCGAAATCGCATACCTGAGCGACGGCGCGGGGCTGCGGAGCGTAGTAATTGATCTTATAGCCGTCGGCGGCGGTTGGCATGTCCGAGGCGGCCAAACCCATCAGCGTGTTGCCATAGGTCGGCGCGATGTACATGCCAGGCCCCAAATACTCCTCGATGGCGAAGCGAATCCACTGGCTGGTCATCTCCGTGCCGCCGCAGAAGATGCCGGTGATGCCCTTCTCTTTGAGCGTCGTACCGTCTTTTTCAAGCCGGCCGCACAACGCGTCGAGCAGTTTCGGCGTCGTGAACATGCACTTGATGTCGTGGTTGGCCGAGAGAATCGTGACCGCCTGATCGACGACGTGCTCTTGATAGGCCTTGAGATGCTCCATCCAGCCTTTCTTGATGAGCTTGATGACCCAGCGCGGATCGAGATCGACGCAGAAGCTGATGCCGCCGCGATGCTGCGCGAGATGCTCGACGGCCAAGCGCAGGCGGCGCGGACCGGACGGGCCGAGCATGAGCCAGTTCGATCCCTTCGGAAAGTACTGGTCCGGCAACGTGTCGCTGAACATTTCGTAGTCGATCCAGTGGTCTTCGCAGACGGCTCGGCTTTTGGGGATGCCGGTCGTGCCGCCGGTCTCGAAGACGTAAGTCGGCTTCTTGGCGAGTTTTTTCGGCAGCCACCTTCGCACCGGACCGCCGCGCAGCCAATCGTCTTCGAACAGGCCGAACTTCTTGAGGTCCTCGAAGCACGTGACGTCTTTGCGCGGATCGAAGTCGAGCTTGAGGAGCGGGTTTTTGCCGGCGGCGGCGTCAACCCAGAACGGCGTGCCGGTTTCGGGATTAAAGTGCTGCTCGATAATCTCGCGAACATGCGCGTCGAGCTTTTCCTTGGCTTGTTGGGGTGTCATGCTCATTGGGGTAAGTCTTCTCCGAAAAGAATAAACCAGTTGTTCTTTGCCCGTTCCAAGAGGTCAGGCGAGGCAAGCGTGGCTTGCATCGTGTCTTTCAATCGTTGCACAATCACGGCCTTGTCAAACTGCGGCGCCAGCACGCGTAAGTCGTCGAGATCCTTGGTCCGAATGCTGGTCAGTTTACTCAAGAACACATCAACAGGATCGACGAAAAAAATCTGGAGATCGCCGTAGGTATCGTGATGGTGCAGGCGGTCAGCCCATCCAGACGGCAGGTAATGTTGCTGAAAATGAGTCAGTTCCAACTTGTAACGTTGCTTAAGGTCGTCGAGAAGCTCATGCTCATTTCGCAGCGGTTCAGGCACTTCGTCCACAACATCGATATCCCCGGTCGCCCGCGCCAATAAACCAGGAACGATTAACGCTATCGAGCCACCGATGAACATCCGAAGCGGCTTACGGACGCGGCGAGACAGCTCTCGCAGCATCTGACGCACGATTTCGGGGTCTGTTTTTTCCATTAGGCTTTCTCGGATGAATGGGAAACCGACCTTGTCGAACGGCTCCGCACAGATCGCGTCCAGCCGGGCTCGGACTGGACTGGCGTGCAACCATGCCTCCCAGCGCGGGGCGTTCCAATACTGCTTGAGCGCTTCAACGCTATCGCGAATCAGTAATCGAGTCCGATAGTCCAGCGAATCATGCTGGGCTTCCTCTTGAACGGCGACGGCAAGATCGTTGGCATCAATCCATGGCTGTCCCCACACGAGCTTCCAGAGGTCTTTCGTATATGTTGCCACCACGCTGACGCTCCTGTTGATCCCACCCGCGCTCATTTTATCGCGTACAGCTTCGTCTTGGTGTTAATGTACAGCACGCCGTTGGCGACGACGGGGGTGCCGTGCGTTACCTCTTCGATGCTGACGGTGGCGATCAGCTTTTTGTTTTTGCCGTGCTCGAAGATCAGGACTTCGCCGTCGACGGTGCCGACGTAGACTTTGCCGTCAACGTAATAAGGCGAGCCCCAGATGCCGGTCTTGAAATCGTGATCCCAAAGGTGGGCGCCGGTCTTGGCGTCCAGGCAATGAATGTAGCCCGGCTCCTCGGTGAAGTACACCAGGCCGTCATGCACCGCCGCGGTGCCGCAGATGACGCCGCAGTACACTTCTCGGCCCCGGGCCGGCGGCGGGTTGATCTCGCCGCCGAACGACCACACGAGGGCCGAGCCTTTGTTGGCGGCATCTTTGGCGTCATAGGTCTTGAACGAAACGTCTCCCTTTTTGGTGATGTCGAGGCAGAGGAAGTAGCTGTCGTCGCGGCGCTGCTGATGCTCAGGCATGGGGCCGAGGCCGACATAGAGGCGATCGCCGACGACGACGGGAGTGGCGACGATGTAGTTGTCGATCTTGCCGCGCGGGCCGCCTTTCTTCTTGCGCAGCGGGTTGCAATCGCATTTCCAGATCAACTCGCCGGTTTTCGGCTCGAAGCTATAGAGGACGCAATCGCCGCCGGGGAAGATGATCTGTTCCTTGCCATTGACGACCGCCAGAGTCGGGTTGGACCATTGGCCCTCGATGATGTTCTTGCCGGGCAGGTTCGACTTCCAGGCGACGGAACCTTTGTTCTTGTCGAAGGCGATGAAGCTGGGCGCGTCTGGGGAAACGAGCTTTCCCTGAGTGTCAACGCCGTTGCCGGTGATGACGAAGACAAGATCACCGACGACGAGTGGGCACGACCCGCCGCAATGGTGTGGGAAGACCTTGAGTTCCTTCATCATGTCGTAGGACCAGACGACCTTGCCGTCGGTAGTAGCACAGACCATGACGCAGGCGGGGGTGAGATAGTAGAGCTTTTTCCCGTCGACGCACGGGGTGGAGATCATGCCGAAGTCGCGATATTCGGAGGCGTCGGACATTTCGTGCATGATCTGCCAGAGGAACTTGCCATCGGCTTCGTTGAACGCCATCAAGACGGCTTTGTCTTTGTCCTTTTCCTTGGGATCGCGCGGCCGGGCGTTGTTGGTGCCGATGAAGACTTTGCCGTCGGCGATGACGGGAGCGGTGTAGGCGTTGCTGCCGAGCTCCGCCATCCACTTGAGGTTTTTTTCTTTTCCCTTTTCAACATTCCAGTCGGTGGGAGCGTTCTTGTCGATGGTGTTGACCATGTTGCGTGACGGGGAGCCGCCGAACATGGGACAATCCGATTTGCCGATGGTGGTTGCTTGTTCGACGACTTTGGCGACCGGCGCCCGATCGCGATCGCATCCCGTAAGGGCTGCGACGAACAGGACGAAAGCGCTTCCTGCGAAAAACATGATGTGCGTCCGTTTCATGAGGGTCCTCAGGTTCGGTGGTGGGGGCGGTTTTTTCGTTTGATGACAATCAGAATGAGAATGCCCTTTTTCTCCCTCCCCCCTTGTGGGGGAGGGTCGGCGTGGGGGGTATGAAGAACAGGCGAGTCCGCCCCCCGCACCCCAGCCCTCCCCCACGAGAGGGGAGGGAGACGATTCTGCCATGGAACATTATTTACCTGACTGTCAAAGCGCTCGCGTGCCGCCGTGCGAACGCTAAACGAAAAGGGCTAACGTTACTTCGAAATCGCAAACAACTTGTTCTCCGTCATAACGTACAAAACGCCATTGGCGGCGATCGGCGTGGCGCGGACGCGGCCGCCCATTTCGTTTTCCGCGAGCCGCTTGGCCGTTTTGCCGTGCTCGTAGACAAAGACAACGCGGCTATCGGTACCGAGGTAGATTTTGCCGTCAACGTAGTAGGGCGAGCTCCAGGTCTCCGACTCGGTGTCGTCGTCCCAATAGACTTTGCCGGTGTTGGCGTCGAGGCAATGCAGGATTCCCGACAACTCGGCGATGTAGACGAGGTCCTCGTGGATAGCGCACGTGGACATCGTGCGTCCGAAGTAGTTGTCGCGTTTCAGCCGCTTCTGATCCTTCTCGTCGGTGATGACGCCGCCGTAGTGCCAGACCTGGGCCGAGTTGTCATTCTTTTTGGTCTTCGGCGGGAAAACGCTCTCGTCGGTCACGAGTTCCGGGGAGACGTCGCCTTTTTTGGTCATGTCGATGCAATAGAAATGGCCGACGCCCAGGCTATGCTCGGGGTCCTGGCCGACGCCGATATAGACACGATTTTTGTAGATGACGGGCGTGGAGATGAAGTCGTTGCGTGTGCCCTTGCCGCGAAGTTCGTACTTCGCGTCTTTCGGGTTGCAGTCAAACTTCCAGATGAGATTGCCTTTGGGATCAAACGAGTAGATCCAGCCGTCGCCGCCGGGAAAGATGACCTGCGGCTGTTCGTTGACGACCCCGTAGGCTGGATTCGCCCATTGGCCGTGCTGAATCAGCTTTCCGCGATTGACGAGAGCCTTGAAGAAGTCCTTCTGCTCAAGGTTGCCCTTATTCTCGGCAAGGAGAGCGGCCGTTGGCGTGTTGTCCTGCCACAGAACTTTGCCGTTGGTTTTGTCGACCTTGATGAAACTCGGGGCCTTGGGCGCGGGGACGTTGAGGTGATCCTCATTGACGCCGTTCGACGTGACGACCCACAGGTGATCGCCGATGAGAAGCGGAGAACAATCGGAGATATTGTGCGGGAAGACGCCGAGTTCTTTGATCATGTCGAGCGTCCAGATCGCTTTGCCGGTGGCGATTTCGGCACAAATGACTTCGCAGCGGTTGGAGACGTAATAGAACTTGTTCCCCTCGACGTGGGCGCTGGAGCAGATGCCCTCATAGGGCCAATCGACGACCTGTCCACCGGGGAGCTTCTCGTGGACCGCTTGCCACAAGAAATCGCCGTTGCGTTCACTGAAGCACATGACGACGCCGAGATCGACGGGTTTGCCAGTCTTTTTGTCGATGAAGTCCCACTTCTTGTCGCGAGGCTTCATGTTGTTGGTGCCGATGATGACCTTCCCGCCGGCGACGATGGGGCCGCCATAGGCCTTGGAGCCGAGGTCGGCGACCCACTTGATGTTGGTCTTCTTCGCGACGTTCCACTCGGCGGGCAGGCCCTTGACGGTGGTGTTGACCATGTTGCGCGACGGAGTGCCGCCATACATGATCCAGTCGCCGTTCGCGCCGGCTTGTTGGGCGTTGGCGGGAGCCGGATCGAGCAGCTTGGACACGTCGCCGCGTGAAATCCAGTAGGCGACGGGAGCGCCGATCGCGACGATGGTGAGGACGGCCGCGATCCAGCGTTTCAGAGTCGGGTATTCGTTCATGTCACATACTCCTTACGTCGTTCGATCGTTGATGATCATGCGGTGAGCGTTTAGCCGCTCGCCAAAGGCGAGCGCGACTATCGCGCTCGCCTTTGGCGAGCGGCTAAACGAACACCGTTAGCGTTTGTTGGGCGTGATTTTCAGGTTGTCGTAATAGATCTCCGTTCCCGGTTGATCGTTGAAGTTGCCCGTCACGTAACCGTAGACGGTGGCGCTCCCCTCGCGGATCGGGTTGGAATCGGTGACTTCAACGGTCCACTTGGTCGGCTCCGCCTTGTCGCGCGGCCAGGCCTTGCCGCGAATGATGCCCTTGCCCCCGGCGATGTCCGTCGTGAGCTTGAGACGATACCAGACGCCCGGCTGGAAGTTGAAGTCGATGGTCTTGTCGATGCGGGGCAACGCGTCCCACGACATCAGGCGAAGCTTCTGCACGTTGCCCACCATGATCAGCGAGTAGCGATGGGCGCTGACGCCGATCTCGGGCAACTGCTTGATGACTTCGCCTTTGTCGTTCTTGGTGGCAACAGCCGTGCCGAAGACGTCGCATTCGATCGTGTAGTCCTTGGAGGTCGGGCTGGTAATATAGGCGTGGCCGCGGGCGAGGATCGGGCTGAACTTGTCATTGACCTTGGCGAGTACCTTGTTGCCATCGACGGTTTTGATCAGGTACTTGCCTTGGGTATTGACCCAGCCGCCGGGGATGGCGCCGTTGGGAATCTTCTCGAAATCGTTGACGTACGGGATTTGCGGAACGACCCGAACGCGGGCTCGCGCGGTCAGACCGCCGACCTTGGCGACGACGATGCTGTGCTGGCTCGGGACCTTGGGATCGACGGTGAGCTTCCCGTCAGCGCTGATTTCGCCCTTGAGCGCCGGCGGGGTCGCTTTCACCCCGGGCGGCGGCGTCGGCGCCGGCAGGCTCCATTCGGCCTTGACCTCTTCGATGAAGTTGCCGTCGGCATCGAACGTGCGCGCCTGAAACGTCGCGGACTGGCCTGACGCGATGGCGACCTCGGCCGGCACAATCTGTAGGTGGGCAGCCTTGCCCGGTTTCACCATCGGCGGCACGTCGGGTGGATTCGGCACGTTCATGCCGTTCTTCGTTCCGATGCAGATGATCTCATCGCTGGTGGCAAAATACACGCGGCCATTCGCGACGGCGGGCGTGCTGTTGAGTTCAACGGCGTTGCCGGCTTTGGCGGGGAAGCGTTCCTTGTCGAGCCGTTTGCACTTCGTTTTTCCCGGCTCGAGAATGTGGAATTGCGCCTGCACTTCGCCGACATAGATCTTGCCGTCGGCGTACACCGGGCTGCCGCGCACTTCGCCGCGGCCGTAGCGGAACTTCCAGATTTCGTCGCCGGTCTTCGTGTCCATGCAGAACAGATCGCCGCCGTCGTCCGGCACGTAGAGGCGGTCCTCATGAATGATCGGCGACGCATATCGGGCCACGATTCCTTCCTTGCTCCACACCAGCCCCGGTTGGCCCTTTTCGACTTTTCCCGCATCGAGACAGACGACCCGCCCTTGCACGTTGGTTCCGGGGCTTTCCTCGCCATGGCCGATGTATACGTGATTGCCTGCTACGACGGGCGACGCATTGAGCGGGCTGACGCTGATGACGTAGCGCCACACCGGTTCGCCGGTGCGGACCTTGAGAGCATAGACGCTGCCGTCGGCGCCGCCGGAGATCAACAGGCGTTGCCCGTTGATCGTCGCGACGACCGGGCAGGAGTAGTAGGTTCCGCCTGAGCCTGCCGGCTCGGAAATCCAGACGATCTTGCCCGTGGCGACTTCGAAGGCGATGTAGCGGTTGGCCCCTTTGGCCTGGTCGCCCCAGCTCGAGTTGACCATGCCGAGAATCGCCAGGCCTTCATCGACGATCGGGCTGGTGATACGCCCGCCGTAGCCGGTGACTCGGCCGTACTCTTCACCCATCGAGTGCTGCCAGATCACCTTGCCGGTCTTGCCGTCAAGGCACATGAACAGCCCTTGCGTGCCGTGGGCGAAGATGTAGTCCGTCTTGGGATCGGCAGCGAGGTTGGTCCAGCCGAGGCGCGACGTCACGATGTCGGTGTGAAAGATCGGAAACGTGTGCTCCCAGATCTTGGTGCCCTTGGTCGCATCCAAGCACATGACGCGTTCGACGATGGACTCGGCGATGTCTTCCTTATTGCCGTCTTTTTTCGCGTCGTAGTTGATGAAATAGACACGATCGCCGATTACGAGCGGAGTCGACCGGCTGCCGTAGGGCGCTTTCCAGACAACGTTATCCGCGACCGTGGTCGGCAGGTTCTTGTCGAGAGCGACGCCGGTCTGAAAGGGACCGCGCCAATGCGGCCAATCGGACGCCGTTGCGCCGAAAGAGAGGACAGCGATGGTGAAAATTGCCAATGCAGGTCGTGTCATGGGATCCCTTTCCAGTTGGCGAGCCGAGCCCCGTACGGGGCCGGGCGCCTCGATGCACAATGGGCAGCGCAACCCGGCCCCTTACGGAGCTCGGCTCGCCTGTTGAATCACAATTCGCCTCGCTTTCATCGCGAAGCGAGGCAATGTGCCGGGCGCGACGACCGCCACCTCGGCGCGAAACAATAACTCATCGCGGATCGCATCGGCCACTCTTGCCGCCAGGTCGCTGCCTCCGGATTCAGAGGGTTCAATCTCGATCCGCATTTCCGCGAGCGGCGATGACCGGTCGAGTGTAATGCGGTACTCGACGATCTCCTCGAACCGCCGCAGCACGTTCTCCAGGGCCGACGGATACACGTTGTTGCCGCGAATCGCAATCATGTCGTCGGTGCGGCCCAGGATGCCGCCGGCAAGCCGCATCCATTTTCGCCCGCAGGGACACGGATTCGGATCGACGCGGACTAAATCGCCTGTGCGATAGCGAATCAGCGGACTTCCGAGTCGGCCCAGGTTTGTCAGAACCAGTTCGCCCATGGTAGCCGTCTCGCTCCGCGAGACGCCGGCCTCGCCCGGCGCGTGAGGGTTGCCATCAATCACTTCCGCGTAGTAATCGTCCTCTAGTACATGTAGACCGCCAGGGTTGGCGGGGCATTCAATTGCCAGCGGCCCGATTTCAGTCATCCCGCTGTGATCGAAGGCGCGTGCGTTCCATGCTTCTTCGATGCGTGCTCTTGTTGCCGGGATGCTGCCGCCCGGCTCGCCGGCAACGATCAGACAGCGCACGCCTTCAAGCCGCACGCCGGCCTGCTTGGCGAATTCGGCCAGGTGCAAAGCATAGGTCGGTGTGCACAGGACCACCGTCGCGCGGTTGTCAAGCAGCATCCTCAACCGAGCGCCGCTCGACAATCCACCGGCCGCCAGACACAGGCAGCCCATTCGGTTTGCCGCCTCGAACGCCGTCCAAAACCCGAGGAACGGCCCGAACGAAAACGCGAACAGCAGCCGATCCGCTTTCGTGACGCCGACCACCTCGAACATCGTGCGCCAGCAGCCGAGCATCCATTCCCAACTCTCGGGCGTGTCGAGCCAGCGCAACGGCGTCCCCTGCGTCCCCGATGTCTGATGCAGCCGCGTGTACCGGTCGCGCGGATACGTCAGTAATTCACCGTAAGGCGGATGCTCGGCCTGGTTGGCGAGCAACTCGTCCTTGGTCGTGAACGGCAACGCGTTCCAGTCATCGAGAGCCAGGCCGGCGAACTTTCGCGCATAGAACCGATTCGTGGGCACGACGATTCGCAGCAACTTGGCCAGACGCGGGTCCATGATTCAGTTCACGTTTGGCGCTCGCATGGCGCTGCGCGGGCGCTAAACGAAGAATTATTTGATCAGATACGCATAAATCAACTCGTGATCGCGAATGTACAGCCGGCCGTTGGCGATTGCCGGGTGCGCCCATGTTTGGCTGTCGTTGCTCGTGGCGAGGTTCGCCGGTATCTGCGATTTCACGATCCGAAACGAGCCGGCAATCTCAAACTTGCTCGGGTCGGCGTCGATGAGCCCGACCTCGCCGTCGTCGGTGAAGACGTAGATCATGCCGTCGGCCGCGATGAGGGCGCCGCTGTTGCCCTTGAGCTTGTTGCGCATGTTCCAGTCGAGTGCCTTTCCGGTCTTGAAATCTTGCGCGTTCCATATGCCGGGCCTGGAATGCCCGTAGAGCACGTCGCCGATGAGGACGATGCCGCCATACGAGTTCTTAATGTTCTTCGTCGGTTTGCCGCTCGGGTATTTTTCGTCTACCTTGCCGCCCGCTTTGACTTCGTAGAGTTGACAGCCGTCTTCGGTGGAGACGTAAACTTGATTGCCCTTGACGATCGGCGTCGGCGAGATGGAGTACGCGGCGCCCTTTGTGATGGACGTTGTCCAGAGGGTTTTCCCGTTCGTCGCATCGACGCCGGCGAGGACGGCGCCGTCGACGTCGTTGATATAACCGATCTGAATATACTGCCGTTTGCCGTTGATCTCGGCGACGACCGGGGACGAATAGGGGGCGGAGTGCGTCCAGTCCTTGGTGCGCCATTTTTCGACGCCCTTCGTTTTATCGAGAGCCAAGAGCGTCCCCTTGGCGCCGCCGGGCGTGCAGATGAGCAGGTCGCCGTCGACAAGCGGGGATTCGCTGTAGCCCCACTTGGACATCATCATGCCGCCGAAGTCGGTAACAAGATTCTTCCGCCAAACGACCTCGCCGCCCTTTTTGGAGGCATCGACACACACCAGTTCGCCTTGTCCGCCGAGGGCATAGACGAGGTTGCCGTCCACCGTCGGCGTGCCGCGAGGCCCGTCACCCCAGGTGTTGTCCTTGAAAGTGAACAGCGGACCGATCTTGGTGCGCCAGAGTTCGATTCCCTTGTCTTCGCTCAGGGCAATGAGATACTCGTCCTTGAAATTCATATCGGTGCCGTTGGTGAAGACGACGCCTTTGGAGACCACGACTGAAGAAAAGCCCAGCCCGGCGTTTTTGAACGTCCACGCCAGGTTCGGCCCTTTCTTCGGCCAGGCTTTGAGCAGGCCTTTCTCCGTTGACAGGCCGAGCCGATTCGGGCCGCGAAACTGGGTCCAATCGTCGGCAAAAGCCACCGAGCCGACGAGCGCCAAAACGAGAGGTGTAATCACTCGAAGTTGCATGGATACCTCAAGGCAAAAATGCGATCAGGTCGGCGGGACTCACTCTTTCAAGTATACGGGGATTGTATCGCTCCGCCAATACGCTCACGAGCAGTGTAGTGTGCGTGAAACGCACCGTCACGCTGGACGACGTCATCGAATGGTGCCTGTCACGCACCCTACTGCTGAACCACACACCGTTGTATTGTCCGCAGCGCAAACAAGGGCTCGTAACGCCTGCGCGGGCGCAAGAAAAAAGCCCGGATTCCGCGGAAGCCGGGCGCTGAGCGCTAGGTCACAATCTTTTACTTAAGTGGGATACAACAACATTCATCCGACACAATGCCCGTGATCAAGCAGAGAAATCGGCCATTCACGACCTCGCAGCAGCAGCCTTCATAGACATCGCCAGTCTGCGTGCAATAGGTGTAGGCCGCATCGCAGCAGGGTCGTCCCTTAGCATTGGCACCGGCCGAGCAGCAATCGGATCGCTTGGAGCAGCAGTCGCTTGCCTTGTTCTTGGCCGCAGAGCAGCAATCACGTCGCACTTGGGACGTCGATCCGCAGGTCGGACGTAGTTCGCCGCATTCCGATTGGGAATGACAGCACCCGAGCCGCTCATACGCCGCGTCGCCGGCAACCCACACGGCGCCCGTCAGAAGCATGGCCGCAAACATCTTTGTCAACATGATGTTACTCCCTCGTTGTTTGCCCGACTGTCTGTCCTTCAAACTGTATTCATTTTTCCTTCCGACGCTACCCCCGGCCCGCTGAGAACACGGACCGAAACGAACAACACCATAACCAAGCTCCTGCCGTGTTGGATCTCAAAGGTCCTTCCGGACCCGCGCCGTCCGTCAAGAATCGCATCATCCGTGCGATCCGTGGTGCGAAACTCCGGTTACGCCGCTTCGCTCTTGGAGGAGCCGCCGAACCCGATGCGAGCCAAGATCGACGGGCTTTCGTCCTCGTCGTCGTCGGCTTTTTCCTTGTCCTTGGCGCTGGCACGGTCGATGGAGAACTGAAACGCGAATCCCGCGAACGCTGCGATGCCGCACAGGATCGACAGCAGCTGAGCGTTATCGTCGCTCCACGTGACGGCGTCGAGCACGTCATTGAAATGCAAGAGGGCCAGGGTAGCGTAGGCGAGCAGGATCGTCCCCGTGAAGCTGGTAAGGGCCATAAAGAACCAGCGGAACAGAAGCAGGCACAACAAGCCGCTGACGAGGAAGCAGATGACGTGTTGCTCCCAGGTCGGGAAGATGAGGTTGACAACGAAAGCGCCGCCAAACCCGCCGGCGGCGAAGGTGAGTACGCGAACCATAGCCAGCGCCAGGACACCGGCGGCGACCGCCAACAGCACGGCCACGACGATCGGTTGGACGCGCCAGGTCGTCGCTTCGAGCAGCCCGAAAAGGCCGGCCAGCACCGTCGCTGCGAGCACGATCCAGAAGCGATGGCCGAGCCATCCAAACAGCCAGAGCAACAGCCCGACCGGGACGAGCGCGATCAATAGCCCCAGCGACACGCTGCACAGGTCCGCCAGGATATCGGTCGCGATCAGCACCATCGAGCGCAAACGCCTCTGCCGAAACGGGTTTCTCCCCGTTGATGGATAGTTTTTTCGTCCGGCGGTGTCAATACCGCTTCACCCGCTTGCGGCTTCGGCTTTGGGGGTGCTCGACATGGTTTGCAAACGGCACGGGAGGGCGAGGCTCCTGCCGAGCCGCGAGCCCGCGAAATACTCGATTTCGGACGAGTATCCTGTCGCTTCCGGCTCGGCAGGAGCCTCGCCCTCCCAAGCAGGCCACGCAGACCATGTCGTGCACCCCGGCTTCGGGATCGCAGCACATGTCAAGTCGCCGGGAGCCCCTTGCGACCGGGAACCTGCAAGCGGCGAAACCAATCCGCCCATCCGGTGTTAGTAGGTTGGCTGCGCGCTGGTTTGCGAAAAAAAGGAAAAAAGCGCTTGGCAAGATCGTGAAAAAATCGCCATAATGTACTTGCGTACGCTTTTATTCGCCGTTAAGCTCACCCCCCTGGCGAATATTGAATAACCTGCCCGATTGAACTTTCCCACCCAATTTCCACGAAATCCGCTTCGTGGTCATCCTCAGAGAGGCATGTGGAATGCATACTTTGTCCAGAATCCGCTTTGTGTTCGCGTTGATCTGTGCCCTGTTCGTCGCTTCGACGGCGACAGCCGCCGTCGAGTTGCCCGACGGCAAGAAGCTCGACACGGTCGATTTCGAACGGCACGTCATGGGCCTGTTGGGCCGCACCGGCTGCAACGGCGGCGGTTGCCACGGCTCCTTCCAGGGCAAAGGCGGCTTTCGCTTGTCCCTTTTCGGTTACGAGCCGGACAAGGACTTCGTCACCATCACCCGCGACAGCGTCGGCCGACGCATCAACGTCATCGACCCAGACAACAGCCTCATGCTTCTCAAAGCGACCGGTCAGGTCGAGCACGGCGGCGGCATGCGTTTCAGCAAAGGCTCGTGGCAGTACAACGTCTTGCGCGAATGGATCGCCGGTGGGGCGCTTGGCTCCTACGGCAAAGGTGCCGTCAAGAGCGTCGCCGTGTTCCCCGATGAGATCGCTTTCAAAAAGGTCGGTGAACGTCGTCCCATCCAGGTCAAGGCGACATTTGCCGACGGCTCGGTCAACGACATTAGCTGCTTTTGCGATTACCGCACCAACGACGACGCGGTTGCCGACGTCACCAACCGCGGTGAAGTGAAGAGCGTGAAGCCGGGCAGCACGGCCATCGTGGTGTCCTATCGTGGCAACGTCCTGCCGGTTCGCATCATGGTTCCGATGGAACTGCCCGCCGGCTTTGTGTATCCGAAAGTTCCCGAAGTCAACTACGTCGATCGCGAAGTCTTTGCTCGGCTGCGCAAGATGAACATGGTCCCGTCCGATCTTTCGTCGGACACCGAGTTCCTGCGCCGCATCTACATCGACACGATCGGCCAGCTGCCGACCCCCGAAGAAGTCCGCGTCTTCATGGCGGACCCCGGCGCCGACAAGCGGGCACGCAAGATCGAAGAACTGCTCAAACATCCCTTGCACGCAGCCGTATGGGCTACCCGATTCAGCGACGTGACCGGCAACGACACCGCTGCCCTGGAACAGCCCGTGGCTCTCAAGCCGAAACGCAGCCAGCAATGGCACGATTGGCTCCGCAAACGCTTTCAAGACAACATGCCCTACGATCAGATCGTCAAGGGCATTCTCACCGCAACGAGCCGTGAAGGCCGAACGCCGGAAGATTGGCTCAAGCATGTGAAAACGACCGACAAAGGCATCGAAGTCGGCAGCTACGACACCACGGCATACGCCAATCGCGAAACGCTCGATCTCTATTGGCGGCGTCAAGTAGTCGTGCCGATCGAACTGTGGGGCGAACGGACCGCGGCGGCGTTCCTCGGCGTGCGCGTCGAGTGCGCTCAGTGCCACAAGCACCCGTTTGATCGCTGGACGCAGGCCGAGTACCGCGCCTACGCCAACATCTTCGCGGCCGTGACATCCAACAACATTTCGCCCGAGGCCAAGAAGGCCATCGACAAGGAAAACTTGGAGCGCAAAGGCCCGAACGCTCCGAAGAACAACGCCAACCTCAACTTGATCACCAAGGAAGTCTACCTCGGCGCGATCGGCAAGACCTTCACGCATCCGGATACGAACACGTATCTGCCCGCCAAGGCGTTGGGAGGCCCCGAAATCAAGCTGGAACGCGGCAACGACCCCCGCGTCGACTTGTACAACTGGATGCGTTCGCCCAACAATCCGTTCTTTGCCCGCGCGATGGTCAATCGCATCTGGGCCAATTACACCGGCGTTGGTCTCGTCAACCCGGTCGACGACTTCTCGCTCGGCAACCCCGCGTCGAACGAGGCGCTGCTCGACGCACTTGCCAAGGACTTCATCGCTCACAACTTTGACATTCGCCACATCGAGCGGACGATCTTGAACAGCCGCACGTATCAGCTGAGCGCCAAGGTAAACGCGACGAACAAGTTCGACAAGTTGAACTACGCTCACGCTTACATCCGTCCGATGATCGCCGAGGCTGTCGTCGATGTGCTCAACTCGGCCCTGGGCGTCTCGGAGAAATACGGCCCAGACATCAAGCCGGGGTCGAAGGCCGTGGAGGTGGGGGCGAGCCAGATGCAGAATCAGCAGCTGGCGTACACGTTCCGCATCTTCGGCCGGCCGCCGCGCACGACCGCTTGCGATTGCGAGCGGGCGATGGAACCAGCCCTGCCGCAAAAGCTCTTCCTCATGACCGACCCGCAAATCTTCGCCAAGTTCAACGATCCGAGCGGTCGGCTCCAGGGAGCGCTCAAGAGTTCCAAGAAGGATGAAGAGATTCTTGAGGAACTGTTTCTGGCGACGCTATCGCGCTTGCCGACCGACCGGGATCGCAAGGCCTTTGCCGAACATCGCGATCGCGTGGGCAGCCGCCGCGAGGCAATTACCGACACGATGTGGGCGTTGATCAATACGCGGGAGTTTATCTTGAACCATTAAGATTGGCCGCTTGCGGCTTCGCGCTCGCTGAGCGCCCGCAAAGGTCTTCGTGGCGTGAACGCGAAGCCGCAAGCGGCGGGAAAATATTCAAAAAATCGAAACTTTCCAGCTCCCTTGGGGTTGAATGCAGGGTTACACTGAAATATTGTCTAAACTAACGAATTTCCCGCCACCCCTTTCTCATTTGCTGCTCGGAGAAAGGTAGCTCTTCAGGGGGGGAGTCAGAGCAGCGTCAAGGAATCCTACCTATGGCACGCGATTGCGAAGGCTTTTCACGCCGTGACTTTATCAAAGTCGGCTCGGCCGGTCTCCTCGGTCTGTCCTTGCCGCAACTGCTCCAACTCGAATCTCAGGCCCAGGCTTCGAACGGCCCGCGTCCGCGCGGCCGAGCGACCTCGGTCATCATGATCTGGCTCGCCGGCGGCCCGGCGACCATCGACATGTGGGACCTCCGTCCCAACGCTCCGGAAAACATCCGCGGCGAATTCCGCGAAATCAACACGTCGGCCGACGGCGTCCGCATCAGCGAACACCTGCCTCAGATGGCCCGCGTCATGGATCGCGCCACCGTCGTTCGCAGCCTGGCCCACACGATTCCGTCGCACGGCCCCGCCACGGTCTTCATGACCACCGGCAACCTGCCGCGTCCGACGCTCCAGTACCCAGCGATGGGCTCGCTGGTCACCCGGCTCCTCCCCGCGGCCCCTGGCGTTCCTCCCTACGTCAGCTTCACCGAACTTCGCAACGGTTCCGCGGGCCAAGCTGGCTACCTCGGCACCGCCTACAATCCGTTCATCGTTGAAGGCGCTCCGGACACGCGTGCCGGCGCTGGCGGCGCCGGCACCGCCGCCAGCCTCCGCGTCCGCGGCATCACGCTGCCGACCGGCTTCACCCTCGAACAGCTGGAAAACCGCGACCGCTTGCTCCGCAACTTCGATGAAGGCATGGCCGACATCGATCGCAACGCCGACCTCGTCGGCGGCCTTGACGCGTTCCATCAGCAAGCCCTCGAAATCCTTCGCTCCGACAAGACCCGCAACGCCTTCGCGCTCGACATGGAACCGCTGTCGGTTCGTCAGCGTTACGGCATGACCCCGTTCGGACAAGGCGCGCTGGCCGCTCGCCGTTTGATCGAAGCTGGCGTCCGCTTCACCACCGTCAGCCTCGGCGGCTGGGACACGCACGGGCAGAACTTCGTCAACCTCCGCACCCGCTTGTTGCCGCAGCTCGACCAGGTCCTCTCGGCCCTGATCGGCGATCTCGGCGATCGCGGGATGCTGGAAAACACCATCGTCTACTGCGCCGGCGAGTTCAACCGCACGCCCCGCATCAACAACAACGCGGGCCGCGACCACTGGGCTCGCTCGATGGCGGTCGTGCTCGCGGGCGGCGGCTTCCGCGCCGGTTACGCTCACGGCACCACCGACACCAACGGCATGCAGCCGGCCAACGATCCCTGCACGCCGGACGACGTGTGCGCCACGATCTTCCAGCAGCTCGGCATTGACCCGCACATGGAACTGCAGACCCCCACGGGCCGCCCGATGCAGCTCTTCCGCGAAGGTCGCGCCATCGCTCGCTTGATCGGCTAAATGACTTGGCGAGCCGAGCGGCGTGAGCCGCCGGTTTGGAAACTCAAAGGCCCCGCGATGATCTCTCATCGCGGGGCCTTTCGCGTTTCGCCACTGCTTCGTGTCTCGGATCGTTCCAAAGAAAGAACCCGGTGTCGGGCCGCCGCAGCCTAAAGATCGGCGCGCTCGAGCGGGAAATGTGTCAAATCACGGCAGCACGATTTCGCGGATCAGGTCCAGGTCGCGGACGCCAAGGCGTTCGACGTGTTGCGGCACGACCGAGAACGTGACGATGAGTTGCTCGCCGCGCGGGCTGACGATCAGGTAGAAGTACTGCACCGTGCGCGTGCCGTCGAGCTCGCCGGTGGCGGCGACGCGATAGACGAGGTGATGCCCCTTGGCGGTGTCCTTGAGTTGCTTGCGTTCGATCTCCTTGGTCTCGGTCCAGCCCGGCGTCTTGGCCATCTCGTCCGCGAATCCGTCGAGGCTGATCACGTTCTTCACATCGATCTTCTTCCAGGCGGTGGCCGTGACCTGTGCCAAGAAGTCGCCGCGTTCGAGGTAGCGCATCACGAGTTGCGGGCTGTCCTCGGGGCTGGTGACGTGCCACTCGCGCGCGTGCTTCATCTCGAAGCGCTGCTTGGCGTCCTCGTGGCGAATCATGGTCAGATCGCTCGGCGGCGTCGCCGTCGTGGGTACTTTGACCATGGCGAACTTGTTGAGTTGTTCGGGTTCCTCGATGACGGTGCGTGTCAGCTTGATGGTGACATCGGCGGTCAGCGCCGGCGTGATCGGGCCCTGCTGGCGATCGTCCTTTTCATTCCATAACAGCGACACGACGCGCTGTTGCTTGATGTCGAACACCAATTCGGCATTGACGACCATGGCGACCTCCGCGCCGAGGTTGATGCCTTGGATAGTGCCGGTCAGCTTGATCGAGGCAAGCTGGTCCCGCACCGAAACGAGGGTGCCCGTCAGCTTTTGGCTCACAATCCCGTCCAGCTCGCACAGCGCCAAGACGGCCGCGTTGGGAACGGTCCAGGTTGCGCCGAGATCGACCGTCTTGCCGGGCAGCAAGCCGCCCAGCGCCATCGTGTCGAGGTGCTCTGTCAGTTCGATTTCGTCACGTGTCAAGGCGCCGTCGGGGCTGAACGAGACGACATGCCCCTTGATCCGGTGGGCGACGAGGAACCGCCGTTTTTCGGGCAACGACCGCTTCGACGAGTCGTTGTTGTTGAAGATCATCGTCGACTCAGCGATGGCATAGTAACGCGCGACCTTATCGGCGACCGTCGCGCCGGCGTCGAGATAGCGTTCCAAGAAGACGTGCTTGGCCCGGGCCTTGTGTGGATAGGTCTGGTCCTTACCGGCTTGCTTGATCGTGATCTTGCCATCGAGCTCCATCGCTAACTCGTTTTTGAAGAAACGATCGGCCAGCGGCGCTTCGGTCAGGTCCACGCCTTGGGCGTGGGTCCAGGCGGCCGTGAGGAGGACGGAGAAAAGGCAGATCGCGAATCGGCAAGGCAGCATGAGTGAATCCTTGTGCGAGTGGGGGGACGATAGCGGAATGGGAAGTCGATTCTTCGTTTAGCGCCCGCTGGGCGCTGGGCGGGCGCTAAACGAAGATGGCAATTATTTTTTGCCCGGGGGGACCACAGGCGGCATGGGCGTCGGCGCCGGGTCCATCGGCCTCAGGATCGGAACGGCCATTGGCGACGGCGCTTCCGGCAACGGCGCCACGCCACTGGGAGGCGTGATCGGCTGCGGCGTGGGCGGCGGCGGCACCTTGACCGGCACGTCGTTGTTAATCACCGGCGCGATCGGCGACGACGACTCCGGCGACACCACCGTGCTGTAGGACGGCGTTCCGCCATTATCCAGCACCTTTTTCGGCATTGCCTTCTTGTGCAATTCCGTGAACAATTCCGGAATCTTCTGAGCGATGCGAAGCTCTCTCATTTCTTTCGAGATCTCCAATCGGACATCTTCATAGCGCACCGCCGCGTTGGCCGGCAGTTGCTTTTCGCAGAACAGAATCACATACGTGCCGTCCTGCATCTTCATGAGCGGACCGACTTCGTTTTCCCTTAGGCGAAACGCCACGTCCTCAATATCCTTGTCGCCGAAGTGTTTGTGGATCGGCGGAATCTTGCCTTCCGCCTGCGCCAGTCCCGGGATGAAGCACTTCCGTGCCTGCTCGAGAAATTGCGTGCGGCCTTTCTTGGCCTCGTCAAAGACCTGCTGTGCGACCTTGGCGTTGTCCTTTTCGATGACGATCATCCGGCACTCGACCTTGGGTCCGTATTTGGCATCGAAGCCTTCGCGGATGTCCTTGTCGCCGATGGTCACTTTGGCGCGGACCAGCTTTTCCATCATGATCTTCGGGCGGATGACGTCTTCCTTCCATTCATAAAGCGTCTTGCCGAAACGGCGCAGGATGCTGTTGACGAATTCGTGCTGAGTCATGGGCGTGCCGAATTTGCGAAGGTCGTCTTGGAATCGCGCATCGACCTCGGCCTGTGTGGCGGTGATGCCGTGCTTGGAGCATTCCATTTCGACGATCTTGCGATTGAGCATGAAGTCGAGGCGATCTGCCCCGAAACGGTCGATGAGGTATTCGCCAAGTTCGGCGCGGGTGACGACCATGTCGCCGTAGATGTAGGCGACGGGTCGCTGGATCGTTTTGAAGATGTCATCGGGAATGCCGGTGTCACGGGCATTGGCCTGCCGGAGTTTGCCCAAAAAGAAGCAGCCGACGCCGACGCCGATGACGAGAGCGAGCTGCCAAATCCAGGGGCATCGTTGCAAGAGCGCGAGCCAGCCGGTCGATTCCTCTGCGGCGGGGGCCGCGGGCGAAGATGGCGCCGGCGTGGCGCTCTCGGGCGGTTTGGTAAACGCGGTATTCTGCATGGCCTCTCTCCTGACGTTCGGTATCCGTTCCGGAATGTCAATGCGCCGGAGGATATAGCGGAACTGTCCGAGAGAAATCAAGGCTTTCTGGGCTGCGTCTATCGCGGCGGGTGAGTCGTGGGTCTATTCGCCGAATTGTCGTCTTTCTCCGCCGAAAAAACGCCCTTTCGCGTGGCGGAAGGCGGCAAAGGGGAGCACAAACAGCCGTTTCGATCAATTTCCATCGTGCGCGGGCCCTCCTTCGGCATTCGTCGCGCGGGCTCGGAGCTTGTCGATGATGGCAACCTGTTGGCTCGGCGCGAGCAATGCTTGTTGTAGGTCGGCTTCGAGCCCCGCGGCGACTTCTGCTTTGCCAAGCTCGCGCTCACCGTGACAGCCACGTTTGCAGGGCGCTCGCGCCACATAGCGTCCGTTGGCAGGCCGGGTGAGTGACGAGTGGTGAGTGGCGAGAGAAGAAGTCCAATCTTATTCTCACCACTCGCACTCACCACTCGTCACTCACACGGCGTGCTTGCCTTGGCCGAACAAGGCCTCGGCGAAGTCGAGCGTCATCTTCAGAAGCTCGGGGCGATGTAACAACCCTTTCTTGCGTTCAACCTCCTGATATTGCCTACTCAACTTCTCCGCTTGAGGATAATCCTGGCGAACGAGGCACAGCTTGACCCGAATGCGCAGGAGGACATAATAGTCGGCATTGTCACCCTGTGTGAGCACGTTTTTGACCTCGGCGAAATGCCCCGACTCAAATTCCCACAGCGCGCAGATGCCGACGTAGTGGTCGTACCAGCCGGCCATGGCGCTCTTGGACAGCATCGGCACGATCTTGTCGAGCGTGTCGGTGCAGTGAATGTCGGAGTTCCCGTTGGTTGTACGGACCCGGATACAGCACGCCACGCATCCGAACAGCCCAATGCCCACCAGGAGCGCGGCCACGACATACAGGCTGCATGTCAGGAGGTCGTGAGTCGATACGAACGCCGCGATAGCGGAGAAGGCTGCAGCCAGTCCGATGAAGATCAGTGAGATTGGATCGAATGACCGCTTGACCTCGAGGCTGATGACCGTATGGAGTGGAATGCGCAAGACAAACGTGCCGTTCGTATTGATGCGCTGCAACTCCCCGTTGCAGATGCGCACCAGGGACGATTCCATCTGGCATTGCACGTCGTCGCCTCCGCCGAAAGCATCTCGCCAATGGCTTGCAGACATCGAGGGTCCTCCTCTGGCTATACACGACGTCGACAGGCAGTGCGTCGACACAGATCTCATCATCAATATGAAAAAAGCCATGCGAATGCGCGGCGCCGATAGTTTGGCGAATCGTGGAAGAAAAAGCTTGCACATCAATCGGCGCGACTTTAGAATGCGGCACGCAAACGACCTTGTCCGGAGCATTCCTCATGAGCGAATCCATTGACCTGAGCGGAATCTATCGAGCCGAGGGCACGCAAGGCGCCGTTGTCTACGGCGCTGACGTGACCATCACCAAGCTCGGCAATGTCTATCAACTTCAATGGCGATCCGGGCCGAATTTGTGGACCGGCATCGGCGTCGTCCAAGGCAACGTCCTGGCGGTCGCAATGCTTGCCGGCGGAGACGGCGTTCTGGCCTATGCCATCGAGTCGACGGACGACGACATCGTCCTTCGCGGCATCTGGGCATATGCCGCGGACACCAGGCTCTCCACGGAGAACTTGTATCGCACGCGGGCTGCGGGCGACCGGCTCAAGCTGCCAACCGAGTTTCGGGGTCGCCGCGCGTATCCGCACGCGGGCGGACCTCGGTCCTAAACCGTCGATTACGCGTCGGGTTCGTGCAGGACAATCATGAACGCAAACACAGGAACATGCTGATGAGCTGGCAGTTGCATGCGGCGGCCGTCAAAGGGGACCTGAAATGGGCCCAGCGCGCCCTCGACGAAGGCGCGTCGATCAATGAACAGGACGAGATCGGCTGGGCGCCCTTGCATCACGCCGTCGCCCACGGACACCCCGAGATGGTCGCTTTCCTGCTCGATCATGGCGCCGGCATCAACGACCGGGATGGCAACGAAGGCTATACGCCGCTCATGCAGGCCTCGCTGTCCGGACACGTCGACGTCGTCAAAGTCCTGCTCAAGCGAGGCGCCGATGTGCATCGCCGCGACAAGCAAGGACGCAGCGCACTCATGGCCGCGCATCAAATCGGCGCGAGCGAGATCATCGAGTTGCTCGAAGACGCCGGCGCATCGCCGACGCGCGACGAAGAAGAAGCTCTCGCAGCCAACGTCTCCACCGGCTGCCTCCTGGTGGTGCTCCCGGAGGTGCTCGGCATCGTCGCTCTCATCGTCTGGGGCATCCTCAAGCTCTTCAGCGTTCTGTGAGCGGCGCCGTAGGGACAAGCTGCCAGCTTGTCCCTGAGCCTTGGCTTGCTTGGGGGGACAAGCTAGCAGCTTGTCCCTACCATTCATAATCTTTCTCCATGCAGCGTCTTAACTTCGTGGAGATTGAAGAATGGATGTCGTGATTCTTTCGCTCGCACTCATCGCTATGCAATCCAGCGGCGACGCGGCTGGTTCGTGGTCGCAGTTTCGTGGTCCTGGCGGCGCCATTGCGGTAGGCAATCACGTGTTGCCCACCGAAATCGGGCCGAAGCAGTACGTCGTCTGGAAAACTCCCCTGCCGGTCGGCCATTCCTCGCCCGTCGTTCACGGTGACCGCATTTATCTCACCGGCGTCGAAGACGGCAAGCTCTTCACCATCGCCCTCGATCGTAACACAGGCAGAGAAGCCTGGCGCAAAGAAGCGCCGCACAAAGGGCTCGAAAAGGTCCACAAGATCGGCAATCCCGCCCAGTCCACCGCCGTCACTGATGGCACCCAGGTCATCGTCTTCTTCGGCTCCGCCGGCATGTTCTGCTACGACCGCGACGGCAAACAGCTCTGGCATGTCCCGATGGGCCCGTTCAAGACCGAGTTCGGCGCCGCATCGTCGCCGCTGCTCGTCGATGGCCGAATCGTCCTCACCCAGGATTACGATAACGATTGCTTCATCGCCGCCTTCGATGTGAAAACCGGCAAGCAAATCTGGCGCACCGAACGCACCGAGTTCGGCGTCGGCTATGCATCGCCAATCCTCTGGACCGTCGACGGCAAGAAGCAGATCGTCCAAGCCGGCACGTTGCGCGTCGTCGGCTACGACTTCGACACCGGCAAGGAGATCTGGACCGTCGCCGGTATGGCCCGGATTTGCAACATGACGCCGACCGTTGGTTCGGGCAACATTCTCTACGTCGGCGGCTGGGGCGCCGGCGCCGACCCAGGCGACATCATCGCCGTCCCCCCCTTCGACGAAATGCTCAAGAAACACGACGCCAACAAGAACGGCCTCCTCGAAGCCGACGAGATTCCCAAAGGCCCGATCAAGGACCGCTTGCCGCAGTTCGACCGCAATCGCGACGGCAAGGTCGATCACGCCGAGTGGGAGAGCATGCGCCACATCTTCGGCGCCGCCAAGAATCGCATGGTCGCCATCCGCCCCGGCGGCAAGGGGGACGTCACCAAAACGCACGTTCTCTGGGAGCAGACCAAGCAACTTCCGTACGTGCCGTCGCCGCTGGTCTACAACGATCTGATCTTCCTCGCCAAGAACGGCGGCCTCGTCTCCACGATCGATCCCAAGACCGGCAAGTCATTCAAATACGATCGCATCCAGGGGCGAGGCAACTACTACGCCTCGCCCGTGGCCGGCGACGGCAAAGTGTATCTCTTCAGCGAGGACGGCAAGCTGACGGTCATCAGCGCTCGTGCCGAGTGGGAGATTCTCCATGCTGTCGATTTTGGCGATCAAGTGTTCGCCACCCCCGCCATCGTCGATGGCCGACTCTACGTTCGGACCGGCGGACATTTGTATTGTTTTGGCGGCAAGTGACCTTCTTCGTTTAGCGCTCGCGCCGGCTTTCTCATCGTCCAACCACCGGAGGCATCAATGTACCGCACGCTCCTAACGCTGCTGATAGTATTCGTTCCGACCACGACGGTCGCCCAAACCGGCCTGTGGAACCTTGATGAACTGCGCAAGCCGCCACGCGTCGAATGGCTCGACAAGGACGGCAAGCTTCGGCGCCTGCTGTACGATTCGGAGCCGTACAAGGGCAAACCGACGCGCGTGTTTGCCTACTACGCCGAGCCGGAGAAGATTGACGGCAAACTTCCGGCGGTCGTGCTGGTCCATGGTGGAGGCGGAACGGCATTTCCCGAATGGGCGTCGCTCTGGGCCAAGCGCGGCTATATCGCGCTGGCAATGGACTTGGCCGGGCATGGCGAAGGCCGCAAGCGCCTGCCGGACGGCGGGCCGAACCAGGATGACGCGTCCCGATTTCAACAGCACGACATCAAGGACATGTGGTCGTACCACGCCGTCGCCGCCGTCATTCGTGGCCACAGCCTGGTGCGCTCGTTGCCGCAAGTCGATGCGGAACGCACGGCCATCACCGGCATCAGTTGGGGCGGCTATCTGACCTGCATCGTCGCCGGCGTCGATGATCGTTTCAAGGCCGCCGTCCCCGTTTACGGTTGCGGCTTCATTCACGAGAATAGCGTGTGGATTCCAACCTTCGGCAAAATGAAGGACGACTGGCGCAAGACGTGGGTCGACAACTTCGAACCGTCGAAGTTCGTCGGCAATGCCAAGATGCCGATGTTGTTCGTCAACGGCACCAACGACTTTGCCTATCCGCTCGACAGCTATCAGAAGACGTATCGCCTGGTGAAGAATCACAACGTGTGCGTCACCGTCAACATGCCGCACGGCCATCCGCAAGGTTGGGCGCCCAAGGAGATCGGTCTGTTCATCGATCAGCATTTGAAGAAGGGCAAGGCGCTCGTGCGCTTCGACGACCCCGGAATTCGCATGGAAATGAAGGATGGCGAAATCCGCGTTGCCATCAATCAATGGCTCGGCGTCGAACGCGTCGCTCTGCACTGGACGACCGACACGAAAGGCGCCTGGCAGAAACGCAAATGGGAGACACGCACCTTTCGCCGCATGGTCGGCAACGCCACCGACTTCTTCGATGTCACGCTGCCGAACGATCGCCCGCTGGTCTACTTCCTGACCGCCGTCGATGATCGCGGCGCGACGGTGAGTACGGAGCATGTAGTGATGGAGAAGTGACGCATTGCAGAGCCTGAAGCGTAGGCGTAGGAGCACGAACCTTCGACGATGCGTCAGGCTCTGATCGGTCAGCCCGTGGCATCGCAACGTCAATGCCAGACAATAGAATGGCGAGCGACCTCATTCGAGATTCGTTGGTTCTGGCTGGAGATTGGCCATGTTGCCCGTACCCCCTCCGGCCACATCGGACGCCGATGCAAATAAGGGTGCATCGGGCATCAACTGGTTCGTCCATGGTTGCACGATCGCCGGCGTCGTTATCGCGTTAGTAATCGTCGGCATTCTTGCCGCAATGGAAGTTATTGAGTTTAGGTTTCGAACGTTATCGGAGAGAGGCACGGGAAGCTGGTGGTTTTGGCTCGGCGCCGCGGTCGGTGCGGGAGTGGGTCTCCTGGTTGGAAAGACACTGCAGGGGATTTTTGAGATCGGAGCACAGACCTTTACCGGGACCAAGCCGACCAAAGATGACTCCAAGGATCCGAAGCCTTGACTTGGCCTGGAACACCGGCCGAACAAAGCCTACGACTCGACGCTGGCTGAACCGCGCGATAGAATTCCGTTGGAAAGAGTTTAAGCGGCAAACACCTTCGGCTGCCTGTTGGAAAAGGCAGCCGTTTTTGTCGCCTTGGGCGCTCGTAGCTCAGTTGGTAGAGCACGGCACTTTTAATGCTGGGGTCTTGGGTTCGAGTCCCAACGAGCGCATTCCTTTCTCCTCCCGATCCTTCGAGGGTCATTGCCATGTTCCGATTCACTCTCGGTCTCGGCTTCTTGTTGGCGCTCACGGCTTCGGCATGGACGCACGACGCACCCAAGAAGCTCCGCGCCGGCGCTTTTGCCCAGAATATCAATCCCAAGAAATTCCCCATCTCCGTCAACGGCGGCATGACCGATCGCCAGACCACGCAAGTGCACGACACGCTCCACGCACGCTGCCTGGTGCTCGACGATGGCTTGACAACGATTGCCATCGTCGTTTGCGACAGCTGCATGATCCCTCGCGAAGTGACCGACCGGGCCAAGGAAATTGTGCGCAAAAGCGTCCCGATCTCGGCCGATCGCATCTTGATCTCGGCCACGCACTGCCATTCCGCTCCGACGGTCGCCGGCGTGTTTCAAAGCGAACCGAATGCCGAGTATCAGGAGTTCCTCGCTCGCGCAATCGCCGTCTCGATCGTCCGTGCCTACGACATGCTGGAGCCAGCCAAGATCGGCTGGGGCGTCGGCAAGGACGACACCCAGGTCTTCAACCGCCGCTGGAAGATCAAGCAGGGATCAACGCTCGCGCTCGACCCGTTCGGCAAGAATACCGACAAGGTCAAGATGAACCCGGGCTACATGCACCCCGACATTCTCGAACCGGCAGGGCCCATCGATCCGGATGTCTCGTTTGTTTCCGTGCAGACCACGGCCGGCAAGCCGATCGCGTTCCTGGCGAATTATTCGCTGCACTACGTCGGCGGTGTGCCCGATCTGTCGGCAGACTATTTCGGCATCTTCGCCGAACGCATCGGCGCCATGCTTAACGCCGACAAGCATTTCGTCGGCATCATGTCCAATGGCACGAGCGGCAACATCAATAACGTCAATTTCGCCAGGATGGCGCCCGGCAAGCGACAGCCCGGCGAGCAAGCCCGCGTCGTTGCGGAAAGCGTCGCAAAGGCTGCCTTTGACGCTCACAAGAAGGTCAAGCACGTCGACTGGATTCCGCTCCGGATGATCCAAAAGGAAATCGAACTCGGCGTGCGCAAGCCGACCGCCGACGAGGTCAGGGATGCGCAAGATCGGCTCGACCAGATGAAAGGCAAACCCCTAACCAAGATGCCGGAAATCTACGCTCGCGAAACGGTGCTGATGTCCAAGTATCCGGCGAGAGTCCCGGTGATCCTGCAGGCGATTCGGATTGGCGATCTGGGCATCGTTGCCAACCCGTGTGAAACTTTTGTCGAGATCGGGCTGGATATCAAGAAGCTGAGTCCGTTCAAGCACACATTCACCATCGAACTCGCCAACGGCTACAACGGCTACCTTCCCACGCCGGAGCATCATGCCCTCGGCGGCTACGAGACATGGCGAGCGCGCTCGAGTTACCTCGAAGTCGACGCCTCGCGTGCAATCATGACGATCTGGCTGGACCTGCTGAAGGAGGTAGCGAAGTAATCGCCGTATTCGATCACCGATAAACACGCCGTGGCCAAGCCGCGACTAGGTAGATGGAAACGCAGAGTGCGCAGAGAACGCGGAGAGCACAAAGGGAAAACTCTCTGCGTCCTCGGCGCACTCTGCGTTTTCAAATTTGACGGGCAATGAGTCGCTATGTTCCTGTGATTCCCAATCGGTGTTGATCTGTGCTCATCCGTGGTTCATTTCTTCCTGCGCTCGAATTCCTGGGCGACCTGGGCGAGCGTTCGAGTGTTGAATACGTCGGCTTTCTCGAGCCAGCCGCGGCGGGCGACATCGACGCCGAATCGCGTGAAGGCGAGTTCTTCCGGAGCATGTGCATCGGGATTGATGACGAGCATGACGCCGAGCGATTTAGCGCGCTTGCAGTGGATCCAGTCTAGGTCGAGCCGGTACGGGTTGGCATTGATCTCGATCATCGTGCCGGCCTTGGCTGCCGCGTGCAGAACGGCGTCGAGATCGACCTTGTAGGCGTCGCGTTTCAAGAGCAGCCGGCCCGTCGCATGGCCTAGCATGGTCACGCGCGGATGCTGGATCGCCTTGATGATGCGGGCCGTCATTTCCTCTTGCGTCTGATTGAAGTAAGAGTGCACGCTGGCAACGACGTAGTCGAAGGTGTCGAGCACGTCGTCGGTGTAATCGAGCGAACCGTCCTGCAGGATGTCGCATTCGATGCCTTTGAAGATGCGTATCCCCTCACCCCCAGCCCCTCTCCCCCGGGTGGCGAGGGGGGCATGTTTGGCGTTGAAGGCGTCCATCTCCTTTTGCTGCTGGCGCACGCGCTCGGGCGACAGGCCGTTGGCAACCGTCAGCGATTGCGAATGGTCGGCGATGCCCAGGTAATCGTAGCCGAGTGCGCGGGCGGCGTCGGCCATCTGCGCTAGGCTGGCGCTACCGTCGGACCAGGTCGTGTGATTGTGAAACACGCCGTGAATGTCCTTCGGCTCCAGCAGATCGGGCAGTTTGTTGTTGGCGGCCGCGTCGATCTCGCCGGTGTCCTCGCGCAGTTCGGGCGGCACATACTCCAGATCGAGCGCTTTGTAGATGTCCGGCTCGTCAGCGATCTTCTTTTTGCAGCCAGCCAGGTCGTATTCGTTGAGCTTGTAGCCGTAGTCGATGGCGCGTTGCCGCAATCGGATGTTGTGCTCTTTGCTGCCGGTGAAGTAGTTGAGGGCGAAGGGAAACTGCTGTGCGCTGACGACACGCAGGTCGGCGTTGATGAGGATGCGCGTCGTGTGATGATCGATGCCGGCGAGCAAGACGCTCGACTTGGTCTCGCCATGGCCGATGACCTTTTGCACGTTGGGGAGCTTGACGAAGGCGTCCATGATCGGGCCGGCGGCGTCGGCGCTGACGAGGATGTCGATATCGCGGATCGTTTCCTTGCGCCGGCGCACGCTGCCGCACACCTCCAGGCGATGAATGCCGGGGAGTTTTTTCAGCTCAGCGATGACAGCCTCGGCGATCAGCATCGCTTGATCGAGGCGGACGCGATTGCCGACTTGATCGAGGAAGGCCAGACCATCGAGGATATTTTTTTGTGTTTTTTCGCCGAAGCCTTTGAGCTTGGCGACGGCGCCGTTCTCGCAGCCGGCTTTGAGCTTGGGGAGGTCGTCGATGCCGAGCTGATCGTAGAGGGCTTTGATTTTTTTGGGGCCCATGCCGGGCAGCCGAAGCATTTGCAAGAGTCCCGGCGGCGTCTTGGCCTTGAGTTCTTCATAGAACGGCAGCTTGCCGGTGGTGACGAGCGTGGTGATCTTGTCGCGCAAGGTTTCGCCGATGCCGGGCACCTGATCGAGCGTGCCGGCGGCGACGAGGTCTTCGACGTTGGTTTCGAGTTGGGCGATGGTGCGTCCGGCTTTGGAGTAGGCGCCGGCGCGAAACGGATTCTCCCCCTGCAACTCGAGCAGGACGGCAATCTCTTCCAACACCGCAGCAACTTCGGCTTTGTCCATGGCGCGCCCCTTTGTAGCCACGGTTGTTTTACAAGGAGCCGCGGACGAAGTAAGCGGCACTGCGCTGTCGTTTGCTTCATTGATTTTCGACCAAGTTCCTCGCGCGGCGCGGAGCCTTTTCTTCGTCCCGTAGGGATGGTTGAAAATAGCCCAGCACATTTGTGTTGGGTGGATCGGGTTCGAGGAAAGTTAAAGTCTCGTAGGGACGACTGATTCAGTCGTCCCTACGGGACGGAATTGATGTTGGATGCGGCTGGACCCAGCACTGAAGTACTGGGCTATTCTCAGCCGTCCCTACGGGACGAAGGCCAATGGGCTTTCCAACTATCGGGGTTGTGGGCGCAGCCCACGCTCAGCGCGCGGCTCAGTTTTGACAATCCATACTTTTCGGGTAGAATCTGGGATAGCCTTGGAGCGCATGTCATGAGCCTTCGCAGCGCAACGATGGTGATCGTTCTGGCCGCCGTGACGTTCACGAGCGGGTGTGGACGGCGTCGTCAGCCTCCGCCGCCGGCGAACCCGGCCCGGCCGATGGCTCAGCCGCAGGTGAAGTTTCCCGCCGGGGAACCTGGGCGCCCCATTACCGTTCGTGTTCTGAGTCGGCTTGGGCCCGGGCAAATCAAGGAAACCACGACCCTGACGGTCAACGGCGTTACGCGCGTGATCCATCTCGATCTCGATACGTTGCCCAAGACGAGCGTAGACTTTACGCTCCCTGGTCCCGGTCTGCTCACCTATTCCGCGACCTGCCAGACTACATACAAGAACATGGTTCGCCACGGACGAGGCAACGGGCAACTGCATATCGGCAATGAAACGACGTTTGAACTTTTCATGCGCGACGCCGTCGTCGACCCGTTCGAGCTGTTCCTGCAGACGCACGAACAAGTCGGTCCGCTCGCGCAGGTGACGCTTGCGCCCGATTATCGCCGCGTCGAACGGGAACGCAGGAGAATCGACGTTGCTCCGGGGCAACCGGCGAACGTAAAGGTCTCGCGCACCGTCGAGCACAAAGTGATCTTTCGGCAAAACGGCGAAAACATCGCCGATAGCAAGCTCGGCATTCCTTTGGGCGTGACCGCAACCGTCAAGGCGCGTCTAGCCGAGGCGCTCAACCGTGCTTGGGCCAACTCGACCGCCGTCGAAGAGGAAGTCTCGCTGCAAGGCGGCAAAGGGCGTCACTTCGAGGTCGTCTGGTACGATCATATCCGCACCGGCGCCGTCACGTTCAGCGACAACACCGGCATGGACATCGTCGAGGTCCGCAGAGAATTTGAAGTGACCGAATCGACCACCTTTGAGCTGCGCACCGTCATCGAGTGAGCGAGCGCGCGTTCATATATTATCCGCATGACGACTACTCCGAAGAAGATCACGCTCGGCCTGATTCAGATGAAGTGCGACGCAACGCCGGCGGTCAATCGTGACCGCGCGGTCGAACGCATCACGCAGGCCGCCCAGCGCGGCGCCGACATCATCTGCCTGCCCGAGCTCTTTCTGTCGCATTACTTCTGCCAAAAGATGACGACGGAATTGTTCGACCTGGCGGAACCGATCCCCGGGCCGACGACCGATCGCCTCGGCTCACTCGCTCGCTCGCTCGGCAAAGTCCTCATCGCGTCGATCTTCGAGAAGCGAGCCCCCGGCCTCTTTCATAACACCGCCGTCGTCTTCGACGCCGACGGTTCGATGCTCGGCCTCTATCGCAAGATGCACATTCCAGACGATCCGCTCTATCACGAAAAGTACTACTTCACGCCGGGCGACCTCGGCTTCCGCACGTTCGACACGCGTTTTGGCCGAATCGGCGTGCTGGTCTGCTGGGATCAATGGTATCCCGAGGCCGCCCGGCTCACGGCGCTCAAGGGAGCGCAGGTCCTTTTCTATCCGACGGCGATCGGCTGGCATCCGCGCGAGAAGGCGGAGTTCGGCACGCAGCAGCACTGCGCGTGGGAGACGATGCAGCGCGCCCACGCCATCGCCAATGGCGTGTTTGTCGCGGCCATAAATCGCACAGGCCACGAGGGACCGAAAGACGCCGGCCTCGACTTCTGGGGCGCCTCGTTTGTCGCCGATCCGTTCGGCGTTGTGCTGGCGCGCGGCTCGCATGACCAGGAAGAGATCGTGCTCGCCTCCTGCGATCCAGCGCGAGCCGAGGACGTGCGCCGCAACTGGCCCTTCCTGCGCGACCGCCGCATCGACGCGTATGGTGATATCACGAAGCGGTGGGACGGCTGAGGCGGGGGTGCATTGAATGGGCGAAGTCACGCAACTATTGAACGCGATTGAAGCTGGGGACGCGCAGGCGCCGGCCGAGTTGTTGTCCCTCGTTTATCGAGAACTGCGCCAACTAGCCGCGATCTATTTGGCTCAAGAAAAGCCAGGCCAGACTCTGCAAGCCACTGCTCTGGTGCACGAAGCCTACCTACGACTCGTCGGCGAGGAATGATTCGAGCATCGCGCCTACGCTCACACCCATGTCGCCGGTGCCCGACAGCGCAAAAAACTGCCCCAACAGTTTGTGGCCAATCAACAGCATCTGCTCCCAAATGGCCTTCTCCACTCCGTGAACGGGCTGATTTTCGCGGACCGCCCGAAAAACCAGTTGCTGCGTTTCCTCAAAGACAGATGACAGATTTTCCGTTTCGAGAACGTCGGGATCGTGTATGATGTTCATGATCAGCCTACTGGTGGGTGAGACATTTTGTTCCGATGTCAGAATGTCTACTCCTAGGAGGCTGCTGGTTACGCCCTTTTGATTTGGGGCAAGCAATGGCATCCGAAAGCCGCTCCGACTCGCAGGGGACCCTGCAAAGAAAAACGAGGATTCGAACATGAAGCGGCGATCCGTAGTGCTAGGGCTGTTCCTCCTGTGCGTATCTCCGTGCTGGAGCCAATCGTTCACGGCCGCACAGGAATCGGCGCTCGATCACATCAAGCAGTGCGGCGGCGAATTCCGCCTGATCAAAGGCAGCAAGTCCGAGCTTGCGGTGCGCTTGGAGGGTACGCGCGCAACCGATGCGGACCTGGTTTACCTCAAAGCGCTGAAGGGACTCGTTCATCTGAGCCTAGTACTCTGTCACATCTCGAATGAGGGGTAGAGCCGCTTGAGCTTGATGCGGGCATTGGCGGTGGTGAATCGCCAATTGATGCGCGTGCAAGCTTCGTTGAGGCTCTGCTCCCAGACGGCCATTTCTTGCTCCATGATTTTCTTCGCGTCGATCCGTCGATCCAGGCATTGGCGTGACAAGGCGCTCAGCTCCGTTTCGGCCATGTTCAGCCAACTGCCATGCTTGGG
>Ga0194132_10002100_pt1 | contig 38427 bp, 38 predicted proteins | sample TA2KigOf80mmetaG_FD_148612 | JGI IMG/M metagenome (GOLD analysis project Ga0194132, IMG submission 148612) | Freshwater microbial communities from Lake Tanganyika, Tanzania - TA2015054 Kigoma Offshore 80m | ecosystem: Environmental > Aquatic > Freshwater > Lake | place: Tanzania: Lake...
TGCGAGATCGCGCAGCCGGTGCCATCCCAGGATACTTTCGTGATGCGGTCATTCTCTATCGCGAGATGCACGGTAACCGTGTCGCCGCAGGAAAGATTTTCTTCGGTATGGGAACAAGCTGACAGCTGACAGCTATCAGCTATCAGCTTGTTCCGTGGATGCCGGTAGTGGTCGAGAATGTTTTCCGCGTAGACGTCCATAATGGAAATGGAGAATGAGGAATGAAGAATGCAGAATTATCCACGCAAACGTTGTCGTGCTGTATCGATCGCTTTTGCGCAGAGTTCCAATTCTTCCTTGGTGTTGTAGATCCCTACCGAGAGGCGTGTGGATGCGGGGATTCCCAAGCGCTTATGCAGTGGCATGCAGCAGTGGTGGCCTGCCCGGAGTGCTATGCCTTGGCGTCCGAGGATTTCTGTGAGGTCGTGGGGGTGGACGCCTTCGAGGGTGAAGGAGAGGCAGCCAAATGGAGAATGATGAATGGAGAATGAAGAATTTTGCGGAAGGAATTGGAGGCCAGATATTTGCCTTAGACTTGTTGTAGCCTGCGTCAGGAGATTGCGTTCGTGTGTTTGCATTGCTTCCCAGGAATATTGGTTCAGCCATTCCATCGCCGCTGCGAGTCCTATGGCCTGTGCAATCGGCGGGGTTCCTGCTTCGAATGTTGCGGGGAGCTCCGCCGGAGAAAAACCTTCGGTCGTGACATTTCTGATCATCATTCCTCCTCCAAGAAAGGGAGGCATCGATTCGAGGATGCTTTTCCTGGCGTAGAGCACGCCTACTCCGGTGGGGGCGTAGAGTTTGTGACCTGAGAATGCGAGGAAGTCGCAATCGATGCTCTGCACATCCATGGGCATGTGTGCGATCGCTTGTGCGGCATCGAGGAGCACGAGCGCTCCGGATTGGTGCGCGAGATCAATGATTCTTGCGGTATCGGGAGCGCATCCGAGCACATTACTCAGGGCAGTGATCGCCACAAGTTTTACCCGACCGGTATGGAGATGTTGCTCCAGCTGGTCGTAGCGCAGATTTCCTTCATCATCGATATCCACCCAGAGCACATCGATGCCCTGGCGCTCCTTGAGTTGCAGCCACGGGACGATATTGCTGTGGTGCTCCAGGATGGAAAGAACGACGGCGTCCCCTTGTTGAAGATGAGCATCGCCCCAGCTCCGCGCGACGAGATTGATCGCCTCGGTACAGCTTTTGGTGAAGATGATGGTATCGGGATGTTTCGCATTCAGAAATTTCTGCACAGTGGATCGTGCGGCTTCATAGGCAATGGTGCTCGCCTCGGCGCGGTCGTGCATTCCTCTATGCACATTGGATCTCAACGAGTGCTCCCACTGCTGCACGGCATGCAGTACGGCATCAGGGACCTGCGCCATCGCCGCGGAATCGAGATAGATTGGCTGAGGGGTTGCCTCAAGAAAGGGGAACTGCCGGCGGACGTCTGAAATTGACAACGGCACGCAATAATTATGAATGAGGAATGACGAATGAGGAATCTCATTCTGGTGCAAATTCTGCATTCCGCATTCCGCTTTGTCCGATTACACTGATCAGCGTTATGCATGACCGAATTGTTCGCATCCTTTCCGTTGCCCTTTTTGTCACACTGCTGACCTGGGGGGTCTTTAGCACTCTTGTGTATCTGGGTGTGCCGGTACATGGTGCTGTGTATCTCACAGACAGCGGACTCCAGTCTCTCAACGGTGTCTGCAATCCTGGGGCGTTACTGTGTCGGGGGGTATACACGCTTATCCCGATGCTTCTGCGCACTATCGGTAGAGCTGCGCCGTTCATCGGTTATACTTTCCTCTGGCTCCTCGTCGCGGCAACGCTCGTGGTGCGTACGGGAATGCAGTCCGGGAAGTTCGGTTTCCATCTCGTCCTTTCGCCTCTTCGAGTACTACTTCTCTTCCTCGCGTCCGTGTGGTCTCTCTTCACGGTGCTGAGCTACGCCGACATCGGCGATGCGCCGCTTCGGAGGCTCGTTGAACCGCTCGATGGAGTCTATCTGAATGTCGGAGATGAGGGATTGCAGGAGCTTCGCCGGAACTTTCACAGGCTCGAGGACGCGGGGTGCTTGCGTCAGGTCGGCATGTTCGCTCATGAAGCGCGTGCATTTCACATGACGACGCTGTGCATGCAGAAGTTCTTCGTGACGCGCGTCTTCAGCCAAATGCTCTGGGCAATCTTCATCCTCTTCGAGATGCTGATTCTCGGGTACGCCGTGCTCCGGAGATTCAAGGTTTCCATGGCACCACTCACCGAAGGAGTGCTTTCTGTAGGAATCGGAGCAGGACTCTGGGTAGCGCTTTTATGGTTTCTGGCGGTCATTCACTTCTATGTGTCGGGTGCCATTTGGGCATTGCTCATCGCGGTGCCTGCTCTGTGTCGGCATTCCCTGATGCACTGGCTTCGGATGCTGCGGTCCCGCTGGACCGTGAGCGAGCCGATCTGGAGCATCACGATATTCATCGGGTGGTTGCTCCTTTCGTACTTCGCCCTCAACTTCCTCACGGTCATCCGGCCATTCCCGATCGGTTGGGATGATCTTGGAAGCTACGTAAACCGTCCGAATCTTCTCGTGAGCTACGGGAAGTTCATCCACTCCATGGCGCCCTTTCAGTGGGAGTACCTCACGGCAGTGGGCTTTGCGATCTTCGGGTTTGGAATTGCTGTCGGTGCGACTGCGGCCATGGTGATCAACTGGACACAGGGAGTGATTGCGACGCTTACAGTCATCGCGTTTGGCAGGGCGTACTTTGGCAAAGGGAAAGGGCTTCTCGCAGGGCTACTCTTCTACTCACTTCCTCTGATCGGCCATTTCTCGTATGCCGACATGAAGATCGACAATGCCGTTTTTGCCATGGGTGCGCTCGGGATGTTTGCGCTCTTCCTCGGCATTTTCCCTCCCGATCGCGATGACGGCGAAGCAGAGAACCTTTCGTCGTCACAAAGACTTCGTTGGATGGCTATCGCAGGTGCATGTGTCGGCTTTGCCTTTGGCATGAAGGTGACAGCGGTGATGGTGCTCTTGGCACTCATCGTCATTCTCGGCGGTGTCATGCTGCACTGGAGTGCGGCGATCGGTGCCGGTGCCTTTGCCGTTGTTGCTCTTGCCACTAGGGGCGGATTGGATTTTGCATCCATAGGCCAGCGACTCTTTGGTAGTGGCACCGAGGTGCAGACGCGACTTGTCCTGCATGTGTTTGTACTCTTTGGAGTGCTCTGTGCAGCGGCAGCACTGTACAAAGGTAGAGCGCGCATAAAGACCTCTCTCTTGGCCGGTGCGGTGTTTTGCATCGGATTCTTCGCCGTCATCACGCCGTGGGTGTGGCATAACAATATCCAACGAGACCATCTTTTGCCGACACAGCTCATGCTGGGAGCTCCGGACAAAATCAGTTTGCGTCACAGTATAAAGGGTGAAGATGCCGTTTCCATGTACGGAGAGCCCGTGCGCAATCTTCCCGCCGAGCTGAAGGTGGATGCCAATCACCCAGCATGCAAAGCATCAGGGCATAAGGAGGAAGTGGATCGCTACTGGGGCTTTCGCATTGGTTGGGCGCACTACCTAACGCTTCCGTGGAGAACTGTGCTCAATCTCGACAGCGCGGGCTACTACGTGACGACGATGCCGGCACTCTTCCTGTTTCCATTGCTGCTTCTTCTTCCGTATTTCTGGAGTAAGCGTGGAAGGTGGCTCCGGTGGATGTGGATCGGCACGCTGTTCATTCTTCTGGAGTGGATGTTCACTGCAAACGGCATCCCGTGGTACGGCGTCGGGGTCTTCCTCGGACTCGTTCTTACCATCGAAGCATTGGTTGCTCGCGCTCCGGATGTTTTCAGTCGTTCTCTTGCCGGAGTACTCATTGCTATTGCTCTCTTCAGTAACTTTGCTCACCGTTTCTGGCAGTTCGACCAGCAGCGCAACCTCTTTGAGTATCCGATCGGCAGGGCATCCGCCGAAGTGATGCGCGAGCGCACCATCCCGCATTACGATGACATCGCTGAGATCGCTCTTGAGCTCTACCGCACGCGTCCCGAGCGTCCGTACCTCTACCGCGTGGGTACGTTCATCCCATACTTCATCCCAAAAAACCTCGAAGTCATCGGCATCGTCGATCACCAACTCGATGTGTTCAATTGTCTGTACCAGGAACGCGACACCGAGCTCACGCTCAAGCGGCTGCAGGCGCTCGGGTTCAGCAGTGTGGTCTTCGATACCAATACGGCGACGATCGAACGCGACAACAATGGTTCCCTCCATAAAAAAGTTCAGGCCTTCGTGGATTTTCTCAATGATCCGAAGGCTGGAGTCCAGGTCGTCGTCAATGACACCGATGGTGGTGTGGTGTACGTCATCCTCCCATGAAGACGGTTGCCGTGATTCCGGCCTATAATGAAGCCACTCGCATCGCGGGTGTCGTGGAACAGGCGCGCCCATATGTTGATGTGGTCATCGTGGTCGATGACGGATCAACGGACGGAACCCGTGAGGTTGCGCATGCCGCGGGAGCTGTGGTTGTTGCACATCCGGAAAACTGCGGACCGGGGGCGGCAACGATGACGGGCATCGGGGCGGCACGCGCGATGGGTGCCGATGCCCTCATCACACTCGATGCGGATGGGCAGCATGATCCTCGTGATATCCCTGCACTCCTCCATCCAGTACAGGAGGGGAGTGCGGATATCGTCTTTGCCAATCGTTTCGGTCAGCGCAATCGCATTCCGTTCATTCGCAGGCTCTTCAATGGCATCGGCAACTTTGTCACCTTTGCCGCGACGGGAAGATGGGTGCGCGATAGCCAGTGCGGCTTCAAAGTGTTTGGCGCTCGTGCGCTGCAAGATGTTTCCATCCGCATGAGCGGCTTTGAATTCTGCACCGAGATTGTCCGCGAATCGGTGCAGCATCGATGGAAGGTCGCTGAAGTCCCCATCAAGGTCATCTACTCGGAGTACACCCTCGCCAAGGGGCAGTCCTTTGCCCATGGCGTGAAGACTGCGCTCAAAATTCTGCTACGATCCTTCCTGCGATGAACCTCACCCCCTACCAGATCTTTGCCCCGCTCGTCGCGCTCGTCGCGATCCTCTACGCGTGGAATCTCGTCATGCGCCGAAAGAAGACTCTCTGGGAGGCTGCGCTCTGGACCGTATTTTGGGGAGCGATTGGCTACATCGCCGTGGAGCCACAATCCATCGATTACATCACAGCTGCGACGGGCATTCAGGATCGCGAGAATGCCGTGCTCGTTACGTTTCTTGGTATCCTCTTTTTCATCGTCTTCTACCTCGTCATCCGTCTAGAGGAGCTTGAGCAGCGGCAGACGAGACTGGTGCGTCAAATTGCTCTTCAGAAGGAGGGTTTGGATAACGGTACAGGGGAGCATTAGTGTCAGAGTTGCATTGCGGTTGCCGCTTAAAAACAGCATTCTGGCAGTGTGAAGACGATTTTGTTGATCTCCCCGTATTGGAAAGAGGACCATCGTTGGATGGCGAGCAGCGTGAAGCTTGCGGAGCTGTGGCAGAGGTTGGGGTACAAGGTGGTGGTGGTGTGTATGGGGAAAGGTGAACGGGGAGCAGTGAGCAGGGAGTATTTAGGCAAACCAAGTATTGAAAAAATTTCTGAGACATTGGAAATCCATCGGATTCCGGATTGGTTTTTGCCTGATCCTTGGAACTACGGCATTGCATTGGGGTTTTCGGGATACGTTGCAAGGCTTCACCGTTCTCTGCAGCCCGATATCGTCGTCGTGAATAAATTGCTCTTCTGGTCGTCGCTCTCGACGATCGCCCTGAGGCTCCGTGGCGTACGGGTGTTGCAGCTGACCGATGCGCTTGTCGGCATGACGTGGTGGCCGCGTGGTCGTATCCCCAAAATCTGTGCGGCGATCTATGCGTTTACGCTCGGGTGGCTCGAACTCCTCTGTGCTTCCAAGATTGTCTTCTTCCATCCGCAGCCTGAGTCGTTGCTAAAGCGATTGCGCATTGCCCAAAAGAGTACGGTGATACCGACGGGAATTGACCTTAAAAGCTTTCAGCGATCAGCTTTTAGCGATCAGCGGCTTAGCGCTCACAGCTCACAGCTCACAGCTACGTATGTTGGTCGTCTGGAATCCATAAAAGGTGTCGACGATTTTCTGGCGGCAGCCGCTCCCCTTGCAGAAAAGGATCCTGCGCTCCGTGTGCAGGTTGTCGGGTGGTATAAAGAAGGCCATCCGCTGGTAAACCACTACCAGCGTAGCGTCACATTTACAGGTTTGCAGTCCGATATCGCCAGCATTCTCGCGAACACAGACATCTTCGTTCTCCCGAGCCATAGCGAGGGACTCAGCAATGCGCTGATGGAAGCGATGGCAAGCGGATGTGCGTGTATCGCTTCGGATGTTGGCGGCAACAGGTTCTTGATGCAAAACGGTCTTTCGGGGTTTCTCTTTCCGAAAGGGGACAGAGAGGCACTACGCAGTCACATCCAGCGTCTTGTGGATGATCCAGAGAAGCGTGAGGCGATGGGAAGGGCCGCCCGAGAGAGGATCGAGCAAGTATTCTCATGGGACATTGTCGGAAAACAGTACGCTCATTTATTCTCAGCATTCGTCGCGCATCCATGAAGCCTCGCGTTGCCATTCTCTCGGCTTTTCTTACGCCATTTCGCAGTGGCGCGGAAGCGTGCGCGGAAGAGGTGCCCTTGAGACTTACAGAGCAATTTGATTTCGTGATCATCACTGCACGACTCAGGAGGGATTTACCAAAAGATGACGTTCTCTGTTTTCGTAACGGAGATTCACAAATCTCCGCTACCCGAACCATTCCCGTGAAGCGTGTGGGCTTCGGATTCTGGTTCGATAAATGGCTCTATCCGTTTTTAGCGCCAAGGGAAGCCAAAAAATATTATCCTCACATTGTTCATGCCATTCTCGAGACATTTGCAGGGGAGGCACTGATGCGCTCTAAAAAATGGATGCCGAATGCCAAGCGCGTCCTCACACTGCAGACAACGAATCGCACTTTCCGAAAGAAAAAAATTCTTCAGTCGCCGGACATAGTGACTGCGATCAGTAAGCATCTTGCGGGTATCGCGTATGACTTGGGGAGAAATGATGTAACGGTGATTCCGAATGGTATTGATTACCATGCGATTCAGTTGGCACATGAAAAGCATGCAAAAGTCCCAGGAAGAATTCTTTTCGTTGGGAGATTGGAACACATGAAAGGAGTCGATACGTTGCTGGTGGTATTTGCAACATTGCAATCTCAACATCAACATGCGCAGTGTGCCCATGAGAGTCCTGCGGGCGGCGCTTATCTTCATATCGTTGGTGATGGTTCGCAGCGTGAGGCATTGGAGAATCTTGCTCAGAAACTTGGTATTGCAGACCGAGTAATGTTTAGGGGGTATCTCCCTGCTCCGGATGTGTATAAAGAATATGCAGAAGCAGAGATATTTTGCGGTCTCAGTCGCAGCGAAGGTCTCGGCAATGTGTTCCTTGAGGCGCAGGCGGCTGGTTGTATTGTTGTTGCAACGAATGTTGGGGGTATTCCCGAGATTGTTTGTGATCAAAACACAGGAGTATTGGTTGCGCCGGACGATGTGGATGCAGCCGCGCATGCTCTGGAGGCGTTTACAGAGGAGTGCGCAAAGCAAGCATTTGCCAAGAATGCGATAGCGCATGCAGCAAATTACGATTGGAATCTCGTCGCAAATCGGTATGCGGAGATCTACAAATCCTTTACTCTACCTGAAGCATGAAACGTGTCCTTCTCACCGGCATTGATGGATTCATCGGCCACCACATTGCCGAAGGGATCCTCAAGCACACCGACTGGGGTGTGGTGGGCCTAAGCAAGATCGATACCGCAAGCACGCTGCATCGATTGCAGGATATCGACTTCTGGAGTCAGAAGTACGCAGGGCGCGTGGAGTTTGTGTATCACGACTTGCGATCGCCCATCAATCCGTACGTCGCGAACCGGATTGGGCCGGTGAACCACATCCTGCATCTTGCGGCATCCACGCACGTCGATCGGAGCATCGAGTGCCCCATGGAGTTTGTCCAAGATAACGTTGTCGGGACCTGTAACCTCCTCGACTACGCCCGCACGCTCGACGGATTGGAATTGCTTGCGTACTTCTCTACAGACGAAGTCTTCGGACCCGCACCCGAGGGCACGTCGTACAAGGAATGGGATCGGTACATGAGCAGTAATCCCTACGCCGCTAGCAAAGCGGGAGGAGAGGAGCTGGCCTACAGCTACTACAATACCTACGGGCTTCCCGTCGTGATCACGCACACCATGAATGTCTTTGGTGAGCGTCAGCACCCGGAGAAGTTTTTCCCGAAGGTCATCAATGCCGTGATGCAGGGGGAGAAGATCTTCATTCACAGCAATCCTCAGCGCACGAAGGCGGGCAGCCGTTTCTATGTCCACGCGCGTAACGTCTGTGCTGCGATGCTCTTTCTCATTGGTCAGCATGAAAAGGGCGTAAAGATCATCGGGGACAAGTTCAATTTCACCGGAGAAAAAGAGCTCGATAACCTTGAGCTTGCTGAGCAGATTGCCAAAGTGATCGGCAAGGAACTGCACTATGAGCTCGTGGATTTCCACAGCAGTCGCCCGGGGCACGATCTGCGCTACGCACTGGATGGTACAAAGATGAAAGAAATGGGATTTGCGTATCCGAAGACGTTTGAGCAGAGCCTAGAAAAGGCCGTGCAGTGGTACATGGCGCACCCGGAGTGGCTGCTTGCGGACTTCTCCAAGGCGCAGTTTCGTAAGGAGGCCGATTCCTTCCGCACGCAGCGGCAGCACTAGACCGTGTTCCCCGCTTCCATGCCCACGACTGTCGACGTCCTGATACCGACCTATAATCCGAAGGCGGAGCATCTCCGTATTGCATTGGATGCACTGCTGAAGCAGGCGTATCCGCATTGGCAGGCGTTCATCCACGATGAATCCGATGCCGTGGATGTCCGTGCCATCGTCGAGCCATACCTTAGTGATCCGCGGTTTCGATACGTGCACACAGACAAGCGTCTCGGCATTGGCGGGAACTGGAATGCGTGCCTCACGCACACCAGCAATCCGTACGTTGCGTATCTCTTTCATGACGACGAGTGGGTGCCCGAGTACCTAGAGCGCGCAGTGCATGTTCTCGAGAGTCATCCGCAGGTCGGTCTCGTTGCGATGGATCACGAGTACCGCATCGAGGGGGACTTCGCGGGTGCCATCGGGTACACCACCCTCGAGCGATGGAAGCGCCGCGTACTCACTCCGGGCGTGATCCACGGCAAGGAATTCCTCTTACGCTGGCTTCAAAATGGCATCTGGCCGAATCTCATCGGCGAGCCGAGCTTCTGCGTGCTGAGGCGCTCGATCATGGATCGCGTTGGCCTCTGGAACGAGAAGATGCCGCAATCGCTGGATGCGGACTACTGGGTGCGACTGCTGCCTCACTGCGATTGGTACTATCAGTCCGATCTGAACGGGTACTTTCGTGTGCACGATGAAGGCACCACGGCGCGCAACCGCAAAGAGGGGAAGGGACTCTTTGATCGCTTTACCATCCTCGAGACTCTCAGTCGCAGGAGCGTAGATCCATCACAGCGTTCCCTCGCACGCACAGTCCTCGTCCGTCAGTTTCAATTGATGTTCGCGCGCGCGGCGGAGAAGTACTTCAAAGGTGAGCGCATCTCCGGTAAAGGTTCTGGCATGGTGAAGCGCTTTGTTCTCCGGCATCCGTGGATGGTGATGCAAGCCCTGTGTCGAGCGCTTCTCAGCAGAGGAGAGGAGTGGAGAGGGCAGGGCGCTGAAGATCTTGAGCAGGATTACTCGCTCCTTCCTGCAGCGTAGCGCAACATCGTGATTCGATAGGGCTTACTACAGGCACATCTCCGCTACGGTACACTGTGTATATGAAGATAGTTCTTGCAACTGGCATCTATCCTCCCGATATCGGCGGGCCGGCGACCTATTGCCGCGCGCTTGCGAAGGAATTGCAGGGGCTTGGGCATGAGGTTTCTGTGGTCACGTACGGGGTGCGCGCTGACGAGGATCCTTGGCCTGTGATGCGTGTTTCCAAAAGCGGTGGTCCTCTCTTGCGTTGGTGGCGCTACAGCAGAGTATTGAAAACACACGGATCAGATGCGGATATCGTCTATGCATTTTCTTCGGTGAGCTGTGGTGTTCCGCTGCGCATGGCTGGCCTCAAAAAGCCTAAAAAGATTCTACGGCTCGGGGGAGACTTTCTCTGGGAGCGGTACACCGATCGAGGAGGGAAGCTTTCCCTGCGCGCGTGGTACGCAGACCGCAGAGCGATGCATCTCGGGCGTTGGCTTTTGGAGCCCTTTCATCACATCGTCTTTTCCTCCGCTTTCCAGCGTGATCTCTACCTTGATCACTACAAAGCACTTCCTCCATATGCCGTTATCGAAAATGCCGTGCCTTCCGGCATTCCCGTGCTTCATCAGAAGCACACCCCACTGAGGATCCTCTTTCTCGGGCGCCTCGTCGGATTCAAACATCTTCCAGCGCTTCTGCAGGCCATGGAGGATCTTCCCCATGCAACTCTGACCATTGCCGGCAGCGGTCCTCTTCTGAGTAGGCTGCAGACATCTGTTCGAGAGTGTAGTGCCGCCGATCGCATCCGCTTCATCGGCAACCGCGAGGGCTCTGAAAAGCAGAAGCTCTTCCATGAGCACGATCTCCTGGTACTCCCTTCCCTCACCGAGATCAGTCCGAATGTGGCTCTCGAGGCGCGGGCGGTGGGACTCCCCGTACTTCTCACCCAAGAAACCGGACTGTCTGCCTCCCTCCAGAAGGGTATGGTCGTCCGCGACCTTTCCGCTGCAGAGAAGATCACTGCGACGATTCGTGATCTCGAAAAGAAGTACGCTTCCGTTGCCGAAGCGGCTGCAGAACCGGCTCCACAGCGCCCTTGGTGTGCGATTGCAGAGGAGCATATGGAGCTTTTTCACCGATTGGTCGCCACGCGTTGATCTTGCGTAGGAGCGGCGATTGCGGGATGGGGCGTGTTTTGGCGACTTAAATGCGCGCAAAAGACTTCATTCGGTGCTGCCGGGTGCGCATACTGTGCCCGTGAAGCTTCTGATGGTCTCTGGCGATCGTTCTATCCTCTCTGGAAGGAAAGGGGCGTTTTGGTACACCCTCCAGGAAATGCAGAAGCACTGGGACAGGATCGATGTCATCTGTCCGCGAGTGGGCAGTAGAGAAGACGGGACTGCGACGCAGAAGGATCATGTCTCTTCAGGAATGCCGCACAATGTGTTTTTCCATCCCAACCCCCGTGGACTGTGGCACCAGCCCTCGTGGATTTTTCATCAGGGGCACGCACTGATTCGTGCACATCATCATGATGTGATGACCGTCCATGAGTATCCGCCGTTCTACAACGGTCGCGGAGCGCTCGCCCTACACCGAAGCACCGGAATCCCATTCGCCCTTGAGATACATCACATTGTCGGTTGGCCGGTTGCTGCCAATCTTCAGGAGCGCATCGGGCATCGTCTCTCGCGGTGGGTGCTCCCACGCGAGGCGCGGCATGCAGCCCGGGTGCGTGTGGTGAGCAACGCCGTGGCTCAGGAGCTCATGCATTGGGGAGTTCCTGGGGGGAGCCTGGAGGTCATTCCATCTTTCTATCTCGATCATGAGATCATCGGGAGGGTTGCAGCTCCGCCCAAGAGCTACGACATCGCTTTCTGCGGGAGGCTTGTGGCCAACAAGGGCTGCGCCGCACTCATCGATGCCTTGCAGCATCTCCCAGATGCGCGGTTGCTCATCGCTGGCGATGGACCGTTGCGACCCAAGCTCGAGGAGCAGATTCATGCCATGCATGCCGAACATCGCGTGAATTTCCTTGGGTGGCTTCCTACGCTCGAGGCCGTGCTCGAGGCTATGCTCACGGCCCGCGTCTTCGTGATGCCGTCGCTGAGCGAAGGAGGACCGAGAAGTGCGCTTGAGGCCATGGCCTGTGGTATGCCGGTTGTCTCTACGCGCGTCGGCGTGATGCCTGAGGTGATCGAAGATGGGGTGAACGGACTCTTCACCGACGGAACATCTAGGGACATTGCGGCACGGGTCGGCTGTCTCCTTGCCGATAGTAATCTCCGTGAACGCATGGGAAAGGCAGCAATGGGCATCCTGGAGCGCTTTGAACGGGCTACTCTCGTTGAGAAATATGCCGAATTCCTGAAGCGTATTGCCAAAAAGGAGTAGATTGGGCCGGTCCATGCGATTGCTCATCATCACCCAGCGCGTCGATCGTACCGATCCGATACTCGGATTTTTCCACCGATGGATCGCGGCGTTCGGTGGCAGGCTCTCATCGGTCACGGTCATAGGTCAGCAAGTTGGCGTGCATGATCTTCAGCCGCACGTGCGCGTCCATTCTCTCGGCAAGGAGGCAGCCGTGCCACGCATGCTGCAAATCCTGCGTTTCTGGAAGATCATCCTGCTTGAGCACGGGCGATATGACGCGGTATTCGTGCACATGACGCCGGTCTGGGTACTCCTGGGCTGGCCGATCTGGTTTGTCTTTCGCAAGCGCACCTACCTTTGGTACGAGGCGCGCGGGGGCGGTTGGGTGCTCCCCATCGCATTGCTCCTTGCGAAAAAAGTATTCGGAGCTACAGATTACGGATTGCCCCGTAGCTCCCGTCGGCGCGTCATTGTCGGGCATGGCATTGATACGGAAAAGTTTTCCGTCGGTCACTGCGACCGGATTGTGGGGAAGTTTGTTGCCGTCGGACGCGTGACTCCGGTGAAGCACTATGATCTCCTTTTGGAGTCGCTTGCGACGCTGCCTCAGCACTGTACGTTGCGCATCATTGGTGGGGCGTTTACTTCGCGCGATGAGCGCGAGATGGAGCGATTAAAGGCGCAGCAGCACGATCTTGGTCTTTCCTCACGCGTAGCATTTGGATGGGAGTCGCCCGATGCAGTCGTGATCCATCTGCAGCAGGCTGATGCCATGCTTCATGCATGTACCGGCGGGTTGGATAAGTGTGTCTTAGAGGCTATGGCGTGTGGTTGCCCGGTGATCTCCACAAGCGAGGCCGCTCGCAGGGTGCTGCCCCTTTCTTGCTGCGCGAGACCGGAGGAGCTTGCTGACCGTATCCGTTGGTTACTTTCACTATCTGCAGAGCAGCGTAGGGAACTTGCGACAGATCTACGACAGCGGGTGGTGAATGGGCATAGTCTGCAGCATCTCATCGATCGACTGGTTGCGGAGATGCGTTGCTAGAGCTTTCGCCTGACAGCGCCTGCTCTTCTGTGTTTCAATGTCCCTGTACTCCTCTGGAGTACGAGCTTCTGCCATGCCTGTACCCCTGTCCATCGTCGTCCCCGTCTACAACGAAGAGCGCACGCTGCCTGTGCTCATCGAGCGTCTCCTTGCGAGTTGCGGTGATATCGCCCAGGCAATCTTTGTTGATGATGGCTCTCGGGATCGATCTCTGGAAATCCTCCGTTCGCTCGCGCGGCCAGGCGATGTCGTTGTTTCGAAACCCAACGGTGGCAAGGGATCAGCCGTACGTGAGGGCTATCGACACGCGCAGGGGACATACACGATCGTGCAGGATGCGGATCTCGAGTACAGCCCCGAGGAGATTCCGAGTCTCCTTCGGTATGCGCAGGAGCATGATCTCCCAGCGATCTTTGGTTCACGGCGCCTGAAAATCCAGAAGCAGTTTGTGCACCTCGCCTTTTTCGTCGGGGGCAGCATGCTGACGCGCATCTGCAATGCACTCTACGGTACCCGTCTTACAGACCAGCCGACTTGCTACAAGATGGTGCGCACCGACATTCTCAAGACCCTGCCGCTTTGCGAGAATGATTTCCGTTTCGACCCTGAGTTGACGGTCATGCTCGCCAGAAGGGGGATTGTGATCCGAGAGATGCCGATCTCCTATCATCCGCGCTCCATTGCAGAGGGGAAAAAGATCAACTGGCGGGATTGGTTCAAGTGGGTGTGGGTGTTTGTTAGGCTCCGTTGTAAGCCCAATAGCGCATTTGTTCTCTAGTTCTTGTAGAAGCTGACAGCTGTCAGCTGTAAGCTTCTTTGGTGCGTCGCACTCTTGTCCTCGGTGGCAGTTGCCTGCTTCTCTTCGTCCTTTGGCTACCGGGCCTTCGGTATCCCATTGTGAGCGATACAGCGTTTTATGCATTGCTCGGGGAGAGCATGTGGCTTCATGGCAGGTATGCACTCTTCGATGTGCCCTACGCGAAGCACTTGCCACTCCACGCATTCCTCTCGTATCCGTTCGTCTATTCCTTTGGCTTTTCGTTCGGTATGAAGATTGCAACGCTCGCAGCAGGAATAGCCGTCCTGCTCCTCACGTACTTCGTTCTCCGCGAGAGCTTTTCAGAGGGCGTGGCGTTGGTTGCAGTCCCCCTCGTCACCGTACATCACGGTTTCGTGCTCATGACGATGCTCGGATCCGCCGATTTGCTCTTTACTGCCCTCTTCCTCGTCATGGTTTTTGCGCTCCTCCGAGCCGATGATGATCCACGCTGGTACGTAGTGGCAGGCGTGGCCCTGGGACTTTCCTGTCTCACGCGATACAACGGCGTGCCGCTCTTTGCTGTGTATGCCTTGACGGTGTTGCTTTGGAGAAGGGAGGATCTGCGCTCTACCTGGATGTATCTTGGTGGCTTTGCGGCAGCTGGTATTTTCTCGATCTGGCTCTGGCGCAATGCCCGAGTGTTTGGCAATCCTTTTCATACGCAGTATACCGGCGAACTCACGACCGAGGCACCCGATCATCTCGCACAGCTATGGAGCAATGTTCTCTACTACATCGATCCGCTGCACAACATCTTGCCCATTCTCCTTCCCGCCGCGATCTACGGGATGATCGTCTATGGCCGCTCCAAGAGGACGCTCCTGCTTGCGGTCGCGGGCGTGTGGATGCTCAGTGCCATCTGGTGGGTGCAGGCGATTCGCTTCGCGTTTCCCGCGTATCCCATTCTCATTGGTTTTGGTATCGCGGGTTACAGCAGGATTCTCCGCGCACATCCGCTATGGGTCCGCCCTGGTGCAGTGATTCTGACGATCGCGATTATCTTCACGCACGCAGGTGCGCTTTGCCTCTACAGCTATGGAGGGTGCAATAGTACGTTCGATCGCGTCGTTGGATGGCTGCCACAAAATCTCGGGCTTTCCTCTGAAGGGTTTTACACATGGGGGAAGGCACGCGAGAGCGCGAATGCCATCCTGCCTTCGGGTGCGATACTCGCGGCGGGAGGACCGGATCATGTGCGTGCACAGAAGGAGGGGTTTTTCCGCAAAGACATCCGTATTGTGGAGTCGGGGAGCGCGGAGTGCCCGTACTACCGGATTACACAGCAGCCGCGCGAAGGAGAAGAGGTGGTATCTGTCACTGCAGATCGTCCCCTAACGTACGTCACACGCGTTCTGTGTCCGGAGATCAAATAGCGCCGCGCAGGCGTTCGCATGTTTCATCCATCCATCGCATCGTCTCGCGCTTAGGCAGAAGATGCTCATGGTCTTTTCGCATCTTTTCCAGGATGCTTCTCGATGGTAGTGATCTGAGAGGAAAAGCTTTTCCGGAGATCTTCTCTGCCAGCTCCTGAATACAGCTGATGCCGAGCATGGCTGCCAGGAGCCCATGGAGCATGTTGCCTCCCCATGCGCGCTCGGGCGGCGAGAGGAAGTAGTCGAGAGTTTGCTCGGGTGACTTGAAGTATCGCAAAAGCATCACACCACCGCTCATGCCCGAAAATCCGGCGATCAGATGCTCGCGCTCTTCTTGCGGAAGTACAGTGCAGCGATAGCCCTTTGTCAGGAGAATTTCGTTGGCTTTGTCGAACGTGTCATAACGGCGAACGCCTTTTCCAATGCTGTTGGGATGGTTGTTCCCTTCTGCAGGGCGTAAGGAAAGTTTTTCCAGATCGCAAAAGATTGTGCGGTCGATTGCCGTGCAGTAGCTGCTACTGGCTTCATATGTTTTTCCGTCGATGTCAAAATGCCACCAAGGACGCGGTCGGAAGCTCACGGATGCAGTTTTCGGTATTGCAAACTCCCGTTTCAGAGTAGGGGTGATCTTCTCGGAAAGGAGGAAAACATCATCATCGCAGATGATGCCGATGCGGCGGTTTCTCGCTAGGGAATACAAGAACTCATCACACTTCGTTGCTGCGTAGAAGTTCAGAAACTTTTGCACGCGTGCCCCGGGGAAATCCGCAGGATTCAGCTCTCCGGAGCAATCGAAAATACACACGTCGACACTATCGCCCAGGTACTTCCGCACACAGTGGTGCCACACCGTCATCATCGGTGGGAGGATGTTCATGGTGCAGAGCGCAGGCTTATCCGATGCTGGAAGTGCCGGCCGTTTCGCGTAGTACATGGCGGTAGGCAGACACGTCTTCAGTGCCGTGAGCACGGAGAACCTCTTGAAGGTGTATTGCAGCAGCTTGTGGTAGGGGCGTGGCATGGGAATCTTGTATGGTGCAGCTTACCGCTCTTGGCGGATTTTTGCTCTCCATGGGTCGGGATTCATAAACTTTCAAACATGCCGCGTTCCTTGGGTGCTTCCTATGGCTTTCCTGTAGCATCTCCATCAGATTCCATGCTTACGGTTTACACCCGCCGGCTCCCGGATACCCCACTTATTCCGCTGCTGTACCCCAATTTTGGAAAGGAGCAACGCGATGCTCTGCTTTTCATGAACAATGCATTCCGGGACCTCAAAGATCCTTTTGTGCAGATAACGGATGATCCTATGAAGGCGGATTATCTTCTTCTTGCTCATAATTTCTCTACTCTCCGAAAGCATCCGAACTACGTTGCGGAATTCGAAGCACTGAGCAGGAAGCATAACAAGCAGGTCGTCGTTTTCTGGCACGGCGATCGGGACGATCCTGTTGCATTGTCTCATGCCATCATCTTCCGTACGTCACTGTATGGTCGCAGTGCATTGCGCAATGAGATTGCGATGCCAGCCTACAGTGAGGATTTGCTGCAGGACACGACATTGGAAATCCGCAAAAAAGGGGAGAAGCCGGTCATCGGATTCTGCGGATGGGCCGAGTACCGCAGTCTCAAAAATCGCCTCGGAACGTATGCTCAAAATGCCGCAGTTGATGCGCGTGCGCTTCTCTCAGGAAATCCGCTTCTACGTGCCCGGCGCAAAGGACTCAGCTTCCGGCGGCAGGCGATTGCAGCATTGCAAGGTCATGACACCATCTCGACGAACTTCATCATCCGCAGTAGTTACTCCGGTCATAAGCATACGATCACTATCGATCCTGAAACTGCTCGCCATGAGTACCGCAACAATATGCTGCAGTCCGATCTAGCCCTTTGCGTGAAGGGCGACGGGAACTTCTCGTACCGCTTCTATGAAGCTCTCAGCCTCGGGCGGATTCCATTACTGATCGATACGGATTGCGTGTTACCCTGCGCCGATCGCATCGATTACGATTCGTTCATAGTCCGTGTACCGTTTGGAGACATTGCGCAGCTTCCGAAGCGTGTGGAGGAGTGGTGGGATGGGTTGGAGGCTGATCAATTCATGAACATGCAAAAGAAGGCACGGGAGGCGTATGAGCAGTACTTGTCGGTACTGGCGTTTCTTCGTCACGCGGTAGATTCCATTAGACAAACACCAAGAACTTAAACAGAACGAAGTTCCAGGCAGCACCAAGACCCATGGTCAGGATCTTTCCCCACTCCTCTCCGATAGGGGTGTGTTCCACAAGTAAGAAGAGCAGTGCGTTTCCGGCAAGCACATTGAATCCTTCCACGCCCAGATGCCGCTTCAGGTGCTTGATAAAATCCTCAGGCTTTCGAAAGACTATGTACTTATGGAGAGCAAACGCTGTGATGTAGCTGAGGAAGAATGCGGCAACGGAGGCGGTGATGTACCAGACATGCCATCGAAGGAGCAGAAGATAGACACCAATCTCCACAACTGCCGAAGCACCGCCACTGATAAGGTAGAGGAGGATCTGGTGAGCATGGCGCTTCAGTGTATCTCTCATGCCATCATTGTGCTGCCCCGTAGGGCGGGCCGCAATCTGCTTCCGGACGAATCAGCACGTAGCGCTTTGCAATGGGAAGCAACTGACCGGGAGGGAACAGTGCCTGATCGCTTCCACTGACTTTTTGCAAGACTGGAAGGCAGTGTTCTTTTTGTGATTTTGGCAAATCCAAAAATTTCTCGTATGTGCGCAGCTGAAATTCCTCACTTAAAAAGAGCCAGTTGGGGTTTTGCGAAAGCCGCACGAAGATCTCTGGCTCCTCGATGACCATCCGGACATCACGGAATTCCTGTTCCAGCCTTTCCACAGCGGGGAGAGCTTCATTGAGCCTTCGTGCTCCTCTGTGATCCAGCTGCCAGAGTCCTTGTGACATAACAAAGAACGTCAGGATGATGGCTGACATGCGTTCATGCAGCATTGCCTTGAGTCCTATGGGTACAAAGGGGAGGAGCAGCACAAACCCCGGGAGCAGATGTCGGAAGTAGCCTCGTTCACTGAGAAAGTAGAGCAGAAACAGTCCGGCAAGAGTGGCGACGAATGTCGCGTGCGCACTGCCGATCACACTTTTCGATTTCCATAGTCCGATGTACCCGAGTGGAAAGATGATTCCGAGTGCATAGATGTACTGAAAGCGCATGAGCAACTGCGGTTGCTCTCGGAGGACCCGGAGGAATCCAGAGCCGCCCTCAGCGGCTCCATATTGAAGGATTTCCCTTATCCACCCAGGATCCAGCATGCCAAGCACGGGCGCGAAGGGCAGGATGGTGAGGACGCTGCAGATCCCTATGGATATCAGCGTTTTCCATGTGGGATCTTTGTTCAGCAATGCCACAATCCATGCTGTGCCCAGTGCAGGGAATACAAGTCCCATGGTTGTTTTCGTGACAAATGCCATACCGATACATACCCCAAAAAGCATGGTCCATCGTCGTGAGGCTTGAATGCGATGGCATAGCAGCAGGCCTAGCAGGAGGAACAGAATTCCGGGGATTTCTCCGAGCACAGGCTTTCCCGTGTTCACAAACGCCGAAAAGGAAATCAGCAGTGCCGCAGTGGAGCGCGCATTACTCTTCCCTCCGATGCGCAGTGCATACGCGTACATCGCCAGCATTGTTCCCGCGAGATAGATCACCATGGGTATGCGTGCAACCGCTACGGAAAACCCGAGGAGCTTGATCATGAGTGCTGACGGGAGGATCACCGTCGGTCCGACTGCAAGGAAGTAGGAATTGCTCCAGAGTCGGTCGAGCACTGGCATGCTGTACCCCCGTCCTTCTGCGACGTTTCTTGCAACAATCATGAAGAGAGAGTCGTCGAGCCAGGCTTCGGGAAATGTCCCAAGTTCTCGGATGAAGAAGAAGGCTGCGAATGCAGCGAGGAGGCATTCTGGCCACCATTGTTTGCAGGCACTTCTCATGAAGTGCAGATTAGCAGGTTTTTGTAACATCTACCTCGGCATCATCCCGGACGCGACCGAACCCTGTTTGTATCGCACACATTCTTCATCGCTTGCGTATCGCATTTCCCTATCCCCCCAGAGAGCCTGCCGGTAGGGATGAGGGATTGGGGGTCTGCTTTATTAACTCCACAATCTTCCCTGCCAGCGCATGTGCATCACCTGCCGGTACGAGGTGGATCCCTTCGCCATCCCGGTACTTCTCGCGGATGGCGGGGGAATCGGCCGTGATCACCGTTGACCCACATGCCATGCATTCCACGACTTTATGGGGGATCACGCGCTGTGCCTTCTCACTGGTTCCAAAGATGCCGAGGCAGATGTTTGCGTCGTGGATGAGGGGAGGTATCTGGTCGAGGGGTACAAAGGGCTTGAATGTGACATTCTGCAGTTTCCATTCCGTTGCGAGCATACGCATCTGCGCATAGGTCTGACCTCCGCCAACGAGCGTGAAGTGTACGGCAGCTTGCTGTCGCTCGAGTGCGGCTGCAGCTTTCAAAATCACATCGATTCCCTGCAGAGGGATATAGCTTCCGTAAAAGAGCACTTCGCAAGTATGTCGTTGCACGTGTTTGTGGTGCGGATCAGGGCGAAAAGTTTCGGGGGCCTGAAGGTACAGCACAGTGATATCGGCTGGGTGCAGTCGGAATGTACGGGAAAAGAACTCCTTATGGGCCTCGGTATCTATGAGGATCTCATCCACGAGATGGCAATCTACGAAGTCGAGGAGCCAGACTCCCCAAGCCGCAGGATTTCTCGGGTGGATCTTTCGTCGATCACTCACGAGAGTATCGTATGCGGAGACGAAGGCATCGAAAACGAGAGCCTTGCGGGGGAAGCGCGTGAGGATCCAGGCTAGCCATACGAGATGATGACCAGGGAACGTCACGACGACCGTATCGCACTCTTTGCCCAGCTTTCGATATTGCCGTACGAGATCCATGCACTTACGCATCCCTCCCTTGGCCGAGGTATGGCACTCCACAACGGTTTTGCCTTTGCCTTCGTAGAAGGAGCGGACTGTCAGCAGTCGCGGGGACGTACGGTCGTGGAACCCAAAGAGTAGGATGGCGTGTGGCATCTAGCCGTTCTAGTATGCCCATGCTTCCGCCTATCGCGCCATGCGCATCACCTACATCACGCAGACGCGTTTCCCCACCGAGCGGCCCCACGGATACCAGGTTGCCCAGGTCTGTCATGCGATGGCAAACCTTGGTCATGATGTGACTCTCGTCACGCCGACGGTGGGTAAGATTCCGCCGGAAGGTGCCCTGAGCTTCTATGGGATTCCCGAAGCGTTTCGCGTTGTGCGGTTGCAGCAGTTCGATGCTCTGAATTCTCCTTGGATTCCCGGGAAGATTGCATTCGTTGCTTCCATGATCTCGTACCGGTTTGCCCTTCGCGAATTCTTTGCGAGCTTCCAGGCGGATCTGCTCTATATCCGGTCGCCAGTGCTCCTTCCTACATTGTTGCCGTTGCATGTTCCAATCATTCTCGAGCTCCATACTTTGCCGCGCTTCTTCCGGCGGCGCTTTGTCCGCGCGTGCAATCGCTGTCGCCTAGTCGTTTGTCTCACGCGAGCCATGCATGAGGAGCTGCTATCCTGGGGGGTCGAACCACGGAAGGTGGTCGTCGAAGGGGACGGTGTGAATCTCGATCGCTTCTACAACTTGCCCGAACCCATCCTTGCGAGGGAGGGATGGTCGCTCCCGATGGATCGGACGGTGATTGGCTACGTCGGTTCATTGGTCACGCGTGACACCTTGGAGAAAGGGGTGGGGGAGCTCATCGATGCCATTGGCATCTTGCGCCAACGCGGCGTTGAAGTGTTTTGCTGGATCGTCGGTGGGCCCAGTACGTGGCTAGGCGCCTACCAACATCGCGCCCGGGAGCGAGGATTAACCAGTGCGGACATCCGTTTCCAAGGAGTGCTTCCCGTGCGACATATTCCCTCGGCAATCGCGGCTTGTGATATCTGTGTGTATCCCGCTCCCAAAACCCAACATCAGTACTTCCTCCGCGATACGTCACCGCTCAAACTCTTCGAGTACCTCGCTGCGCGACGCACCATTGTCTGCGCAGATTTGCCGCCAGTACGGGACGTCGTCGATGAAAGTATAGTGCATTTCTGTGCCCCGGGAGATGCAGCTGACCTAGCACGGGCTCTGCAACAGGCAATGGATCACCCCATCAGCAACCCCGAACGACGCGCACAAATCGTCCATCGACACTCTTGGGAAGAGCGCATGGGGAGGATCCTCGATGAAGCTTCGTAATTCTCCTATTATCCTGCCATGTCTGACGTACATACGGTTTCCGCCAACGGCACAACGCTCGCCATTATCGGTCAACGACCGAAGGTGGATGGCATCCAGTTTTGCACCGACCCTCGTGATGCGTTCCAGGTCGGCTTTATGGAGCGTCCGTCCGGGTACAAAGTCGAGGCTCATCGCCATCCCGATCGTCAGATCACCGTTGGCTCGGTCAGTGAATTCGTTTTCGTCGAGAGCGGGCGCATCCGCCTCACGGTGTTTGATGATGCGTGGCAGGAGGTTGCGAGAGAGGACATCGGACCCGGCGGTTTCTTCCTCATTCTCGGGGGTGGGCACGCCGTGGAATTTCTCGAGGATTCCCGCTTGCACGAAGTGAAGCAGGGGCCGTACCCAGGAGACACCGGCTCTAAGGAATTTTTACGGGCCATCGCGTAGCCGAAGAGGGTTATGGCGTTCGCGAGGTTTTTGCAGTTTTCTGCGACCTTTACAAACTCCGCAACCTAGCCAATGCACCCATTTTCTCAGGTATGCTTTCGAGGACTATGCACTCCATCCCCGTCAACGCACCTGTCATCACTGCTGCCGCCAAGCGGTACGTTGCCGACGCTATGGAGTCGGGTTGGGTGTCTTCTGCGGGGTCGTACATCGACAAGTTCGAAGCAGCATTTGCCGCATATATTGGCCGCAAACATGCCATCACGACCACGAATGGGACATCAGCGCTCCATCTGGCGCTTGCTGGGCTGGGAGTGACGGAGGGCGACGAAGTCATCATTCCGGACTTCACGATGGTTGCATGCATCGATGCCATTCTGTACTGCGGAGCTCTGCCCGTATTGTGTGATATTGAACCGGAGACATTCACTATTGATCCCAGGGACATCGAGCGCAAGATCACCAAGAAAACAAAGGTCATCATGCCGGTGCACGTCTATGGTCATCCTGCAGATATGGATGAGATTTTGGCGCTTGCCAAGCAGCACGGGATTGCCGTGCTTGAGGATGCTGCGGAAGCGCATGGTGCCAAATACCGTGGGCGAATGTGCGGAGCCATGGGAGATGCCGCAGCATTCAGCTTTTACGGCAACAAGATCATTACGACGGGGGAGGGGGGAATGGTTGTTACCGACAACGATGTGCTTGCAGCGCGGCTACGGAGACTGAAGGATCTGGCGCATAGTCCTGAAAGGCGCTTCTGGCACGAGGAGATCGGGTTCAACTACCGCATGACCAATTTGCAGGCAGCACTTGGGCTTGGGCAGCTCGAATCCATAGCATCCTTTCTTGAGCGCAAACGAACAATGGCGCAGCGGTACTCGGCGGGCTTACAAGGCATTGCAGGATTGCGTACACCAATTACGAAAGATGACTGTGAAAATGTTTTCTGGATGTATGCCATCGTCCTCGATGCCACCTTCCCCCTTTCTCGTGACGCATTTCGTGCGGCACTGAAAGATCGAGGTATCGATACCCGGGATTTTTTCTATCCACTGCATGGGATGCCCCTTGCTGCACCCTTTGTGCAACAGAAGGATCAGTTCCCAGTCGCAGACGACGTTGCTCTCCGCGGATGTTATCTCCCTTCAGGGCTTGCCATTACCGATGCCCAGATTGACACTGTTATCGATGCCATCCGTACCATCGCACGAAGCGCGTAGTACCGGCAAAGTTTCCGTGATTCTTCCGACATTCAATGAAGTCGGCAATATTGTTGCGCTGTGTCATGCGCTCCACACCGTCATTACCCATCCTCACGAGATCATTGTCGTTGACGACAATTCTCCCGATGGCACATCTCAGGCTGTAGAGAGCACTATTGGCGCGGGGTGTGCCGATTGGCTGCGTCTGGAAACGCGCCGTACCGATCGCGGTCTGCGCAAAAGCATCTGGCGCGGTATAGAGATTGCTACTGGAGACACCATTGTCTGGATGGACTGCGACTTTTCCATGCCGCCAAGCGATGTTCCTGCGCTGCTGCAAAAAATTGATGAGGGGTACGACGTTGCGGTTGGTTCGCGCTTTATGATGGGAGGAAGCCACAAAAAAGGTGTCACTCTGGGGGGAAGTCAGGAGTCGTGGATAGTGATTGTCCTCAGTCGCATGTTGAATATTGCTTTGCGTGTCTCGCTCACGCCGCGTTTTCGGGACTGGACGAGCGGCTTCATCGCTATCCGTGCGCCCATTGTCCGCCGTATCGGACTGCGTGGGGATTATGGCGAGTACTTCATGGATCTCATGGAGCGCGTGATCCTCCTCGGATACCGATTCATCGAAATTCCCTATGTGTGCGTGCCGCGTGTCGCAGGCGAAACGAAGACCGCTCCCAATTTCACAGCACTGATCCGTCGGGGATCAAAGTATCTTGTCACGCTCGTGAGGCTGCAGGGTGTGCGGCTGAAGAAGATCATGGGCATACAGATTGCATGAACTTTGAGGGGCCAGCGGTGTGTACAGTCATTACTGTTGCAGCACCTTCATGATCACCTCCACAGCCCTTGCAATGGTCTCTGGATGCGGATGCACAGAATCCCACGAAAGAGTCTTGGCTTCATTGCCAAAGGTGTCATACAGATCGACGACAGAAAAGCCGTATTTCGCTGCGATTTTCCTGATCTTCGGACGGCTTACGGCGTGTAGCTCTCTGTCGGGCCAGATGACGAATACCTTTTTTTGGGTAGGGGAAAGCAGGGCATTAAATGCCGCAAACTGCTTTGCGTAGCTATCGATCTGTGCGTCAGTGATGCTGTCGGATTGGGGATTTTGCTGGCTTTCTTTCTGTCCCTTCTGTAGCTCTTCCATGCTCGTGCGCATCAGGATGAATTTCTTCACACCAACATAGAGCGCACTATGGCGATCGAGCCAGCAGTGCGCTGGAAGTTTCCCGAGAATCCCTGTCGTTATCGGACTACAGCGCAGTGCCGGTCGGTCGCGTGGATCATCGCCTTCTGCGCGCAGTACACCGTCTTGGTCGAGCCAACCCGTTCCCATATTCATATCATTGGGGTGGAAGACAAGAATGATTCCTGCAGGCTGCAGTGTTGCAATTTTTTCTCTATAGAGAGCCGTTTCCTGCCCAAGGTGATAGCCAGGTACTCCGGCATTCAGAAATTGAAACTCTGGGAGTTTTTGCTCAAGTCGAGCGGCGATGGTTTCCTCATTCTCTACGCCATAGCCGAAGGTGATCGAGTCGCCGAGGGTGACGAAGAGAGGGCGGGATGGATCGATTTCTTCCGAGCGCATCCCCAAAGCATTGGTGCGCACCCTTGAGCGATACGCCGTGCGATCCAGATCAGGTATGAGCTCATAGCTGATGGCCGGGTTATTGCTTGTTTGATAAATCAGCGGGGGGTGCGGGCCGATTTGGATGATGCCTGTTATACGCAGCGCGAACTCCATCATGCCTATACAGAGGACCACAGATGCTGTCAGCAAACCGATATTGATAAGCCATTCCTTGCGCATGGCACCATACTAGCGTCTCCGGTGGAAAATTGCGGCGACTCCGGAGGAGTCGCCGCGTCTCGATCTTTGGAAATGTGCTTTTTAACCCATAACAGCCGCTTCAAGGACTACCAGCGTGCCAAAGACGCCGCATATCAGTTTGATCAGTGACCAGAATCCTTCCCGTGAGAGATTGATTCCAGCATCACATATTGCAGAAGAAAAGAATCAGACTCATGCACATTTCTGCACATATTCCTCGAAAATTCTCTGCGACTCCTGTGGGAACTTCTGCTACCATTTTCTGCATCCCATCCCGAGGAAATCCACTTCCGGACTAGTCGTCACACGCGGATCTTTGGCCATAGCGAGGCCTGCATTTTCTGCGATCGTTGTCTTTACGATATCCATGGCGATTGCGGAGCGCACCACTGGATCGCCACTTTGCTCGTAGATGTATTGGAGCATGCGCGCTGATGTCACATCGCCTCCATGATATGCATCGATGAACTCGCATGCACTTGATCCTATGGAAGTAGGATCGTGAAAGTCGAAGAAAGGGATGCCGAGGGTCTGCAAGTGGCCGCGCAATTCTGCGATGTATCCATAGTGCGCTGCATATTTCTCCAAATCCTCAACGATCTTCGGATGCATGGGTGGCAGGAACAGTATCACGCGTACGCCAGCCTTCTTCAGCATCTCCAGCATTTCGAGAAATTGCGTCCAGTGCACGGGATGGATGTGATCCCGGTACTGGAATCGCTCGCTTCCCGTGGCTATGCGCTTGCGGATGAGTGTCACTGTAGAGGTGGGGGCGTCCTTTCCTGTGATGATTGATGTGTAGTAGTGCGATCCATCCGGCCCGAATCCCGTACGTGAGTGTTGTCCTTGTACGCCCAGTGCACACAATGCAGATGGCAGAGGGGCATGCATTGCCGTACGAACGTACTCCAATGGTTGCAGTTTTCCTTGGAGCAACCAGAGCGTCGGCAGCGTCCATGAGCGGATATTCATCTTGATGCTTGCTTGGTCAGGAAGGCTTGCCGTGCGCGTGGGTGGACGAACTGCATCGTTGAACCACCAGAGGTCGATTCCGATGAGCAACACGTCTGGTGCATCCTCGGCCAGGAGTGCCCTTGCTACATGCCAGCCATGATCCACAGATCTCACTGCTCCTCCGAGGTTGTAAAAGGGCTTTGCGAAGTACCGTTCGCGCATCTGCATCACCCGGGAGGAACCTATGGCCGCGATGAATGGCTTTGCCTGTCGGTGCCCTTCCAGCTTGTACGCGAGGTCGTTTTGGTGGATCGCCGTTCCGTAGATGCACACGCCGGATCCGGCACGTTGCAATGCCACAAGATCGGGTATGGGCATGTATTCCTCGGAATGTCTCAGGTACAGCACGTTGGCACCGATCATCATGATGCAAGGCAATAGGCATGCTCCGTAGCCGATGAGGAATCTTCGGTGCTTCAGAATTGGAAGTAGAGGAATGGTGTCGCGCGCCATGCAAGAGCATGGAGAGCGCAGGCGGTTAGTAGCGCGAAGGCGACTCCCCACCGTGCAGTGGGTTTCCATGAGGGAACCCATAGGATTCCCTTCGGGGCGGCGATCTCTCTTTCATGGAGGACGGGGTCGTATACTCTGAAGATGTGTTGGGTAGTCGGGCAGCAGTACGCAAGGAACAAGCCGACGCCAATCCAGAGTGGTGCATATTCCCATCCCTGGATGTCGGCTGCGGTGAGGAGGGGGCCCGTGGGGGTATCGGGCAATTGGCCAACCATTCCGCCGTACATGCGCAGAGCCGTAGCGAGGGATGGTGAGCGGAACGGAATCCATGCTAAAAGAACGCATGCGGTGGTCAGCCCGGTTGCAAGCACTTTTGGCAGGCTGAGGGGAAAACCCCTCTTTTGCCAAAGAATGTACACGCTCAGGAACGCGCCGTGTAAAGCACCCCAAGCAACGAATGTCCACGCGAAGCCGTGCCAGAGCCCGGCACAGAGCGTCACGATGAAGATATTCCACAGTGTACGCGGCACTCCACAGCGATTTCCACCAAGCGGGATGTAGAGGATATCGCGCAGGAAACGGTAGAGCGATATGTGCCACCTTCGCCAGAAGTCGGCGATGTTCTCGGCGCGGTACGGTGCGAGAAAGTTTTCCGGAAGGGTGATTCCAAACATCCTTGCAGCGCCCACGGCCATGTCGCTGTATCCGGAGAAATCGAAGTACAACTGCAGTCCGAAGGCGATGACCCCTCCCCATGCATAGTACGGAGGTGGCACGGCGCCGTTGGCCGCCAGTGCAAACACGGTGTCGGACAATCCTCCGAGTGTGTTTGCGAGCATTACTTTTTTTCCCAGTCCCACAAGGAAGATCGACCATCCAACGATCACATCATCGAAGCGCGCGCACAGGTGATTCGAGCGCAGCTGCGGAACAAATTCCTGCCACCGCACGATCGGCCCTGCAAGTATGCGGGGAAAGAAGCACGTGAACAGCATGTACTCCGCGATGCTCTGTCTGCCGATGGTGCCGCGGTACGCATCCGTGAGATAGGCGATCTGCTGGATGACGATGAAGGAGATTCCGAGCGGGAGGAGAGGACTCAGAGCGGTATCCACGAACGACATCGTGGCGATCTTTACACTGACGAGGAGGAGGACATTGCCTCCAATCGCGATGCTGAGAAGCATTTTCCCCGGCATGCGGATCAATTGGCTTCCAAAAGCGTAATTCCAGATCATGGATCCAATGAGAATTCCGAGGTAGCCGGGTCGCCCCCATCCATAGAAGAGCAGTGACGCGGCAACGAGCACGGTCACTGTGTGCCGCGTGCTCCATACCCGTACGATCCATGCCGCCAAGATCGCCACGGGGAGAAAACCGAAGAGAAATTCGAGCGCCACAAACGACATGGTGTCTGGATGCTACAGCAAAGGACTTCGGTACGAATCTACAGATATTCAATCCAGCGCAAATTGCTTCAAGTATTCTTCGCTGCTTCGCTTCCACTCCGGTGGGAGCTTTTTCTTATCAATCACGCATTGGCCTAATACCAAGTAATCCATGTGTGTATGCAGGAAACAGTTCAGCGCGTCTTTGGGTGATTCTACAATGGGTTCTCCGCGGACATTGAACGAAGTATTGATGATCACCGGACAACCCGTGCTCGCTTCAAAGGCCTTGAGGAGATCGTAGTACAGGGCATTTTGATTCCGGTTGATTGTCTGGATGCGTGCGGAGCTATCGACATGGGTGACTGCCGGAATTTCCCTACGTTTGTCTGGCAGAGTATCTGCAACGAGGAGCATGTAGGGTGATTCTCTGTCCAAAGCGAAATACTCCTTCGTGCGCTCCTCCAAAATGGTCGGTGCAAAGGGGCGAAACGACTCGCGGAATTTGATTTTGAGATTCACCTTCTTCCAGTTCTCGGGGTTTCTCGCATCGGCGATGATCGAGCGATTACCGAGCGACCTCGGGCCGAACTCCATGCGACCCTGAAACCAGCCAAGGACATTCTCACCTTCCAATAATTTCGCTACGTACTGCGGTAGATCATGCAGTGCGACTGTATCGTAGGGCATTCCTTGGTCTTTGAGGAATTGCTCAATTTCTTCTTGGCTGTAGGCATTGCCGAGGTACGTGTGCTGCATGCGCGGAAGGCGTTCTCCTTGCATCTGCTTGTGCCATACCATGAGCGCAGCCCCGAGCGCCCCTCCTGCATCTCCCGATGCTGGCTGGATGAAGATGTCCTCAAATATTCCTGATCGCAGGATCTTTCCGTTACTCACACAGTTGAGCGCGACGCCTCCAGCAAGGCAGAGGTACTTACTGCCGGTCAGCTGCTTTGCCGCTCTTGCGAGATTCAACATCGCTTCGTCGGTGATCTCCTGCAGGCTGCGTGCGATGTCTTTGTGAAACTGCTCAAGCGGGGATTCTGGATCGCGTGTGGGTTTGCCGAACAATGTTTCGATACTCTTTCCGGTCATCCGAAGGCCGTACTCGTAGGTGAAGTACTGCATTGCCAGAGCAAAGCTACCGTCTGGCTTGAGATCGATCAGTTGCCGCATCTGCTCAACGTATTTTGGTTCTCCGTAGGGTGCGAGTCCCATCACTTTGTACTCAGCGCTGTTTACTTTAAAGCCGAGGTAATACGTGATTGCCGAGTAGAGAAGTCCGAGCGAATGCGGGTAGCGGATTTCCTTCAGGAGCTTCAGATCTTTTCCCTGACCATGGCCGATCGTGGTTGTGGCCCATTCCCCGACACCATCAGCGGTGATGACCGCGGCATCCGGAAATCCCGAGCAGAAGAATGCCGACGCGGCGTGGGACTCGTGGTGTGCGGGGTAGAAAATTTTCCCTTTGTAGCCGAGTTCCTTTTGGATGATCTGCGGCGTCCAGAGCTTCTTTGGCATCCACTCGTGCATGGCGAGGTGATACTGCCTCAACCCCCGTGGCCACACCTTCATGGTCGTCTGCAGGATGCGATCGAAGAACTTGAGCATCGGTTTTTCGTAGAAGGCTACGGCATTGAGATCGTTGGCAGTGATTCCCGCATGCTCCAGTGCATGGGCAATGGCGCTTTTGGGGAACGCTTCATCATGTTTTTTGCGTGTATATCGCTCCTCCTGAGCAGCGAACACGATTTCTCCGTCACGGAGCAGCACTGCAGCACTGTCGTGGTAGAAGCAGGAGAGGCCCAATATGTAGATTGGCTTATTCATGGAATTCCTGCACTGAGGAGACATTGAAAATTGAGCATGGAAAATTGAAAATTAGAATTGGTATCGCATTTCTGTAGAGTGATCACTGACATCGATCCAATAGGTTTCTTTGGAGGATTGTCTGGAAACGAGACGCATGCACTTAAGGATGATTGCGTACAGGCCGAAGACGAAGATCCATAGGATCGTCAGGAGGATCGTACTCATGATGCGTCCGAGCACTTGCGAAAAGCGCATCCAGAGATCGTAGAGCCTTCTGAGGGGTACGGGGATATGCATCGATGCAAGGCTACTGTTACAAGCGATCGGCTGCCAGCTTTCTGCTTTTAGAAAACGGTGTAAATGAAGGGTGCCAGCGGCGATGTCTGCGCGAAGACGAGGATCAGCCCCAGAAGGACGACGATGAGGATGATCGGCAGTAGCCACCATTTCTTGCGTATGCGCATGAATCGCCAGAGTTCGGAGAAGATGGAAAGCTTGGACATGGAACAAGCTTACAGCTTACGGCTTACAGCTAAAAGCTTTAAGCTGTACCTATGCAGCTTCCTCAATTTCAAGTTCACGCTGAGCTTGAAAACCATCACTGGTGGTTTCTTGGGCGGCGGGCTTTGCTGCGAGCGCTCCTATGCGCGGTTTGTCCTCCCAGCAAGGAAAAGCTCCTCATCGATGTCGGCTGCGGTACCGGAGGCAATACTGCCGCTTTCTCGAGGGACTACCGCTGTAGCGGTATCGACCCGATTCCTGAGGCGATTGCATCCGCACGGAGCAGATTTCCCGGTATCGAGTTCCATCAAGGGTACGCGCCGGAGGACTGTCTGGATCTGATGCGACAGGCGGACATCGTTCTTCTGGCGGATGTCCTTGAGCACGTTGAAGATGATTTTGCGATGGTCTCGAAGATCCTGTGTTCCATGAAGCCTGGCGCGCATCTCCTCCTGATGGCTCCAGCGGATCCTTCGCTGTGGAGTGCCCATGATCGCGGGTTTGAGCATTATCGCAGATACACCATTGATCGATGGAGAATGCTTTGGGAGGGACTACCTGTGGAGGAGCGGGTCGTTTCCTATTGCAACAGCCGCCTCTATCCGCTGGCGAAGGTCGCGCGGATGATTGCACGCATCAAGGGATCGGCACTTGGTCCGGGCGACACCGATCTCTCGCTTCCCCCGTTACCGCTCAATCGGTTCTTCACCAAGATATTTGAGGGAGAGAGCAGGCGACTGCTCTCTGTGCTGGAGGGTAGGGGTACCCCCTACCGGTATGGGGTCAGTGTTCTGGCGCTTTTGCGGCGCAGCGAAGGGGACGTGGTCCCACGTCGAAGGCCGGAGGGGGTGGCTGTAGATGCGAGGCCGTGGATGGATGTGGGTTGATAGGGAGGAGTAGCGGAGGTTTAAGAACCTCCGCTACGAAGACTGATGTATCGAGCTAGGTCATCATTCCCGCCAGCATCTCCATGAGATGCAGGACTGGACTCATCACGAGGCTAATCCACCCCATGAGGAGGGGAATGTGGAGCAGGTCCTCCGCGATGAGGAGCCCGAGGAGGATCCACGGGCCTCGCTGCATCCAGCGCATGTACGCTTCATCGTGCCGGTAGTGCACGAGGACCTGGACGATCTTGCTGCCGTCGAGGGGCGCGATCGGGAGAAGGTTGAAGGCCATGAGGCCGAGATTGAGCGCGATCGACGTGCGCAGAATATCTTGAGAGACAATCGTCAGCGAGCCGCGCATGCCGCTGCCCATCAGGAGATCCCACGGGTCTCCAGAGAGTGCTTGTGGTGCGAGGAGCAGCAGAAGGCCGAAGGCGAGGAACGCCACGAGGAGATTGCTCACGGGGCCCGCGAGTGCGACGAGCGAGGAGTCACGCTTCCAGTTGCGGAAGTACCGAGGATCGATGGGAACGGGCTTACCCCATCCAAATCCCACGAGGAAGAAGAGCAGCGTGCCCATTGGGTCGAGGTGCGCAATGGGATTGAGTGTGAGCCTCCCCTGGTCTTTGGCCGTCGGATCGCCGAGGCGGTGCGCGACCATTGCATGCGCCCACTCGTGCACCGAAAGCGCAATGAGTAGAGCAATGATGAAGGGCGGGCGAAGGGCGGACATGGAAGTATTATGTATGCAGTATTACGTATTACGTATCCATACTACAGCGACGCTTGCGATACCTCATACCCAATACTTACTACGTAATACTTATTGACCTGTTCTCAGCCTCCACGTAGGCTCTGCCCGCAATGGCACGCAAATGCGCCAAAACCGGCAAGGGAACTGCTTTCGGCAACACCCGGAGCCACTCGCTCCGACATACACGCCGTACCTACAAGGCGAATATCCAAAAGAAGCGCGTCTTTGATCCGAAGACCGGAACGTACGTGACGATGAAGGTGTCGACGAGCTACCTCCGGACGCTCGCCAAGAGATTGCAGCAGGGGAGGTCGGTGTAGCCGACGCATCTATTCTTTGCATCAAAAACGCCCGCAACTGCGGGCGTTTTACGTTGGAGAGACCGATGACAATCCACGAGAAGGACTTCTACTGATCTGTATGCCCGCGATGCTCCATCATCTTCTTCATGGCCTTTGCGGTCCTCGGATGGGCGGACTCAAGGGAGCCCTTTGCCGAAGAATGCGTGGAGCTCCTACATGACTTACCTTCCTCGGATCCACGTTCGTAGTCGCCACAGTTCTTCTGCAATTCTTTCTTGAGAGCCTTCTTCGCCTTCCTCGTCATTTCTTTCATCGGCTTCTTGTCCATCATCGCCTTATGGACGCATTCCATCCGTTCCTTGCCACTCAGCTCCGCACAATGCGCTTTGATTTCCTGACCGAGGTCGGCTTTGCGGGACATGCTCGAAGACGAGGAGGAGTCGGTCATCGCGGGAGAGGACTTCAACGAGGTCGAAGACACCTCGGAAGACGAGGATCCCGTTTCTTCCTCCGCAAGTGCGGGGAGAGCTGAGAACATGAGTGCGGCAATCAGTGTGGAGGATGCGATGGTGCGCATGGCGTTGGGGGCAAACACAGTAATGGTATTCCTCATGCTCATGGACGCTCATTGCCTATTGCAGGATCCTGTGGTGATGCGTCACCTTCTGTGCGTCGGTCTTTCTTCGCGGCCTGATGTCTCTTCTCATGGAGCATGTGCTCTTTGCCGTCCTTTGTCCTTGCCCAACCTTCGGGGTGAGCTTCTCGGTATTCCCGTTCGTGCTGCTCGTGCGCCTCCTGATTCCTGTATGCGGCGATCTTTTCGATCAAAAGCGCGTACGCCTCGATGCGGTTCTGGAGAAGTCCACGGTGCTCCTGATGTCGAACCGTCAAACCTGTCGGATGGTGTGTGAGCTCTACACAGTTGGTGCTCTTGTTGATCTTTTGGCCTCCATGGCCGCGACCTCGGGTATGGAATTCCTCCATGTCTTCCGGGCGCACGCTCCATTGGCTGGCCAGCGCGAGGATGTGGTCGGGGAGCTCTACGGGGAAGTGCATGCAGTACGATCATAAAGAACAATCGAATATTGATAAATGCCCGCCCGGCCTTGCCGTAGAGTCGGGAAAAATTGAAAATAGATGCAATGTTCAAACGGATTCTCTCAGGAAAGCCGCAATGGCACGTTGCAGGCAATGCAGCACTTGTCTTGCTCGTGTTTCTGGCATTTGGGCATAGCCTCTTGCAGGACTTCGCCCCGATCGACGACACGCTGCTTGTACGCGAGAACCTCGCGATCCGCGGGATTTCCTGGAGTAACCTCCGTTACGTCTTCACGCACTACGATCCGGAGCTCTACATTCCTCTGACGTTCGTTTCTTTCCAGATCAACTATCTCTTCGGCGGGCTTGATCCGTTTGGGTTTCACTTCGGCAATATCCTGCTCCATGCGGTGAACGCGGTACTCGTACATGTCTTTCTTAAAAAGCTTATGTGCCGTTCCCGCAGCGGAGAGCCGCGGCTCTCCGCTGCAAGCCACAGTACTGCAGAAGCAGCAGCTTTTGTCGGTGCTGTCATCTTCGCCGTTCATCCATTGCACACAGAGGCTGTTGTGTGGATCGCTGGGCGCAAGGATCTCCTCTTCACGTTCTTTTACCTGCTTACTCTCATCGTGTATGTGGAGGGAAAGAGCCGCTCACGCTCAAGCTCAGTGTGGTACTGCGCGAGCATCGTCTTTGCTGCTCTCGCGATGCTCAGCAAGGCGACCGCAATGACGCTGCCGATCGTGCTAATCTTGGTTGATGGGTATCTCCATGCAGTGGAGCACCGCGGCTCTCCGCTGCGTCAGAGGAGTGTCATTCTCCACAAAATCCCATTCCTCCTTCTGTCCGTCGCCTGCGCTCTCATTGCTCTTGGGGGCAAAGAACGCGTCGTTGGATCTACGACCCTGCTTGAGACCGTCGCGGTTGCTCTGCGCAGTACTGCGCACTACGTTTGGCAGTTTCTCGTGCCGTACGGCTTCAGCGTGTTTTATGAGCAGCGTGAACCCGTCGTGGATTTCCACGTTGCGCTGAGCCTCGTCCTATCCATAGCGGTACTGTTTTGGGCATGGCGTAAGCGCCGGAGTCATCCATCGATCCTCTTCGGTCTACTCTTCTACCTCATCACGCTGAGCCCGACCTTCCTCAACTTTCACAAGGGACTGATCTCCTTCTACGCCGTCGACCGCTACGCGTACCTGCCCTCGGTGGGTCTTTGCATTGTCCTTGCAACGCTTCTGCGCTCACGTCGAAGTGCGTCGATGATTCTATGTGCTGCTGCGATCATCCTTCTTGTACTTTCCCGTTATCAATCACGCGTGTGGGATTCCCCTGAGACCCTCTATCGTCATGCCATTTCCGTCGATCCACCTTCCGTGCCGGCGCGCACGACCCTTGCGCAGGTACTCCGGCAGATGCATCGCACAATAGAAGCATTTGAAGTGCTGCGCGAAGGATTGCAGTTCGGAGATGACGTCAGTTACCGTTTGGAAGCGGGAAATATCTATGCAGCAAACGGTCAGATTGCTGATGCCATTGGGGAATTCGCTAAAGCTTCCCAGATGAAGCCCGATCTTCCCGAACCCTACTTTTCCATTGGCTCACTCGAGGATCGGCGAGGCCATGCGGATCTCGCACTGGAGTACTACCGCACGGCGCTTTCACTCGATCCTTCGTACGTTGCGGCACGCTCACGCATCGCGGGTATCCTCATTGATCGCAACACCTATGCAGAAGCCGAGGAGCAGCTCATCGAAGCCCTGCGCTGGAACGAGAGCTCTTTCATTGCAAATTTCCAGATGTATCGATTGCGTATTGCACAGGGGAGGGAAGAGGAAGCGCAGCAGTACTACGACCGAGCCAAGGCATTGCGACCCCATGCTCCAGAACTCCAACACGCACTCTAGCCGCGATCGTGCCTGCGGTGTTTCCGCTGCGCATGTGGAGGTTTTTTCCCTCGGAAGCGCTTCGGGGGACTGCCGTATTGCTCCGCGAAAGCGTTGGCGTACACCTCACGGTCCTTGGGCGAATGGTTGCGGTCATCGAGTACGTGTCCTATTTCGTGGAGCAAAACATCCTCAAGGTAAAAAATACGCAATGTTTCCACTGACCAATGGCATTCCCAGAGCTTGTCATGCTCGTTCCAGATCCACTCTGCGCCGTACTTCGCGAGCTCCTGCCGAAGCGTGGGCGGCACTGTTGGCAATATTTCTATGAGATTATTTTCGATGGGTAGGAGGTAGACACTGGATCCCCACTGCATGCCATATGCGGGCTCTGAAGGCCGCCGCAGATGGGGCATGCTTAGATGATCCAAGCGTTCCCCGAGGCGCTCAGTGATGAAGCGTGGTAGCTGCATGAGGCGTTCTAGCACTTCGCACATACTCACCGGATGATAAAATCCCGGTCCCGGATCCTCGATGTGGCACTGCGGGTAACAACTCTCACTCTTCCCGCTCTCCTCACGGGGCACAAATCGCGGAACGCCGACATCGCATCCGCCTATTCCGTTGCGTTCTGGCGCGATCACTTTGCGCAGTCGGGAATGGTACCTGCGTGCAAGCGCGGGAACTGCACGAGGGTAGACATGCGGCTGCATCTCGTACATACGGTGCGCGTGCGGCTTCCAAGTGTGGTTCAACATTGGCCCGTGATCGTAGCACATACACAGCGATGGCACCGGATGTGTTCTCTCGTATCCTAGAACCTATCGTTGCGCTTCTCGATGCGATGCATCGGGAGTCGCTTCCTTGGGAGTTCTCCATGCCATTCCCCGGCGTTTGGCTCGAAGGCAGGGTGTACCCCTATGTCCGAACTTCCGGTTCCAGTGCTCCATGCGTCCATCGATCCGTCAGCGCTCGCAGAGACCGCAATCGATCTGCAGGCGATGGCCGATGACATCGAGCGTGGCATCCTCAGGGCGATCGAGGAGGAGTGCCCCCGCGTGACGGCCGCAGAGGCGCCGCGTACCGAGCCGCGCACCCTGCACTCCATGGCGGTGCCGTCTCTCATGGGCATCGCCCTTGTGGGGATCGCGACAACGCTGCGTCATGGTGCCGATCCCGCTGGCGATAGGGAGCACCCGCCGAGCGTTGCGCCGGTACGTGCTGACGACAGGGTGCAGGACGCTGTCGGATGTTGCATGGACGCCAGTCCTGCGGTACCGGAGGAAATCGCTCGAGCGCACCAGGCGATCGCTGCCGGGGATGCAATCGCGTTCCATGCGCAAGACGGCCGGTGCGTCGCTCGCGTAGGCAAGTATTCCGCGGATCATGAGTGGATCTTCCTTGGGGATGCCATCAACGGGTTGTTGCTCTGTCCCGAGCAGGGCCTGTACATGCGCTTTTCAGACGCGCAGTGCCTGCGCGGCACGCGGTCAACGATTCTGCATGACCCTGCTACCGCACAATTACTCCGTGCTCTCCCCGCAATCACTTCCGGCGGCAAAACCCCTCTCTCGTGGGGACGCGACACGTCGTATGGAGGCGCCAGGGGTGTGGTGCGCGTACAGAGGCTGATCGAGCAATGGAAGCACGAGGCAGGAGATGTTTTCAGCGAGGAAATTTCTCTACCTCCGAAGAAGTGAAATATTGTGTTGTAGTGTGCATGCCAGATGCGCAAAACGATCTCTTGTAACCTGCGAGTAATGCAGCGAGTTTTCCGTGAATGCCGCTCGCCATTGCTCTACACTGGGAACTATGGAGAGATGGCCGAGTGGTCGAAGGCGCGCGACTCGAAATCGCGTAGGCCCCAAAAGGGTCTCGAGGGTTCGAATCCCTCTCTCTCCGCCAATTGCGAAATCGCGCGGATTTCGCAATTGGCGGTGTGCGCTGGAAAAAATACGAACCGATTTTGCGGGCGGCGCCTGAAAAATTCGCGCGCCAGCCGCCGCCTGCTTGCCCGTCCTCCGGCGCGGCCGACCTGCCGTTTCTAAAAACGGCCAAAGAACCTGTAAAAATATCGGCTCGAACTTTCTTTTGGCCAAAAGCGGGATTTTTCTCATTCATAGTGGGCTCTGGATACGTTTTAAATTGGGATTCGTCACTTGTGTATACCGCTGTGTTGTTCTGATGTTCTGATGCCCAAGCAACTCTTGGACGTATCGTACATCTGTACCATTTTCCAGGAGGTGCGTTGCGAAGCTATGGCGCAAGCTATGAAAGGTTGCACTCTTTTTGATGCCTGCTTTTTGTAATGCATTTTGGAATATTTTCTGTGCTGTGCGTGTAGTCAGTTTGCCACCACGTTCGCTCGCAAACACGATGTCACCTTTTGCCTTGCCTGCCACAACTGACCGCAAATCATCAACGAGCTTATCAGGCATGACGGTAATACGATCCTTCTGCCCTTTTGCTTGTTTGATATGCAATGTTTGCTCATCCAAATCAACATCCTGTACACGTAAAGCAATTACTTCACTTACGCGCAAGCCAGCACCGTATGCAAGAGACAGAAGAAGTCTGTGTTTCGAATTTTTCACCGCAGCAAGCAGACTCTGAATTTCATTGCGTGAGAGAACAACGGGTAAACTGTAACCTGTTTTTGCCACTCGAATGTCTACCTTCTGTTGCACGTTCATGACATTCCTGTAGAAAAATTTGATAGCATTGAGAAACACATTCCTGCTCTCTGCTGACATGTTCTTCTTCTGACAATGCAGCAAAAAATCTCGAATGTTGTTCTCGTCCAGAATCTCAAATGCATTCTTTTTGAATGCAAAATATTCACGCAATCCATACAGGTAGCTCTTTACCGTCATTGGACTATAATTCCGTATCGCCAGCTCCCTCTGCATTTGATCCAAATAATTTAGCAAAGCAGAGAAAGAAAAATAGAATGCACCTGAGTTTTTAAACGAAAGTATAGTACAAATAATTCGTATATAATGCAATTTACATTTATAATACGAATATATATCGTATAAAAACGAGTTAAACGAAATTGCCAACCCGCCTTTAGACATAGAAATATTTATTAATTTAATCTACAATAATAAACATATGATGAAAAATAAAAATTTGATTTACGGGATAATT
>Ga0194132_10002101_pt1 | contig 38411 bp, 38 predicted proteins | sample TA2KigOf80mmetaG_FD_148612 | JGI IMG/M metagenome (GOLD analysis project Ga0194132, IMG submission 148612) | Freshwater microbial communities from Lake Tanganyika, Tanzania - TA2015054 Kigoma Offshore 80m | ecosystem: Environmental > Aquatic > Freshwater > Lake | place: Tanzania: Lake...
AGAAGCATCTAAAAAAATTCAGGATTCTCAGATATTGATCTTGGGAATATCATACAAGCCAGACGTCAAAGATGTACAGCTTACTCCAGCAGAAACAATAATTGAGAAACTAAAACAGCTTAAAGCCCAAGTAAAGGTTTATGATCCGTATTACAAATCAACTGAAATCTTTGGAATTAAGACAGAAAACAACATGGTTGATTCGCTGAATAATACTGATGCTATGTTGCTAGTGACTGCACACAAAGAATTTCATGATCTGGAACCCACTTTTCTTGTATCGAAAATGAAAACCCCGATAGTGGTAGATTCAAGAGGAGTAATAGATAACCTTGCAGCAAAAAAGGCTGGTCTGATTTTTAGAGGCTTGGGCCGTGGCAAAATCGAATGAAGTTATTGTCAATGCTTCAACAATAAGTAATATTCTAACTCTTAGATACGATCCAACTCAGAACACAGTATTACCTTCTCTAAAGTGGACTGATTTCAAACCGACAGAGAATACTTCAATTGAGTTTATTGAAAAAACAATGCAAGAATATGTACAGGATAAAATAGAAAAATTAAACATAAAAAAAATTGTAGTTGCTCTTAGTGGAGGAATTGATTCAAATTTAATATTGTCATTACTACGAAAAAAATTCCCTAATCTTGATGTTGAAACAATATCAATAAAATTTGCAGAATCGTTTGATGAATCAGAAAAGGCAGCAAAAATATCCGAATTCTTTGGAGTAAAGCACAGTACAATAGTGTTGGAAAACTATCTCAAAGAACTACCGCAAGCAATTCATGCGGTAGGGTTGCCATTTTGGGATCTGCATTGGTATTATGTGGTAAAAAAGGCAAAAACCATAACAAATTATTTGGCATCGGGGGATGGTGGAGACGAACTTTTTGGTGGCTACACATTTAGATATTCAAAATTCTTGTCACTGATAACAAAATCCTCGACATCATTAGATAAAGTAAAGGCGTATTTGGCATGTCATGAGCGTGACAGCGTTCAGAATCAAGAAGATGTATTTGGTTCAAAATCAGAGTTTTCTTGGAATAAAATTTACAGCTATTTGCTGCCTCACTTTGATAATAGTCTTGATCCACTAGATCAGGTGTTTTTGGCTGATTATAATGGAAAGCTTCTCTACAACTTTTCAATTGTCAATACAAAAATCCATCAACATTTTGAAATCAACAACATTACTCCAATTTTGTCAAAAGGACTCATTGACTATTCTACTAGATTATCATCTAATCAAAAATATGATCGCACAAGTAATCTGGGCAAAATTCCTCTAAGACAATTACTCAAAAAGTTTGGTACAGATCATTTCGTTTCTGCTGAAAAATATGGATTTTCTGTAAATACTATCAATCTTTGGAAATCGTCTGGAAAAAGTACATGCGATTATTATTTGTCGAATTCGCGAGCTGTTGATGACGGATTACTCAATTATGATTGGATAAAAAAATATCTTAATCAAAGTAACCTTGATGTGCGATATATCAACAAATTTCTGGGACTATTGGCGTTGGAAATCTGGTATCGACTTTTCATAACAAAAGAAATCAAGCCGACTGATAAATTATAGTGTTGAACTGTATTATCAATATGTAGATTTAACTGCGCCCGAGAAATCTTTTGCAATTTTTTCCCAGCTGAAATTCTGCGACACAAATTTTCTCCCTTCTGCACCCATGCTTCTGGCTTTTTTCTCGTCATTTAACAGAAGAGTAATTTTATCAATCCAGCCTTTCACATCGCCTTTTTCTATAAGATATCCTGTCTGATTATTTTTCATTAATTCAGGCACACCTCCAACATTTGTAGCTAGTACTGGTTTTTCCATTAATTGAGCTTCTTGCAACGTTAGAGGTGACATGTCAATACCACTTGCTAATGCATAAACATCAATTTCCGATAGATATTCTCTGACCCTTTCAGGATACTGCATCTGTCCTAACCACTTGAAGTTTGGAAATTTGTTTAGCTTAGGAAGTATCTCATTCCTAAATGGACCGTCTCCAACCCAGTAAAATGTAACATTTGGCATACTTTCTATTGTTTTTGTTAAAGTTAGCATTTCTTTTGTTTTACCCCAAATGTTTGCACCTTGCAACAGTCCTACACATGGATGTTTTAGGCTAATAGCATGCACTGGATACCAATTGGATGGTGTTATTCCCTGATGCATCACAATAGTCTTTTTTTGTGGATAATGCATCTTGGTTATGTTTTCTAAATAATTACAAATTGGAATTAAGAGTTTGGAGTTTTCAAAACACTTGGTAGCTATTTTTTCCCATCTGGAAAGTGCTATCCTCTTTGGAAATGATTTGTATAATGTTTGTCTTGCCCAATTCATCTCGGTCCAAAAATCACCACGAAGATGTACAAATAGTGGAAGATGTTCTTTTATTGCAGCCAAACCAAAATGTCTTTGTCTATCTATAAACACAGCATCTGGCCTGAATGATTTCACAATTTCATTGAATTTTTTTCTGGTCTGAAACCAGTTCATCACTCTACGACTAGGGAATCCATCGTAGATTTCGTTATCAACAACTAACTTACAATCAATTCCAAATTGTTCTAATGCAGAACAAAATTCTTTGAGATGAAAAAATTTTGAAGTAGATCCACCGACTAGTAATTTCAAGTTTTATTTCTAGCTAGTAATGACAATTCTCATATAAGACATATTCGATTACTTTTCTTTTCATGTGGATGTTATCGTTTATTTATTATCTCTGCAGTAATATTGACAAAATCTTTAGCAATTTTTTCCCAGCTGAAATTCTGCGACACAAATTTTCTCCCTTCTGCACCCATGCTTCTGGCTTTTTTCTCGTCATTTAACAGAAGAGTAATTTTATCAATCCAGCCTTTCACATCGCCTTTTTCTATAAGATATCCTGTCTGATCATCTTTGATAGTCTCAGATGTGCCTCCAACATTTGTAGCTAGTACTGGTTTTTCCATTAATGATGCTTCCAAGATCACTTGGCCAAATGAATCCATGCTACTCACAAGTGCAAATATGTCTACATCTGCCAAGTACTCTCTTACTTTGTTCGGGTATTCTAATGATCCCAACCAAACGAAATTTTTGTGTTTGTTCAAAGTTGAGAGAATTTTTTTACTATATTGCCCGTCTCCGCCCCAGTAAAACGTCACTTTGGGTAATGCATTTAATATTTCTGATAGGATTAGCATTTCTTTTGTTTTACCCCAAATGTTTGCACCTTGCAGTAATCCTACACACGGATGTTGCAAATTCATTCGATCTTTAGTGTTCCAAAAAACAGGATCTCGCGCAGAAATATACAACGTTTTAACTTGTTTTGTTGGATATTTTGTTTTCACAATATTTGTCAAATAATCAGATATGGGTAAAATGACATCAGCCACTTCGAGACATTTGTTTATGATTGATTGTCTATACTTTATTGTAATTCTTTCTATCAAAGAATTTGAAACATCTGTTGCAATTTTTGCCTCTTTCCATATGTCTCCTCTTACTATGATAGCTAATGGGATTTTTTCTTCCTTAACGTATAGCCCAAGTATACTTTGTCTGTCCAGTAACACCAAATTTGGTTTAAACTCCTTCAAAATTTTTTGAAATTTTTTTTTTAGCAAAAATCTTTGCACTAGATTTGTTAAACTAAATAAAAAATCAATATCTGATATAATCTTGTATTCTATGTTGTGTTGTGTTAAGGATTTTCCAAATTGAGTTAAATGATATGATTTTATTGGTGGACAGATTATGAGTAATCTCAATTTAACAATCTAATTCTTATCACTAGTCAATTAATATATCTCTAAAGAAAATCTGATGTATGAAGAAAACTGTTGGTTTTAGAGCATGGTTCTACTTTAGACAAGGCTGGACAACGTATTTTGCTTTTATTTTTGCCGCCATAAATACACTAACTGTTACTTACTTTCTTGCAATAGAAAAACTACCACAATTAAAACAGCTTTTTCCAACATTTACCTCGTATCTAATGTTGGTTACTTTGGTTGGTATACCTTTACTGGTGCTGACAGGATATGTTCACTATAAAAAAAGCCCCGCGTTTAAGGCTGAAGCTGCAATTAGTATTGAATCAAATCCATATGTAAGAAGACTGATGGATAATATTGAATTAATTTTACAATCGCAGCTAAAAACTACTCAATCACTAGAAAAAATAATAAAAAATGAAGAATTAACAAAAGAAGAATTAGATAACCTCATGACATTCAATCAAAAACTAATCTCTCATATAGATAAAAAGATTGATACACATAGATGATGAATTAGATTTTTTTCTGTAACAAATCTAATAAAATTAGTCTTTCAGCTCTATAATTCATCTTGATAAATCTTACAAGATTTTTTAATATTATTTTCAATCCTAAATTTTTCATACACCAAATAGTTAATGGCAAAAATGGAAAATAAATTCCAGTAAGACCTAAATCTTGCATATTCTGGGATTCCATGACCTTCATTGATTCCACAAGCGAAATCTTCGAGTTTGGTTTTTTGTGCCCTCTATACATATAAAATAATAATTCATTAATAACGCCAATTTCACCATGCTTTAATGCATTAAGAATTACTGCATAATCCCAACTTCCGAATGCTTTATGGATGATTTTAGACTGTAGTGCATCAGTCCTATAGATTGCGTAAAAACATTGTGGCCGGTTAAAATTAAATAAAAATTCCACTCTCTGTTCATATGTTCCAGTGATTGGATGTACCATTTCGTATTTTTTTGGGACTTCGATACTGCTTAAATTTAATTTTTCCTCAAAATAAAACTGGATTTCGCTTATACTTGCAACTAAATTAGAATTATTTTCAAGATTTAAAATATTCTTCTCTATGAATGTTGGTTCCCAAATATCGTCTGCAGCAGCCCACATAAAATATTTTGATTTTGCATTTTGTAAAACAAAATTATAATTCCAAACTGCACCCATATTTTTCATTTGGTGTATACAGTGGACCCTATTGTCTCTAATAGCATAATCTTGGCAAATAATTAGTGTAGAATCTGTAGATGCATTATCAGATATGACTAATTCAAAATCTCCAAAGGTTTGTGACAGCAGAGATTCAATTGCATTTCTAATAAATTTTTCACTATTGTATACTGGCATACCTATAGTTATCAATGAATTCAATTTTTTGTATCACATGTAGTTTTGAATTCATTAATAATGGCAGCGAAATCGATTTCAAATGTATCTGAAACTGGATTTAACCAGTTTTCTGCTAATCTACGTTTCACTACAATTTTCATCTTTAAATCACACCTCATACAAATATCTGCAATCAGTGTATCGCATGCCAGATTTTTACTCTTACTATCATCAATTATAATTAATTTCCGTGTTTTAGTCACGTTGTTCAATATTGTTTCCCAGTTTGTTGGAGTTGGGGAATTAACGTTGAAGAAGGATGCACTAACATTAATCTGTTTGAAATTCTGTAATATCTCCCATCCATAAGGAAATGCAAAATTAAAGGATACTATTGTCACATCAATTCCATCACTATATTGAAAAATGGTATTCTCGTAATTACCAGAAATTATTTTTCCAGGATCTATGATCTCTTCTTTGAATAGTCTTTGACTGATGGCAATTATTTTGAATCCAGGTGAAGTGAGCTTGGTATTAATTATTTTCTCTGCATCAATTTTATTAGTAATGGTATATCCGTCTATCCTCGATATTGAGCAAAAGTCGCCAAAATTGTTCAAACTTGATTGTGGGCCCTGAAATCCATTATCCACAATTATGGGCATTATTGTAAATGAACCGTTCTGTAGCAAGTCGGTGTTTCTTATTATGTTGTATGTATTTACTAGGTGATCTATGCCGAGTAATAGAAAATCCAACTGTTTCATAAAGAAAATGGAAGATACGTTATTCATCATCAAACCAAAACCGAAACCGCAAAGCGAGTTTTCAGAATTTGTGGTATTGATTGCTCTTACTCCATTACCTGTTGGTAATCCTCTTGTCAAGCCTCCTAAACAAGATCCTGCAGTAATATTTTGTCCAAATAAAACTAGATTTTCTGATTTAGATATCTTATTCTTGATCAAACTATTGATGAATTCCAAATATTTCATTTCATTTCCTTTTCCATCTCAATTCGAACTTCTTTTGAAATCTTCTCAAATGTTTCTTTCCCCAAAAACTCGCTCAGAATATAGACAGGATCCTGATTTGTATTCTTTATAATGATAGGACATGTTTTTAGATCTATTGTTGGTGCTGGACCCGCATGATAATTAATGAATTTTCCTTTGGGAAATTCTGGAGTTTCCATAACCCAATCCCCTAAAGTACTAATATTGATCTCAATGCAAACTGGCTCGTTTTCGTCTATTGAATATTCTTTGATTTTTTGTAGTCTATCTATTAGTTCACAGACATTTCTTCCATCAAATACTTCATATCTGATTTTAAATGACTCGGTAAATTTAGCTAAATCAATATCACAACGTCTCTCACTTATTCTAGTTGACATCGACCATTCATTATTTTCAATTATGATTAAGCTGGGCAATTTCAAACTCTTAAACAACAATAAGCTTTCATGGAAGCTTCCCTCTTCTATAGAACCGTCCCCTCCTAGAACAATAGTGATTCCAGTATTACGTATTTTTTGAGCATACGCAACACCAACAGCGACTGAAAAATTATTGCCTAAAATACTTGAACTATAGATTATTCCTCTCTTGGGATTAATGAGATTCATTGATCCTGTCTTTCCATTCATGACTCCTGTCTGTTCTAGGCGATATTCATTCAAAATGGGTTTCAAAGAGCCCTGCATGGCTAAATTGTATGCAATATTTCTATGCGTCAAAATTAGCTTATCTCCATCTTTCATGATGTGTTTAACAGCTGTTGCTATTGCTTCATGGCCAAATGCCAAATGAATTGGAATCTTGAATTTGCCTGCCTTGTAGTCTTCATTGACTATCATCTGACTTAGTCTAATCCTTAAGACATCTCTTGCTATCTCTTCAGTGTTTTTTTTATTCATATCTTTTCATTATACGAATGGTAAGATAGTTCTCAACCCATCATCTAGTTGAATTTTTGGCTCCCACCCAAGAATATTCTTTGCTTTATAATTAGATGGATTTCTTGTGCTAACTTGTGAAGGATTTGTTTCATGGACTTGCACCGTCTTCATCAAGATCTTCTGACCTGTCATTATTACTTCTTCCAAAGTGTTTACCTTATTTCCAGTCAAATTAATTATATTAAATCCGTTTAGACCTATGGATTTTACTAATCCACTTGCGATATCTGACACATGAACAAATCTCCTACCGCTTTTCAATGACCCTATGGTGACTTCTGATTTGTTCTTAATCTGATTAACAATTGACTCAACCGCAGACCAATTATTCTTTCTAGGCCCATATATTATACCGAAGCGCAATATCGTCACGGAACAAAATCCATTCCAGAATTGTTGCCGCAAGTTAGATTCGCTTACCAGCTTTGATAGTGCATATTCTGAATTGTGATTTGCTATGTTGATTATGCTGTCCTCGTTCTTCTCTTCATTCCCTTTGAAATCGTATACCCATTCACTTGATGCAAAAATGAATTGTTTAGCGTTTTTTAAAATTGCAGCATTAATCAAATTCAAGGTTCCCATAACATTCACATCAAAACACTCGTAGCCTTTACCCTTACAATCTGAATCACGTGATAGTGCAGCCAGATGAATTATCGCATCTACATTGTCTGGTATCAATTCATAGATTTTTTGAGATCTGATGTCTACTTGATGAAATGTATAGTCTGTATTCATAGCGTTTACTGAATCTAAACCCATTATAGAAATACGACTCTCCTTGCACTGTTTTATGAATTCTTTGCCTACAAAACTTTCAGAACCAGTTATTACTATTACCATTTGATGAAGTTGATTATTTTTGTAATTTTAGGGTACAGGGTAGCTAGAATGAATTTGAGTGTTAAATTATTATATCTACAAAGTGCTGAAAGAAGCGTTTAGTGAATAGAGATTTGAAAAATATTCGTCATGTAGGTTTAGTTGTCACAAATATGGAAAAAGCGCTAATTTTCTATCGTGATTTACTTGGCCTCAAAATACAGGGAAGCACACTAGAAAAGGGTAATTTCATAAATCAGCTACTCTCCAAACAGGGAATAGAATTAAGAACAATAAAACTATCCGCAGATGATAACGCAACTAGAATAGAACTATTAGAGTTCTCTACTCCTAAATCTAATAGAAATAAAACATCTGAATTATTTAATCTGGGTCTTACTCATGTATCTCTTACTGTCGTTAATCTAGATGATCTGTATCTGAAATTACGTAATGCTGGTGTAGATTTCAACTGCCCTCCTACAATTTCTCCGAATGGGATGCTAAAAGTTACCTTCTGCAAAGATTTTGAAGGAAATTATTTGGAGCTGACAGAAGAACTTTGCTAGACCTATTGATAATTTTCTATCTGTGATCTCTGCCTACAACTTTCTTCCAGTAACAACAATCTGTATGTCATTCTAATAACTTTCTTAATTTTAATGCAGGTGAATAATAGGGATGAGCACGTAATGCTAGATCATTATACTTCTTTGATTCTATTTTATATCCAGAGTCAAAATTAATCTTTGCTAAGAGGTAGTATGTCATAAATACTATTCTCCAATCTAGGTTTATTGTTTTTACAAGTTGTTGAGATATTTGTAGCGACTCTTCCATCCTACCTACATGATAACATGTTTTTGCATATTCAAATGAAATTTTTTGTACAGGGGAATGTTTGAATGTCTGAATTATAGGAAAATAAGACTCAGCTCCAATTATAAGTTCTAAATTTCTCTTGGCCTCTTTTCCTTTAAGTTCTACATAGTAGACTTCACTGTCATACATTAAACGTGGTATTGGTTCTAGATGCTCTTTTGGTCTTTGGTTTGTTATTGTCATATAAAGAGGTTCAATGAACTCTAAAGGAATATAATTCGTAAATTTCTGTTCCTCTAAAATATCTTCAGCATCATCGAAATATTTTATGTATTTGTTATACTCTGTGTTCTTTTCGCCTACAACTATAACTGAATGATACTCTCGATATGATTCTTCATTATACACTTCATTTTGCATTTGTTGATCAGAATGATATATCCTAACGTTATCAAAGCCGACGTGTCGCATCATCATAATAAGAACTTTGGTTGTTAACACACCAACAATACCGCTTTGATACGTAGCTCCATCTAATCTATTTGTTTCAAGCTTGTATCCAACAATCCCAAACAAGTCTTTATTTTTCTCATCGCGATAAAGAGTTTCTCCTAATGACATGTATTGTGCAATAATTTCAGTATTGAAACTATCTGGCAAAACAAATGTTTCCACAATACATAATTCTCTAGTCATTTTATACAAATTACTAAGAGCTTGAAGATGGTTACTTAAGTGATGGAGTACTCCAGGCATAATGACAACATCACTAACCGGCAAATCTGTATTGGTAGCCAGAATATCAAATTCTCTTAACTCATATCCGTTTTTTGGTAGTCCAAAATAATCTGCAATAAATTGTGCCTTTGCTAAATTAGTTTTTCTTGGTTCTAATCCTAATGCGTGTTTGAACTTGAACTTGTTGTATAGTTCATATAAAAAAAATCCTGCATTACAGCCAACATCGCTAAGAGTTTTGTTTTTTAATAAATCCTCTTTATAAAACTTAGAAATTATGTCTACGAAATATTCTCTGTTTTTTAGAATCCTTTTATGGTGTAATTCATCCTGATCTTCAATAACTATGCCATTGCCTAAATCAAAATATCCATGAACCCATGGACCAAGCACGTTAATTTCTTGAATTAATTCATCTCTTCTCATTTGTTGATGATTGTTTTCATTAATTTCCATCGTCATTGGTTATCAAATACTATGTTTTAAAGTATGGTAAAAATAAACTACTGAAGTAAATTGAAAAATATCTGTTATATGTGTTGGTTATCTCAGATCTAGAAAGTACTTTAAGATTCTACTGTGATTATGTGGACTAGATTATATCTACAAACTTAATTACAACACCAATTTTACATAAATCGATTGACTGAAAAAATTCTGATAACTGGTATAACTGGATTCATGGGATCTCATCTGGCAGATTATCTTCTTGAGAAAAATCTTACGGTATATGGCTTCAAACGCTGGAATCTTTCTCGCATGCGCAATATACGTCATATCATAGACAAAATCAATTGGATTGATTGTGACATGACAGATAGCGTTTCAGTAAAAAATGCATTACAATCATGTAATCCTGATAGGATTTTTCATCTGGCAGCAGAGAGTTTTGTTTCTCCTTCTTGGAATCATCCCTCTCACTATATGGATGTAAATTACAATGGTACTGTGAATCTCTTTGAATCAATACGTTCGTTGAACATAAACCCAAGAATTTTGATTCCTGGATCAGGTGAAGAATACGGTGAAATACAGGAAAATGAAATACCGATCACTGAAAACACTCCACTAAGACCGGTTAATCCGTATGCTGTAACAAAGATTGCTCAAGACCTCATTTCTTATGTTTATTTTAAAACATATGGACTCAACATAATCAGGGTTAGATCATTTAATCATGAAGGTCCTAGACGTGATAATGTATTTGGAATTCCATGGTATGCTTATCAGATTGCACGAATTGAGAACAATTTACAGATTCCTCTGATAGAAACCGGCCATACTCTTGACAGGAGGAACTTCACCCACGTAAAAGATATGGTAGAAGCATATTGGTTGGCAAACCAACACTGTAATCCTGGAGAGATATATCTGATAGGTTCAGACGAAAATGATAAGATCTTTACTTATAGGGAAATAATTGACATGTTAATCGGTTTATCGACCGCAAAACAAATCAAAGTAGTACAAAGTCCAAAATATACTAGACCAACAGCTGTGCCACGTCTAATTGGAAATACGTCAAAATTCAGAAATCTGACTGGTTGGAAACCAAAAATCGATATAAATGAAATACTTGTTGATACTCTAAACTACTGGAGAGATTTTGTAAAAAATAATCTTTATTGAGTTTAATCAACGATAAATAGTGGATTTTCTTCTTAAGATACATGTACGTTGGAATGACCCCAGTAAGAATTAGCTTTGCTGGAGGTGGTACTGATATGCCAGAATATTATGATAAATTTGGTGGCGGAGTCATATCAACAAACATCAACAAATTCACATATCTAGTGGTTAATCCACGCAGGGATGATTCATTTCAGGCGTTTTCTTCGGATTTTGAAATACATCAAAAAAAAACTAGTTATGATTCATTAGAACCAAAACACGGAATAGAAATAGCAATTTCAATCGTGAAATTTTTTAAATATCGTATGGGTGGTGATCACCTGATCTGTAGTGATGTGCCTCCAGGATCTGGTTTGGGTGCTTCTAGCACATTGACAGTTAATTGTATTAACACAATATCCTTTCTACTAAAGAAAAAGCTGTCAAAAAACAAAATAGCTGAGATCGCATTCAACATAGAGCGTAATACTCTGAAACATCCAATAGGGAAACAAGATGACTATATTGCTGCTTTTGGTGGATTCAATTACATCTCATTCAAAAAAGATAATGTCAAAGTAACCCCAATACGACTTAACAAATCACTTCTTAACGAATTTGAACAAAATTTGATGTTGTTCTTTGTAGGTTATACAAGAAAAAGCTCAGTAGTTTTATCCACACAACTTGAAAATGTAATTAATGGAAATAAAAATACAATAGAATCATTACATAGAGCAAAACAACTTGCAGATGAATTCTATGACAGATTAAGAAACTCTGACTTAAGAGGGGTTGGAGAATTGCTAGATAAAGGATGGAATGTGAAGAAAAAATTCGCTAAAGGAGTAAGTAATGGAAAAATTGATAGTATTTACAATTCTGCTATAAAAACTGGTGCTGTTGGAGGTAAATTGACCGGAGCGGGAGCTGGTGGGCATCTGTTATTGTACTGTGAACCATCAAAACAGAAAAAAGTTCTAAACGTGATGAAAAGTCTTGGACTAAAACATATACCTTTTAATTTTCATTCTTCAGGTTCCAAAGTTCTAAACTTATATGATTATAGTAAGTAATTTGGGTGTACAAATGGATAAAAACATACACGGATTCTTTGAAGAGCAAATATCTTGTCTGAATATCATACGACAAGATACGAAACTTTTAGGAAAAATAGTCAAAATTCTCCTGCATGCCAGAGATGATAATAAAAAGATCTTTGTCATGGGAAATGGAGGCTCTGGCTCGACTGCTTCCCACTTTGTGTCTGATTTGCTAAAAACAGCAATAACAAAAGATGCGAAGCGTTTTTCCGCAATATCTTTAGTTGATAATATTCCGGTGATTCTTGCATGGTCTAATGATTCTAGTTATGAAAATATCTTCTCTGAACAACTAAAAAATCATGTAGTAAAAGGTGATGTTGTAATAGGATTTAGTGGAAGCGGAAACTCACAAAATGTACTTGAAGCATTCAAGTTTGCAAAAAAAATAGGTGCTGCATGTATAGGATTTACTGGCATGGGAGGAGGAAAATTACAAAAACTATGCAATGTGTGTCATATTGTACCAAGTAATGATATGCTGACTATAGAATCAACACATTTGATATTGTGCCATTATATAACTTCATCCATCAGAAACACTGGAAAACCATTATTTAGTTATGGGAAAAAATAAAGCAATATTTTTAGACCGTGATGGTGTAATTAACAAAAATCGTTCTGATTATGTCAAAGATATATCGGAATTAGAAATATTTTCTAATGTAGAAAAATCAATAAAATCGCTAAGAGATTATGGGTTTGTCATCCTGGTTATAACAAATCAATCTGCTGTCAATAGAGGCCTCACATCAGATGCAAATGTACGACAAATCCATGATTGTATTCAAAATCATCTCAAAATCAATAGTACATACATAGATAAATTTTATTACTGTCCGCATCGGCCAGATGAAAACTGCGATTGTAGAAAGCCTCAGCCTGGGTTAATCATTAAGGCGGTTGATGAATTTGACATAGATCTACGAAAAAGCTGGCTAATTGGGGATAGCGAGTCTGACATTAAGGCTGCTAATGCTGTTAACTGCAGATCAATAAAGATAGAATCAGGATTGGAACTAGAAAATGCTACTAACATAATACTAAAATCAATTACAACATAACGTTCAAGACTGACATTAAAACCAAGGTAGTGATTGTTTTGGCAAAAAAACTCCTAGTTATAGGTGGAAGTGGTTTAGTTGGTAGCACTATAATCCAATCTGCATATGAGAATTATGATATCCATTTTACATATAACAAAACTAGGCTTGAATTTTCTGGTATTGATTCAACATGTGTTGACCTAATGACAGATAGAAACAAAATTGTATCTTTAATTTATGAATTAAAACCAAATTTTATTATCAACACGGCAGCTCATTCTAGCGTAGATCAATGTGAGACAAATCATGAGGAAGCAGATCTGCTTCATGTGGATATTACTAAAGATATTGCGTTAGCATGCAAAAAGATCAACTCAAAATTAGTATATCTGTCAACTGATGCGGTTTTTGAAGGACAATTAAACAAAAAATACGTTGAATGCGATACCCCAAACCCCATAAACTACTATGGAAAATCAAAACTTAATGCAGAAAAAGTAGTTCTTGATGCATCGTCAATTAATGTTGTTTTACGTACTGCAGTGATATATGGTTGGCATCCACGATCAAGATTCACTGTTTGGATTCTTGATTCGCTTCTTAACAATAAATGTGTTGATCCGTTTATTGATCAATATAACACTCCAACATTGGTGGATGATCTGACAAATTCAATATTGAAAATCTTTGATCTTGGAATATGTGGGCTATATCACGCTACGGGTGCTACATGCATTAACAGATATGATTTTGCTCTCAAACTAGCAGAAAAATTCAATTTGAACAAATCTCTGATAGTACCGGTCACCTCAAAAGAAAAAAAACAGGTAGCCCCACGACCTGTCAGTACATGTCTAAACTCACAAAAATTAGAGAATGAGATATCGTACAATTTTGCTAGTATCGATAATGGTATCGATATTCTTTATAGAAAATCCAGACAATAATTCCTAAATAATCATCTGATACATTTCAGATAACCGTATGGTGTAGCTGATATGGCTAACTTGTTATTGATCTGTTCATCCATTACAAAACGATTGTTTTCTTTGAGAAACTGTGAAATCGCAGTCTTTGGATTATTACCCTTTCCCCACGGTCTATTTTCGTTTAGACTATCTGGAAGATCTTCTATAACTGAATCAAATACTATGATATAGCTATTCTTTGAAACCAAGGAAGAATACAGTCTAAGCTCATTCAAAACATGATCATGAGTATGATTTGAATCTAGCATCAAAAGGATTTTCTTCTTTCCTCTAGCTAATCTACGTACAATTCTAACTGTTTTCTCATCAATAGAAGAACCTTCTATCATTATAATGCGATTGTTTAGTGGGTGTTTCTCAATTGCTCTCCTATTGTGTTTTCTAATATCAATGTCTATGCCTACAACTTTGCCCTTTCCAATCATCTCAAGTATTGATGCGGAAAAAATCAATGATCCTCCCCTTGCAATGCCTGTTTCAATGATTAGATCCGGCTTTACATTCCAAATTACTTCCTGATATGCAATAATATCCTGAGGGTATTGAATAATGGGAACTCCTAACCATCTAAAGTGATAGGAATATTCGTACTTCACGCTTTGTAGGAACCATTGTTTTGATATTCTCTTCAAATTTCCATCTTTCATCTTATTCATGAATACTTTATTCCGTTTTTCAAATTCAGCATCTTTCATCAATATTCACCAATCAACTCTCAAAACTAAATATCATATTATACTATTCTCATCAAAAGAGGAAAATGAACGATCTTTTTCTGAAATAACTGTGACATTGTATGGCCAAATAATTTTAAACATAGGATCATTCCATCTAACTCCTCGTGAAAACTCTGGCGTATAAAATTGCGACATTTGATAAAATATCTCTGTATTGTCTTCTAGTGTTTGAAATCCTAATGCACAATCTACAGGAATGTAAAGCATTTTGTGTTCATCCGAATGTAATTCTACTGCTTCCCATTGCTTAAATGTAGATGAATTTTTTCTAAGATCTAGTATCACTTCGTATACACTACCTCGTGTACATCTAACTAATTTTGCTTCTTGGTATGGCGCTACCTGATAGTGCATACCACGAACAGTTCCTTTTTTTCTATTAAATGATATGTTACATTGGACTAGATTATCATTCAGACCGTTTTCTGCAAAAATCTTCCTGTCCCATGATCTAGCAAAAAATCCTCGTTCGTCATATTTTTTTTCGATTTCAATTACAAATGCTCCGGTTAGCTTTGTTTTTTTAAAAATCATTGAAATATCTGTACCTCTGGGATAAAAACCACAAATTTTCCACCCCAATTTTTTATTTGTTTCATCTGCTGCATTATCTCTTCTTTGAGATTCCAAGCTAATATTACTACATAATCAGGACGAGTTTCAAAGATCTTCTGTGGAGAATAAATTGGAATATTTGTGCCCGGTAAAAATAATCCTTGTTTATATGGATTAATGTCTACGGTATATTCTAACATGTTTTGGTTAATGCCACAATAATTCAGCAATGTATTGCCTTTTGCTGGTGCACCGTATCCTACAACACTCTTATTCTTGTTTTTTGCATCCATGAAAAATTTCCAAACTTTTTGTTTTACTAACTCTATTTCGTTTTGGAAGTTTAGATATGTAGATAAATTATTCACACCATATTTGATTTCCTTTTTAATCTGTTCGTCTACACTTGGAGAAATAATTATCATTTTATTCTCAGAATGTTTCAAATATAGTCTCATAGAACCACCATGAATTTGCTGCTCTTCTAAATCAAAAATTGTTAAACCATACTCGGAAAAGATTCTCTGTAATGCGAATACTGAAAATAAAGAAAAATGCTCATGATAAATCGTATCAAATTCAACATTTTTTAGAAACGGTAACAAATATGCTGAAAATTGAATTACTATGGTACCATTTTGACTTAACAATTCTTTTAGACCTTTTACAAAATCATTAAGATCTGGTACATGTGGTAAAACGTTAAATGCCAGAAGAAGGTCTGCACGTCTCTCATTTTTCACTAATTCTTTGGCTGTATTGAGTGAAAAGAATTTTGTAATAGTTTTAATTCCTTTTTCTTCTGCTATCTTTGCAACATTGACAGCTGGTTCTATGCCAAAACATGATATGTTATTTTTTTTAAAAAATTGTAACAAATAACCATCATTACTTGCTATTTCTATCACAGCGCTTTTTTCATTTAGTCTAAATCTTTTAATTGAATCCTCAACAAAGTTTTGGACGTGATTCAACATTGATTCTGAATAGGATGACATGTATGCGTATTCTGTAAAAATATTTTCTGGATGAACAAATTCATCTAGCTGAACCAAAAAACAATTAGAACATACAAAAGAACGAAGGGGATAGAATAATTCTCCTTTATTACTATCCTCTTGTTTGACATAAGAATTAGCTAGTGGGGTCTTTCCTAGATCCGCAAAAACACTCTTCAAAGGCGTTTCACAAAATCTGCAATTCATTTCCAGACCTTCCAAGGGGCATTGTTTGAATCCCACAACTTTTCCAAATAATTTCTGTCTGTAACTGTATCCATAGGCTTGTAAAATCCGGCATGTCTGAATGCGGCAAGCTGTTTTTCCTTCACCAGCCTTTCCATAGGATATTTTTCCCATACTGTTGAATCGTCAATTATATAGTCAAATACTTCCGGCTCCAGAACAAAATATCCTCCGTTAACCCATCTGTCTGTGTTGAGTGGTTTTTCTTTAAACTCAGAAACCACATCATTTTGTAATTCTAAGACTCCATACTTTTCAGGAGGCTGACAAGCTGTCACGGTAGCTAATTTTTTCATTTTACGATGAAATTCTATCAATTCAGTAATGTTTACGTTATTCACTGTATCTCCATACGTGAAGCAGAAAGTGTCGTCCCCAACATATTTTTCTATTCTTTTCAATCTACCACCAGTCATAGTGTTCAGTCCTGTGTCCTCTAATATCACATTCCATGATTCGTTTATTTCTTCAAAATAATTTTTGATCAATTCAGCTTTGTAGCCACAACAAATTACAAAGTCCTTTATGCCATAAAACGAATAGACTTTCATGATGTGCCATAAAATTGGCATACCACCAATCTCAACTAGAGGTTTTGGTTTCTGAGCAACATCGTCAGCTATTCTTGAACCGAAGCCTCCTGCAAGTATAACTGACTTCATAATCTAATCTTTATTTCTATATTAGTCCTGTTTGTAAACTTTTCAATATAATTAATGATTGAACAATTAATATCATAGTCGTAGAACATATGTTTATGAAAAAAACCAAAGACGTAGTCATTGGGCTTGGAGAAATTGGTAATCCACTCTTTCAGTTATTGTCAAAAAAGAATCTAGTTATCGGATATGATATAGACAAAACCAAAATGGACGAAACAAAATTTCAAAAATATGAAACATTACAAACTTTGTTCATGCATATGTGTATTCCATTTTCTACAAATTTTGAGAAAATTATAATTGAGACTTTTCATAAATTCAATCCAAAATGTATTGTAATACATAGTACTATAAAACCACAAACAACTAAAAAGCTACAGAAAAAATTATCAATTCCTGTTATCTACAGTGCCACACGAGGAGTTCACAGAAGGATGACTAATGATTTAAAAAGATACACCAAGTTTTATGCTATTGAAAATGACGCTCCAAATGAAAAATGGGCGTCTTCGAATTTTGAAAAAATAATGAGCAAAGCCGGAGTAGCCACGAAAAAGATCTCAAAACCAATAACGTTGGAGCTGGCAAAAATTGTTTGTGATACATCGTATTATGGCTGGCTAATTACATACTCACAGATCAGTAACATAATTGCAATGAAAAATGGAGTCGATTACGATGAAATGTGGTCGTTCTCTGATGAAATTCACAAATATTTGGGTAACCGACCAAAAATGTATCCTGGATTCATCGGTGGGCATTGTGTTATACCAAATCTTGCCTTGATTGACAACGAAGTCCTCAACCTTATAGATAAAATCAATAAAAAATACTCCAAGATCCTAAAATTCCAATAATTACAATTCCGATCATGAATCTAACAAAAAAACTAGTTTTATTCACAATAGCTGGAATAGGCATTTATTCAATTATTCTGTTATTTTCAGATGTCTCCTCATTATATGAAAAACTTAGTAGCTTCAAAGTAGAGTATATTCCAATCATCATCGTACTGATATTCTCAAGCTGGTCTGCATTGTATCTGAGATGGTTTTTACTCTTAAAGAATTCTCAAATTATAATCCCAACAAAAAAGAATTTCCTAATCTATTTCGCAGGATTTGCACTTGCTATAACCCCGGCCAAATCTGGTGAATTGGTCAAATCAGTAATTCTAAAGGAAAAGTTCGATATTCCCCATTCTAGATCTGTTCCTGTTGTTATAATGGAAAGATTCTATGACGTGATTGGGACTCTAATAATCTCGCTTTTGGGATTATGGTTTTTTGGATTCAGATCGTTTCCCGTGGTATTAATTGCAGCTGCAATTATAGTTTTATTCTTTTGCACCATCTATTCTACTAGAGTCTTTAACTCCTTTTTGAGATTATTTAACAAACTAAATTTTTTCCAAAAACTTGTTACTCCGTTGCTCTCTTTTCAGGAGATAGTTAAAAAATCATCCAAAAGCAAAATAGCAGTAACTTCAATTACACTCACCGTTATCTATAGGCTGATTGAATCATTTGCAATATACTTCATTTTGTTGGGATTTAACATAGATGCAATACATTATCTGAGTCTCGCAGCAACGTATTCTTTTTCCATAATTGTTGGAAATATCTCGTTTATACCAGGTGGCCTTGGTGTAACAGAAGGAAGTCTCACTGGATTGCTATCATTACAAGGAATTGAACTGTCTACTGCAATTGGACTTGCGCTTGTAATTCGCCTCTTTACTTTATGGTGTGCTGTTATTGTAGGATTTGTTTGTCTTAGACTTACAAATGGAATCGTATCAAGTAATTCAAAATCAGAAAACTAGGCAATTTTCTTTTCTAAAAACTTGGTTATTGTATCCGCCACATATTTTCTCTTATCTTCATTGATTGCTTGATGATTTCCGATCAAAAATGAATTTTTCATAATGTATTGAGAATTCACTAGATTTCCGCTTACTCTATGTTTGATTTGTGTCATTACTGGTTGTTTGACCATATTTCCAGCCATGACTGGTCTTGTTTCTATACCATGTTTTTCCAAATTATCGACAAGCTCGTTCTTGACAAAATGCTTGTTTTCAATTACGGTCAATGGGTATGTCATGTATACATTTTTGAATCCTTCAAAATCTGGTGGTAACATTATGTATTGAGAATATGCCGAAAGGCGTTTTTTCCAATACTGTGCATTCTCTATCCTGATTTTGATTAATGAATTCAGCTTTCTAATCTGATGCATTCCAAATGCGCCTTGAATCTCGGTAGGTCTGAGATTGTATCCTGTGTTGATAAAAAGAAATCGAGAATCAATTAGTGGGTATTTTCTTTTGTATTGTTGTTTGTCTGCTAGATCTCTTACCCAACCAAATGCTCTAAGAGCTTTTCCTAACTCGTAGATCTTTTTGTTACTTGTAACAAGCATCCCCCCCTCCATGGTAGTAATATGATGAGATGCAAAGAAGCTAAATGTACCCATGTCTCCAATGGATCCTACTTTTTTACCAAAATGTTCTGCTCCATGCGCTTCACAAGAATCTTCAATTACATACAAATCATGTTTATTGGCAATTTTTTTGATCTTTTTCATATCTGATGGAAATCCAAGTAAATGTACCGGCATGATCGCCTTTGTTTTTTTGGTAATTGCCTGTTCTATTTTATCAGCATCTATGTTGTAAGTGCGTTTATCTACATCTACAAAAACAGGCTTTGCTCCAACATTTACAATTGGGTATACTGTGGTTGCCCATGTTACCGCAGGCGTGATGATTTCATCGTCTTTTTTTATCCGGTCTTTTCCAAAAAAAGTATTCGCAAGAATTGATAATGCAAGTAGGTTAGCTGATGACCCAGAATTCACCATTATTGCATATCTTGTTCCTATGTATTTTGCAAATGATTCTTCAAATTTTTTGACTTTGTCTCCCATAGTTGTCTTCATTGAAAGCATGGATTCTAATGCCTCGTATACTTCTTCCCAGCTATACGGTGGCACAGCCAATGGAACACGTGATTTACTTAACGAATCGTAATCAAGCTGATCAAAATATTGTTTTACGATCTTTTTTGTAGCTTGAAAATAATCATCTGACAATGATGTGCTATGACGTAAAACTACTTTTATCTATATCTTAACTTTGTACTCGTAATTGTATTTATACGGGCGAATATAGTTCTGACATGTTGTCGTCTAACAAACAATTTTCAGTATTGAAAAATAAACCCGTGCTTCTTACAGGAGGTTGCGGCTTTATAGGTTCTGAAATCACAAAACAACTCTCGCGAGCAGGAGCTAAAATAACAATTTTGGATAATCTTTCATCCGGAAAAGAGCACTATGTCAAAAGACTTGCTGGCGTAACTCTTCTCAAAGGAGATCTTTCTAATACTGATCTAGTCAAAAAAGCAGTAAAAAACCAAGAATACATCATACATCTTGCTGCATTACCGTTCATACCTGATTCATATTATTATCCTATGGAATTCTTTGAGGTAAATGTTAATGCAACAATTAACTTGGCATTGGCCGCGATAAAAGAGAAAAAAGTAAAACGATTTGTTCATATTTCATCAAGTGAAATCTATGGAAACTCTAGAATTGCGCCTATGGATGAAAATCATCCAACAACTCCTCATTCTACATATGCAGTAAGCAAGCTTGCGGGAGAACGCGTTATCTATACAATGCATAAAGAACATGATCTGCCGTCAGTAGTAATACGGCCTTTCAATTCGTTTGGACCAAACATCACTCAGCCATACATAATTCCTGAAATTATCGGACAAGTACTCAAAGGTAAAAAAGAAATTATACTTGGAAACATACACAGTAAAAGAGATCTAACGTTTGTCTCTGATACTGCACGTGGAATAATTTTACCGTTGGTTACTGATGGTGTTGTGGGTGAGACAATAAACGTTGGTAGTGAAAGAGCAGTTATGATAAAAGATCTTGTAAAGATGATTTCCGAAATAATGTCAAAAGACACTCAAATCAAAATAGATCCTTCTAGATTCAGACCATACGATGTAGACTCACTCATCTGTGATTATGGAAGGGCAAACAGACTTCTAGGTTGGAAACCCGAAGTAAGCATCAAGGACGGCCTAAAAATGACAATAAAGTGGATGATGAGCAACAAAGTTGAATTCAAGGCATCATTTAAGGGCTGGGCGTCATCATATAGAAAAGATCGTAATGGACCAACCTAACAATATTATTGACTGGAGCAAAAAAACTGTACTGGTGACTGGCGGCCATGGTTTTCTTGGACGTTATGTAGTGGAGCAATTAAGAAAAAGAGGAGCCAAAAACATAATCATTCCGTCTTCCAAAGACTATGATCTGCGAAACAATGAGAATTGCAAAAAACTAGTTCAGAATGTAGACATTGTTTTTCATTTAGCTGCACGAGTGGGTGGGATCGCTTTGATGCAAGCAAAACCCGCTGATATTTTCTATGACAACATAATAATGGGAACCCAACTTATACATGAAGCAAAAGAGGCCAAAGTAGAAAAATTCATTGCACTTGGTACTGTTTGCAGCTATCCGAAATTCGCACAACTACCGTTCACTGAAGATGCGATATGGGAAGGATATCCAGAAGAAACGAATGCTTCGTATGGCCTTGCTAAAAAAATGCTTATTGTTCAGTCACAATCCTATAGGCAACAATACAATTTCAAATCTATATCATTAGTGCCTACAAACCTTTATGGTCCTGGAGATAACTTTGATCCTGCAATGTCTCATGTCATACCGGCACTAATCTTAAAAATACATAATACAAAAAAATCAAAACAAGACGCTGTTACATTATGGGGGGATGGAACTCCGACTCGAGATTTCCTCTATGTTGAGGATGCTGCAAGGGGAATAATACTTGCAGCTGAAAAATATGATGAATCTGAACCAATGAATCTCGGTTCAGAAGAAGAGATCTCAATCAAAGATCTGGTATCTCTGATATCGGAGTTAATGGACTTTCATGGACAGATTTTTTGGGACAAGTCAAAACCAAATGGACAACCAAGAAGATGTGTAAGTAACAAAAAAGCAGAACAAAAAATTGGCTTCAGGCCACAAATAAAACTAAGAGAAGGATTACAAAATACAATAGATTGGTTCAATAAACAACAAGAAAGTACACTGTCACAATAATAACGCAATAATCGATATATACAGAAGAAAATTTTTTACATTTAGTGTCCACTGATCTTATAGTACTAACACTGAATGAGATAGATGGTATGAAGAAAATAATGCCACAAGTAAAACGAGAATGGGTTAATGACATCATTGTAGTTGATGGCGGTTCTACGGACGGTACAATTGAAGAAGCAAAGAAGATGGGCTTCAAAGTAATCATACAGAAAGTAAAGGGTCATGGTGGAGCAATTTTAGAAGGATTTAACGCAAGTACTGCCGAAAACATATTGATCTTTGGGCCAGACGGTAATCATTCTCCAGATGAAATACCGCAACTCATAGAAAAAATGAAAGAAGGCTATGATCAAGTAGTCATAACAAGATTTGGTAAAAACTCTGTTAATCTAGATGCTGGGTTATTAGATGGATTTGGAAACAAAATGTTCGCATTTTTGGCCAATGTGATCTTCGGAGGCCATTTCACCGATACACTAAATGAAAGCAGAATAATCAGCAGAAAAGCAATGAGTGATTTAAAATTCGACGCGATGGATTTTAGCTCAACACAACAAATGAGCATAAGAGGTTTGAAATTAAAACAAAAAATCTATGAAATAGTGGGAAATGAGGGAGCAAGAATCGGTGGAAAAAGAAAAATGCATTCTTTTCGTGTTGGACGACAACTCAGCAAACAAATAATCAAGGAGTTCATTTTTTGGAAAGTTTAGCTATTTCTACATCTAAAAAAAAACTTGCGCTTTATCTGGTTATGATCAGTCTCATATCTTTTGGATTAAAGCTATACTTGGTTGACTTTTCTGCAGTACCGCCACTTGATGCGGATGGTTATATTCTACACGCAATATCCATCAAAAATGGAGAGTTTAGTGAGCCCCCACGAAAAACTCAAGGATGGCCTTTATTTGCATCATCGTTTCTTTATCTGACTAATTCAGACAATTTCATTGACTATGCAAACATCTTGCGTGGATTGAGTATAGCTATATCTACTGCTAGTGTGCCGATGATGTATCTACTTGCGAGAAAATTCTTTTCTGCAAAATATTCACTAATAGCAGCATGTTTATTTGGATTTGAACCACATCTAAATCAAATTGCGGGCCAAGGCCTATCTGAGCCTTTATACATTCTCGTAATAATGCTGTCATTTTATTTTATTCTTGATAAAAAAACATCGTATTTGTCATTTCTTTTTGCTGGATTCCTGTGGTGGATCAGGTGGCCAGGTGTAGTGATGTTCTTTGTAATCTCGATCATCTATTTTGTTAATACTAGATCTACAAAAATGATCCCGAGATATCTAATCTGCATTTTGATATTTCTAGCTGTGGTGTCGCCTATGTTGATACATAGGTATGAGCAGTATGGGGATCCATTCCATTTTTCTTTATCTGATAATTTCTTCACGGGAGAATATGGGGCATTATTGGCAGAAAATACCAAATCAACAGCTTATTCTGCAGGTAATTATATTGAAGAAAACAACATTGTCCAGTTTCTTTACAGATTTGTTTTAACTGGAATATATAACATGTTTGAGCAAATAGTCAGGATCTCATTTCCGTATCTAATTGTATTTTTACCGTTTGGGATTATTTTTTCATTCAGAGCGTTTGAACAAAATCCGAAACATGTTCGTGCTAACTGGATTCTACTGTTAGTGACTCTGGCAACATTGGTAGTATCGTTTTCACTTATACCGGAAAGACGATTTTTATTCTATCTCTATCCATTTTTGATACTGTTTTGTGTTATTCCAATAAATCGTGTTGTAGAATATGGCCTAAGTACATTCTCGTACTCAAAACGGAAAAAAAACATACTCTTGTTTGTTGTTGTAGCAGCTATACTCTGTCTTTCTATTGGATTTGCTCAACGATTCATACCTGACACACTTGCCGAAAAAGAAAAAAATCAATTCGGTCAGTACATGATCGACAATCTTAATGATGGTAAAATCCTAATTAGTAATGAGGATTGGAGATATGGAGTATTCCTCAAAATCAGCAAAGCAGAATATTTCAAAGATTTCAAAATAAACTATAATGAAAAGAAATCGATTAACGAATCGATTGATAATCCCTTTGTCAGTTTGTATGCAAAATCAACATCAGATCTAATCGCTGTTGGAGAACAATATGATCTAAAATATCTAGTATTGATGGAACATGAATATTCTACGTGGTATGAATATCTTGCAGATGTATACAAAAACGAATCCAAATATACTTATCTTACAAAAGTGTATGAGTCAGAAAATTCTGGATTTCACAAATTCAAGGTAAAAGTATTTGAGATAGATTATGTAATGTGGAATAAATTGCAAAAATCTAATGATGTACAAACTAAAAGTATTCAATAAAGTTATCTCATACATACAAATTTATCTGTATTCCGTTATACAAAAACTGGCATTTATTATTTAATACTACAGATTTCATTTATTTTCAATTCTGATAACCACTCCCTTGTAAAAATCTATCATAATCTATCTTGAATACTTTTACTCTATATTCAAATCCCTCATCTGCAGAATCATATACTTTAATCAAGTACGGATATTTATCTTCATTATAGTAAACATCACTCAAGAAAATTGGCCTCTTTTCTGAACCATCTATTACTATGTGTTGTAATTTTAAGTATTTGTTATCCTCTATGTATTTCTCAAGGGAGCTATATCCGTCTGTCGAAATTAGTAATGGACCAAACGTTTTACCATTAATTGGAGTTGGGAAAATAATATTTGATAGTTCTGCAACTCGAACATATTTTGATTCTGGATAAAAGTTATTAGTAGAATCTGTAATCTCATCAATTTTTTTTGCTATGTGGTATGCTTCTGACTCGTACTTGTAATCTACTTTTTTATATTCCAAAAATGCGATAGAAGATAAAATTATTCCTAAAACTATCAAAAATATAACTATGTTTTTTTCTCCTAATCTAATTGAAAATTTCTTTAATGTATATGCAGAAAGTACACAAAATATTGGAAACAATGCATAAAGATATCTCATCTCTTGAATATTTCTTGAATATGCATATATGGATGGTAACAACATAACTAGCGCTGCAAAAATTATTAGCCATGTTCTAGTATCTCGTTTAAATAAAAATAGAATAAAACCCGCCGGAATAAAAAATAATAAAGTCGGAATCATGAGCCATCCGAAATACTTGAATAGATTAATCAGTCCATTTACAATAAATACCATACCGTTACTATTTTGCTCGCCTTGAATTAGACTGCCTGCTGTAAATGCGCTACCTACAACTTGGTCTGTTATACCATTTTGACCAGTAGTCTGAATTTTATGGATTACTATGGGGGAAATCACTGCTAAATAGATGCAAATACAAATGCTGAATTTCATTAGCATTTTTTTATCTTTTCTAAATCTAACAAAATAAAGTACAGAAATAGGTATTAGCAATAAAACTCCCTCAAATCTTACTTCGGTAAGTAAAGCTACTGTAGCAAATGATAGATAAATAATTTTGATATTGTTGCTAAGAAATAGAAATAATGTTGTAGCAATAAGTAAAATAAAGAGCGGTTGTGTCTCACCGAGTACTGAATTTTCTATTATTCTTGGATCAAATAAGAATAGTGATGATGCAACTACGGCATATTTTTTTTCTACAAATCTTGAGCATAATAAGTAGATTGGTATTGCGGTTAGAGCTGATATTGTGACAGTAAGCATTCTTTGTAACATCATATAATCCAAGAAGTTTGTTGAATGAAATAATGAAAAAAAGAATGAAACAAAAATTGACCAGCCTATATTTGGAAAATTATATCCAGAAGGTAAATACCATAATGTGCTAACATCTATTGCATAAAAAAAATATCTTAACGCATCAAGAGTTATGGGAATATCATACGGAAAATAGTATAATCGGTATACGACTCCAACTATAATTAAAATAACGAGCGACAGTACTGGCTGTTTTACAAATTCGATACTATTTTTATAATATGAAAAGCTATTATTGTTCAAGTCTATGTTGTGATTTTTTAATAATATTTATGCCTCACTAGTCATTTATTTTAAAATCCGCCCATCAAATTTACTTATAATCATCAAAAAAGAAGCGTGAACGCTATGAGATAGAATCAATGCAAACACTATGCCTGTTGAGTCAAAATATTTACCTAGTAATAAAATACTTGGCGTAAGTACTAACGCAAAAATTATTCCACTTATTAGGACAATAATGCTTCTCTCCTGTCCAAGAAATTTTGAACTATACATATAACCAATTGTAATAGGGATTATTGCAAAACTCATAATCCGAATTGCTTCGATAGAGTTTGCATGTTTTGGAAATATTATAGGTAATATAATTGGAATCAAAAAATATGCTAAAAATGATAATACAATTGAACATATGATGGTCAACTTTTTTAATTTTAAATTTAGATTTCCACCCGCGTCGTTAGGTAATGTGTATTTAAAAATTATTGATGGTATTATCTCTAGAATAGCTAAAAACTGTAAACCTAATTGATAATTGCCAAGTAATGCAAAACCAAATATTGGAGCAATAATTAATTTGTCAATATTACCTGAAACTGATTCAGTTATTCTTAAAAGATAGTTATTCATCATGAAGCCAAAATGACTTTTAAAAAGTGGAAAATCTATCTTAACTTCTGTAAATCCGCGATAAATATTAGGAATATAAATCAAAAAACTAATTCCTACACCAAGTAAAATTCCATGGATTCCATTAATTTGGTATAATCCAAGGGATAAGGCCACCATTAGCGTTCTTTGTATTATTATCAGCTTTGAGTATTTACCATATAGTCTTCTTCCAATAATTTCATGAGAAGCTAATCCAAAAACTATGTATCCTATAATTAGTATGCTGGTCTCAAAACTCTGAAAAATTGCATATAAAACAATAGAAGAAATTACTGCAATAATTGATACGATGAAGAATATAGTTGATTGGATCTTTACATTTTTTGCAGTATATACTATCAGAGTATTTTCAGATCCTAACAATGTAAATGCAGATACTATTCCAGCTATGGAAAGCAAATAATTAATCTCACCGTATTGTTGTGGGTCTAGTATCGCTGCTATGTGTAACCAGAATACTGATGAAATTAAAGTGGCAGTTATGTCGGATATGCCTATTACAGCAAGATTCTTTACGATGCCGCTATTTTTAATCCAATTCAAAAAATCATTCATAACACTTTCTAACCAAATGACTTAATATACTTCTGATGCATGTGTGCTATTAATTACATGTATGTGTCTAGAGATGAATTTTAATTCTATACGGTATTACTCTCTATGAATTTTATTGGAATTGATATTGGTGGAACAAAAATTGAAGCAGTTCTACTGTCGGATAAATTCGATGTACTAGTTAAAAAGAGAATATTGACTAATAAAGAAAATTATGCCAAATTTTTAAATCAAATTTGCAATCTGGTTTTTGAATTTGAGGAAAATGAAAAGTTTAGAATTGGAATTGGTATTCCAGGTACCATATCTGATTTAGGTGTTGTAAATCATTCTAATATAAAAAATCTTATTGGAAAAAACTTGAAAAAAGATCTATATGGACTTTTAGATAGGAATCTAGTTATTGAAAATGATGCAAATTGTTTTGCTTTAGCAGAAGCTGTGATGGGTTCTGGTAAAAATTCTTCTATTGTATTGGGTGTAATCATTGGTACAGGAGTTGGCGCTGGAATTGTTATAGATAAAAAAATATTTCATGGAAAGAACAATTTCGCAGGCGAATGGGGTCATCATAGCATTTATCCAATGGGGAAGGATTGCTACTGTGGAAGAAAAGGGTGTGTTGATCAATATATAAGCGGCGTGTCACTAGAAAAAAGATGGTTTGAACTTACAGGAGAAAAACTGACAGTCAAAGAAATTTTGAACAACCATATGGACTCTCACTTTAGTGTCTGGAAAAATGAATTCATATCTAATTTTGGATCTGGAGTTGCTAATCTGATTAGTATTGTAGATCCTGATATAATCGTCCTTGGAGGAGGCTTATCTAATATTGACTTCATTTATGAGGAAGGGATCAAATGTGTTACTAATAATCTACCAAAACATTTTGCACCCACTCCAATCGTGCAAAATTATTTGGGTGATTCTTCAGGAAGTTTAGGATCTGCTTTATTGGCGGCTTATTACTACCATACTAATTTTTAGTACATAAAGCGACTACAAAAAGTTGATTATGAGAGTTTTGATATGGAGTGAGATTATAATCCAAATCTAAAATTTCTTGATTGATCTGATTTAACGAGTAATCAATTTTTACAATTTTCTTTTGTAAATAACGTTGATAAAAATTTGATTTTTCATCGAATTTTAGTAGAACTCTACTTAACAATTTTCTTAAATTGTTGTAATTGCTAACTAGACAGTGTATACGCCTACTTACTAATTCATTATGCGATATGATTCGTTGAGAATACAATGTGTATTTGGTAAATATTTTTTCTAATAACATAATAAACTCATTTTTTGTAAAAATATCATCATTCCATCCATCAAACATATTACCATATAGTGAGGTAAATCCCTCTTTGTTAGCTGTAGAAATTATTAGTAATCCGTTATTCTTTAGCAATCTGTTGTATTCTTTTAATGTTTCATGAGAATTATTTGAATATTGGATAACATCTGATGAAATTATGCAATCAAATGACTCATTTTCAAAAACAAACGACTGATCTATTGGTTCAAAATCAATATTTTTATCGATTCCATATTTTCTACAGAATAATTCAACATTATGATTAATTATGTCTAATCCGATTAACTCTTTAACATTCTTAGAAAGAAGAATCTTGGATGCTTGATATGACATATAAGATCCATATGTAATGTCCAAGACTCTACCGTATACGAATTTACTCGCAAATTCATAACGAGCAGTTTGTTCCTTGTAAATATCAGCCCACATCATATACAAACTTAAACAATAAAATAATATTTATTGTTACCATACGTATAGTCTGCTTGAATAACGATCAAAATCCTAGTGTTGGGATATTACTCCGAGGTAAAATTTCAAAGTGGACTAGAGACATTATATGTGAGTATAAAAAAAACTTCCCTCTTGCAAAAATTGTACTTTCAACTTGGACAACTGAAAATGTAAAAGATATTCCATGTTTGATAGTACAAAATCAGGAGCCAAAAATGCCTCACCCACATAAATTAACGGTTAATCATCAAATTCTTGCAGTTAGAGCTGGTTTGGAAGTAATGGATGACTGTGACATAATATTGAATTCTAGAACCGATCAAGTTGTTCACAACAGAAACATCTTTGAAGTTTTTAAAAAATCATGCTGTCCTAATAAAATAATGATTCCGTCTCTGGGAACAAAATTCCCAGATTACTATATTGTTGATTATTGTCAAATTGGAAAAAGATCAGTTTTACTTGATTATTGGTGTAATGTTCCGCTTTTTGATGGCTCATTTAGTATATCTGCAGAAGTGTACATACCAAAATTCTATATTGTAAATGTCAGAAAGGATAACAGACCTTGGTCAATCACGAGAGATGAATATTTCTGTATTAAAGGATTCCATGAACATTTTAAGTTGGAGTGGGAAAAACTTGTTGAATTAGATTCGTATCAACAAGATTATAAAAATGATCTAATGCATAATTTAATGCGCCATAAAGACTACAGAGAATTAATTAATGACTAATTAACCGAACGTACATAATTGTGAAAATAGATGATAACGTCTTTCCTAGATAATGTCACCATTCAGATGAATTTAAGAACCAACCTAACCTCCTTCTTGGAAAAAGAATGTTCAAACATCTCTGATATTCAGACAAACAACGAGATTCATTCGATCGTGGATAGTGTTATACAAAACATGAAAAATTGGTTGGAGAGTGATATCCCGCAATCATTTAAGGAACCAATCGAAATAGCAATACAGCAAAAACGATGGGGAGAATTAACTGAAGCATTTGCTCAAGAATTAAATTTTGGTACTAGCGGTATTAGAGAAAAATTAACTGTAGCAATCAACAACGATGTTGCTAGATCAGAACTTTCTTCGTTAATTAGGTATGGAACTGCTGCACCAATTTTGCGTGGAACAAATACAATTAATGAAGTCATAGTAGCCAGATACTCACATGAATTAGCTAAACTCATGAAAAAATATAAAATGACTAAATTGGTAATAGGATACGATTCCAGAGTTAATGGTAAAGTCTTTTCTAATATAATATCGCAAATAATGCTAAAATCTGGGTTCAAAGTTTTTATGTTTAATACAGAATCATCATTACCGGAACTGGTATTTTCTGTCAAACTATTAAAAGCAGATTTGGGAATAGAAATAACTGCTAGTCATAATGATAAAAGATACAACGGACTTAAATTAATAACAAATGATGGAGGTCCACCCAGTAACAAAATTAGAAACGATCTAATTCGTCTTTTTTCAAAACAATATAATCCTATTACAAAGTCAGGGGAAAATAAATCTAATAAGAAAATTCTAAGTACCGATCTAACATTTCTGAATAAAAAAACTGGTTTAAAAACTAAGACGATCTTAATACGCAAGAGATACATTTCACATATCAAAAATTTCATATTGCAAAAAAATATTTTATTACAAAACTCAAATAATATGAAAATTGGTTATTCTGCAATACACGGGACAGGTTATTCTCTGGCATCAAGATTGTTTAAGGAGATAGGAATAAAGAATGTAAAGTATGTTTCAGCAATGAATTATCCAGATCCAATATTTAGTTCATTTAAGATTAATCAAATTCTTGATCCTGGTGAAACATCAGTAGCTAATGTAGTTGTGAATGAATTTATCAAACAATATGGAAAAAGAGAATTTGAGAGTTTGGATATGTTATTATACAATGATCCTGACGCAGATAGACTTGGTGTAATCACCAAAGTTTCTAAAAATGAAAAACAATTCTATGGACACTGGAAACTGCATAAAGCGGAAACAATCTGGGCATTACTATTATGGTATATCTTGGAAAATCTACCAAAATTAAGTAATATTGATAAAAAAAATCTGTTTATTGTAAAAAGTTATCTTACGAGTGATTTGTTATCGGCAGTAGCAAAAAAATATGGAATACAATATAACGTACTGTTGAAATCAAAATATTGGTGAAAATATTTGGAACAACCATTACAGTTTTCCATAGAACTATCATCAACCAATATGAATAAACTAATGGATATTATTCAAGACTATGAGAATATTCAAAAATTATTTCCTGGAAGAATGAGCTGTAACATACTAGAAAAAAAAACTGATTGTGTAATTACTGAAGAGGTAATCTATATCTCTAAATTCTCTATTCAAATTCGTTCTAAGTCACTCCATAAAAAAATCTCCCAAAATATACTGGAGACTACAATAATTGATGGCCCATTAAAGAACTCTATAATAAATGTAAAATTTGAACCGCTTTCTAAAGGAACTAAAGTATCAATTACTGCAACTCTCAAATTAAGTATCAAATATCGTTTACTACATCCATTCATAAAAAAAAGATATCAAGAACTAACAACAGGCTTTCTATACCAAATTAATGATATAGCCATCGTTACGAGTAGTAGATCTTGGAAAGATTGTTTGGTCTCTAATGGTGATGCATTGTTACTATCTGATTATTTCGATGGCGTTAAATTGTACGGTTGGTGGTTATGTACTTTAAGATCTTGTTTTATTGATGATGATTATGGCTTTTTACCGGTGTTAAATAAAACCGTGATTGATATCGGAGCTAATGTAGGCGACACTACACTATATTTTGCAAGAAAAGGAGCTTCTAAGATCATATCTCTGGAACCATACCCAATCATGGCTAAATGGACGATAATGAATATTGAAAAAAATGAACTGGATAACGTTACCGTATTACAAGTGGGCTGTGCAGGCGAATCTAAAACTATGACTATTGATCCGAAAATTAGTAATGTTGGTGCAATCTTGGAAGAATATGACAATGGAACTAAAATAAAGTTAACGACTCTTGCTAGTATTGTAAATAATTTTAACATTAATTCGGGAATTCTAAAAATGAATTGTGAAGGTTGTGAATATGATGTGATAAGATCGTCTTCTACCGTAACACTAAAGAAATTTAGCCATATTTTAATCGCATATCACAATGGATATGTGGACTTAGAGAGAAAATTACTAGAATCCAATTTCAAATTGCAAATAAAACAACATCCCTTATACCGAGATCAAGGTTGGATTTTAGCTCAAAATTCTGATCCACAATAATCAATATCTGGTCTGTTATTTTTCTCTAACTACATTTACCAAAGAATACAACAAAATCGAAGTCATTATTAACATTGCACCCAAGAGCGTGGCACCTATTGATATTAATGCAAGTACTGGCGGAAAGCTTCTAAATTCTGCAAAATACTGAATTGTCCAAGCTGCAAAAAACAAACCTATTGCAGACAAAATAACTCCCGGAATTCCATAAAACTTCAACGGATGTTCAATTGATACAAATTTCATGGTACTAAACAACACTGATACTCCATGCGATACTGCATTATGAGTTGATGTATCTCCTCTATAAAGAATTTTGATTGGAACCTCGATAATTTTCATTCCATTGTTGCTCGCCTTGATAAGAATCTCCGTTGATATTCCCATTCCTTGATCCGAAAGCGCAAGATTTGTCAGCGCTTTTTTGTTATATGCTCGAAATCCGCTCTGCGAATCTGTCAATTTTTCATTTAGAGTAGAATTAGCAACCTTGGTAATGACTTTGATTCCGATCTTGCGGTATTCGGGAACTTCTTGGCTATTGCCAAGAAATCGTGAACCAATCACTATGTCTGCTTGATTTTTAATTATTGGTTCCACAACCTTTTGGATATCATCTACTTGATGTTGTCCGTCTGCATCAAAGGTGACTAGTATGTCGGCATTGAGCTCTCTGGCTTTTACAAATATGCTGGCTATTCCCGCACCATAGCCAAGATTTTTTGGATGGTTTATCACTATGGCGCCTAGTTTTTCTGCAATGTCCGCAGTTGAATCTGTAGATCCATCGTTGCATACAATGATCTTACTTGCTACTTTTTGCAGTTTCAGTATCACTGAACCAATCGATTCTTCTTCATTATAGGCAGGAACTCCAACTATTATTTCCAATTTTTTTCAAAATAATTTCATTATCTTTGCATATTAAGGTTAAGTAGTGTAGAATAGTGCATTTCAAGGATTTTAATTTTATATTAATACTACCAATATCACGATAAAAGAATTTTCTGATTATGTTTAATACAAAACAAATTCAAAATGAAATAGATATGTGATATAAAATGAAGTTTATCGTGAGCAATCAATTTTGGGTTCAGTATATGTTGATCTTCAGTATCGATGAAAAACCTTCACTCACTTCGCAAGTATTCATAGAAAAAAGCTAATTCACTACGAATTATCTAAAAAACACTTTATCACAAGATCTTGTTCTCGTTTTGTAATCTGTGGATATAGGGGTAGTGATATTATCTCGTTATAGATCTTTTTGACATTTGATAGATGCGAAAGTGATTTTCCATTCTTTTTATACGCAGTAAACTCGTGTAATGGCTTGTAATGTACGGATGTCCTAATGCCTGCATTTAGGAGTTTTTTGAACATGTCATCTCTTGTCTTACCATATTCTTTCTGTATTCGCATAATGTAAAGATGATAGACATTATCGTTTTTTTGTGATAGTTTTGGAGTGATTAATCCTTTAATCCTGGAGAATTGTGAATTATAATACTCACAAGCTCGCCGTCTTGCAATATTCAGATTTCTTATTCTCCGTAACTGAGATATTCCGAGAGCAGAACGAATTTCATCTAATCTGTAGTTGTATCCTGGCTCAACTACATCGTAATCCCATGGTTTCCCGGCAGTGTATCTTTGGTTTAGTGTTCTTGTTATGCCATGACTTCGTGCAGTCATGATATTTTTTGCAATCTCTTTGGAGTCTGTGATCACCATGCCTCCCTCAATAGTTGTGATATTTTTTGTTGGATAGAAGCTAAAACAACCTGCGTCGCCAAAAGTGCCTACATGCTTTGAACCAACTTTAGCGCCTACGGCATGAGCGCAATCTTCGATTAATACAAGTTCATTGGAACTTGCAATTTTTGCTATTGCATTAATCTGTACTGCTTTACCTGCCATATGAACTGGAATGATAGCTTGCGTTCTAGGTGTCAAATTTTTCTTAATTGAATTTACAGATATGTTAAGATCGTCATCAATGTCTGCAAGAACTGGAACCGCACCACAAAACAAAACTGCATTTGCGGTAGCAACAAAAGTCATGTCTGGTATGATTACCTCATCACCGGCTCTTATTCCGGCTGCTTTCAGGGATAGATGAAGAGCAGATGTCGCATTTGAAACGCCAATAGCGTATTTGGATCCTGTAAATTTGGCGAATAATGATTCAAACTCGCGAAGTTTTGGACCGTCTGTGAGCATAGGAGCGTCTAAAGCCTTGTTCACTTCTTCCTTGTCGCGTTTTGTTATCTGTGGAATAAAAAATGGAACTTTTATTGAGGAATCCGAGAATGCGTCCTTAGAGTTGTTCACTTTCATAGAAAATCACAGATTACTGTTTGGCAACCTCTTGATATAACTTTAAAGTATTCATTGCCATTTGTTTCGAATTGCAAGTGTTCTGAACCAATTCATAACCAGCAAGGCCTAACCTTGACCGTTTTTCTTTATTGCATAGTAATTCCAATATGGCATCTGCAAGCGCATGGGGGTCTTCCGAGTTGACAAGTAATCCATTTTCGTCATTTGTTATGGTGCATGGTATACCATGTACGTTTGTGCTTATTACTGCTTTTTTAAATGCAAATCCTTCAAGAGGCGTAAGCGGAGATAACTCCCACCTGGAAGGAAGGACAAGAAATTCACTTTCAGCATATGCCGAAATAACATCTTCTCTTGGCGGATTTTTGATTACTTGAACCAAATTATTTATCTTCAGTTCATCAATCATTGCAAACATTTGTGATTCGAAGCCAAAATCCACTCCCATTATGATAAATTTTGTATTATGTAATGCAGTATTGTTTTTTAGCAAACTTATAGATTTTAGTAAAATGTCGACTCCTTTCACAGTATGAAATCTCCCAACAAACAAAATGTATGGTTCTTGTATGTTGTATTTTTGTTTGAATTGTGTTATTGTTTTTAATGTTTCAAGATTGACACCATTTCTGATTACAGAAATCTTTGTTTCATCACAAAAACCAACCATGATCTTTTTTTCATAATCGTTTCCGGCGCTAATTTTTGATGCTTGATTGATAACAAACTTGATCATCGGTAGCTGTAATCTGTACAGTATTTTTTTTAAAATGCTTCCTGACAAATCAGGATGAGTCATCAATCCTCCCTGGTCTGAAACAACAAGTGGAATTTTTTTCTTTTTTGCAACTTTTGCGGCAATATATGATTGAAAGCTTCTTGTTCCAATTGTGTGGATGATGTCTGGTTTATCTTTTAGCATTTGGCTGTACATGCCTGGATTTATGAAAAATAACTGGACTGCAAACCAGACATGAGAACGATTAATCTTGAACTTCTCCACGTGTTCAATGCGTGGTAAATTCTTGTTAAATGTATGAGCATTATTTGCAAAATCCAGATCTGTAGTGAAAATTGTAACGTCATGGCCGTTTTTTGATAATTCCTTTGCAATATCAAGTCCAAGATACATTATGCCGCCAAACTGTGTGGCTGGAAGTGAAGCAGGACATACTATCGCGATCTTCATGTTTTTAATTGTATGATCTATTGTTTAATGTGCTATAATAAAGAATGCTACACAATTGTAAATTATTACTTGTTTGCAAAAAGCAATCCGAGTCCGTCAGAATATGGAACAGTTACAACCGTGTAGCCAAGTTTTTTCAGCCTAGTCACAAGCTCAGATAGGTATTTACTGTGGTCTTCAATTGGATGGTATTCCATACATATTCTACTTATTTTTTGAAAATAATCATCTGAGAGCGTGGCAAGTATTTCGTATTCGGCACCCTCACAATCCATCTTGAGAAGATCACACTTTGAAATATTGTTGGAATCGATAATCTCTTTTAAAGACACTGCATCAATTTCGACATATTTGTCGCTTTTGCCGTATAGTGTATGTGCAGCTTGATCTTTGTCTTGGAAAATTTTTACTTTGCCACTTTTTTTTGTAACTGCCGCATTAAATGCACTAATGTTTGTTTGACCGTTTAAACTAAGGTTCTCTTTTAAGATACTAAAATTTTCTAACATTGGCTCAAATGACAATATCCTTCCATTTTTACAAGACTGTGCTGCATAGAGTGCAAAAAGTCCAATATGACCACCAATATCTATCACAGTATCGTTGTTGTTTATGTCAAATCCATCTTTTTTGTATTCCTGAACTATCCAGACATTAACAAAAGCATAGAAATCAGTAGAATTGGTTCTCATCTTTATTTTTTGCCCATTTCTTAAATTCAAAATAAAAAATTCTTTTTTCAGCAAACCAAAATATGCTAGCATAATTATAGGCCAATTATCTACGATCTGTCTGATCTTTTTAAAATATGATAATTTCTCACTAAAAGTTGGTTTCAATACATATTCGAACCTTGTTTTAAATCTAAAGTTTGTGTTGAAGTATATGATTAACTAAAGTTATTAGTTCCAGACTACTGAGATTTGCCATATGAAAATAATGATTACTGGAGGGTTGGGGTTCATAGGTAGCCATCTTGCTGACGTTCTTGTTAAAAATCACAAAATAACAATACTGACAAAAAGCTATTCCAAAAAATCTAATGTTTCTCATCTTAATAAAAAAATAAAAATTGAACAAGTAGATGTGACCGATTTTACAAAGCTAGGAAAGGCCATAGAAAAACATAAACCCAATGTAATCATTCATTTGGCAGGACAAACATCCCACTCAAAATCGTTTGAAAATCCTCTGAGTGATGTGGATTCTAATGCAAAATCTACCCTTTTCATTCTAGAAAAAATTCGCCAACTAAACCTAAAGTGTAGATTTGTTCTAGGCAGTACCTTTATTGTGATAGGCAAACCGAATAAGCTACCTGTAAACGAACAAACGCCTTGTAATCCAACTACACTTTATGGAATTAATAGGCTTGCAAGCGAATATTATTGCAAAATCTACAATACTGTATATGGATTAGACACCGTTGTATTTAGAATCACAAATTCATTCGGTCCTAGAGAGCAATACATTCCAAACAAAAACGCCATAAACTATCTAATCTACAAGGCATACAAGGGAGAAGAAATAACAATTTACAACTATGGTAAGCTGTTTAGGGATCTAATCTATGTCTCAGACGTAGTATCTGCAATAACTACAATCCTACAAAAGGGCAAGTCTGGAGAATTATACTGGATATCATCAGGAAAAAAATTATGGTTTTATGATCTTGGGAAAACTCTTACAGGTTTCACTGGGGCCAAAGTAAAATATTTGCCTTCTCCGTCATATACAAAAAAAGTAGATGTTGGCAACTTTGTGGTAGATAACTCCAAGCTGAAAAAACTTGGATGGAAACAAAAAACCTCAATAAATGAGGGAATACGACAAACCGTTGAATATTTCCAATCTTTGAAACTATAACTTTGTCTGATTCATATATCTGCTAAATGACGTAAATTCAAAATTTTTCAGCAAATGATCAATTCGACTAAATGTTTTTTTGATATTGTG
>Ga0194132_10002105_pt1 | contig 38381 bp, 31 predicted proteins | sample TA2KigOf80mmetaG_FD_148612 | JGI IMG/M metagenome (GOLD analysis project Ga0194132, IMG submission 148612) | Freshwater microbial communities from Lake Tanganyika, Tanzania - TA2015054 Kigoma Offshore 80m | ecosystem: Environmental > Aquatic > Freshwater > Lake | place: Tanzania: Lake...
CGAGCCGACACCAGAGCAGCCACGGATTACACGACGAATTCCGTATCGAGGTCTCGGGGTCTCGGGGTCTCGGGGATTGGGTCGCGCTTCGCCACGCCGATGCTCCGATACCCCGACACTCCGGCACACTGGCATGCTCAATCAACAACTCGCGAAACCTCATGGAGCGGGCGGACAACAGGGCAAGATGCCTTTGATAAACGCGACTCGGTCGGCTCATGGCTGCGATGGAATACCAGATTTGCGGTTGCGAACTCAAGGAACTTGAGCAGTTCCGGGCACATTCTGAAAATCGAAATCCGTCACGGCCTGGGCGGCCAAGGTCGCCAGGCTCTTTTGGAGCGCGTAAATGTTCCCCGAAGGCTCCGGATGGACTCGATTGGACAGCAGCATCCAAAAGGTTTTGGAGAACGGATCGATCCACAAACACGCTCCGGTAAACCCCGTGTGCCCGTAGGAGCCAATCGGAAACACGTCTCCGCGAGGACGGCTGTAAGCGGAGTCGATGTCCCAACCGAGCCCGCGCCGGGCTTGAATCGACGCTGGAGTCTGCACTCGGGTCATCAGTTTCACCGATTCGGGCTTCAACACGCGCACGCCATCGAGTTCGCCGCCGTTCAACATCATCCGCGCAAACCGGGCCACGTCCGATGCAGTGGTAAAAACTCCGGCGTGACCGGCCACCCCGCCCATGCGCCGCGCTTTGGGATCGTGAACTTTGCCCCGCAACACTTCGCGCCCGCTCCGCTCGGTCGGCGCGATCCGGGGTAACCATGCGGCTGGCGGCAGGAAACGGGTGTCCTTCATCTTGAGAGGCTCGAAGATTTCCCGCGACGCGACCTCTTCCAGCATCTCGCCAGAGACGCGTCGGATGACTTCGCCAAGAATGATGAAATTGATGTCGCTATAACGGCAGACCGTTCCGGGCGGATCGGGAGGGCGTTCTCTCCCAATCAACGCGAACGCCCTTTCGTGATCCGACCAATCCGGGTCGCGGCTCAAGCGGGTATTGAACCCGGACATGTGCGTCAGCAAATGCCGCAACGTGATGGTTTCCTTCCCTCCGCCTTCAAATCCCGGCAGGTATGTCGCTACAGGTTCGTCCAGTTTGAGCTTCCCGCGTTCCGCGAGAATCATCAATGCTGGAGCCGTCGCCAGCACCTTGGTCATCGACGCGACGTCAAAAATCGTGTCTTCGGTCATGGGCTCGAGCTTGGGGACCAGCGCGCGCTGGCCGAACGCCTTATGGTAGCTCGTGCCGTTATGCTCGACCCAGAGCACGCCCCCCGGCAACTGCCGATCCGCAATCGCACGCTCGATCGCCGCGTCCATTTGCGCGAGCTTGGCTGGATCGAGCGGGGCGGCCGCGAGACACGGAAAGGACAAAAGAGCCAGCACTGCTCCCAATCCATACCGCAGGAATTCAATACCAATTACGGATGAACACGGATGAACACAGATGGATCGAAAAAGCAGGGCCTTTGTAGTCCGACGCCAGAAATCGCCGGTCGGGGTTCTGATTGTCAAAAACGGACCTCGGCGTTTATCCGTGTTTATCCGTGTCCATCCGTGGTTAATGTTGCCCTTTCCGAAAGAGAGGCGCTTGAGTGTCGCTGCCATCCTGTGATCCGGGGTGCGCATTTTAGACGTGCGTTGGGCAAGTAATCGTGCAAGACCGTTCAAATTGCAAAAAGGTTTTGCATCGCGCCGGAGTGAGCTATACACACTCCGTCTTTGGTGTAGCGGCAGAGTCGCGTGATTCGTAAAACGTAAAACGTAAGTAATTACGAATTACGTTTTACGTTTTACTCGTTTATGGAACCCACCATACGAATCGCCCTGATTGGCGCCGGTATGTTCGGCGGCGACGTGCATCTGCGCGCTTACGCCGATTTGCAGCGCTATGGTATCAGCGGCCAACTCGCCCGCGTCGGTTTGGATCGATGGTCGCGCGACTTCGCCGCCGTAAGATTTGAACTGGCCGCCGTCGCGACGCGTTCGCAAAAGTCGGCCGAACTGGCGCGAAACCACTTCAAGGAATGGACCGGACACGCGCCCAAGGCATGCTTTGGCGAGACGCCCTGGACCGAAGTCTTGCAGGGCTTTCCAGACCTGGACGTCGTGGCCGTGGCCACGCCAGACCATTTGCACACGCCCGTGATCTTGTCCGCGCTCAACGCCGGCGCTCATGTGATCACTGAGAAGCCGATGTGCCTGGACACGGCTGAGGCCGATCAAATCATTGATCTGGCACGAGCCAAACAACGCGTGGTCGCGGTCGATATGCACAAACGCTACGACCCGGATCATCTCCGCGTCCGAAACGACATTGCCCGGCGGATCGGAGAGCCGCTTTACGGCACCGCGTTCCTGGAGGAACCGCTGGAAGTTTCCACCAGCACGTTCAAGTGGGTCGAGCAAAGCGACCCGTTCAGCTACGTCGGGCCGCATTGGGTCGATTTGATTTATCACTATTACAAGAGCAAACCGGTCTCGCTGACCGCCGTCGGCCAGAAGAAGCGGTTGGTGCGCGACGGCATCAACGCTTACGACGCCGTGCAAGTGCGCGTCGATTTTGCCAACGGCATGAGCATCAATTTCCACAACAACTGGATCACGCCGCCCGACTTTGAAGGGCCCGTGAACCAGGGCCACGAAATCGTCGGCGCGGACGGCAAGGTTGAGAGCGACCAGCAATACCGAGGCTTCCGTTGGTGGAACAAAGGCGGTGGGAGCCGGACGTCCAACAATCATTTCACCCGCGATGTGACGCGACCCGGCGGCTCGCGCGCTTACATCGGCTACGGCGTCGATAGCATCACGGTCGGGTTGGTCGCGATGTGCCGGATGAAGTTCCTGAAGGAATCGCTCGACGCCGTGGCCGACATTTATCCGACCGCTGAGGAAGGCCGAATCACCGTGGCCATCCTCCACGCCGCGCGGATCGTGCGGGATCTCAACTTCAAATATCTCCAGGAAGGCAAAGGCGCGACCGTGACCGCGCGCTTCGGTCCGGATGGCATTACGATTGTGGATCCCAATCGCGTCGGCGAAGCCCCGAAGGGCGTGTTTTGCCAGGTTTATGACAAACCGATTTAAGGACGAGACCGCGGAAGGTTCACGAAAATATCCTCGACGGCTCGCGCAACGTCCGGTTTGAAGAAGTCTGCCGCCTGGCTGAAGCGTTCGGGTTCCGACGTGACCGCGTGATCGGCAGCCATCATATTTACCGGCAGGCCCAAGGTCTGATGCTGAACCTTCAACCCGACCGCAACGGACAGGCGAAGTTCTGCCAGGTGCGCCAACTGCTTGAATTGGTAGAGCAAAACGGCTTAAGGTTGCGGGACTGAAATGAGCGACTACCACATAAATCTGTTTTGAAGTGAAGAAGACAATTGCTGGATTGCGGACATCCCTGACTTGAAGTTCTGCTCCGCCCGTGGCGAGACGCCGGCACAAGCGCTTCGGGAAGTTCAGACTGCAAAGAAAGCCTGGCTTGCGAGCGCCCGCGCCCACAAACAGCGCATTCCGAAACCAGCCTATCGGCCGGCGATTTATGCGTGAAAGCGGCCGCTGAGTCACAATATGGGCAAAGAATTCAGCATCACGCCGCGCGAAGTGCCGCGCGTTGAAACCAAATACCGCCGCGTCGTCACGCCATTGCCGCACCCGGACTCCGTGGCCACGCTTGAGAAGCTTCGCCAGTTCGAACCCATCTCCATGCGCGGACAGCCCCCCATCGTCTGGGACAAAGCTGAAGACATTTTCGTCTATGATAAATACGGCAACAAATGGCTCGACTGGAGCTGCGGCGTTCTCGTGACCAATGCCGGACACGGGCCGGCGGAAATTCGCCAGGCGATCATCGACCAAGTCAACAGCGGTCTGCTGCACAATTACTGCTTTCCCAGTGAAGAACGCGCGACACTGACGGAATACCTCGCCAGCCTGGCCCCCGATCCACTCAAAAAAGTTTTCTTGCTCACGACCGGTTCGGAAGCAACCGAGTGCGCCCTGAAGCTGGCGCGAGCGCATGGCATCAAGGTCGGCGGCAAACGAAAGATCGGCCTGGTCGGTTATGAACGCGGCTTTCATGGCCGCACGCTGGGCGCGCAACAGGCCGGCGGCATGGCGGGGCAAAAATCGTGGATCGTGAATGAGGACCCGGCGATCCTCAACGCGCCGTTCCCCGACGGCTACTGGCAAACGGACACCAGCTTCGACACGTTTCTGCGCGCGCTGAAGATGAAGGGGCTTGAGCCGGATCACGTCGCCGGGGTGATGCTGGAGACGTATCAAGGTGTCGGGCCGGACTTCGCGCCGGTCGAATACATCCGAGCCATGGCAGACTTTTGCAAACGGCACCAGGCAGTTCTGATCTTTGACGAAGTGCAGGCGGGCTTTGGGCGCACCGGCAAATTTTGGGCCTTCGAGCATTATGGTGTCGTGCCGGACCTCATTTGCTGCGGCAAAGGCATCAGCAGTTCGCTCCCGCTCTCGGCGGTCATTGGCCGGCCCGAAGTGATGGACCAATTCCCGCCCGGCTCGATGACCAGCACGCACACGGGCAATCCCGTCTGTTGCGCCGCCGCGCTGGCCAGCGTCAAGAAAATCGTGAAAGAGAATCTGACGGCGAACGCGGCGCGCCTGGAAAAGCCGTTGCTCGACGGCCTGAAACGAATCCAGGCGAAACACCCCGAAGTCATCGGCCATGTCACCGCGCGCGGTCTGGTGGGCGGCATGCAAATCGTGAAGCGCGGGACAAAAGAACCGGACCACGATCTCGCGCACGCCATCATTGAAGGCTGTTTTTGGAAGGGTTTGCTCTTCTTCGCGCCGGTCGGCGCGTGGGGGCAGACGGTCAAGATTGCGCCGCCACTCACAATTCCGCGCGACGCGCTAGAGGAGGGATTGGCTGTGCTGCAAGATGCGACTGAAGAAGCGGTGCAGGGGTGAGCTAGTCACACTCGCGATGCGAGGAAGCGAGCATCTCGGACTTGGTCATGCCGCGGTACGTTGAACGCGTCGCCGCGCTCTTCGCGCAAATCTGCGCGCTTCCCGGCCGCGGAGAAGACACTCTGAACTAATGTCGCAGTCGAGAGCCGGCCAATAGACCAAGGAATGGCAAATCTCGTAACGGGCGCGTTCTCGCGGCGCGGCCAGCATAAGTGTGGGGTAGAAGGCCAGCGGCACGCTCACGGTTCTGCCATCTTCAAGATCGAACGCCAATCGGTCCTTCGTGAGCTTGACTGCGATGACGTCGGGTAGAGGAGTATTATTCTGTTTCATTCCAGGCCTCGATCAGTATGGCTTCGTGTTTTTCCAAAATACGCACGATGGCACGCAATTGGGTCTCGCGAAATCCCTTATTCCAACTCAACGTGTGCCTTCGGCAAGCGTGCGGAGGGCTCAAAAGAACTCAACTGCACAGGCGCCAGCCAGAACTTCGCCTCGCTTCCCGCCTTTTGCACATGCACATGAACAGGTTCATCGGGTTCCGAACTGTAGAATCCGATACGGTAACCGTTCTCCCTCAGGATCGTCGGCACCACGCCACCCTATGGCGTGCATATCAGCCAGGCAAGTCGTGGCTCACCGCTGCATTTCAATCAGTATCAGAGGTTCTTTTGTGCTTTTCTCGCCACCAACTCGTCTTTCCCTTCATTGATCAGCTTTTCCAGCCGCCGCCCGTATTCGACGTAATTGGCGCGCATCGCGTCTTCGTTGCTGGCCTTCGATTGCGCGTCGTGGAAAACCACGACCATGTGAGGCTCGATGCTGATCCCGGCGTCGTATCCGTGCGCGAAAGCGTCCTTGAGAATGTCGCGGACTCGACCCTGGCCTTGGCCGGGGAAATTGTAGTCGGCGTCGTTCTTCGCGGGATTCCAGGTCGCATCTTTGACGTGGATATGAACAGTGTGGTCGCGCACGTGCGTCCAGAATTCCCACGGATCTTGCTTGGGCCACGGTTTGGGTTTGGAACGCTCCGGGTTGAAGATAGGGTTGGCGGTGTCGAAGACCCACTTGAGGCCGGGCACTTTGTCCAGCAACTCGTGCGCGTGCTGCCAGCTCATGCCGCCATAGTTCATGCAGTTCTCGTGGACCGGCTGGAGGCCCGCGTCGAGAAACATCTTCGTGACTTCGCGGACCCGCTCGAACACCGCGGGCGGGATGCGATCCTCGTCATCCTTCGGTTTGAAGCTCATGACGCGGATGAATTTCGTGTCCAGCCGCTGCATGCGCGGGATGGCGCGTTTGACTTCCGCGAGCGTCACATCGAACGGCGTCTCGACCGTCTTCGCCCAGTTCATGATGGTGGAGCCAAAGCAGTAAATGCCGACGCCCGCGTCCTTGAGCTTGCGCTCGACGGCGTCGAAGGCCGCGTCTGGAATGTCGTGCAGGTTGGCTTTGGGAAAGCCGGGCACTTCCACGCCGCGCATTTCGATGTGGCGCCAGCCTAGTTCTTTCGTCGCGCGAATCTGTCCGTCGATCGTGTTCGCGCCTTCGTCACCAATGCCCATCAGGTGCATGATTACTTCTTTTTGATCTGGGTTTGGAATTTCGGCGCAAACTTCGAGCGCGAGAGCTGGCCGCTGGCATCGAAAAACTCCAGTCGGCCATCCTTGTCGCAAATCCAGTACTCGCGCGCGCCGGCTTTCAGATATAGATCTTTCTTAGACACCAATTCTGCGCGACGATTGTGGAGTGACATGACTTCGACGCAGATTTCGGGCGCGATGGAAGCGCTGTATTCGTCACAGATTTTTGCCCATCTTCGCCGCGAGGCCCAGGCGACAGCCGCTTCCTTCGTCCCATCGCTGGTCTCGACCGCACACTCCACGATCACTTCGCCTTGAGGCAGGTGTTTTCGGAATAATTCGCCAATCCGAAACGCGAAATATCCGTGGTAGTTGTGAGTGGGGCTCATAATGATTTGGCCCTGGCCGTTGAGTTCGATTTTGAACGGCAAATCCCAAAAGCGCCGGTCCAGGCACAATTCCTTCCACGTCATACGTGATAATCCTTATCGATTGAACGATTTCGTAAAATCCTCTCCGACGACCTCGACGACTTTCTTTTCGTGCTTCGACCCGGCGATCAACTGGTTGAGTTTCTTCTCGTAAGCCGCGCTGTTCATGGGTAGCTGCACCGTTTCACCCAACAGCGACGAGTAAAGCATGACATTCGCCAGCTCGATGGATTGGAGTCCGTCACCCCCCGGCGCGATCAACGGCGCGCCGTCGAGAATGGCATCGACGAAATTCTGCATCAAGATGGCGTGGGGGTTCGCGGCATTCTCGAACGGGATGTCCGCGACCCACACGTCCGGCTTGGCGAAACCGACCTTGCAGGTCTTGCTGAATTCGATCATGTCCACTTCGTTTCGGGTGAAGGTGATCTTGTTGTTCTCGACCACGATTTTGCCGCGCGTGCCGGCGATTTCAAAACGGTTGCTCCCGGGCGCTTCACCGGTGGACGACACGAAAACGCCCGTGGCCTTGTTCCCCCATTCGAGATAACAGGTGATATCGTCCTCCACCTCGACGTTGTGGTAGCGGCCCAACTGGCAAAAGCCGCGCACGCGCGCTGGCATTCCACAGAGCCATTGCAGCATGTCGAGTTGGTGCAGGCATTGGTTGATCAGCACGCCGCCGCCTTCGCCCTTCCAGGTCGCGCGCCAGCCGCCGCTCGCGTAATAGGCTTCCGTGCGGAACCAATCCGAAATGATCCAGTTGATGCGGACGATCTCGCCGAGCTCGCCCGCTTGAATCAGTTTCCGAATCTTGACGTAACGCGGTTCAACCCGGAGCTGGAACATGCCCGCGAAAACTTGTTTGGGATGTTTCTGGCCCGTGGCGATCAAGCGTTCGGCGTCGGCTTTGTGCGCTGAAATCGGTTTTTCGACCATCGCGTGCAAGCCGGTGTTGAGCGCCGCGATGCCCAGCGTCGTGTGCTGGTAATGCGGCGTGGCAATGACCACGGCGTCGGCGTCGCCCGACCGAATCAAATCTTCGCCTTCGGTGAACAGTTTTGGGATTCGCCCTTTGTATCGCTCCAGACTCTGGGGAAACACGTCGCTCGCCGCGGTCAATTCACAACGGGTCACCTTCCCGGCCAACAGGTACTCGGCATGGTGTTTTCCGATATTGCCCAGGCCAATAATCCCAAGACGCACTTTCTTCATGCGGCCAGGATAGAAAATCGATTCTCAATCCACAAAGACAAATTCGTTCGAGAGCAAGAGCACTTGGGCAAGTTGCTCCCAAGGCGTCAGAGGCTTGGGAGGGATGGGCGGCGGGCCACTGAAATCTTTCTTCGCGTTCCATTCCTTCTGGGAATCGTCTCCGGCCGTGCCCGTTGCTCCGCCCGCCACTTTGATAACGGGACTCCAGGCAAAGTCGTCGCTGTTCAAATTGGCGTTATAGTCCACCACGAAGTCGAGCGTGTCGCCTGCCTCGACCTGGACGGATTCGATTTTGGTCTCGGCCTTGTTCTTGTGAACGGTCCAGCTTCCGAGCGCGCCAAGGCGGTTTGAGACCACGCGAGCACGCACGCCGTCGCCTTTTTCATGGTCGTGCTTGAGGGTTCCTGCGACCGAAACCGTCGCGTTAAACGGCGCGATCCATCGGCGAATCGCCGCGTGTTCGAGATCATTCCCGGGGTGGCCGCCGTCTGCAGTCAATCGGACCCATCCGAGGTTCGCATCAGGCCAATTCGCGCCGCCTTGCCAGGCGTCGCCCGTGAAATGGGGCAGCGGAGTGAAGCGCGTCACGCGTCCGGCGTCCTCATCGAACGTGCCGTGGCCGTAGAACCAGACTGGAACCGGAGGGGGCGGCGGTTGGTAGGGTGGAAGTGAATCGGCCGTCTTAAGGAACTCGATCACGCCTTCCACGTCTTCGGCCGTGGCGGACCGTTGGTACACGGTTCGGTAAAGCTTTTGCACGCGCTCCGCGAGGTCGTGTTCTCGAGTCAGGTCGAGCCGCTGCACAAGAGATCGGGCGCGTTCCACAACGAACGGGCTGTTCATAAAGAAGAGCGCTTGCTGCGGCACCGTCGTCTCGGGCCTTTGCGGGTTGTGCAGGTCGGGATTCGCGAAATCAAAAACGCGGTAAACGCCGGGGAGAAACTGGCGGTCAATGAGGCCATAGACCGAGCGGCGCGGGCTGAATGGCGGTTTGAACAAATCGGCCGGCGGTCCGCCTGCTTTGGTTTCCAGTTCGCCGGTCACCGCGAACAGCGAGTCGCGCAACGCTTCGAAGTCGAGCCGGTGCCGGTTCATTCGACCGAGCAAGCGGTTCTCCGGATCCACGGCGGCGGCGCGCATGAGTGTGCGGGCTGATCCGTCTGTGTGATCGGAGTAATCAGTAGGGTTCCCTTCTGCCTTCTGTCCAACTGAATACTGATCACTGAATACTGATGACTGAGAAGCCTGCTGATACACGCTCGAAAGCATGATCAACCGGTGCAATCTCTTGAGCGACCAATCCTCGTTCATGAAGTCACAAGCCAACCAATCCAGAAGCTCCGGATGGCTGGGCGGTTCGCTGCGCGTTCCGAAGTCACTGGGCGTGCGCACGAGGCCGGCGCCGAAGTGGTGAAGCCAGATTCGGTTCACCATCACGCGCGCGGTCAGCGGATTGTCCCTGCTGGCAATGGCTCGCGCCAGTTCGAGGCGCCCGCTTCCCTTCGCGAAAGGATGGAGTGTTCCGCGCGAGAGCACTTCCAGGAATTGCCGGGGCGCTTCCTCTCCTTTGTTCGCCGGATTGCCTCGGACAAAGACGCGCGAGTTCTTTGGATTGGGCCGGTCTTCCAACACGACAGAATAGGGAGGCGCGCCAGGAGAGCGGATAATCCAGCGCTCGATCTCCGCATGCAGCTTCATGAGTTGCACGCGGGTGGGCTCATCGAAATACCATTCGAGGTCCGCGGCGGCCAGGACGGGGATATGGACGGGCGCACTGGAGCCATAGAGTACCTGGCGAAGCTGTTCCTGACTTTGGCCGGGCAAGGCGCGGGGAGGCTGCGTCTTGTTCGTGGCAGCGTTCTGCAAGGTTTCCTGCCATCGCTGATGAACCGCGAGGAGGAGCTTTCCGTAACGCTCTGCAACGTCCCGCATAGAATGCAATGGCTTGTTGGTGAGGGTCTCGACAATCAACCCGTTGAGCGGTCGCGCGGAATTGGGCGCGACTGGCAAATCCAAATTATTGGTTTTGTTTGCAGCGCGTTCCCCCTCACCCCGGCCCTCTCCCTGGGGGAGAGGGAGTGTTGATCTCTGCGGAGGGAGTTGTTGAGTGTTCTGATTCAAACGAGGAACTGGCGCCGTTGTTCCCTCTCCCTGAGGGAGAGGGCCAGGGTGAGGGGAAAGGGCGTGGACCGCAGTCAAGCGTGACGGACTGCTGGAAGCGCTTATGGTCAGTTCAGCCAGTTTTCCAGCCGCGTTCGTGGCAAAGTCCTCGGCGGGCAACGCCACAAGAGCGTGCCAGGGAGCAAAGACGGGATGAAACTCCCGTTTCGTCTGCGCCAGGTAACTTTCCCAGGCTCGTGCGACCGTTGGATTGAGGTCATTGGGGCCTCGAATTTCGTAGTGCTCCTCCGTGGGGAGCTTTTTGACGTCGAGCACGGCGACGAGGTACTCGGTGACGTTGGTTCGGAAGCGATTGGAGAATTCCTCGCGTTTCTGCCGCATCGTCTGTTCATATTTCTCGACGCGTTCATTCAAGCCTTTCTCAAAATCAACCGAGGCCGGGTTCGCGCGATTCGCCGCGGAAAGAGGCAGCATTTTCTCCGTGCACGACGCGAACACGCCATAGAGCGCGTAGTAATCTTTGGTCGGGATGGGATCGAACTTGTGATCGTGGCAACGGGCACAGGCGACCGTGAGGGCCTGCGTGCCGCGCATCAACACGTCGATCCGATCGTCGATGATGTCGTGGATCACGCCGAGGAACCGGCGGCCCAGCGTGAGGAATCCCAGGGCAGCGAGGTCGGGGTTCCGAGTTTCGAGTTTCGGGGTTTGAGTTTCGGGGTTTGAGTTGAAAGTGGAGAGAAGGTGGTCTGCGGCGATCTGCTTGAGCAAGAATTCATCGTAAGGCATGTCTTGGTTGAACGCGCGGATGACCCAGTCGCGATAAACATAGGAATGGACGAAGCGCGGTTCTTCGCGGTCACCATAAACGTAGCCCTTGGTGTCGGCATAGCGGGCGACGTCCAGCCAGTAACGCCCCCAACGTTCGCCGTATCGCGCAGAGGCGAGCCAGCGGTCCACGACCATCGCGAAGGCGTCCGGCGACCGATCCGCCAGGAACGCGTCCACTTCTTCCGGAGCCGGCGGCAAACCCAGGAGATCAAACGCGGCGCGGCGAATTAGAGTTCGCTTGTCGGCGGGCGGCGAGGGCCGGAGCTCGTTCTGTTCCAGTTTGGCCAAAATGAAAAAATCGATAGGCGTTTTGGGCCAGCGCGAGTCCTTGACCTCAGGAAGCGGGGAATCCCTCGGAGGCTGAAAAGCCCAGTGTTGCGTGGCCGCGGTTGAATTGGAGATTGGAGATTGGAGATTGGAAATTTCTAATCCAGGGAGGCCAGGCGCAGCGCCCAGGTTATGATCTGCCAGGGGCAGAGCGAGGCTCAGGCTGAGACTCCGGATGACATGGCGAAGGGCGCGCATCGTAGATTCGCCTGCCACTGTAGCCCGCCTCGCCTCGCCGAAAAACTGAATTTTTGCGGGTTGGAACCGCAGACCAACCTACCGCGGATTACGCGGATGTCGCGGATAAGAACCAGACGCTGAAGTGCTGCCTGCATCTGATCCGCGCCCATCAGCGAAATCCGCGGTACATTCCTTCCGAAAATGCGAGAGGCGCGTTGACAGCCGCGTCTTGCCTTGCGCTGTTGCCGTGAGCCATACTCCCGGCATGAAATCTCGAGGCGGATTCTTTTTCCCGGATGGTCTTGGCTTGTGTTTGATTCTTGGATCGTTGGTTGTTTTCCGTTTGGACGCCGCCGAGAGCCAGGTCGGGGAACTTCTAAGCCAGGCGCAGTCCGCCTTTAGCCGAGGCGAACAGGAAAAGGCGCTTGCCTTCGCCCAAAAAGCTGTCGAAGCCGACCCAAAAAATGCGAAGGCCTATCTGTTTCGCGGCCGGCTGCACGATGCTTTGAAGCAATACGAAAAGGCTGTGGCCGACTACAGCCAGGTGCTTCAAAGCGATCGGAACGCGAAGGAGATTTACCAACTGCGCGGCGTGGCTCAGTTCAAACTCGGACGCGCGCAGGAGTCGATTGCGGACTTCGACCGCTACATTCAACTGAATCCTTCCCAGGCCGCACATCACTGGCAGCGCGGCATTTCCTATTACTACGCCGGGCGCTATGAGGAAGGACGCCAGCAGTTCGAGTTGCACCAAACGGTTAATCCGAACGACGTCGAAAACGCTGTCTGGCATTTCCTCTGCGTCGCTCGAAGCGCCGATGCGAAGAAGGCCCGCGAATCGCTGATCAAAATCGAAGGCGACGCGCGGGTGCCAATGATGGAAGTGTTCGCGTTGTTCGCCGGCAAAGGATCCGCCGAGCGCGTGTTGGCCGCGGCGAAGGCGGGCAAACCTTCACCTGAAGAACTCACGCAACGCCTGTTTTACGCGCACCTCTATCTTGGATTGTTCTACGAAGCGACGGGAGACAACAAACTCGCCAAGCTGCATATCCTCAAGGCGACGGACGAATTCCCCGCCGATCATTACATGGGCGACGTCGCGAGAGTCCACGCCAAGCTCCGCTGGGAGGCGTGGATGAATGGAAAGTGAGCGCAGGCGATGAGAAAGGAGATTCGTGGGCGGACGCGACGGAACTAAGAGCGTGTTTTTGAAAATGGGTGGAACGGGCTACCAGCCCGTTTTCGGCGGCAACTTGCCGCCGAAAATTGCGGCAGGCTGGCAGCCTGCCGCAACAGGCCAGTGGCCTGTTCCAAATTCGGCTTCGCTCTCGGCCAGGACTCGGGCCATCCAGTTAGTCAAGGTGATGTCAATCAACGTTCCCATAATCAGGGCAAACTGAGTCGGATTTCGTCGAGCCAGGCCGTTCCTGGACCAAACGTCCAGCCTAGCCGCCTAGCCTGGCGAGAGTCGCGCGGGGCACAGCAGTCGATTTGAGTCGAGCATACCGGCGTCTCCAGTCAGCTAGCCGGACACCTCTGAGGGCAACCGTGAGGTCAGAAGGTAAGCAGATCCAACAATCGAATGCCGCCAACGGTCAATTCCCAGCGTCCGTTCCGCTTAACCAAGAGATGACCGCAAGGCTGCCGGGCTTGTTCGTCTTCGTTGACGGAAAGCAGTTGTATTCGGGCCGAGCCGGTGATTTCCCGGCTTGCGCGGGGAATCAGTTGGAACGGCAGCCCGGAGAAGTTGAGCGCAACTTCGTACGCGGCGGCGCCCTCGCGGTCAGCGATCGGATTGCGGCGGATAAGACTGGTGTAACGGTGAAGCCAGGGAAAGGATGTGTCCCGAACCACCACGCGGCACAGTTCCTTTTGCTGCCGCAGAAACTCGAGCAACTGGAATTGGTCCTTCTCCTGTTCCTGCGCCAGGAAGATCAGGCGCGGATCGATTCCGCGCAGGTTATGTCCATTCCATTGGCCGTGGTCGTTGCGTTGATCGGGCAAGTTTTTCTGCCGCCAGGCTTCGAAGCGTTCGTTGAGCAGCAAATTGAGCTCGAAATGGACGTGCGCGCGCTCTTTGGAAATCCCCTGGCGTGTGTTGGTCGAGCGGCCCATGACCGCGATGGGCGCTCCGGCTTGGACCTTTTTGCCAGGCTCAACCGCGGGCGCTATCTCCCGGAGGTGCGCATAAACCGAATAGATTTCCAGACCCTCGACCAGATGCTGGATCACGATGTACCGTCCGTAATTCGAGAGTCCCGGTTTGTGATTCACATAAACGACCGTGCCGTTGGCCGTGGCAAGGACCGGGTCCGTCGGCTCGCCCTGGCGATCGCGCTGGAGACACCGGATGTCAATCCCTTCGTGAAATTGCTGGCCGTCCGTGCGAACGCAGCCGAACATCCCGCTGGTCCAGGGTTTGCCGACGGTGCCAACGAAGAATCGTTCTTCGCTTCCGGAGTTCAACAGTTCGCGGTTGGCGGTGGGGAAACGAAACGGCTGCGCGAGTGAAGCGGCTGCGGGCCAGCTTAGCCCTAGGAATGCTAACAGAAGCCAACGAAGAAAACGAAGATCAGGCCAAGGCGGGATTGGCTTCCAAGCTCTCCTGTTCCGCTGCTCAACGCCAACGAGTGTGAAAACGGTCCACCTTGGCCAGCAAGCCTTTGTTCGCTTCGTTGCCTTTTGCGCAAGTGAATCACTACGGCCCGGACCCGCCATAAGATCAGAACCTCGACCGCTTCTTTACTTCTGCGATCAGGTTGGTGAGGCCGCGAACAATCCGCTTTGCTTCTTCTTCCGTCGCATCCGGCGTAAAGACCATCGTCCCGTCGGTGATGCGCTGCCGGATCAGCGGCGCGGCGAGCCAGCGGGACTCGGTAAACTGACTATGAATGGCGACGCGGCGGCCGCGGTTTACCGTCGTCACGTTCTCCAAAAGCAAGGCGCCATGGCGGTTGAATTGCGCGCGAATGGCAAATCCGCCGTAAGCATCGGCCTTCACAACCTCCGCCGACTCCAGGTCGATCTCGGTGAGAAAGGGTTCGCGGTTGATCGTCACGAGGAATGGCTTTTCGCGAAACACTGAGGCCGTGGAATTGCGGGCCGATCCGTCCGGGTTAACCTCCAGATGCAGCCGGAGCGTCGAACCTTCTTTGCCTTTCTTCGCGCTGCCGGTCGTTTCACATCCACCGCAGCACGCCAGCGAGGCCGCGAGCAAATAGAGATTGATTGAACGGGTTCCGATCATCATAGTTCGCCGAAATCAGGACGCTGAATTTGCAGCGGAGAAAGTGACATGAGCAAGCAATATAATAAACTGGAAAAACGAAAACGCCGGCGGGCTTATCTCAAACGCAAGAAGACGGCGGCCAAGCGGCCGAAGGCCGCCGCGCCCGGCGCCTAACCCGCGCAGCACAAATCCCCATCCATCAAGGCCACCGTTTGCGGTGGCTTTTTTGCGTACGGCGGCGTGCGAAAAGGCCGCGGCAGCTCGAAGTTATTCACCGCGCGTTTTTCGCCGCGAAACACGCTTGTCCGAGCCGGCCGCTGACCTCGCTCGGAGGCCGTGTTGACGCGGCTTTTGTCAATTCGCGAATCGCGCCGCTTCAGTTAATAAGTTGTGGACAAGAATTCATTGTGAAATCAGCGAAAGTAGCTATGCTCGCAATCGTTCATTGAAAGAACAGAGAAGCACAGCGGTAACCCAAAAGTTGCAGTTGGTCTTCTCAAGATGATCCCAGGTGACTGGGGAAAGGCTAAGGCAAGCTGGTTGGCTTGGCCCCTCCTTAGTTCAGGCCGAAAGGCCTGGACAGAGGAGGCAGGATTCACCGGTTCTTCTGACGGCGTTCGCGCGCCGTAAGCAACGCGAATAGGAACTGGGCGATAAGAAGCGATGAGAAGCCGCTTCGAGTCGAGTCAGGTAGCTCAGGTTGGTTTCGGACTTGAGCAAGTCGCAGTTACCCAAAGGGTACACGGTTGCTACTGCGTTCCAGCACGGAGCAAACGCTCTGGCGGTCTCAAAACGGAGATTCGCCAAAAAAAGATGCCGAAAGGCAGGACAAAGAGGGCGTTCGGTCCGGGAAGGTCATGAGGTCTAGGCAGGACCTCTCAAAACCTTCTGAGAAGTCGGCGATGCTAAAAACGGCACCGCTGACCTGTGAGCAAAAAGGCAGCCTGAGAGTTAAGAGGCCAGACCCGTGGCACTGGGCCAACGCACTGCCAAAAGCGGTGGCCGACCCAGCGCTAAATGGTCAAGACGCGGACCTGAAATCACAGTCGTGTCTTGAGCTGGTTCGCAAGCCGGTGGCGCAACCATCAGCCCAAGCGAGCTAAGAGGCCTCACTCAATAATCCAGCAGCCGCAAGGCTCTGGACGGCCCTGCTATGAGGCCGGCAAACTCCGCTTGCCGTGGAGAATGGCGTCGGGAAGCTGGCAGCCAATTTGGCGCCTAATGCCAGCCCGGGAAAGAGAGCGTGGCGCACTCCCATCCCCCAATTTTGTCCCTGCTCGGCCGCAAGGCCGGGCGGGGACAGTTGTTTCGAAGGACTGACTTCCATCCATTGCCTGCAACCAAACAACGTCGGTGCAAAGTCCAATGTTCGATTGTTCGATTGTTCGCTCGTTTCACGATGCTTCAACCGGTCGGCCAGCATCGGGCTGCTTCAGCAGCAAGCCGCCGCAACCACAAGGCGGCCTCCCGTTTGGCTCCGTCCGCATCGGTCAGTGTCGGCGTGATCCCCTGCACGTAATGAAACGGCTCGGCGGAACGGGAATCCCGCAGGTCGCCACCCAGCGTTCCAGCGAGTCCCAGGCAGGGAACGTTTTTCCTGTGACAGAGTTTCGCGATCTCGCCGACCCCCTTGCCCATCAAAGTCGAGTCGTCGATTGCGCCTTCGCCCGTGATCACCAGTTGAGCTGATTCGATTCGCTTCTGCAATCGCGCGTAATGTGCAAAGAGTTCGAACCCGGACTCCAGGTGTCCCTTCAAAAAACACCTCAGACCGAACCCGAGACCTCCGGCGGCGCCATCGCCAGGAGAGGACGCAGGCGCCAGCCGCAAATCTCGTGCACAAATCTCTGCCAGGCGTTCGAGGCAGTTCTCCGCGCGAGGCATATCATCGGGGCGCAAGCCTTTCTGCGGCCCATAAATCCGGCTCGCGCCGATCGGTCCCAAGAGAGGATTCTGCACATCTACAGCGACACGGATTTCCGGCAAGGAGACCCAAGCCTTCGGTGGGTCAATTTGTTCGAGGGAATCCAACGAAACCCAGCGTTCAATGGCACGGCCCGCCTTGTCGAGAAACGACCATCCCAACGCTCGCGCCAACCCGAACCCGCCGTCATTGGTGGCACTCCCGCCGATTCCCAGCACAAGCCGGCGAGCGCCTGCCAAATCCGCCGCCGTAACAACTGCCCCCAAGCCGGCGGTATCCATCTCGAACGGGTGGTGCTTCCGAGGAGGCAACAGAGCCAGTCCAATCACATTCGCCGACTCGATAATCGCGGTGTCGCTTTTCGGGTCCGACCACCACTTGGCCTGATGAGGTCGGTGAGCGGCATCGCAGGTTTGAACTATGCGCGGTTCGGCGGAGATCAAGGCGCTCATGACCTCGCCAAACCCGTCGCCGCCATCGCTCATCGGCAGGAGTTCCAAAGCGTCGTTCGGACGCGATTCGCGCCAGCCTTCGGCGATCGCCTGTGCGGCCGCGTGCGCGGTCAACGTGCCTTTGAATTTGTCGGGGACGATCAGGACACGGTTGGGCATGGCTTCACGTTAGCAAATTGGTGCGGGCCATCGCACGCGATTTTCAGGCGCGGAGAACTAACGCGTCAGGCGTAAAACGTAAAACGTGAAACTGGACCAGAACACCCATCGATTACGCTTCACGTTTTATGCTTTACGCAGGAAAGTATTGCCAAACCTCACTCGTATGGCAGTTTAGTGATCAATGACGACTATGAACAAACCGAAGATTATCGCTTACTTGAAGCCCCAGTGCGGTTGGAGCCAGGGAGTGCGCGCCATTCTGCGAAAATACGATTTGCCCTACGAAGACCGGGACATCATCAACGACCCGACACAACGCCAGGAGATGATTGAAAAGAGCGGCCAGATGCTCAGCCCCTGCGTGGAGGTGAACGGCCATGTGCTCGCGGATGTCAGCGGAGAAGAAGTCGAAGCTTACTTGCTGGCCAGCAACCTGGTGGCGTGGAATCAACGCCCCCCCGAAGCGCCAACCAACGCCCCGTGCGCGCACGAATCGTCCGGCCCGGCGACGATCCATTTTCGTCGGTGATTCTTTGCGCAACTTCTCAGGCCGTGAAGAGTCGCTCTTCACGGCTTGTTGCTTTTTGGCCTATGCGCATCGTGACATCTGTTAGACGGATGCAGCACCTGGCGCGGCGTTGGCGGCGAGAGGGCAAGCCCTCTGCTCTTGTGCCGACGATGGGTTACCTGCACGGTGGCCACATCAGCCTGGTGAAACAAGCGCGCCGCAAGATTGGGCGCAAGGGTCGTGTCGTGGTCAGCATCTACGTCAATCCAACCCAGTTTGGTCCCGGTGAAGATTTCGCGCGCTATCCCCGCGACCTGGCCCGCGACACGAAGCGGTGCCGCGCGGCGGGCGTCGATGTGCTCTTCGTGCCAAAGGATCGCGAGATGTATCCGAATTCCACGGACGAAGCGTTCAGCACGTTTGTCATCGAAGAGCGTTTGAGCCGGCGCATGGAAGGGGCGTCTCGGCCGACTCACTTCAAAGGCGTGACGACGGTCGTGGCGAAACTGTTCAACATCGTCCGGCCAGATATCGCGGTATTTGGCGCCAAGGATTTTCAGCAAGCTGCCGTGATCCAGCGGATGGTGCGCGACTTGAATTTCCTGGTGAAAATCGTCCTGGCGCCAATCGTCCGCGAGGCCGATGGCCTGGCTCTAAGTTCGCGGAACAAGTATCTGTCTCCTGACGAGCGCCGGCAGGCGATCGTTTTGCGGCAAGCGATCCAATTGGCGCAAAAGAAGGCCGCTGCCTCGCGAACACTTGTGGCCGCTTCGCGGTTGCGCGGGGAAGTCATTCGGTTTATTCAACGGCAGCCGGCGGCGCGGGTCGATTACGTCGAGTTTTTTGATCCGAACAGCCTGGAGCCGGCGCCGCAGGTTGGCCGCGGCGTTCGGATGGCGCTCGCGGTCTTCGTGGGGAAAACGCGTTTGATCGACAACGCCCAGTTGTGATCGACAAATTCATGGTTCGAGTCCTTAACAGGAGGCAACTGAGAAAACAGAGTTTCTGTCTCTGTTGCCTCCGTTTCCTCCTGGTAGGGATTTGGCCCGCGTTTTTCGCGAGCGTAACCCTGGATTGGGAAAGGTTTTCTCCGCCGCGATAACACCTAACACCTCTATGCAAACTGACCGAAAGCAGTGCGATTTTCTGGTGTTGGGCAGCGGCATCGCCGGCCTGACGTTCGCTTTGAACGTCGCCCCGCACGGGCGCGTTTGCATTGTCACCAAGAAACATCGCGCGGAATCAAACACCAACTACGCGCAAGGCGGAATTGCGGCGGTGACATCCAAGGAGGATTCCTTCGAGATGCACGTGCGCGACACGCTGGAGGCCGGAGGGGGCCTCTGCAATGAGGAAGTCGTCCGTACGATCATTCAAGAAGGCCCGGCCCGCATCGCCGACTTGATCGCGCTGGGAATGAAGTTTTCCGAGCGCGAAATCCCGCGATCCCGAGGCGCCAAGGAACTCGATCTCGGCAAGGAAGGCGGGCATTCCAAACGCCGAATCCTCCACGCCAAGGACGTCACGGGACGGGAGGTCGAGAAAGCGCTGTTGGCCGCCGCAGCCGATCAGCCCAACATCGAGATCCTGGAGGATCACGTGGCGATTGACCTGATCACGAGTCATAAATTCGGTTTGGGAGGCCCGAACCGCTGCCTCGGCGCCTATGTTTTCGACAAGAAGAACGAGCGCGTGATCACTTTCAAGGCGCGCCTAGTGCTGCTGGCGACCGGCGGTTGCGGCAAAGTTTATCTTTACACGACCAATCCGGATATCGCGACGGGAGACGGCGTTGCCATGGCGTATCGGGCGGGCGCCGCGGTCGCGAACATGGAGTTCGTTCAGTTTCACCCCACCTGCCTGTATCATCCGAAGGCGAAGTCATTTCTCATCAGCGAGGCCGTGCGCGGAGAAGGCGGCGTGTTGAAGACGCTGGAAGGGGTGGAGTTCATGGACGCTTATCACCCCCTCAAATCGCTGGCGCATCGAGACGTGGTGGCGCGTGCCATCGACAGCGAGATGAAGCGCAGCGGCGCGGATTACGTGCTGCTCGACATCACCCACAAAACCGCGCGGTTCACCATGGACCGCTTTCCGAATATTTACAAAACCTGCCTGGATTACGGGATCGACATCACCAAAGAGCCGATCCCGGTCGTGCCGGCCGCCCACTATCAATGCGGCGGAGTCTTGACGTCCGTGAACGGCGAGACCGAAATCGCCGGGCTTTACGCCGTCGGCGAGGTGGCATGCACGGGTCTGCACGGCGCCAATCGGTTGGCCAGCAATTCGCTCCTGGAAGCGCTGGTGTGCGCCCATCGCGTGGCGCAACAGGTGACGGTGAGTCGCCTGCCGCCGGTGGATTGCGCCATTCCGGATTGGCAATCGGGCGAGGCGGCCGACGCGGATGAAATGGTGGTGGTCTCGCACATCTGGGACGAAATCCGGCGTTTGATGTGGGATTACGTGGGGATCGTCCGCACCAACAAACGGCTGCAACGCGCGCGGAAAAGGATCGAAAACCTCCAGGCTGAAATTCAGGAATACTACTGGGATTTCGTGGTCACAAGCGATCTGCTCGAATTGCGCAATATTGCGACGACCGCCGAGCTGATCATCCAGTGCGCGCTGCAACGGCCCGAAAGCCGCGGCCTGCATTACAACCTGGATTCCCCGAACCCGCATCTCGAATGGGCCCAGCGCGACACGATTCTTCGCAAGCAACTGGACTGACGATCATGCCCGACGCTTCCCAGGAGCCTGACGGTAGGGCGAGCCTGTCCCCAACGAGCCGAGTCGGACGCGTTCCACGCACGTCGAGCGGCTCGCCGGGACGGACTCGCCCTACCAGGTTCAGGGGCCGATTTCCCGTCCTCATGCTCCTCACCGCGCTCTGTTCGCCGTTGCTCCGCGCGGACACTCAATTCCCCGCGTCATCTATCGAGATCGATGACGGAGGTTATCGCCGGCGATTTGTGATCGCCACAAACGAAGTTTGCCTTCGCTGGCCGGGCGGCGTGGAACAGGTCGTAAAAACTGACTGCGGGACGGAGTCGAACTCGGAGATTCCCCGCGATCAAACCGGATTTGCCGCAGACAAGTTTGTGTTGCATGTGCAACACAAACTTGTCCAGGTCGCCGCCCAGACGGCGCCGGTTCTTTATGAGATGAACGCCCCTCGAACCGACACGACACGACGTGTGATGACGCGAAAGATTTTGCTCCGCCTGGCGGACGGCGTTGACGCGGCCCTTGTCGCGCAGACCCCAGGCGCGTCGGCGATCTATCCCGTGGACTACGCGCCAGGTTATTTTGTTGCCGAGGCCGGCGCCCCCTCGGAGACCTTGAGCTTGACCGCAGCTCTTCGCAAGACAGACGGCGTTCTGGCGGCCAATCCGATTCTCGGGCGCAAGCTGGCCAAGAAGATTCTGCCGAACGACCGGTATTTTCCCGACCAATGGTTTCTCTTGAATACCGGCCAATCGCGCGGCAAACCGGGCATCGACTTGAACATCCTCAGCGCCTGGGAGCGGTATCATGGCCGGGGCGTGAACATCGCGATCGTTGATGACGGGTTGCAGTTGGCTCATCCCGACATCGCTCCCAATGCTCAATCCAATCTTCACCATGACTACCGCGACAACGACAAGGACGCGAGCCCCGGCGGCACGGATGATTTCCACGGCACCGCCGTCGCCGGCGTGGCCGCGGCGCGCGGGAATAATTCTTTGGGTGTCGCGGGAGTCGCTTATGAGGCGGCGCTCGTGAGCATCCGCCTGGTGGGCGGTTTCGTGCAGACGGATGAGCAAAGCGCGTCGGCGATCCTGCACAGCAATCGCGTCATCCACGTCAGCAACAACAGTTGGGGCGCAGAGGACGACGGACGCAATTTGGACGGGCCGGGACCGCTCATGCGCGCGGCCAGAGAAAATGCGGTCCGGAATGGACGCAACGGCAAAGGAACCATCCTTGTGTGGTCCGGCGGCAATGGCCGGGAAGTGCAGGATGATGTGAATTACGACGCCTACGCCAATTCGATGCACGTTTTTCCCGTGGCCGCGATCAACGACCTCGGCAAACAGGCCGCTTACAGCGAGCCCGGCGCTTGTGTCGTCGTCACGGCGCCCTCCAATGTCGGCGAGAGCTCCGCGCAGGAAGGAATCGCGACCGCCGACCTGATCGGCGACGACGGCTTGAATTATGTCCCGGTCGGCGACGATTTGACGGACACGAGTTACACGCGGTATTTCGGCGGAACGTCGGCGGCCTCGGCGATGGTCTCCGGCGTCGTGGCGCTCGTCCTGGAAGCAAACCCAAATCTGGGCTGGCGCGACGTGAAAGAACTCCTGATGCGCTCCGCCACTCAGGTTGATCCCTTCGATTCGGACTGGGTCACGAATGGAGCCGGTCTGCGCTTCAATCACAAGTATGGCGGCGGCTTGGTCAACGCGAGCGCGGCCGTCACGATGGCGACAAACTGGATGAACCTCGGCCCCCAGATCAGCCAATTCCAGGAACGCACCAACCTGGCGCTGTCGATTCCGGATAACGATCCAAACGGCACGTCGCTGGTCTTCGACTTCCGGCGTTCTCCCGCATTGCGAGTCGAACACGCCGTCGTCACCGTGACCCTCCTGCATTCGAGGCGCGGGGATTTGGCGATCACGCTGATTTCAGCGCAGGGGACGCGCAGCCGGCTCGCAGAGCGGCACGCGGACCAGAATGCCGATTACCCCGGATGGTCCTTCACGTCCGTGGCAAACTGGGGAGAAACCTCGCAAGGCCAATGGCGCATCCAGTTCACAGACCTCCGCGCCGCCCTGGCCGGTCAGGTAAAGGATCTTCGTCTGGAGTTGTTTGGCTCGGATGCCTCCGACCAAACACAGCCCTGGCTCAATGCCGCTTTCGTGCCGAGCGGCAAGATCCAACTCCGGATGACCGGGCGTCCGGGCTACCGTTACGAAATCCAGGCTTCGACCAACTTCGCGGATTGGGCTACTCTCCTCAGCAGGAATCTGACCTCAGGCACGACGATTGAATTGAACGATGTGGATATTGCGGCAGCGCCCGCGCGATTTTTTCGAGCCGTTCGCTTTCCCTTGCCGGAGGAGAACGCAGGACCGTGAGAACCGAGTGAAGCGGTGCGCGGCGGCGTTTGGCAAGTCGCCTGCCGGACAGGCAGGAATCACCTGACAGGTCCATGATTCCCTTAAAAAAAATTAGGGACGGCCCTGATAGCCAAAGTCTTCTTTGCTGCTATATTAGTCCTGAAACTTCTCTTCAACGCTGTGGCCCGCTCCTTAGTGGTCCGTTTCATAAATACGCTCACGTTCGTTGCGCCCAATTTGGCCTGGGGCAAGGCGCGACGAGCGAGCATCCCCCGCCAGTGGGGCTGTGACCGAGGAGCAACGCAGCCCCAGGCAAAATTCGGCGCAACCCGAAGGGCGGCAGTTCTTTTTCGCCAGACTTCGTTGCTTGCTCCTTACAGATCCACTTCGGGATATGCTCGTCGCTCGCGCCTCGTCTGGCCGAAAAATCCCTTGCCGCGAACGTGAGCGTATTTATGAAATGGACCACTTAGGAGGTAGCGGGCGTTTTTTTGTTCGACTTCGACGTCGTGCGATGACGTGAACAAAACTGGATTGCCGGCTTTCAGTTCAGGGCAATTCAAGCACGGCCCGAAAGAACCATTTTCAAGTGCACAGTTCGAGAAGTGTGCACTTCCCGAACTGTGGCCAATCCTGCCATCACTGAACTCAGCTTCTTACGGCTCCGCTATTTCCTCCAAACGATCGCCGGTGACGCGGTAGATGGTCCAGTCCTTCAGGCCCACGGCTCCGAGGCGCTCGTAAAACTGGATCGCGGATTTGTTCCAGTTCAGGACCGCCCACTCGAATCGGCCACATCCGCGCTCTTTGGCGAGCCGGGCGAGATGACCCAGCAATGCCTGTCCGATCCCGCGCCGGCGATACGCGGGTTTGACGTAAAGGTCCTCCAGGTAAAGCCCGGGGCGGCCAAGGAACGTCGAGAAGTTATGGAAGAAAACCGCGAACGCCGCGGCTTCCTCGCCGACACATCCAAGGATAACTTCCGCGCATCGACGCGGGCCGAAAAGCGATTCGCGGAGGATTTGCTCCGTGGCTTCCACTTCATGGGACAGCCGTTCGAACTCCGCCAACTCGCGAATGAACGAGAGCACCAACGGAATGTCCCTCTCGTTCGCGGGGCGGATTGTGAGGTTCATGATTTGCCGAGCTGCTTCTTCAATTCCAGGATTGCTTTCACCAAGTCATTTGAGCCATGTCGCAGAACATCGCAAACGGGCAAGCCCATCTCGCGTCGAACTTTCTCGCACTCCTGCGCCACTTCCGTGTCCGAATATTTTCGGCCATTCACGGCTACACCGATGACGCGGCACGGATGCATGAGGTTGGCCATGGTTTCGTAAAGTTGTTTGAGAGTCGAGAGAGGTGGAATCTTGCACGTGTCCATCCCGGCCACGAATTCGCGCCCCATCTCGTAACACAGAATCAAACCGTCCGGCACGCACCCGTGCAGCAATCCCAGGGTGACGGCCGAATACCGAGGATGAGCCAGGCTTCCTTGGCCTTCGATCAGCAGAATGCTGTGCTGCTGGTTCGCGAGAACGAGTTTCTCGGCCGCGCCATTCACGAAATCTGACACCACGGCGTCGATCGGGCAGCCATCCCCTTCGATTAAGATTCCAGTTTGGCCCGTGGCGACGAACTTCGCGTCGTGGCCCGCTTTCTGGAGCGCCAGGCTGAGTTCGAGGCTCACCACCATTTTGCCGACGTTGCAATCGTGGCCCACGGTGTGAATGCGCAGGCACTGCTCGCGGAGGCCCTGGCGGTGCGCCACGTCGCGCTCTTCATTCTTGCGGACATCCACCAATCTGGCGCCGTGTTGGCGAGCGGCTTGGGCGATCTCCGCGTCCGACGAAAGGAACTCGTGCAGACCCGAGACAATGGTCAACTTCCGGCGAATCGCCTCCAGGATCGTTGCCTTCATTTCCCGGGGCAATTTGCCTCCGGTCGGAGCGATGCCAACCACGACGGTGTTGGCTTCGGGCGCCTGGTCCAGCGAAGCCACGACCGGAATCATTCCGCCCAGTCCGAACAATTCCCGGCTGGCTTTGCCGCGGTTGTTCTCGTCCAGGATCGCGACGACTTCCTGGGGCTTGTAGCGGAGCAGATTGACGGCGGTTTTGGCCGGACCGGGGTTCGTAATCCCGCCCGTCAGGATGATCATTCTTCGCGTCATGAAACGGAGGGCAGGCTTCCAGCCTGCCTGGAGCTTGCTTTGAGCAAGAGCCTTTTTTAGCCAACTATCCAATTCTGAACAGGCTAAAACTCATGGAGGCACGGATGCGATTAAGAGTGTCCGTCAGCGACTCGGATTGACTTCCCTCTCTGCCCGCGAGGAACGAGGAGGGAGAGAGTTGGAGCGAGGGGTTTATTGGAAACATGAGAGCCGAGCAATGGACCTCCTCTCCCCAGCCCTCTCCTCCCTTCGGGAAGAGAGGGAGAAGACTTCGTTGACCGACAGTTTTTATCGCACCCGCAGGGAACCCTCCGGCTTGCCACGCTGCGACCCCCTGACTACTCTTCCGCCGCGCCTGATGCCCGCGACCCACAACTCGAATTCAGAATCCCGCGCGCCCCATGGCGGTTCCGGCCTGGTTCCTTCGCTCAGCTTGTTCACGACCGTCATGATCGTGGTTGGGGGAGTCATCGGTTCGGGGATTTTCCGCAAGCCCGGCGTGATGGCCGGCCAGGTTGGCTCCACCGAAATTCTCCTGGGCGTCTGGATTCTCGCCGGCGTGCTCACGCTCATTGGCGCCCTGTGCATCGCGGAGATTTCGGCGACTCTTCCGGAGACGGGCGGACAATACGCCCAGTTCGATAATCTTTACGGGCCGTTTGTCGCCTATCTCTACGGCTGGGCGGTATTTGCCGTGATGCAAACGGGATCGATCGCGGCCCTGGCTTATGTGTTTTCGGAATACGCGACGCAATTTGTCCGCCTGCCGGAAATCACCGGCCCGGCCGCGGCTTTCGCGATTCACTTGCCGTTCATCGGCGACATCAGTCCGCTAAAGGAAATCGGCGTGAAAGGACTCGCGACGTGCGTGATCCTCCTCCTCACAGCCATCAATTACCTCGGGACACGATTTGGCGGCTGGGTGCAAAATATTTTCACCATCGCGAAGATCAGCGGCATGGCAGTGCTTTTCCTCGCGGCGTTTCTCCTGCCCTCCGGCGGCACCCTGGCGAACTTGCGGTCCGACAACCCGGCGGTTCAGTTGCAAGGCCTGGCGCTCTGGGCCGCCATCGCCGCCGCGCTCCAAGGCGCCTTTTGGGCTTACGACGGATGGAACAAAGTGACCTACATCGCCGGGGAAGTGCGAGACCCGGTCCGCAACGTTCCCCGAAGCCTGGTCCTTGGCATGACGGCCGTGACCCTGATCTATGTGTCGATGAACATTGCTTACGCCTACGTGCTGCCCAACGAGGTCATGTCCCAATCCAAACTCGTCGCCGCTGATGTCGCCGAGAAATGCGTGTCGGGCGGCGGCAAATGGATTGCGCTGGTAGTCATGATCTCCACGTTTGGCGCCGCCAACGCGACCATCCTGGCGAGCGCGCGCGTCTATTTTTCCATGGCGCACCGGAATGTTTTTCCGAAGGTCCTGGGCGTCGTTCATCCGCGGTTTCACACGCCCGCCGCCGCGCTGATCGTGCAAGCGCTCTGGAGCATTATGCTCCTGTTCAGCGGGACGTTCGATACGCTCACCGACACGTTGATTTTCGTGAGCTGGTTTTTCAACGCCGCGACGGCGTATGGCGTGATTGTGCTGCGCCGCCGGGAGCCGAACGCGCACCGGCCTTACAAGGCGCCAGGCTACCCGTATTTGCCCATCCTCTTCGTTCTCTTCGCCATCATTTACCTGATCCTCACGATTTACTACGACATCACCAGCTATCAGGCTGCCGTGGCTGCCGGCAGACCCGCAATCATCAACTCCGCGCTGGGCGCGTTCCTGGTCGGGGTCGGCATTCCCATCTATTTCTTCTATCGCAAGCGTGCCAAATCGCGAACGGACGCAGTTTGATCGTCTGATCTTTTGATCGCTGCGGTCGGGTGCGATTAAAGGTCTCGGTCAGTCGCGATTCGCTTGGCTTCCCTCTCTCCCCGCGAGGAACGAGTGGGGAGAGAGCTGGAGAGAGGGGTTCTTTGGAAAAGCGAAACCGGACGCACCTCCTCTCCCCAGGCCCTCTCCTCCTTTCGGGAAGAGAGGGAGAAGACTTCGTCGACCGTTTCTCAGCGCTGGCTCTTCGTGAATCAGTTCGTTGGCTTGTCCATCGGATGGACCCGGTTTCCGGCGGGATCAATAATCGTCGGCGTCACGAAGAGGATGAGGTTCTTGTTGGTTCGGGACTGCAACTCGCTCCGAAACAAGCGGCCCAGCAACGGGATGTCTCCGAGGACCGGCACTTCGCGTTGAGGATGGCGGGTCTCGCGCGCGACAAAGCCGCTCATCACGACGGTTTGGCCGTCCCAAAACGAAGCCGTGCCGGTCGCCTTGCGGACGCGGAAGCGCGGCAACGGAGCAACCGCGGTAGCAGGCTGCCTATCGGAAGCCGCGTTGGGTGGTCCCGGATCATCATACCCGAGGAACTCGACCATGCGGGCGTCGATCTCGATCTGGATCGATCGTCCGTCCGCCAGCACATGCGGTGTGATTTCGACGGAAGGCCCGACGGACACGGCCTCGGTGCGATAAACGCCGGCCTTTGGATCGTCCGGCTTTCCGGTGCTTTTAGCCAGTTCGTTCACGACCGTCTTGGGTTGGGTGACTTCGATCTTCGCCTTCCGTCCGCTGAGCGTGGTGACTTTGGGCGCCGCGAGAATGTCCACGCCGCCTCGCTGCTTCAACGCACGGAGCACCGTGGCGAATTGCGCTTCCGTCAGAATTCCGGTCACGGTCGTCACCGCGGCGTTCGTTCTGGGCTCCAGGTTTTCGCTTCCTTGGATGAGAGCCGGGACGGGAATTCTAATCACTTGTCCCTCCTGGATGCGATCGGAGTCCAAATCGGGGTTGAGATCCTTGACTTGTTCTTGCGAAATCCGTCCGCGGCCTTGCCTCGCGAATTCCTCGTCGTAGGCCGCGATAATTTTGAACAGAGTATCCCCTTTCTGGACCTTGTAATCGACGGCCACGCTGATCGGCGAACGCGCTGACGACGGTGCCGTCAAACCGGGCAACCTGTGTCCAAGAAACCAGTCGAATCCCAACGCCCTGGAATCGGCGTCGGATAGCTCGACCCACTTCACATCGATCTGAATTTGCGGCGGCGCGTGGTTGAGGACCTGTAGCGCTTGCTCGATGATGTCGATGTCCTCCAGCGTGGCGCGCACGAACAGAACTCCGGTGCGGTCATTGAAGAAAACGGCCTTTCGCACATTCGCCAGGTCCTGGGAGGGAAGCGTCACCGACGGACTGGAACTTCCAGAAAATCCGCCGCCTTGCCCAGTCGTCGTTGGCAGATCGACACCCGCCAGACGGAAGAATGACTGCACCGTCTCGTTGTGATTCGTGGGCACAACGACGCCGCCCACGAAGTCTCCCATGGCCTGGCACATCATCTTGAGGAACGTGCTCGGATCGACTCGAAACGTCCGCGTGAACAGTTGCGGCGGGCCGGGCGCACGTTGCGTGATCACCACGGCGTAATCTTCGATGGCGTATTGTAGCGGCTTGTCCGTGACTTTGGTGATGGCGTCGAGCACGTGGGGCAGCTTCACGCTTCACATTACGCAGCGGCGGGTCGATTCGGATCATCACCTTGTTGAGATCGATGGGATCTGGCGCGGACGGACGCGCGGAAGGCTGCCCGGTCACCGGATCGTAAACCACGCCTGGCCCAGCGTCCGTCGGAGGAGTAAGCAGAAAAGAGTTGATGAGGAAATTGAGGCCGGGAGGCGACAACTTCCGCGCCCGTTGGCTCAAATCTTTGACGACATCGCTCAACGCCACGCCATCGTATGTGACTTCGTCCAGGACGATGGATTCGAGTTTGTCCAGAATCGCCTGGCGATGCGGGCTGACAGCGCGCGATTGGTTCGGCGAGCGGTTCCACTGAGCCTCCGCGTTCGGATCTGGCTGAGCCTTTTCAAAGTCCGCCAGCGCTTGCTTGAAGATTGTCTGTATCTCGGACTTCGTGGCTTGGCGCATTTCCTTGATGAAACTCAGATAGGAGAGCGCCCGTTTGTTGTCCGGTTCCAGCTTCAGCGCGCTTTCCAATTTCGCCTCGGCCTCGTCGAGTTTGCCCAGTTCGATGAGAATGCGCGCGTCGTTGATCTGCGCCAAGGCGGTTTGCTTCGATGGGGACGCTGGCGGGGTTTGCGCGGGAGGCGGGTTCGAGAGAATGTTCCCGGCGTCGTCCGCCACCGCCACGTTGCCCGCTTTCAATCCCTCGACCGCATTCGCGACGAGAAAGCGGATGGCATTGACCGTACTGGCGTTGAGCGGCGTGTCTCCGCGGCGTTTGAGGAAAACTTGGGCGTTGTGCCGTATCAGGTCGCCAACCGGATGAGCAATCATGACTTTCGCCGCCTCGACGCCATCCATTTGCGCGATCTGTCGCGACAATTCTCGCTCCAGACCCGACATGAAATTCGTCTGCTGAATGAAGTCGGTGATCTCAACGGGCAGCCGTGTCGAGGGCGCGTTTGTAGTCCCGCCTTTAGGCGGTCCGGCCCGCGTAAACGCGGGATTACGAGCGGCAGCTTCTGCTGACTCGGTGCTTGGCTGTGTGGCGCTGAGAGGCGAACCAGGCCTTGCCGGGGAATTCGTGTTGAGGAACTGAACGGCACGATCGATCTCATTCAGTTCTTCGACCGTGGGCGCCCAGGCGCTGAAATTTCCCGCTGGCGCCTTGTCGTCATGAAAGATCAGCGTGTTTGGCGCTTTGGCAAAAATGCCGCTTTGCCTGAGAAACGCGGTGAAACCGGCAAAGAGGTTCGTCTCGGTGATTCTTTCCCCCACCGATTTTTTCAAGGCCTCCGTCAGGTTTTCCGTGGCCACACTCAGATTCAACTGCAACGTTAGTGAGACGTTCATGACGTTCTGCTCAACTTTCGGAAGGAGTTTTTCAGAACGAGCCTCGGTGTCGCGTGAATCGCGAAGGCTGTCTGTTGATCGATGGTTTGGTTGTCTTGAAGTTTGATGAAGACTGCCGCGCTCGGCTTTTTCTGCGGATCGTCCAGAAGGCGGCTTTCACGGCTTACAATCTTCACCTGCGCCGACTCGATGCCGTCAATCCGGGCAATCACGCGAGCGAGTTCGCCTTCGAGCGCGCGCGTGCGATTGAACTGCAGAACGTAATCGGACATGCCGAAAGCCGGCTTGTCGAAAATCTCAAAGCCAACCTCTTTGCTCCGAGGCATCCCTTTGCTCGCCAGGTGCGTCCGGATTTGGTGAACCTTATCGCCCGGAACGTAAATAGAGGAGCCGTCGCCGGTCAGTCGATGAGCATTGAGTATCCCCAACAGGTCGAGTTCAGCCATGACGCGGCGAGCTTCGGCCAAATCGAGACGAAGGAAGAGCAGTGCGTGATTGGGTGGGGGTGGTTCATTCTGAGTAATCCGACGAGACTTTGATTCTCCCATCTCAGGCGGAGGTGCCTTGCTCAGCTTCTCCTTCAAGTCTCCCTCCAGGTTCGGCCGAATGCTCCGGACGAAATCCAGATAACAGCGCGCCGATTTGAACTCCGGTTCTTGTTTCAGTGCCTCTTCCAGCTTCGCTTCAGCTTCATCCAATTGCCCCATCCCGACCAGCGAGCGCGAATCCTGAAGTAACTCTGCGGCATGGGATTTGTCTTCTGCTATCCGAGTTCGACCCGCATCTGCGGCGTTCAAGGAATGCCGTCCAATCAAGCCCACGGCAGCGACTAACATCAGCGCCGCCGCTCCCGCCAGCCACCAGCCGGAGCGATTGGCTTCCGTCGGCAATCCCGCCAGCCTTCGGATGCGCCGCAGGAGCGATCCGCCGCCCGCCGCCAGTGCCAATCCAGGCGCCGTGCTGCGCAATTCCTCCAACGCTGCCAAAGCTCGGGCGTAATTGACCCGGTCTCCGCACACTTCCACGGTCAGATCATCGCAGCAAAGTTCCCGTTCCTGGTCGATATGGCGCGAGACCCACCAGACGGCCGGATGATAGAAGAGAAGCGTTTCGATCAAGTTTTGCAGCAGGTTGACCAAATAATCGTGACGCTGGATGTGCGCGAGTTCATGTGCCAGGATGGCTTCCAGTTGCGCCGGAGGCAGCCCGGCCAGCGCGCTGGCGGGAAAAAGAATCACCGGCCGCAGCCATCCGATCACGGTCGGCACGGTCACCAGCGCGGATTGGCAAAGCCGCACTGGCCGGCTGACGCGCAGCCTCTCTGAGAGATCGGAAAGCCTTTCTGTCCAGTAAACCCCGAGCGATTCGCACGCCCGGCGTTTGATCTGCCGCACGCGGGCGTAGCCGAGCAGGAGCCGCAAGGAGAGCACGCAAACGGCGCCCAGCCAGCCTGACACAATCCACGGCAAATGCCGTTGGATTCGCGCCGCGAATTCCTCCGGAGAGGTTTCCACTTGGATTGGCCGCGGAATGGCGACCGCCGGGGCAAGATCCATTGCCGAGGTCACGGAGGCCTCTCGAACGGAAGTGATCATCACCGGTGCGGGCTTCAACGCTGTTTTCTCTCGATTCGTCAGGTATGAAAAAGTTGCGAGCGGGCACAGCGTCATCAACAGCATGGCGAGGCAAGCGGCGGTGTATCGCGACTGGGCGGAACCTTTCCGCAATGCGGCTTGCGCCAGGAACGACAACGCGGCAATGAGCGCGCCTTGCCAGAGAAAGTGAATCAGCGCCCAGCCAAGAGCGAGGATCAAGGGGTGGCTCAGTGCGTTCAATTTGACCTCCGTTCCATTTCCTCCAGCAGCTTCCGAATCTCGGCCAGCTCCTCGGCCGAAGCTTTCTTGGCGGACAACGCTTGCACGACCAGCTTTTTGGCCCAGCCGCTGAAGGCGCGATCCAGCAGGTCGGCGACAAGCTGCCGCTGCGTTTCCTCTTCGGCCAGGCTTGCTTCTAGGTAAGGACGCGCTCCACCGCGTCCCTAAGAGCTAAGGATCGCCGAGGCAAATCAGGGACGGAGTGGAATCCGTCCTTACCGGGGCAAGAATGGGCCGGTCCTCCGGCACGGCGATCAACGACCCACGCCGAGTTTCACTGGATTTTGTCCGAGGCCCTGAGCATCATCCGCCCATGAACTTAATTCTATCGACGCATAACGTGACGCTGACCAAGGCCATCGAGGACCACATTATGGACCGGATTAGGAAATTGGAGCATCTGGACCGGTTCGCCATCGACGTCCGCGTCACGCTGGAGCACGATCACAAGAAGATTCCGGAACGCGCTTTCAAGTGTACGATGCGTCTGACCATGCCGGGACCGGACCTTTTTGCCGAAGATTCGGAGCGCGACCTTTATGCGGCGATTGATCTAGTGACGAAGAAAATCGAGCAGCAAATCCGCAAGCGCCACAACAAATACAAAGCCCGCAAGCACACCCTGGCGGCGCAAACCAAGCGCAAGCGGCAGGAAGCGGGAATTCAGTAACCAGTAATCAGTAATCAGTGAGCAGTGAGCGAGGCGTGGCGATCCCGCGCGAGCAAATGGGTTAAGGCGGCTTTTCGTGATTCTTCGCGCCCGAACGATTCTTCCGATCAGCCGGCCGCCCGTGGACAACGGAGCGGTCCGTGTCACCGCCAACCGCATCGCGGCCGCGGGACCGTGGAAGGAGCTTTTCGTCGCATCTCACGAATCCGTGCTCGACCTGGGGGATGTCGCGTTGATGCCCGGATTGATCAATGCCCATTGCCATCTGGATTACACGAACCTGTGCGGATTGATCCCCCGGCCCAAATCGTTCCCGGATTGGATCAAGGCCCTGCTCGCGCTCAAGGCGGAGTGGTCTTATTCGGACTACGCGCAATCCTGGCTCCACGGCGCGAAAATGCTGCTCCGTCGCGGCGTCACCACGGTGGGCGACATTGAAGCCGTGCCGGAGCTGCTCCCCGAAGTCTGGACCGCCACACCGCTGCGGATCATTTCGTTTCTCGAAATGACCGGCGTCCGCGCCCGGCGGCCCGCGGCGGAAATCTTGAAGGACATGGCGGAGAGAATCGATGGCCTGTCGCACGAAGTTTGCTCAGCGGCACTCTCGCCGCACGCGCTGTATTCCACCACGCCCGACCTGCTTCGCCTGGCGGCCGCAAAGTCACGTCAGCGTCGATGGCGCGTGACAACCCACGTGGCCGAATCGCGGGCGGAGTTCGATATGTTCGCACATCGGCGCGGCCCGCTCCACGACTGGCTCCGGCGCCAACGCGAGCCGTCCGATTGTGGCCTGGGTTCGCCGGTGCAGCATCTCCATCGCAATGGTTTGCTCGGAGCCAACCTGCTGGCGGTGCACGTCAACTACCTGGGCGAAGGCGATGCCGAATTGCTGGCGCGGCGGAAGGTCAGCGTCGCGCATTGCCCGCGGAGTCATCAGTATTTCCAGCACGACCCGTTTCCGTTCGCGAAACTCAGCGCGGCCGGAGTGAATATTTGCCTGGGGACCGACAGTTTGGTGAGCGTGGTCTCGGTTCGCCGGCAAAAGCCCGAACTGGATCTCTTCGCGGAAATGCGCGCTTTCTCGGCTGCGCACGCCGGCGTGTCCCCCGAAACGGTTGTGCGGATGGCCACGCTGAACGGAGCGCGGGCGTTGGGCCTGGCGGGAAAAGTTGGCGAGACCGCCCCTGGCGCGCTCGCGGATTTGATCGCGTTGCCGGTCACCGGGAGCGCCGAGAACATTTTCGACTCGATCGTGAACTGCTCTGGGGAGGTGGCCGCCTCAATGATCAACGGCCATTGGGCGATTCAACCTGGAACAGGTGCTTGAGGCCCACGAAAGACACGAATCACGCGAAAACGGTGGGGTCTTGCGCTGAACCGATTTGGACTCTCAACAGGAGGCCTCGGAGCGAAGTAACGCTCTGTAAACGACGGTGGAGCTTTTCTTCGATGGCCTTGGCTCGGCAGGAGCATCGCCGCACCATCACTGAGGGATGAGCAGAGGCCCAGGTCTCGCACATCATACTGATCAGTAAGTGATAAATCATTAATCATGAATGCGGGTTCCGCTCCGGCCAGATGATCTCGTATTCTTCCACGGCGGCGGCAATTTCCTTCACCGTGGCAAATTTCACTTCCGCTTCCTCGTAGGTTTTCGCGCGCGATTTGGTCCAGCTCTTGTATTCCGGAGTCACGACAAAAACCCAATGCCCGGCGCGATTGCGGGCCAGGCCGAGCAAAGCACTGCCGCGAAATTCGTCCGATTCCGCAGCGACCGACGCCTGGAGTTCGCATTTGATCGTTCCCCACAGGATGTGTTTGCCGTCGCGCGCATAGACGAGAAGAACCTTCCGATCGTTCACCTGCGAAAGGTAGAAGCCGGTGAATTCATTTGAGCGCAATTCCAGAACGCTCGTGACTTCCGGGTGCGTGGAGCTGATGACCTGGAAGCGGCGGTTCTCAAAAACTCGCTCCAGGCTAAGGGCCACATCCTGGACGGGTAGCTCCAGGCGCTGCGTCAAACAGCGGAACACCTCCAGATTGATTCGGAGCGGATCCGTTTCTGTGAACAGGGCAAGGACCGCGGGGTCGAGTGGCGGTTCTGCGGAAATGGGCTGACCGGATTCCTCCTGACCCGTCTTTTGGACATCCTCAGCAGCGGGTGTTGAACTCGGGGACGCGACTGACGATATCGCTTGGATTTCTTCCCCAGTTTTCTGCAAAGCGGAACTGGGAGCGCTGGCATCCTTGCCAGCCAGCGCAACAGAACCAACCTCGCCGGCAGAGAGGCCGGCGCACCCAAGGTCATCGCTCCCAGGGGGGCGCTGCTGCGCTTCCACCTCGACAGAGAGTTGGCTGCGCGGCAACGCAGCCCTACCGGGTTCGTGGAGAGAAACAAGAGTTGCCGCGGCCGAAGGCGTTTCGGGCTTTTGAGCATCCGGAACGTGTTTGTTTTCCACTCGCGGCTTATCCGGCTTGGACTCCGGCGGTTTCAACGCCGCCGTGAGCATCTGGCTCGCTTTGACGAGGTCCTCATCGCTGCTGTTGCTGTCCACCGTGATTTTGTTTTCGTGGTGTGTCTCTTTGTTGAGGACACCCAGCGTGCGGTGGTCGAATGACAAGGAGACATCGAGTTCGGACCGGAAGACGCCGGCATGCTGGAGATCCGCGACATTGTGATGGGTGAACGCTTTGCCTTCCGCGCTGCTTTGTGTTGTCACGCACTTCAGCCAGAGGAGCAATTTGTTGTGCGGATTCCATTCCAGGCGCAGCGCGACGATTTCTTTGGGCTGCTCGGCTTCCAGGGCTGCGTCCTGAGCGGCGGCGCCGGACATGCGCCGAATCAGCCGGTGGTTCAAAATCTTCTGCAATTGGTGCGCGGCAATGTGCCGGTACTGGACATCCGGAAGCTCCGGAATTTTTTCTTCACTCCCGTCATGACGCCGCTGGCGAATCAGCAGGAACGGCGGAGACAAACGCAAAACGATTCCCGGCTTGAGCAATTCGCAGCGGTTGGAGTCTTGAAGGATGTCCAGGTTGTCCTGCGAAAGATGGCCTTTGATCTCGAACCGCGCGCCCGCTCGTGTCGTCACGAAGCGGATGTCAAATCCGGTCGAGGCTGCGGGATTCTCTTTGATCTCCACGGCGGTCTCGCCTTCGGATTGCAGCCTGGCCGCGTAACGAGCGTTGAGCGCCTGTTCGAGTTGCCGGGCGCCGGTCTCGTTGCACTCAAAGCGTGTGCCGTCGATTTCCACAGCCCGGAGAAGTGGGTCCACGTGAAGGTCTCTGGGCTTGATCATCAGGCCGTTTTGAATCAGTCCGGGCAAACCGCGCAATCCGGTCTCGACACGCTCGCTGCCGCGATGACATTCCACCATCAGATGTCCGAGGTGGTCAATCTTGATCTTGAACTGGACGCGATCTGAGTGCGGTTTCTCCTCAGCGGGGGCGGCGCGCGAACTGACCGCCTCCGGCTTTTTCAGAGCCACCGGCGCGGCGTGCCGTTTGTTCATTTCATGTTCGAGCCTGGCAATCCCGTCCGGATCAAGAACGCCGATCTTCTCGCCGTTGACATCGACGGTGCCGTCGGCCAGGACATGAAACGATTGCGGCTCCTCCATCAGCCCGCGCGTGACCCATTTGAAGGCGTCGGCCTTGATCCACGTCTTGCCCGGATCAAGCGTCACCGTTTCGTGGCCGAGCGTAAGAGTGAACGCCGTGGGGCGTCCCTCGGCCTCGTGATGTTTGCTGGCCGTGATCTTGAGGTCCGTGTTCATGCCTTGCAGCGTGCGGATCGATGGTTCGTGTTGCGGCCGCTGGTCAATCAGCGAGGGTTCTTTCCGATCTACAAATGAATCTACTCCTCCTGCCGGGGCGAATTCAAGCGCGACCCGTAAGGCCCCGGGTCGAAAAGGCTTCAAATTCGTTGGTTTCTTCTGTTTCTTTCGGCTGAACTGATGTTGACCGGATGATTACGGAAACGACCGTCGAGATTGCGTTGAAGTTGCTGGCCGTGGTGGTGCTGGTCTTCTTGAACGGCTTCTTTGTCGCGGCGGAGTTTGCTCTCGTCAAAGTTCGCGACACGCAACTGAATCCGCTCATTGGCCAAGGCCATCGGCGCGCCCGGATCGCCCGGCGCGTGCTTCGGAACCTCGACGCTTCTCTGAGCGCCTGCCAGTTGGGCATCACGCTGGCCAGCCTGGCGCTCGGCTGGGTGGGCGAGCCGGTGTTCGCAACGCTGCTCGCGCCGGCCCTGGACTGGCTGAAGATCGAATCGGCCACGATCCGCCATTCGATTGCCGTCGTGGTGGGCTTCACCGTGATCACGTTTCTGCACATCACCGCCGGCGAACAAGCGCCGAAATGGCTGGCCATTCAGAAGCCGCTCCCCACCTCGCTCTGGGTCGTGCAACCGCTGGAATGGTTTCATCGGATTTCTTATCCCTTCATCTGGCTGCTCAACCACGCCTCGCTTTGGATGCTCCGCCAGCTCGGCTTGCAGTCGTCCGGCGAGTCCGAGCATGGACATCATTCGGAGGAGGAATTGCGCTTGCTGTTTGCCGGTTCCCATGCACGGTCGGGCGGCAGCAAACTCGGCCGCGATATCGTCCTCAACGCTCTGGACCTTCGGCGGCGCGTCGCCCGGGAAGTGATGCGGCCGCGACAGGAGATTGTGGCCCTGGATACGGAAGCCAGCATGGCGGAATGCCTGGACGTAGCTGAAAAAACGCGTTACTCCCGGTTCCCGTTGTGCGAAGGCGGCGGCCTGGACAAGACGCTGGGCGTCGTCCATTTCAAGGATTTGTTCGCCATGCGGCTGAAGGCCCGGCAAGGACGCGATCTCACGGCCTCGATGCGCAAGCTGATTTATGTCCCCGAAACCGCGCGCCTTGAAAAGCTCCTCCAACTATTCCTCGAACGGCGGTTGCACATGGCGATCGTGGTGGACGAATACGGCGGCACGGTCGGCATGATCACGCTGGAAAACATCCTCGAAGAACTCGTCGGCCAGATTCAGGACGAGTTTGATCAGGAGAAGCCGCTGCTGCAAAAGGTGGGCGACCAAACCTGGGAATTGGCTGGCACCTTGCCGCTCCACGAATTGGCGGAGTTGGTCGGCGACAATCTCGCCGAAGAAGGGATCACGACGACCAGCGGCTTCGTGACCCATCGCCTGGGCGGTTTTCCCAAAGTGGGCGACGCGCTCGCGCTCGGAGCGAACACGCTGCGCGTCGAGGAAATGGACGGCCTGCGCGTTTCCCGGCTCCGCCTGACAAAAACGGCGGAGACGGAAAACGTTGCGGCTTCGCCAACCGCAGGGCACTAACGGCTCCTGTTAAGATTCAGGGATCGAATTCTCAACGGGGGAACGCGCCGGCGGCGACGGGCTGAGTCGAGATTCGGAGCTCGATCAGTCCCCGCCAGACAACCTTTGGCGGGAGTCCGCTAATTTGCCCGGCGGATGCTCGAAGATCCACGAGTGCGTCTGATCGGCAACCTTGGCGAGCACCAGCAGGTCATCGCGACCGAAGCTCTCAGTTGTTTTCCACTCGTCGCCGTCCTTGTAGCTGTGGCAAAAGGTGACCTTGTAGTACGGCTTTCCTTCGCTGAGCTTGTTTTCCCAGACGGCGGATTCGATAGTGCCGAGGCGAACTTTGTGAACAGGTTTCGTTGGATTCATTGATTTACCTCCTTGTTGGTTCGGGCGAAATCCTAAAGACACGAATCGCGCGGTCAAGCGAATTATTGAGGCGCACGCATCCCCTTATGACTG
>Ga0194132_10002107_pt1 | contig 38361 bp, 37 predicted proteins | sample TA2KigOf80mmetaG_FD_148612 | JGI IMG/M metagenome (GOLD analysis project Ga0194132, IMG submission 148612) | Freshwater microbial communities from Lake Tanganyika, Tanzania - TA2015054 Kigoma Offshore 80m | ecosystem: Environmental > Aquatic > Freshwater > Lake | place: Tanzania: Lake...
GCGGGGTTTGAGCCGCCGGTGCGCGCGGAGCCGATGCCGCCGCCGGCCGCGGCGTCGGGGCGGGCCGGCGCACTGGCGCGGGCGCCACGGGTTTGGCCGGAGCTGGGGCCGGCGCCTTGGCGGCTGGAGCTGGCGCAGCGTGGCCATGGTCTTTCTGCTGTGGAATCTTGACGCCCGGGTCGGCATCGATCACCGCCAGCAGGGCGCCGATTTTCAAGACGTCGCCGGGCTTGCCGCCCAGGGCCTTGATCGTCCCCGGCACCGGCGACGGGATTTCGACCACCGCCTTGTCGGTCTCGACCTCGGCCAGGATCTGATCTGGTTTGACGCGATCGCCCGGCTTCACCAGCCAGCGGACGATCTCGCCTTTGCCCAAGCCCTCGCCGACGTCGGGAAGATTGAAGTTGAACTCGGTCATGCGTTGAGCGTCTCCTCGACCGCTTTCACGATCTGGTCGACGGTGGGGACGTAGTGGTCCTCGAGTCCATGCAACGGGTAGGGCGTGTCCGGCGGGCAGACGCGCCGAATCGGCGCCTCGAGCGAAAAGAAGCATTCCTCCTGGAGCGTGGCGACGACTTCGGACCCGAAGCTGGCGCTCCGGGGCGCCTCGTGCACGACCACGGCGCGGCCGGTCTTTTCGACCGCAGCGACCAAACCCTCGACGTCCAGGGGCACGATCGTGCGCAGATCGATGACGTGGGCGTTGATGCCTTTTTCGGCGAGCTTCTCGGCCGCCTTTTCGCACAGCCCGACCGCGACGCTCCAAGCGACCAGCGTGATGTCGCTGCCTTCGCGGGCGACGCGGAGTTTGCCGAACGGGATCGTGTAGGCACCGTCCGGGACTTCGCCGGTCACCAGCCGATAGCCGCGCAGCGGCTCGAGAAACAACACCGGATCGGGGTCGCGGATCGCTTCAGTGAGCAGACCCTTGGCATCGTAGGGGTTCGAGGGCATCACGATCTTAATGCCGGGCACCTGCACGAACTGCGCCTCGATCGCGTCCGAGTGGAGCTCGGGCGTCTTGACGCCGCCGCCGAACGGCGCGCGGATCGTCACCTGCGCCGGATGCGAGCCGCGCGAGCGGAAGCGCGTTCGCGCGATCTGATGACAGATTTGGTGAAACGCCTGGTGGGTGAAGCCGAGGAACTGGATTTCTGCAACCGGCACCAGGCCCGAGAAGGCGAGTCCGAGCGCCGAGCCGCAGATCACCGCCTCGGCCAGCGGCATGTCGAACACGCGTTTGGGTCCGAAGAACTGCTGCAGCCCGTCGGTGACGCGGAACACGCCGCCCAAGTGGCCGACGTCCTGGCCGAGCAGCATGACGCGCTCGTCGCGGACCATTTCGAGCTTCAAGGCATCGCGGATCGCCTCGACCATGTTCATCTGCGGCATGGCGTTTCTCCTGCGATGACCGTTACGACCGCGACGCCAAGTGGCGTTCGCGCTGGCGCGCGAGCTGCGGCGTCACCTCGGCGAACACCTGCTCGAACAGCTCTTCGGGCTTGGATGGCGGGTAGTTGAAGGCATAGTCGTAGGCCTTCTCGACCGCAGCGGCGACCTCGTCCTTGATCTTCTGGGTCATCGCGTCGTTCCACTTGCCCTTGGCGGCCAGATATTTCTGGACCCGCTCGATCGGGTCTTTTTTCTTCCACTGCTCCAGCACCTTGGGGTCGACATAGCGGGTCGGATCGTCGGCCGTGGTATGGGCCCACATGCGGAAGGTGCGCGATTCGACCAGCGTCGGACCTTCGCCGGCGCGCGCCCGCGCCACCGCTTCCGAGGTGGCGCCGTAGAGCGCGAACAGATCGTTGCCATCGACCGCGATCCCGGGGAAGCCGTAGCCGAGCGCCCGCGCCGCGAAATCGACGGTCGCGGTCTGGATCGCGCGCGGGGTCGAGATTGCCCAGCCATTGTCTTGAAGCAAGAAAATCACCGGCGCTTTCATGACGCCGGCGAGGTTGCACGATTCGTGGAAATCGCCTTCCGAGGACGCGCCGTCGCCGAAAAACGCCATCGAAACGCCGTCCTTGCCCTGGAGCTTCAGGCCCCAGCCGAGCCCGACCGCATGTGGGATCTGCGCGGCCAACGAAATCTGATGCGGCAATACGTGGACGTTGGCCGGAATGCAGGCGCCGGCCTGGCGGCCTAAACGATAGAGGGCGACGTTTTCGAACGGCAGGCCCATGTGCAGGAGCGCCGGCAGCTCGCGATACTGCGGTGCGATCCAGTCGCGCTTGGGGTCGAGCGCCATCGCCGGGCCGAGCGTCGAGGCTTCCTGGCCGATCACCGGGGCGAAGGTGCCGAGCCGGCCTTGGCGCTGCAAGCTGAACGACTTCTCGTCGAACCCGCGACCCATCATCATGACCCGGATCGCGTAGGCCGCTTGCTCGTCGGTCATCGGCGCGGTCTGGCCGGGCAGCAGCTTGCCGTGTTCGTCGAGCACCCGGAGCGGATCGACCGGTTTCGCGTTCGGCATGAACTGCGGCGTGTACTTGGCCATGGCATCGTCCTTAAAGGAAAGAAGGGCCGCCCCGCGGGGCGATCCTGGAGGCCCCGGCGGCGTTCTCGCCCTCGCTGTCGAACGGGGCGCAATCTAGCCCGAGGACCGGTCCCCCGACAACCGCGCCTGCGGGCGCCTATGATGGCGCGATGACCCGAGCCACCAACGCCGCGCCGGCCGACGCCGGCTCCCGCGCATGGGCCGCGTATGCGCTCCTGGTGGCGGCGATGCTGGCGTGATCGGGCAACATCACGTTGGTGCGGGCGGTTCACGAGGCGGTACCGCCGCTCGGCCTCGCCTTCTGGCGCTCGGTCGTGACGGCGCTCGCGCCGCTGATCGCGTGGCGCTGGCGTCGGGACGGCCGGTTGATCCTCACCCATTGGCGATTGATCGCCGTGATCGGGGTTTTGCAGTACGTTGCCGGCCAAGCCCTGATGTACGTGGCGCTGCAGACCACCACCTCGGTCAATGCCGGGCTCCTCAACGCCACCCAGCCGGCCATGATCGTCCTGGTGGCGTGGGCGATGGCCGGCGAACGCCTGAGCGCGCGCCAGCTCGGCGGCATTGCGCTGGCGCTGGCGGGTGTGATCGTTATCGTTCTCCGCGGCGAGTGGCGGACGCTGGTCGCGCTCGATTTCGTGGTCGGCGACCTGCTGGTCGTGCTCGCCCTCTTGGCGTGGTCGTTTTACGCCGCGCTGGTGCGCCGGCTGCCGCCGGCGCTGCACCCATTGTCCTTGATCGCGGCGGCATCGGTCGCGGCGGCGCTGGCCTTGGCGCCGATTTACGCCGCCGATCGCTTCGTCACCGCCGGTCCGCCGATGACCTTTTCCGGAGCCCCGGGGCTCGTCCTCGTCTACGTCGCGCTGGTTGCCGGGGTGATCGGCGTCGCCGCCTGGAACGGCGGTATTGCGCGGATCGGCGCCGGCCGGGCGTCGAGCTTTCTCTACCTTATTCCGGTCCTGACCTCGGTGTTCGGGGTTGCGCTCCTGGCCGAGTCGTTCCGGGCCTATCACGCGATCGGCGTCGCGCTGGTGTTCGTCGGCGTCTGGATCGCCAACCGGACCCGTTTCGCCGCGCTATGATGGCGACCCACCGTTCGTTCGCATGACATCGTCCTCGCTGCCGTCAGCCGAATTGCCGCGCGCCCACGATCTCGGCGCCTATGGGCTATTGATCCTCGCGTGCCTGGCGTGGACCGGGAACGTGATCCTGGTACGCGCGGTCCACGACTTTGCGCCGCCGTTCGCGGTCTCGTTCTGGCGCTGCGTGCTCACGATCCTGGTCCTGCTCCCCTTCGTGTGGCGGCCGTTCCGGGCGCAATGGCCGACGATCCGCGCCGCGTGGCGGCTGATCCTCGCCTTCGCGGTGCTGCAGTTCGTTACCGGCCAGGCGCTGCTCTACCTCGCACTCGACACCACTACTGCCGTCAACGCCGGGCTGCTCAACGCCACCCAGCCGGCGATTACCGTGATCGTCGCCTGGTTCTTGATCCGCGAACGCCTTAGCCGTTGGCAGGTCGGGGGGATCGCGGTGGCGCTGGCCGGCGTCGTCGTCATCGTGCTGCAAGGCGAGTTCGCGACGCTCTCGACCCTCGCGTTCGTCATCGGCGATTTGTGGGTCGAGCTCGCGCTGCTGTCGTGGTCGCTCTACAGTATCGTCCTCAAGCGCTCGGCGCTGGCACTCGGACCGTTCGTCTTGTTATAGGCGTCGTGCGTGCCGGCGGGGCTCATGCTGTTCCCGCTGTGGCTCGTCGAAATGGCCTGGGCCGGCCGCACCATGGCCTTCACGTGGGAGACGACCGGGATCGTCGCCTATGTCGGTTTCTTCGGCACCATCGTCGGCATGGCCGCGTGGAACGAAGGCAACTTGAAGATCGGCCCGTCGCGCGCGGCGAGCTTTCTCTATCTGATCCCGGTATTCACCGTGGTCCTGGCCGTAGTTATTCTCGGCGAGGCGTTCGAGGTCTATCACCTGGTCGGCATGGTGCTGGTGTTCGGCGGCGTCGCCATCGCCAACCGGACGCGCCGCGCCGGCTAGAGCGGCCGGTTCTTGCCGCCCGGCGCACCCTGCACGCCGGCTATCGAAACCAAAGACAACCGGCATTTCACGCTGGCGCCGCCCTGCCCCAAACTGATCCCGGTGACTATTTTGGGGTCAGAACCGGTGCCGGCCACTCGCCACGCGACACGTCCCACGGCGACGCCGATCGTTGCGACGGCGGCGACCTGGCCGTGGGCGACCTATGCCATCGAAGCGGCCGGGGTCGCGATCCTCGTCCTTTGGGTTTCGCTCCTCGCCGTCGCCCTTGCCCATCCGGCCTCGCCGCTGGTCGTTCTGGTGGCCGATCCGATCGTGCGCACCGTTCTGCGCGCGCTCGCGCTCGGCGCTTTCACGGTCGGCTTCGTCTATTCGACCTCCGGCCGGCGCTCGGGTGCGTATCTGAACCCGGCGATCACGCTCGCGTTCTACGCGCTCGGCCGCGTCGAGCTCCGCGACGCCATCGGCTACGTGATCGCACAAGTCGCGGGCGACCTCGCCGGCGCCGCGTTCGCGGTCGCGATCGGCGGGGCGTGGCTGGCGGCACCGGCCGTGCACTACGCCGCGCCGATCCCGGCGGCCGGAATCGGGGCCGCCTTTGCGATCGAAGCCGCCGCCGCGTTCGTCGCCATGACGGTCGTGCTGGCGGTGATGAATCACCCACGCTTCTCGCGCTATACGGGCCTTGCGTCGGGCGCGGTCCTCGCCCTGTTCGTGATCCTGGCGGCGCCGGTCTCGGGCGCGAGCTTCAACCCGGCGCGGGGGCTTGCGACCGCGGTTCCGGCGGCGCTGTGGACGCACCTCTGGATCTATCTCGCCGCACCGCCGGCCGGTGCCCTGCTCGCGGCGCTGGTGCGCCGCCTGCGCTTAGGCGGCGATGCGAGCTACTGCGCCAAGCTCGATCACCCGACCGCCGGCGCTTGCCATTTCCGCTGCCGGTTCGGCGAACTCATGGACCAAAAGCCGTGATCGTCGTTTATCATAGCGGCATCAGGCGGCGGCGGGCGCATCGCGCCGAAGCGGCGTTCGCCGACGTCGGGACGCGGGGGTATGGGTCGATGATCACCAAGGGATACCAGGAACTGGTCGCCGAGGCCGAGGCCGAGGTCGAAACGCTGACCGTGGCCGACGCGATCCGGTTGGTCGGCGACGCGATGGTTCAGTTCATCGATGTGCGCGACGTGCGCGAGCTGTGGCGCGAGGGCGGCGTGCCGGGCGCCGTGCACTGCCCGCGCGGCATGCTCGAATTCTGGGTCGACCCGGCCAGCCCCTACCACCGCGATCTGTTCGCCTCGGGCAAAAAATTCGTCTTCTTCTGCGCCGGCGGCTGGCGCTCGGCGCTGGCCGCGCATAGCGTTCAACGCATGGGCCTGACTCCGGTGGCCCATGTCGGCGGCGGCTTCACCGCGTGGAAAGAGGCCGGCGGACCGGTCGAAACCAAAGAGAACAAGGACGGCCGAGACCGCAAACAGTAACGCCGGTCGTGCCCGAGCACGTCCACCATGTGCACTTGTTCGCCCGCGACATCGCGGCGGCGGTGGCTTGGTATCGCGACGTGCTGGGCGGTGTCGTTCGTTATGACGGCGAGTTCGCCGGCGTTCGCAACGTCTTCATGACGGTGGGTTCCGGCCGGCTCCACCTTTACGATCAGCCGCCGCGCGGCGAGGGGCGCAACGCCGTCCACCATATCGGCATTCGCACCGACGACCTCGCCGGCGTGGTCGCACGGCTCCGCCGCCGTGGCGGTCCGCCCCCGGGGCCGGTGCGCGATTTCGGTGCGTGGCGCTACTCGATGTGCGAAGGTCCCGACGGCGTTCTGCTCGAGCTGTTCGAAGTCGACGGCGCCAAGCTGCCGCCGGCGCTGGCGGCCTATTTCGGAGCGTAGTCGATGGCTGCAGCGATGGCTTTCCCGGTTCGGCGCGCGATCGCCGAGGTCCCGAGTTCGAAGATCCGCGAGGTCGCGACCCTCGGCATGGGGATGAACGGTATCATCCCGCTGTGGTTCGGCGAGCCGAACGTACCGACTCCCGACTTCATCAATCAGGCGGCGATCCAGGCGCTGAACGAAGGCAAGACGTTCTACACCTTGAACCGCGGCATCCCGGAGTTGCGTCAGGCGCTCGCCGACTACATGACCCGGCTCCACGGCCGCGCCATCGGCGTCGAACGCGTAACGGTCACGGCCTCGGCGATGAACGCGATCATGATCGTGGCGCAGAGCCTGATCGACCCCGGCGACAACGCGGTCCTGACCGCGCCGCTCTGGCCCAACATCGCGTCGTGCGTCGCCGTCATGGGCGGCGAAGCGCGGCAGGTCCCGCTCGACGAACGCGAGGGCCGCTGGTCGCTGGACCTCGACCGCCTGTTCGCGGCGGTCGACGCCCGGACCCGTTTCATCTTCGTCAACTCGCCCTCGAACCCGACCGGCTGGATGATGTCGGCTGCCGACCAGCGCGCGGTGCTCGCCTTCGCCCGCGCGCGCGGCATCTGGATCGTCGCCGACGAGGTCTATGACCGGATCGTGTTCGATCGGCCGCACGCGCCGTCGTTCCTCGACATCGCTGAACCCGACGACCTCGTCATTCGCCTCAACAGCTTCTCGAAGTCGTGGTGCATGACCGGCTGGCGGCTGGGCTGGATCGCGGCGCCCCCGGCGTTCGGGCCGATCCTCGAGAAGATGAACGAGTTCAACATCGCCAACGCCGCCAGCATGGCGCAGTACGCCGGGATCGTCGCGCTCGAGGACGGCGAAGCGTTCATCCGTGAGACCGTGACCCGTTACGAGCGCGCCCGCGACCTCGTGTTCCAGCGCCTGGCGGCGATGCCGCGGGTGACGATCGCGCGGCCCGATGCCGCGTTCTACGTCTTCTTCGGCGTCGACGGCATGGACGACAGCTTGGCCTTCGCCAAACAGCTGCTCACGGAGGCCCGCGTCGGTTTGGCGCCCGGCGCCGCGTTCGGGCCGAAAGGCGAGGGTCACCTGCGGCTTTGCTACGCGGCGACCCTCGAAACATTGTCCGAGGCGATGGACCGGATCGCGCCGGTGTTGAAGTGATTGCGATCACACCTACTTATTAGGTACATCCCTAGGTAGCGAGCGTGGCGAAAATGCGTTGGGATGAGGCGTCCTGAACTCCCTATAGTTCGTACGATAGGTGCGGCGAGTGGGCGCGGTTGGCGCTGCACTCTTGTGTTTCAGACATGGCTTTGACGCTGACAAATCCCGCCATCGCAGGTTCGCTGGACGTCTCAGCGGCCGAGCGCGCCGAGATTGAACTGAGCCAGGTGCAGGCGTTTCGCCAGCAGCTCGCGGTGCTGGGTGCGGCGCCTTTTGTCAATGCGGTGCTGGTCGCGGTCGTCTTCTTCGGCCGAGTCGAAAACTGGCTGTTGGCGATCTGGCTCGCCGCGGTGTGGTTCGCGGCGATCCGCTGCCTGGTGAGCTGGCGCCGGCACCGCGCCCGTCCCCCGATCGCGGCGGTCAAGCCCGGTCAGATCGAGCGGATCGGCCGCTCGGGCTGGATCGCCGGTGCGCTGTGGGGGAGCATCGGCATCCTCTTTTTCCAGCCCGACTCGCTACCCCATCAGTTGTTCCTCGTTTTCGTCCTCGGCGGCATGGCCGCCGGCGCGACGGCCGGTCTCTCGTTCCTCCCCGTGTTGTCGATCGGCTACGTCGTCCCGCTGGTCGTTCCGCTGTGCGTACGGCTGGCGGTGGAAGCGACCCCGATCGAGCTCGCGATGGGGGCGATGCTGTCGGTGTTCGCGGCGACGCTCCTGTTCATGGGCCGGGCCAATTACCGCGCCTTCATCGCCGCGCAGCGCACCCGTCTGCACGTCGCCGCGCTGGCGGCACAGGTCGAGCAGTCGCGCGCCAAGCTGACCGACGCCATCGAGAGCATCCCCGACGCGTTCGTCCTCTACGACGCCGACGACCGATTTGTGCTCTGCAACCGGCGCTTTCGCGAGATCTACCACCACATCAGCGATCTTTTCACGCCGGGGCGGCCGTTCGCCGAGATTGCGCGCGAGGGCGCGCGCCGATTGGCCGCCGCGCGGGGCGGCAGCCCGGCCGATGCGGCCCAGTGGATCGAGTCGCGGATCAAGCGTCACCGTGCCGGCGGCGAGCCGATCGAGACCCAGGTGTGGGGCACCGACCGGTGGATGCGAATCGCCGAGCGCACGACCGCCGATGGCGGCCTGGTCGGCGTTCATACCGACATCACCGAGCGCAAGAAGGCCGAGGAAGCGATTCGCGAGAGCGAGCGGCGGATGCGCGACGTCGCCGGCAATCTGCCCGGGATCATGTTCCGCCGCGTGCTCAAACCGGGGGGCAAGGTCGAGTTCGAATATCTGAGCCGCGAGATCTACGGGCGCGATCCCGGGCAGTTCCTGGGCGGTACCGGGGCGCCGCGGTTCTTCGACCATCTCCATCCCGACGACCGCGCTGCGTACTTCGCGGCCGCCAAGAAGTCGGCGGAAACGCTGACGCCGATGGAGATCGGGTATCGCTGGCTGATGGACGACCAGACCCGGTGGATCCGCTCGCGCGCGACGCCACGCCGGATGCCGAACGGCGACGTCGTCTGGGACGGCGTCGCGATCGACGAGACCGACCGCGTGCTCGCTGAGGAACGCATCCGCGCCCACGAGGCCGAGATCGCGCATCTCCTGCGCCTCAACACCATGGGCGAGATGGCGGCGGCTTTGGCGCATCAGCTCAACTAGCCGCTCAACGCGGTCGCCAACTACACCCGCGGCGTGCTCCGGCGGATGCGCGGCAGCGACACCGGAAGCAAGGAGCTGATCCAGGCTTTGGAACTCGCCGGCACCCAGGCCGAGCGCGCGGCCGAAACCGTGCGCGGCATCGCCGACTTTGCGCGCAAGTCCGACCGCAAGATCGTGACCGCGAACGTCAATGCCATCGTCCAGGCCGCGGCCGACCTCGCCAAAGGCGAGCTCGATCAAAGCCGGGTCAAACTCGATCTCGACCTCGCCGCCGATCTGCCCGACATCAAGGCCGTGCCGATCGAACTCGAGTAGGCGATCTTGAACCTCATTCGCAATGCGATCGAAGCGATGAGCGAAACCAACCCGCTCGACCGCCGGATCGCCATCCGTACCGCCGCCATCGGCACTGAAGTCGCGATCGCCGTCCGCGACTACGGCCCGGGCTTCAAGCCGGAGCAGCGCGAGCAGATGTTCGACGCTTTTTTCAGCACCAAGCGCGGCAACATGGGCATGGGCCTCTCGATCGGCCGCACGATCGCCGAGGCGCATGGCGGAACGCTGCGGGCCTACAACAACGACGACGGCGGGGCTACGTTCGAGCTAAAATTGACTGGCGATGGAGGAGTCTTTGGCCGCGCCCGCTAATTCGACGGTCTACGTCGACGACGACGACGATGCCGGTCGCCATTCGCTGCATTGGCTGATCGAATCGGTCGGGCTCAATGTCATGAGTTTCGGACGGCCGACCGAGTTTTTCGACGCCTACGACGACTCGCGGCCGGGCTGTCTGGTGCTCGACCTGCGCCTGCCCGAGATGAGCGGGCTCGAACTCCAGGAGCGGCTGCGCGCGCAGGGCGTGCGCATTCCCGTGATCATGATCACCGCCTATGGCGACATCCCGACCGCGGTGCGCGCGATGAAAGGCGGCGCCGTCGACTTCATCGAGAAGCCGTTCAACGATCAGGCCCTGCTCGACCGCATCCAGCAATGCATCCAGCTCGACCAGCAGATGCGCGAGGTCAACGCCTCGTTCGAAGAGGTTCGCCAGCGCTACAGCACCCTCACCAAGCGCGAGCGCCAGGTGATGGCGCTGCTGGTAGTCGGCAAGTCGAACAAGCCGGTCGCGGAAATGCTGGGCATCAGCCCGAAGACGGTCGAGGTCCATCGCGCCAAGGTGATGGAAAAGATGCGGGCCGATTCGATCGTGTTCCTGGTCCACATGGCGCGCATGTGCGGCATTCGCGAGGACCCCGACCTAGTCGCCGATCCGCGCTTCAAGAGCCTCTTGCTGCAGTTCGAGGTCGGCGCCGCGCCCGAGGATCAGGCCGCCGCCCGCCAGTAGCGCGTTCTTCCCGCGCGCGCGAAAGTGCTAGAGTGGCGGCGGGCGAGGGTCGTTGCCGCCCCGCCTGGGAGAGGGAGGTTACCGCCATGCTTGCATCAGACATCGCGCCAGATCTCGCGCGCGCGACCGATATTCTCGTCCGCGACTACTGCGCGGTGAAGCCCGGCGAGTCGGTCCTGATTACCGCCGACACCCACACCGACATGACGGTGGTGGCGGCCGCGCTCAACGCCGCCAACGGCATCGGCGCCAAGAGCGTCGTCAACGTCGTGCCGCGGATGCCGTTCCAGGGCGGGCTTTCGAATCCCTACATCGCCGAGCCGCTGGCGGCGGCGATCGCCGCGAGCGACGTCTGGATCGATTTCATGTTCCCGAACATCGCCGGGTCCGACGCTTACGAGCACGCGATCAAGCGCGTCCGCTACATCATGGGCGGCGACGTCAAGCCGGACGGCGTAGTGCGCATGTTCGGACGGGTCGATCTCGACCGGCTCTACGACGTCCACCGCGCGTTCATCGACATCACCAATAGTGCGGTCGGCAAGGAAGCGCGCATCACCAACGACCGCGGCAGCGACGTTACCTTCGAGCTCGGCAAACTGCCGTTCCCGAAGCCGCGCCGCGCCGAAAAGCCGGGGCTCTATACCGTCCCCGGCGCGATGGGATTGTGGCCGGTGCCCGACAAGGTCAAGGGTTACATCGTCGTCGACTGCTGCTTCCACGAGTATTACGCGCAGCTGACGCCGCCCTTGAAGCTCAAGATCGACGGCCGCATCAAGGAGATCGCCGGCGGTGGGCCCGAGCGCAAGGTGATGGACCGCGCGCTCCGGCGGGCCGCGAACGGCAACTACGGCAAGGTCATTCACTTCACGGTCGGCGCCCAGCCGGCCGCCCGCTTCACCGGCCAGTCGTTCATCGAGGACCAGCGCGTCATGGGCAATAACGCGATCGGGCTGGGGACTCCGTTCTGGGAAAAAGGCGGCGGCGAGAATCACCCGGACGCGGTGATGTCGCAGCAGTCGGTGTGGATCGACGGCACTCAGATCGTCAAGGACGGGGTCATCGTCGGACCGGCCAAGCTGAAGAAGTACGCCGACAAGCTCCAGCCGCTCTACGCCTGAGCCGGTCGGCGCGCCAGATGGCGCGCTTGCCGGAAATCTCTCTAGGCCGGTCCGGCCACCCGCGCCGCGACTGCCGCCAGTTTCTCGATGTAGCCCAACCGTGCGGCGTCGGTGTGCGGACCGTAGGCGCCGTGCATCGGCTGGAAACACATCCACCGCGTCAAGCCGCGCGCGGCCAGCGTGCGCAGCCGTGCGGCGACATCGTCCGGCGTTCCGAACAGTTGCGGCGACTGCTCGATCGCCCAGTCGTAGATGCCGAGCGTCTTGGCGCGTTCGACCAGGACGCGGCCACGATCGGGCATCCGGTAGACGGCGTAGAGGTCGTGGTTGTCGGCGTTGAACCGGCGGATCGGCTCCTTCAGTTGCTCGGGGATACCCTTGCCCTCCATCGTCCCTTCGGTCAGCCAATTGAGGCCCCAGCCGAGGCTCCCGGCCATCGCGGCCGCGCGGCTCTCGGCGAACGCGACCGGTGCGTTCCACCACACCTCGAGCGGCGCGGGATCGCGGCCGGCCGCGCGGGCGGCCGTCTCGATCGTTTCCTGGATCCAGGCGGTCTGTGCCGGCGCGTAGCCCATGTTGATGAGGAAGCCGTCGGCTTCTTCCGCCGCCATCGCCAGCATCTTGGGGCCGGCGCAGGCGATCAGGAGCGGGATGTCGACGGGAAAAACGGCGTTGCTCCATTGCGGCTTGAAGCGATGCCCGCGCCACGCCGCGTGCTCGCCGCGGAGCAGCGCCTTGAGCGCGCGGATGTAGGCGCGGAGCTCGACGATCCGGGCCGGCTTCTCGCCGATGCTCCACAGCGCCGAATCGCCGGTACCGATTCCGAACGCGATCCGCCCGGGCGCGAGTTCGGCCAGCGTCAGGAGCGCCGCGGCCGTGACCGAGGGGTGACGCGTGACCGGGTTCGAAACGCAGGTGAGAAGCCGTATCCGCGTCGTTGCCAGCGCCGCCGCCGCGGTCGTGACATAGAGCTCGCGCAGTAAAAGCGGCGAATCCGGTAGACCCAGCATGGCGATGCCGACGCGGTCGGCCGCCTGCCACCACGGCCGAATCCGTTCGACCGGGACCTGTTGGGTGAAATTGATGCCGAAGCGGACGGCGGGCGCGGTCACGAGAAGCGCGGGACGATCTCGTTGGAAATCTTGTCGATCAGGTCGTACTTGTCCTGATCGGCTCCGCCGACGAACGTGCCGCGGCTCGATTGCAGGAAGAACCAGTTCCGCAAACCGAGACCGCCATACATTTCGAGGCGCGCGCAGATGTCGCCGGCGGTGCCGAACAGCTGCGGCGATTGACTCAAGATCCAGTCGTAGATGCCAAGGTCCTTGGCGCGCTTGACCAGCGCGCGGCCGCGGTCCGGGGTCTTATAGACCGCATCGAGATCGTGGATGTCGCGGTTGAACTCATGCAGCTTGGGCACGACGTGGTCGGGGATGTTCTTGCCCTTGGTCGTCATTTCGGTGAGCCAGTTGGTGGTCCAGCCCAGCGTGTACTCCATCGCCTCGGCGCGGCTCGGCGCGAAGGCGATGTGGCAGTTCGACCAGAAGTCGAGCGTCGCCGGATCGCGCTTCACCGTCGCGCAGGCCGTGGCGATCGTGTCCTGGATCATGCGGATGTTCTCGGGCGCGAACCCCATGGTGACGATGACGCCGTCGGCTTCTTGCGCCGCCATCGTCAGGACCTTGGGCCCCGAGCACGCGATGTAGATCGGAACGTCGGCCGGCTTCCAGTTGCTCCAGTTGGGGGTGAATTGGCCGCCACCCCAGCTCACGCGCTCGCCGCGCGTCATCGCCTTGACCGCGCGGACATAGGCGCGAAGCTCCTCGACCTTGGCCGCTTTCTGACCGGTCGCCCACAGCGCGCTGTCGCCGGTCGCGATCCCGAGCGCGATCCGCCCCGGCGCCAACTCGTTCAACGCCATCAGCGCCGCTGCCGTCACCGACGGGTGGCGCGTCACCGGATTGGTGACCCACGACATCAGCTGGATGCGCGCGGTCGCGAGTGCGGCGACCGTCATCGACACGTAAAGCTCGCGCAACAGCGCCGGCGAATCGGGGAGTCCGATGGTGTGGACGCGGCTGCGGTCGAGCGCTTTCCACCACTCGGCGACGCGGTCGAGCGGCGCGCCCTGGGTGAATGCGAGCGCGAATTTCATGCCGTATTTCGCCATGCGACGCTCCTCCCTCGACCGCGGCGGGCGCATCATACTATGGTAGCCGCCCTTGCCAACGCGACGAGGACGGCCCATGCGCTTCGGCGCGGTATTTCCGCAACTCGAGATCGGCAACGACCCGGTCGCGATCCGCGACTTCGGCCAGGCGGTCGAGGCGATGGGCTTCGCGCACCTGATCGCCTACGACCACGTGCTCGGCGCCCATCCGCGCCATTTCCGCGGCAAGTTCGCGCCGCGCTACACCCATCTCGATCCCTTCCACGAGCCGCTCGTGCTGTTCGGTTATCTCGCTGCCGCGACGCGTCGGATCGTGCTCGCGACCGGAATCATCGTGCTGCCGCAGCGGAACGCGGTCCTCGTCGCCAAACAGGCGGCGGCGCTCGACGTTCTTTCCGGCGGGCGCCTGCGCCTGGGCGTCGGTGCCGGCTGGAACTTCGCCGAATACGCCGGCCTCGGTGCCGATTTCAAGAACCGCGGCAAGGTTTACAGCGAACAACTCGATCTCATGAATGCGCTGTGGCAGAAACCGCTGGTCCGATTCAGGGGCAAGTATCACCGGCTCGACGATCTCGGCCTCAATCCGCTGCCGGTGCAGCGCCCGATCCCGCTGTGGTTCGGTGGCCAGTCCGATGCAGCGATGAAGCGGGTGGTCAAATGGGGCCAAGGGTGGATCGCCGAGCCTCCGCCCGGGCCCGACGGCAAGGCGATGATCGAGCGGCTCCACGCCTTCGCGCGCAAGGCCAAGCGCAAGCCGGGTTCGATCCGGATCGATCGCGTCATGTATGCGAACGAGGGCAAGGTCGCCGATTGGCGGCGCGACATCGCCTTCTACCGCTCGGTCGGCGTCACCGACGTCTCGCTCGACACCCAGCGCGCCGGGTTCAAGAACGTCGATCAACACCTGAAAGCGCTGCGGCAGTTTTCCGAGCTCGCGGCCGAGTTTGCCGGCTGAGGCGGCGCATGCGATTCGGCGCGGTATTCCCCCAGACCGAGGTCGGCACCGACCCGGGTGCGATTCGCGCCTATGCCCAAACCGTCGAGGCGCAGGGTTTCGAGCACTTGATCGCCTACGATCACGTGCTCGGCGCCGATATCTCGAAGCACAAGGGCTGGAAGCCGCCCTACGGCCACGAACACGCTTTCCACGAACCGTTCGTGCTGTTCGGTTTCCTCGCCGCGGCGACGCGCCGGCTCACCTTGATGACCGGCGTCATCGTCCTGCCGCAGCGCCAGACCGCCTTGGTCGCGAAACAGGCGGCCGCGCTCGATGTGCTCTCGGGCGGGCGGCTCCGCTTCGGCATCGGCACCGGCTGGAACTTCGTCGAGTACGAGGCGTTGGGCGTCGACTTCAAGCGCCGCGGCGCGATTTACGACGAGCAGATCCAGGTCCTGCGCGCGCTCTGGCAAAAGCCGCTCGTCACGTTCAAGGGCCGCTTCCACAGGATCACGGCGGCCGGGCTCAATCCGCTGCCGATCCAGCGGCCAATCCCGCTCTGGTTCGGCGGCGCCGCCCCAGTCGTGATCAAGCGCGTCGCCAAGTGGGGCGCGGGCTGGATCCCGTTCATCGCCCCCGACGACCACGGCCGCGCCATGATCGCCATGCTGCACCGCTACGCCCGCCAAGCCAAACGCAAACCGAGCGCGATCCGGGTCGAGCGCGTGCTGCGCCTGCCGGCGCACCGTCCCGATAGCTGGGTCAAGGAAATCGAGGCCTCGCGCGCGATCGGCATCACCGACATCGCGCTCGACACCCAGCGCGCCGGGCTCAAGAACGTCGACGACCATCTCCGCACGCTTCGCCTGTTCAGCGAAGCGGCGGCTCGCTTCCAAGACTGACGCCCGAGGTCGCCATGGATAAGAAACCGACGCTCGCCATTCTGGGGGGCTCCGGCGACTTGGGCGGCGGCCTCGCGCGCCGCTGGGCCAAAGCCGGCTACCCGCTGGTGATCGGCTCGCGCGACCCCGCCAAGGCGGCGCAAGTGGCGGACGAGATCCGCACCGCCGCCGGCGGCAGCACCGTCACCGGCGCCACCAACGCCGCCGCGGCCGCGGCCGCCGACATCATCGTGCTCGCGGTTCCAAACGAGAGCCACGACGCCATGGTCGCGACCATCCGGGATGCCGCCCGAGGCAAGATCGTCGTCGACACCACCGTTCCGCTGGCGCCGCCCAAGGTCAGCACCGTCAACCTGCCGCCCACGGGCTCGATCGGCAAGGCCACCCAGGACGCGCTCGGGCCTGAGGTCCGGGTCGTCGCCGCGTTCCATAACGTCGCCGCCGACCACCTCCGCCACGACCACGGCATCGACTGCGATGTGTTGGTGTTCGGGAACGACGCCCAAGCGCGCGAAGCGGTGGTGCGGCTCGCGGCCGACGCCGGGCTCAAGGGCTGGCACGCCGGCGTCATCGCCAACGCGGTGGTCGGCGAGGCGCTGACCTCGGTGCTCATCTTCATCAACCGCCGCTACAAGATCGACGGCGCCGGCGTGCGCATCACCGGAACGCCGCAGCCGGGCGCCGCCTGACGCGTCTGCGATGGCGCGAGCCAAGGTCGACCTCCGCGCGCTGACGCGCTTCCCGCTGATCAAGGCGGGCGACGACTTGGCCGCGATCGTTTGGCGGCGGCTCAAGGCGCAAAAGCTCGGGCTCGAGGCCGGCGACGTCCTGGTGGTGGCGCAGAAAGTCGTCTCCAAGGCCGAAGGCCGGTTCGTCGCGCTCGAGACGGTGACGCCAAGCCCGCGCGCCAAAATGCTGGCCGCCCAGACCGACAAGGACCCGCGTGTCGTCGAGCTCATCCTGGCCGAAGCGCGCGCCGTCATCCGCCAGCGCCCCGGCCTCCTGGTGGTCGAGCATCGCCTCGGCTTCGTGCTCGCCAACGCCGGCATCGATTCCTCGAACGTCGGCGTCGAGGACACCGTGCTGCTGCTGCCCGAAGACCCCGACGCGTCGGCGGCGCGGTTGCAGGCGCGGCTCGCCGAATTGTCAGGCGTCGCGCCGGCGATCGTCATCAACGACAGCCTGGGCCGCGCTTTCCGGAACGGCATCGTCGGCACCGCGTTGGGCGCAATCGGGCTCCCCGCGCTCGCCGATCTCCGCGGCACGCCCGATCTCTTCGGACGGCCGCTGCAATCGACCGAAGTCGGCTTGGCCGACGAGATCGCCTCGGCCGGCTCGCTCCTTCAGGGCGAAGCCGGCGAGGGCCAGCCGGTGGTTCTGGTGCGCGGCCTCGATCTCGCCGGTCGTCCATCGGCCGGCGCCGCCCTGGTTCGTGCCGGCGATCGCGACCTCTTTCGATGACCGCGCGCTGGCTCGCGCTTTCCGGCGGGGTCGGCGGCGCCAAGCTCGTCCTCGGCCTCGCCGACACGTTGCCCGATCCGCGCCGGCTCACGGTCATCGCCAACACCGGCGACGATTTCGAGCATCTCGGACTCGCGATTTGCCCGGATCTCGACACCCTCATGTACACGCTGGCGGGGGTCGCCAGTCCAGCGACCGGTTGGGGCCGGGCGGATGAGACCGGGACGTTCATGCAGGCGCTCGCGCGGCTCGGCGGCGAGACTTGGTTCCACCTGGGCGATGCCGACTTGGCGACGCATGTCGAGCGCACGCGGCGGCTGGCCGCCGGCGAGTCTTTGAGCGTGGCCACCCGCGCGCTCGCCGCGCGGTTTGGAATCGTGGCCGAGATCCTGCCGATGAGCGACGATCCGGTGCGGACCGTGATCGTCACGGGTGACCGCGAGCTCGCGTTTCAGCACTATTTCGTACGCGAACGCTGCGAGCCGCCGGTTCGCGCGATCCGTTTCGAGGGGGCCGCGCAAGCGAAGCCCGCACCTGACGTCCTCGCCCGGCTCGCCGACCCCGACTTGGCGGGCATCGTGATCGCACCGTCGAACCCGCTGATCAGCATCGATCCGATCCTGGCGGTACCGGGGCTCGAGGCCGCAATTGCCACGGCCGGACGGCCGGTGATCGCGGTGTCGCCGATCATCGGCGGCGAAGCGCTGAAGGGCCCGACCGCCAAGATGCTCCGCGAACTGGGTGCCGAGGCAAGCGTCGTCGGCATTGCGCGCCATTACCGCGACCTCGTCGATGGGCTCGTGATCGACCAGGTCGATGGTGCGCTGGCGAGCGCGGTCGAGGCGCTCGGGCTCGCGGTACATATCGCCCCGACGGTCATGCGGACTCTGGATGACAAGCGGACGCTCGCTCGCGCCGTGGTCGGGTTCGCAAGTACCCTCACCCGGCGCAGGGACTAGCTGCCGACGCCGAGTGGACAGCGCGCCCGGCCCGTGCCAAATCGAAGCCGTCATGTGGGCCGTCGTTCCCGTCAAGGACTTGGGCGCCGCCAAAGAGCGGCTCGCGGGCGTTCTCGCGCCCGTCGAGCGGCAGGCTCTGTTCCGCGCCATGGTCGAGGACGTGTTCGCGGCGCTCGCCGCTGCGCGCGGCCTCGAGACGGTCGCGGTGGTGACGCGCGATGTGTGGGCCGAGGCGCTCGCCGCCCGCTATGGCGCCCGCGTCATGCCGGAGCCGGCGAACCGCGGCCATACCGCCGCGGTCAATCACGCGATCGCCGAACTGATCGCGAACGGCGTCCGCACCATGCTGACGGTGCCGGGTGACGTGCCGCTCGCGACTGCTGCCGAGATCGAGGCCTTGATTACCGCGCACGGCACCGCGCCGGCGATGACGATCGCGCCGGCCGCCGACCGACAAGGGTCGAACGCGGTGCTCTTGACCCCGCCCGGCGCGGTCCCGCTCCGGTTCGGGCCCGATAGCTTCTACCCGCATCTCGAGGCCGCGCGCGCATGCGGGATCGAGCCGACCGTGGTCGAACTCGCCGGTCTCGCCCGCGATGTCGACACGCCCGAGGACTTGGCGGCATTCCTGGCTGTACCGAGCGCGACCCGCACCTACGCCTACCTCGCGGCAAGCGGGATCGCGGCACGTCTGGGCTGCCACCCGCGACTCGAAAGGGCGGCATCGTGACCGCGACGCTGCTCGCCCGTATCCGCGACGGCTACCGTCCGAGCGCGGCCGAAGCGCTTGCGCTCGCCGACGCCCCCGACACCGCGTCGCTCGCGCGGGTCGCGTGCGAGCTCCGCGATGCGGGACACGGCGATCGCGTGAGTTACTCGCGCAAGGTCTTCATCCCGCTCACCAAACTCTGCCGCGACGTGTGCGCCTACTGCACCTTCGCCGAGGTCCCACGCGCGGGAACGCCGCCGCCCTATTTGACGCCCGAGCAGGCGGTCGCGATCGCCAAGGCCGGTGCCGCGGCCGGCTGCAAGGAAGCCCTGTTCACGTTGGGCGACAAGCCCGAGCTCCGTTACCGCGTCGCCCGCGAAGCCTTGGACGCCATGGGCTTCGCGTCGACCATCGACTACCTCGCGTCCGTCATGCGGCGCGTGCTCGACGAGACCGGGCTCCTGCCGCACGCCAATCCCGGCGTCATGACGCCGGCCGAGCTCATGCAACTGCGCGAGGTCTCGGTAAGCCAGGGGATCATGCTCGAAAGTGCCGCGGCCCGACTGGGCGAAAAGGGCGGGCCGCATTTCGGCTCGCCCGACAAGGACCCGGCCGTGCGCCTGGCGACGATCGACGCCGCCGGGCGACTCGCGGTTCCGTTCACGTCCGGCATCCTGATCGGGATCGGCGAGACCCGGCGCGAGCGGATCGAATCGCTCTTGGCGCTGCGCGAGACCCACGACCGCCACGGCCACCTGCAAGAGCTGATCGTTCAGAACTTCCGCGCCAAGCCCGACACCCGCATGGCGGCGGCCGACGATGCTTCGGCGGACGATCTCGTTTGGACGATCGCAGTCGCGCGGCTGCTGTTCGGGCCGGCTGCGAACATCCAGGCGCCGCCCAACTTGAGCCCGGGCGCGCTACGAGCGCTGATCGATGCCGGCATCAACGACTGGGGCGGGGTCTCGCCGGTCACGATCGACCACGTCAATCCCGAAGCGCCGTGGCCTCATTTGGATGACCTGGCGCGCGCCACCGCGGCGGCCGGCAAGGACTTGGTCGAACGGCTCGCGATCTATCCGGCGTACGCGACCGCGCCCGAGCGCTGGCTCGATGCCAAGCTCCGCACCGCAACCCTCAAACTCGCCGATAGTGAAGGGTTCGCGCGCGAGCACGACTGGTCGCCGGGCCAGGACCGGCCGGTGCCGGTCGCTGCCGCGCCGCGCCGCCCGCGCCTCGATCCCGGGCTCACCCGGATTCTCGACCGCGCCGGCCGCGGCCACGGCTTGACTGAGGCCGAGATCGTCCGCCTGTTCGGCGCGCGCGGCGCCGAAGTCGCCGCCGTCACCGGCGTTGCCGACCAAATACGGCGCGACATCGTCGGCGACACCGTGACCTACGTCGTCAACCGCAACGTCAACTACACCAACGTCTGCTATTTCCGCTGCCAGTTCTGTGCGTTCTCCAAGGGCAAGCTCTCCGAGAACCTGCGCGGCAAACCCTACGACCTCGGGCTCGACGAGATCGCCCGCCGCGCGCGCGAGGCGTGGGAACGCGGCGCCACCGAGATCTGCATGCAGGGCGGCATTCATCCCGACTACACCGGCGCGACCTATCTCGACATCTGCCGCGCGGTGAAGGCGGCGGTGCCCGATATTCACATCCACGCCTTCACGCCGCTCGAGGTCTGGCAGGGGGCGAAGACGCTGGGCCGCGACATTGATGCGTTCCTACACGACCTGCGCGCGGCCGGACTCGGCACCGTGCCCGGGACCGCAGCCGAGATTCTGGACGACGAAGTCCGCCGCATCATCTGTCCCGACAAGGTGACGACCGACGAGTGGCTGGCCGTCATGCGCGCGGCACATCGCGCCGGCTTCCGCTCGACCGCGACCATCATGTTCGGCCACGTCGATCGCCCGCTGCACTGGGCGCGGCATCTCCTGCGCGTGCGCGCGCTGCAAGCCGAGACCGGCGGCTTCACCGAGCTGGTGCCGCTCCCGTTCGTGCATATGGAGACGCCGATCTATTTGAAAGGGCGCGCCCGCCCGGGTCCGACCTTCCGCGAGGCCGTGCTGATGCACGCGGTCGCGCGGCTGGCGCTCCATCCGTTGATCGCCAACATCCAAACCTCGTGGGTCAAAATGGGGCCGGACGGGGTGCGCGCGTGTCTCGCGGCCGGCGCCAACGACGTCGGCGGCACGCTCATGAACGAGACCATCACCCGCGCTGCCGGCGCGAGCCACGGCCAGGAGATGCCGCCCGCGCGCCTCGAGGCGCTGATCCGCTCGGCCGGCCGGGCGCCGCTCCAACGCACCACCACTTACGATCCCGCGCCCGAGGAGCGCCGGCGGGTGTCGTTCGCCGCGCTCGATCTGGCCCCGCTGGTCAACACGCCCGCCAAGAAGTACGAGCGCACCGCGACCGCGTCCTCGTACGCGCGCCTCGATACCTGAATCGTCCCCCTCCCGCTCCCCTAGCAGGGGGAGGGGTTGGGGAAGGGGGCCGCCCGCGCTCAGGCGAGGGCGATGCACTCGATCTCGATGTCGAACTTCCACGGCCACGAGCCCACGGTCACGAACGTGCGTGCCGGCGGATCGTGCGGGAAGTAAGTGCGGTAGATATCGTTGACCTCGTCGAAATAGGCGGAGTTCGAGATCAGGACCGTGGCCTTGACGACCTTGTCCAACGACGAGCCGGCGGCTTCGAGTGTCGCCTTGATGTTGTCGAGCACGATCCGCGTCTGCTGTTTGATGTCGCCGATCGCGATATGCCCGGTTCTTTGATCGATCGGCGGCAGGCCGGAGACGAACACGAATCCGTTGGCCTTGATCGCGGCCGACAGCGGCACGCGCGCTTTCTCCTCGGCTTCAGTGATCTTGCCGACGCGAATGACTTCCTTCTGTGCCATGGGGCCCTCCTCAATTGGCGCTCGCGACGATGGGACGAGCGGTGCGGCGGTAGCCGCGGGTGGGGCGCCACGATAGGGGCGGGACGATGACGCGCACAAGCCGGACGCGCGGCTTGGATTCGCCGGGATGAGTGCCTACACTCGCGCCCCAAGCCTGGACACGGGCGCGAAGCTCTCGGGAGGAGAACGGCGATGATGAATTCGACCATCGGGCCCGATGTGGCCAAGGCGGCCGAAATCCTGGTCCGCGACTACATGGCGGTGACGCCCAAGGACAGCGTCCTCATCACCGCCGACACCCGCTCCGACATGGCGGTCGTCGACGCGGTGATGGTCGCGGCCGACAATGTCGGCGCCAAGACTGTCGTCAACGTCATTCCGCCGCTGCCGTTCCAAGGTCGCCTCGCCGACCCCTACATCTCGGAGCCGATGGCGGCGGCAATGCTGGCCTGCGACGTCTGGGTCGACATGACCTTCCCCTACCTCGCCGGGTCGGGGCAGTGGGACGAAGCGATGAAGCGAAAACGCGGGCGCTACCTCCTGTGCGCCGATCTCAAGGCCGACAGCATGGTGCGCATGTTCGGGCGCGCCGACCTCGATGCGCTCTACAAGGTGCACAGGGAATTCATCGGGTTGATGGCCGATTCGGTCGGCAAGCCGTGTCGGATCACCAACGAGGCCGGAACCGACGTCACCTTCATCAACGACAAAGCGCCCTACCCCAAGCCGCGCCGCGCCAAGGACCCGGGCTTCTACACCGTGCCCGGCGCGATGGCGATGTTCCCGGTCTACGACTCGGTCAAGGGCCGCATCACCGTCGATTCGGCGTTCCATGAGTACTACACCGCGATGCCGAGCCCGATGACGTTCGAGCTCGACGGCCGCATCCAGACCGTCACCGGCGGCGGGCCCGAGCGCGGCGTCATGGACCGCGCGCTCCGCCGCGCCGGGAGCGGCAACTACGGCTACGTCATCCACTTCACCTGCGGCATCCAGCCGGCGGCGCGCTATACCGGCCGCTGCTTCGTCGAGGACCAACGCGTCATCGGCAACAACGCGGTCGGCCTCGGCATTCCGTTCTGGCAGCCGGGCGGTGGCGAGAACCACCCCGACGCTGTGGTGTCGCTGCAGTCGATCTGGGTCGACGGTACGCAGATCGTCGACCGCGGTGCGATCGTCGGACCCGACAAACTCGCGAAGTTCGCCGAGGGCCTGCTGCCCCGCTATAGCTGAGCCAACCGCCCGCTTTTTTCGCGAACGGCTTATCGAGCGGCCCAGGGTCGTGGCTTCCTTCCATGCGTGAGCTCGGCGTCGGCCAATCGGTCCCCCGCTACGAGGATGCGCGGCTGCTGCGCGGCCAGGGCCGCTACACCGACGACATTCGGTTGGCCGGCCTCGTCCACGCGGTGGTCCTGCGCTCGCCCCACGCCCACGCGCGGCTGCGCGCGATCGACACCGCTGCCGCCAAGGCCGCGCCCGGCGTGCTCACGGTATTGACCGGGGCCGATGCCGAGGCTGCCGGCTTGGGCACGGTGCAGCCGATGGTGCCGCGCCAGCGCCGCGACGGATCGCCGATGGTGCTGCCGCGTTACCGCGTGCTCGCGCTCGGCAAGGTCGCGCGGATCGGCGACCCGGCGGCGCTGATCGTCGCCGAGACGCTGACCCAGGCGAAAGACGCTGCCGAGCTGGTGGCGATCGACTATGAGCCGCTTCCGGTCACGCTCGGCACCGCGACCCTGACCCGGCCGGGGTCCGCCGCGGTGTGGCCCGAGGCGCCCGACAATGTGAGTTTCGTGTTCGCGCTCGGCGACCGGGCCAAGACCGACGCCGCTTTCGCCGCCGCGCATCATGTCGTCAAGGTCGAGAATACGATCTCGCGCGTCGCCGGTTGCGCGATCGAGCCCCGCGGCGCGATCGGCTCCTACGATCCGGTCGAAGACCGCTACACGGTGTGGGCGACGGTGCAGCAGCCGCACCAGAGTCAGGCCCAGCTCGCCGGCGAGTTTCTGCGCGTGCCGCCGGCCAAGGTGCGGTTGATCGCGCCCGACGTCGGCGGCGGCTTTGGCCTAAAAGGGACCGGCTACGTCGAGCTCTGCTTGGTCGCGTGGGCGTCCCGCGTAGTTGGCCGCCCGGTCAAATGGATGAGCGAACGGAGCGAAGCGTTCCTCTGCGACGATCAAGCGCGCGACAACGTGACCAGCGCCGAACTCGCGCTCGACCGCGATGGTAAGTTCCTGGGCTTCCGCGTCCGCACCATCGCCAACCTGGGCGCCTATGTCGGCTCGGCCGGGCCGCTGCCGCCGACCGTCAACCTGGGCGGGCTGGTCGGCGTCTACACGATTCCGGCATGCGACGTCGAAGTAACGGCCGCCTTCTCCAACACGGTACCGACCGCCGCCTACCGCGGCGCCGGCCGGCCGGAGGCGTCGTTTGCGATCGAGTCGGCGATCGACCGGGCCGCGCGCGAGCTCGGCATCGATCGGGTTGAGTTGCGCCGGCGCAACCTGATCCCGCCGACGGCGATGCCCTACAAGACCGCGCTCACCTTCAATTTCGACAGCGGCGATTTTCCGACCGGCCTCGCCAAGGCGCAGGCGGCCGCCGATTGGCCGGGTTTCGCCGCGCGGCGGCGCGCGTCCGAAGCGAAAGGGCGGCGGCGCGGTATCGGCATCGCCTACGCGATCGAGCAGGCCGGCGCCGGGCTCGAGGAAACCGCCGAAGTCCGTTTCGACCGCAGCGGTTTCGCTACGCTTTTTTCCGGCTCCTCGCCGCACGGCCAGGGTCACGAGACCATGTACAAGCAGTTCGTGGCGACGTTCCTGGGCCTCGATCCCGCCAACGTCCGCGTCGTCACCGGCGACACCGACCAGGTATTCCACGGCATCGGCACGTTCGGCTCGCGCTCGGCCGCGGTCGGCGGCGCGGCGATGCGGCTTGCCGCCGAACGGATCGTCGTCAAAGCGCGAAAACTGGCGGCCCACATGCTCGAGGTCGCCGAAACCGACCTCGCCTTCGAGGCCGGCAGCTTCCACGTCGCTGGCACCGACCGCACGATCGCGCTCACCGAAGTCGCGAAGGCGTCATACCGGACGTTCTGGCTGCCGCGCGGGTTTGAGCCGGGCCTGTCCGAGCGCGCGACCTTCGTGCCGTCGGCGCCGACTTTCCCCAACGGCTGCCACGTCTGCGAGGCAGAGATCGACCCCGAGACCGGCGCCACCGCCATCGTCCGTTACACGGTCGTCGATGACGTCGGCCGCGTCGTCAATCCGCTGATGGTCAAAGGCCAGCTCCACGGCGGTATCGCGCAGGGCTTGGGTCAAGCGCTGTTCGAAGAAGTGCGCTACGACGCCGACGGCCAGCTGCTCACCGCCTCGTTCATGGATTACGCCATGCCGCGGGCCGAAGACATGCCCGACATCGCGATCGAAACCAACGACGTACCCTCGACCACCAATCCGCTCGGCATCAAGGGCGCGGGCGAGGCCGGCACCGTCGGCGCGCTGCCGGCGGTGATGAGCGCGGTCGTCGATGCGCTGGCATCCGCGGGCGTCCGCCACTTCGACATGCCGGCGACGCCCGAGCGGGTGTGGCGGGCGATCCGCGCCGCGACTGCCGGCCTGCGCGCCTGATTTTCGGGGGCGAAGCCGTGCCGCTCGCCGCGGTCTCCGACATCGAGATGTACTACGAGGTGTGTGGTGCCGGGCCGCCGCTCCTCATCACCTCGGGCTGGGCCAAGGCCGAGCGGGCGCACGCCTACCACCGCGATCTCTTTGCCCGCCACTACACCTGCATCCGCCACGATCATCGCGGCATGGGCCGGTCCGGCTCGCCGCCCGCGCCGTGGACCACCGAGACCATGGGCGATGACCTGGCCGGGCTGCTCGATCACCTCCAGCTCGAGAACGTGCGCGTGCTGGGCGGCGGCGGCATGGGCGGCCTTGTCGCGGCGCAGCTCGCGATCCGTCACCCGAGCAAGGTGCGCTCGCTCTTCCTCGGCGCCGGCTGCGCCAAGGCCGATCCGTTCCTGGCCGCGGTGATGGGTGTCTGGAAGGACCTCTACCGCCTCGATCGCGCGCTGTGGGCGCGCGAAGTGACGCTCTGGGTGTTGACGCCCGAGACGTTCAACACCAAGCCCGATTTGCCGGCGACGTCCGCCCGCACCCGCGCTGCCGAAGACACGTTTCCGGCGCCGGGGGCGTTCGAGCGCACGGTCGACGCCTATCTGAGCCACGACGTCACCCAGACGCTCAGGCAAATCCGCTGCCGGACCCTCGTCAACTGCGGCGGCTACGAGGACCTGATCACCGGCCCGCGCTACGCCCGTGAGCTGTGGGCGCGCATTCCCGGCGCCGAACTCGCGATCCAGGAGAACACCTCGCACGCCAACTGGGTCGAAAAGGCCGACGAGTGGGGCGGGTTGGTGCTCGACTGGTTCGCGCGAACCTAGGTCTGGCCGATGGCGTCGATGGCGTCCTGGAGCGCTGCGATCATCGGTGACGGACTCGGTCCGATCCGCCGCTCGCTCGCGACCGCAACCCACGCGCCGGGCTACGTCTGCGGCCAAGCTCGCCGCCTACCGCGCCTTCGCGAACGCGGTTCTGACCGAGGACCGCGACATGGTGCGCTCGCTCCAGCGCGATGTCGGCCCAGGCTTATGTGCCGGGCCGGCTGGCGCCGCTCGAGTGGCCGACCCATCATGTGATCAACGGCTGGCTCGATCGGCTGTTCGGGTAACGAGCCCGGCCGCGGCCTTGATCTCGATCAGGGTGAGAGCGCGGCGGCCGCCGACAATCGCCAGTGACCGAGCGGCCTTGAGACGATCGGGTACGCCCGTATAGGCTGGCGGGCGAGAGGGTGTTTCTGAGTTTCGGCGCGGAGGGAAGATCATGGCTATCACGGAAGCGGGTATCGAACGGTCGTTGCGCGAAGGCTTGCGCGACATTCGCAAACCCTTGAGCAAAGCGGCGCACGCGCCCGGCTACGTCTATTCCTCGCCCGAGGTCCTGGCCCTCGAGAAAGAAAAGATGTTCATGCAGGATTGGCTGTTCATGGCGCGCGAGGAGGAGCTCGCCAAACCGGGCGACTTCATGACGTTCCGCGTCCTGGGCGAGCCCCTGGTGCTGACGCGCGATGCCAACGGCAAGCTCAACGCGTTCGCCAATGTCTGCGTTCACCGCGGCGTCGAGGTCGCGATCGGAACCGGCAACACCAAGGAGTTCATGTGCCCCTATCACGGCTGGCTCTACGACCTCGAAGGCCGTCTGGTCGGCGCGCCGTACATGAAGGAGGCGGAAGGGTTCGATCCCAAGAACTGTCGGCTCGCGCCGCTTCGGGTCGGCGTGTGGCGGCGCTGCGTGTTCGTGACCTTCAATCCCGACGCGCCGCCCTTGGAAACGCAGCTCGCCCAGTTCGAACAAGACTTCGCGTTCCTGCACCCCGAGAAATGCAAGCTTTCGAAGCGGCTGGTGTGGGAATTCGAGTGCAACTGGAAGCTGCTCTCGGAAAACGCGATGGACATGTACCACGTCGGTACCCTCCACCGTTCGACCTTCGGCGCCGGCACGTCGGTCGACGACGCCAAGATTTCGCTCTATCCGCGCGGCGGGATGCGGATCGACTATCAATCGGTGCCGATGACGCCCGGCAACCAGCCGCTGTTCGGCAAGCTGCCGTGGCTCGAGCACGAACCGGTCTCGTTCGCGACCATGGGCTTCATGCAGCCCAACACGCACATGGTGGCGCGGAGCGATCAGGTCCGCATGCTGACCGGCTGGCCGCTCGGACCCGGCCGCTGCCAGGTGGTCATGTACAGCCTGTTCCCCGAGGAATATTTCGAGCGTCCCGGCTTCGCCGAAAAGGCCGAGGTCTATCACCAGTATCTGACGCGGGTCCTGAACGAGGACCGTGAGATGGTGAAGTCGCTCCAGCACGCGATGGAGATCAAGACCTACGTGCCCGGACGCCTCGCTACCCTCGAAAAAGCGATCCATCACGTCTTGAACGGTGCGCTCGATCGCTTGTTCGAGGAGCGGCCAGCGCGCTGACTGGCGTTATCGTCGCGTCAATCCGGCGCGAACTCGGCGCTATCGACGAGGTGCGCGAACGAACCCATCGCCGTGCCTTTGACCAGGCCGAGCGAGGCTTCGTTCTCGCCTTCGGCGTCGCGCGCCACGAAGAGCGGCGCGGCGTCGCCTTGGGAGACGACCTGGGCATAGTGGAATTCGTGCCCGCGGAACCGGCTTCCGCGCGGCCCCAGGGCGCTCGCGACGGTTGATATGAGGCGCCGGTAGCCGATCCGGAGCGCTGGCGCCGCGAACGAGGTCGCGAGCGGCAGGAGACCGGCCATGACGTGGCTCGACCCGTCGCGGGCGACCAGCGTTTCGCCCAAGACCATGTAGCCGCCGCATTCGCCGTAGACCGTCGCGCCGTGGGCGACGGCGGTGCGGAGGCCGTCGAGGAAAGTCCGGCTGCGCGCCAGCCGTACGGCGTGGAGCTCCGGGTACCCGCCCGGCAGAAACACGGCGTCGGCCGCAGGCTCGGGGGCCTGGTCGGCGAGCGGCGAAAACGGAACCAGCGCCGCGCCTTCCGCCCGCCACGCTGCCTCGAGGTGGGGGTAGACGAACGCGAACGCGGCATCGCGCGCGATCGCGATCCGCCGCCCGAGCGCCGGTATGAGCGGCGCCGGCGCCGGGCTTGGCGCGGGGAGCGGGCGCCCGAGTGCGACGAGCGCGTCGATCTCGACATGGGCGGCGATCGCATTGGCGGCACCGTCGAGAAAGGCGTCGAGATCGCCGTGCTCCTCGGCCAGGACCAAGCCCAAGTGGCGGGACGGGACGGTGAGGCGCGGGTCGGGCGGGATCGCGCCCAAAACCGGGAGCCCGAGCGGCGCGAGCGCGGCCTTGAGCGTCCGGACGTGGCCAGGCCCGCCGACCCGGTTTAAGACGATGCCGGCGATCTCGACATCGGCGCGGTGGGTGAGGAAGCCTCGGACCAGCGCTGCGGCCGAGGATGCCTGCGCGCCGACATCGACCACCAGGATGACCGGCCAGCCGAACTCGGCGGCGATATCGGCAGTCGAGCCGGCGTCGGCGGTCGCGCCATCGAACAAGCCCATCACGCCTTCGACCAGCGCGAAGTCGGCGGCCGCGGCATGGCCGACGATCGCGCGCCGGGTCGCCGCCCGCATCGCCCACGGGTCGAGGTTGTAACAAGGCGCGCCGCTCGCCCGGCGGTGAAACCCGGGGTCGATGTAGTCGGGGCCGACCTTGAACGAGGCGACCCGCCGGCCGCGCCGGTTGAGATGGCGCAGGATCGCCAGCGTGACGACGGTCTTGCCGCTCCCCGAGGCCGGGGCGGCGATAACCAGGGCCGCAGTCATGGCGTCGCTAACGCGCGAACTGCATCAGTTTCGCCGCGTACGCCGGCGCGGTCGGCTCGTGCATGAAATAGACTTAGGCCGTGCGCCACTTCTCGGCCTGGAGGCGCTTGGCCCAGACTTTGAGGTCGTTTTCGGCATAGTCCTCGAGCCGCAGCCGCGCGTAGCCGAACGGCGCGGTCGCGACCATGGGCGGCGGCTTGCTGTCCTCGCGCTCGGAAAGCACCAGGGCGGCCCCGGCCTCGGCGAGCGCGGCGTAGACGTCGTCCGCGAACCACGATTCGTTCCGGAACTCGAAAACGGCGCCGTGATCCGCGGGCAGCAGCGCGAGAAACGCCTCGAGCCGGGCCAGATCTTTCTTCATGAACGGCGGCAACTGGTAGAGCACCGGTCCGCGCTGCGCTCCGAGCACGGCCAGGTTCTTGTAGAGAAAGGCGACCGAATCGGCCGCGGTTTCGGCTTTGAGCCGCGCCAGGTGGGTGATGCGGCGCGAGGCCTTGATCGCGAAGCGGAAGGTCGGCGGCGTCTCCGCGGCCCACGCCGCCACCACCTCGGCCTTGGGCATGCGATAAAAGGTATTGTTGATCTCGACCGTCGGCAGGCGCAGGGCGTAATGGCGGAGCATGGCATCGGCCGCGAATTTCTCGGGGTAGAAGGTGCCGCGCCATTCCTTGTATGAATAGCCGCTCGCGCCGGCGAGGATCCTGGGTGTAGCCATCGTCCTGTCGCTTTCTTTCTCGTTCCGATTGTAGGCGCTCCCGATGACCGACACCACGAACGACCGCCTGACGCTGCAGCATCGCGCCTACCGGCCCGATGATCTCGATACCGTCGTCGCGCTGCACGAGCGCGCGTTCGCGGTGCTGGCGAAGAGCCACTATTCCCCCGATCGAATCGCCGCGCACACCGCGCTCGTCCGCGACCCGGCCTATGCCGAAGAGTTGGCGCGAAGCCACCTTCGCCTCGCGTTCGAGCGGCCGGGCGTGCTCGCAGCCACCGCCGGCTGGATTCGGGTTCCGGGTCTGGCTCCGGGCGTGCCCAAGACCGCGCGTATTCGCAAGGTCTTCGTCGATCCTCGCTTTGCCCGCCGCGGTATCGCCCGTTGGATGGTGTCCGATACCGAGCGCCGGGCCTGGAAGCAGGGCTGTCGCGCGTTCATCGTCCGTGTCACCGTGAACGCCGTGCCGCTCTACGAAAAGCTCGGCTACGAGGCGACCGGCGACGCGACGATGCTGACCTCGACCGGCGCCGACCTTCCGGTCGTGTTGATGGCACGGACGACCCCGCCGGCGGCGCTCGCCGAGGAGCCGAAATCCCTCGATTGAACCGGGAGGGCCCCCTCGGCTAGGGTCGGCGCTTCCGAACGCCGCCAGGGTCCCCGTGCTCATCCTCGACGCCGACGACGTCAAGCAAGCGATCGACATGCCGGCCGCCATCGCCGCGTGCCGGCGCGCGCTTGAACTCGCAACCGCAGGCAAGGCCGACGTGCCGCAGCGCCACTTCATCGACCTCAAGAAGAAGGACGAGCTCGCGGTTTCGTTCTTCATGCCGGGCTTCATCGCCGATCTGCCGGCGTTGGGGCTCAAATTCGGCGCGTTGGTGAGCAGCAACCCCGCCCGCGGTCTGCCGACCACGCCGGCGGTGACGGCGCTGATGGACCCGGCGACCGGAGCGCTAGCTGCGCTGATCGAGTCGACCTGGCTCACCAACGTCAAGACCGGCGCCTCGACCGGGGTCGCCACCGACCTGCTGGCGCGCAAAGACTGCGCGACCTACGTCGTCCTCGGCGCCGGCTCGATCGCCTACCACCAGGTAGCGGGCGTACTCGCGGTGCGGCCGACGATATCGCGCATCCTTCTGTGGAACCGCACCCGGGCGCGGGCCGAACGGCTCGCGGCCGAGGTCAAAGCGACGCTCGCGCCCACGGCCGAAATCCTCGTGGTCGAGGCGCCCGAGGCGGCGGTGCGCGTGGCCGACATCGTGACCGCCGCGACCTCGGCGCATACGCCGGTGGTTCAGGGCGCCTGGGTGACGCCGGGTACTCATGTGAACTTGACCGGCGCGCACGGGGCCGACATGCGCGAAGGCGACGATGCCCTGGTCGCCAAAGCGGCGGTCGCGACCGTCGACCTCTTCTCCGGCGCTGGCGTTTCGGGCGACGTCGCCGGCCCGATCGCGGCGCGGGTGCGCACGCGCGAGTCATTCATCGATATCGGCCAGATCGCGCTCGGCCAACACCGCGGCCGCCGTACCCGGCTCGACATCACATGGTACAAGTCGGTCGGGATGGCGGCGCTCGACCTCGTGATCGCCAAGGCAGTGCTCGACAACGCGCGCACCAAGGGCATCGGCCGCGAGGTGGCGTTTAGCGGCGTCTAGATCGCGCGCGGCGCCGACGACGGGAGGCAGCATGGACAGTCAAGTTAAAGCCGATCTCGGCGCGTGGATCGCCGAGCTGCGCGGTGTCGGTACCTTCGCCGAGGGCGGCTTGTGGCGGACGCCCTTCACCGAATCGGATAAGCGCGCCAAGGCGCTGCTCGCTGGCTGGATGACCAAGGCCGGCATGACCCATTGGCTCGACAACGGCGGCAACTTGATCGGCCGCATGGCCGGGCGCGAGGCCGGTCCCGTCGTCATGGCCGGGAGCCACATCGACTCGGTCAAATCGGGCGGCTACCTCGACGGCGCGCTCGGCATCATGGCCGGCCTTGCGGTCGCGGCTGGGCTGAAGCGCGAGCTGGGCCAGCCCAAGCGCGTGATCGATATCGTCGCGATCTGCGGCGAGGAGCAGAGCCGCTTCCGCCTGCCGTTCATCGGCAGCCGCGCCATGGCCGGCACGCTCGAGCGCAAGGAACTCGACGCCGTCACGGACGCCGACGGTATCACCGTCGCCGATGCGATGGCCAAAGACGGGCTCGATCCCGATGGGGTGGCCGCCGCGCGCCGCAACGACATCGGCTGTTTCATCGAGCTCCACATCGAGCAGGGTCCGGTGCTCGAGGCGCGCGGCTGCCAAGTCGGCGTCGTCACCGACATCGTCGGCATCACCCAATGCGGCTACACCATCATCGGCGATGCCGACCATGCCGGTACCACACCGATGACGATGCGGCGCGACGCGCTCCGCGCCGCGGTCAAGGTGATCGACGAGATCCCCGATATCTGCCGCCGTGCCGGCGACAGCTGCGTTGCGACCGTCGGTACCATCGGCGTCAAGCCAGGCGGGGTGTCGAGCGTGCCGGCCGAGTGCACCTTCACGATCGACGTGCGCGACCGCCTGGTCGAGGTGCGGCGGCGTATTCTGACCGAAATCGAAAGCCTGGTCGCGCACGTCGTCAAGGCCAGCAACCTCGCCTACCGCAGCGTCACCCATACCGAGATCGCGCCGACACCGATGGACGAGAAGCTGGTCGACCTGTTCTGGCAGGCGGCGCAGGCCTCCGGCGCACGCGCCATGAAGATGCACTCGGGTGCTGGGCACGACGCCATGGTCATGGCCAAGATCGCGCCGGCGGCGATGCTGTTCGTGCCGAGTCGTGGCGGCAAGAGCCATACGCCCAAGGAGTTCACCGACATCGACGAGATCATGCCCGGGATCGACGTGCTCTACCGCGGCATGAAGCGGCTCGCCTACGACTGACGGTCTTTGGGGGAAAAGCGCGTGGCCGAGTTCGATCTCGCGGTGCTGGGCGGCCGGGTGGTGACGCCCGACGGCACGATTCGCGCCGATATCGCGATTGCCGCCGGCAAAATCGCGGCGATCGGGGCGGTTCCGGTGGGCGCGGCGCGGCGGACGATCGCGGCCGAGGATCGGCTGGTGCTGCCCGGGGTGGTCGATTCGCACGTTCACGTCCGCGATCCCGGCTACACCTATAAAGAAGACTTCGCCTCGGCCTCCGCGGCGGCGGCGGCCGGCGGCGTCACCACCATGATGTGCATGCCGAACACCGACCCGGTGCTCGACCGGGCGCAGGTGTTCTACGACACGGCCGCCGCCGGCGAGACCAAGTCGGTGGTCGATTTCGCGCTGCAGGGGCTCGCGACCGCGCGCAACCTCGGCGAGCTTGCCGCGCTCCACGACTTGGGCGTCGTCACGTTCGAAGTCTTCCTAGCCGGGCCCGATTCGCTCATCACGCAAGGTCGCGCCGATCAGTTCAAGGTGTTCGAGGCGCTGGCCCAACTCGATGCCACGACCGGGCTCTACCCCGACGATGGCGCCGCGGCGCAGGTGCTGGACGGGTTGGGAAGCGGCCGCATCGCCGATATCGTGGCGGCGCATCCGCCCGAACTCGAAGCCGGCACACTGCTCCCGGCTGCAACCCTGGCCGCCGCCGCCGGCTGTCGGATCCACTTCCGTCAGATGTCGAGCGCGCTGTCGGCCGCATGCGCCGCCGCGCTCAAAGCCAAGCTGCCGGCGGGCCGCTTCACCTGCGAGGTGACGCCGCACCATTTGACGCTCAACCAAACCGACTTCGAACGCGCCGGCCCGGCCGGCCACATCATGCCGCCGCTCCGCTCGGCGGCCGACAACGACGCGCTATGGGCGGCACTTCGTGCGGGCACGGTCGATGCGATCGGGACCGACCATTCGCCGCACGCTTGGGCGGAGAAGCTCAAAGGAGATGGCGATCTCCGCCACGCGATCCCGGGGTTCCCCGGGCTCGAGACCTTCCTGCCGGTCGTCCTCACCGAGATGCGGGCACGCGGATTCGACGAGGGCGATTTCGTGCGGTTCGCGTGCGGGAACCCGGCCAAGCTGTTCGGTCTCTATCCGCGCAAGGGCGCGATCCAGGTCGGCAGCGACGCCGACTTGGCGATCGTCGACGAGGCGGCCGGCTACCTGATCGAACCGCTCGGCTTCCATTCCAAAGCGCATTATTCGCCGTTCGGCGGGCGTACCGTTCAGGCGCGCGTCGAGCGCACGCTGGTGCGGGGCGAAGTCGTATTCGAGCGGGGCAAGGTCGTGGCGGTCGCGGGCCACGGCCAGCTCCTCAAGCCGCAACGAGGGAGGGACCGGCGATGATGGGATGGCGCGGGATGGTCGGGCTGATCGTCCCCTCGAACAACGGCGTGATCCTGCCTGAGATCTACCGGGCACTGCCCGAGGGCGTCACCGCCTACGAGACGCGGATGCGGGCCGGCGCCCACGTCACGCCTGAGGCGATCAACCGCATGGTCGAAGATGCGCTCGAAGCGGGGGCGCTCTTGGCTGAAGCGAACGTCGGCATGATCGCCTATTGCTGCATGGGGAGCTCGGTTTTCAAAGGCTGGGACTGGGAAGAGGATCTGCAGCGCCAGTTGGCGACGATCGGGCGCTGCCCGGTGACCTCGGCCAACACCGCGATCCTCGAAGCGATCCGCCACGTGGGCGCCAAGACCGTGCAGCTGGTGACGCCGTATCCGAAGGGAATCGACGAGTTGCTGCCGCAGTTCTTTGCGGCCCGCGGCGTCACCGTGCGCGGCATCACCAAGGTCAAGGTCAACCCGGTCGGGCCAGAGCCCGCGCACAATCGCGACATCCGCTTCGTCGAGCCGCACTATCTCTATACGCTGGCCCGCGCGATCGACCCCAAGGGAATCGACGCGGTCTGCTTTCTCGCCACCGATATGGAGACGATGGCGACGATCGATGCGCTCGAGCGTGATCTCGGGCTTCCGGTACTCTCGAACAACCAGGCGATCGTCTGGGAGATCGTGCGGCGCCTGAAATTGAACGCCAAGGTGCCGGGGTACGGGCGGTTGCTCGCCGACTGAGTCGACACCGTTGACTCGCCCCCCGGCCGAGCGGCTAATCTTACCCGAAGCGATGAACGCGCCCCGCGCCGCGGGGCGATGGAGGGAGGAACGACATGAGCCTGGCGATCGAGGCGGTTGCGTTCAAGCGACCGAAGACGGGTTTTGCGCGGACCTTGACCGAGGAGCTCAAGGGCAGCTACGACCGGATGACCAATCATCCGATCGTCCAAGAGGTCGAGGCCGGCAAGGCGTCGCTCAAGCTGATCCGCGGGTTCACGCGGGAGTTCCTGCCGATTGTGCGCGGCACCTACCGGCGGATGTCGATGCGGCTCCAGCATGCCGCCGCTCACGACTACGAACTCCAGAACGCGCTTCTGAAGGAAGTCGCCGAGGAAGTATGGCACACCCCGATGTACCTCAAGTGGTGCAAGAAGATCGGCGTCAAGGTGCCGGAAGATTTCTTCGAGATGTACCTGCCCGAGACCTACGCCTTCGTGCTCTATATCGACGCGACCTCGACCGGCCGCGCGACGCTCGAGGAAAGTTCGGGCCGCGTGTTCGAGCGCGAGGCATTCGACGGGTTCAACAACTATTCGCAGCAGTCGTCGCTGGTGCAGACCATCGCCGCGACCGGCTTGGCCCTGCGCGGTTTCCCGTTCGCGGCCGATAAGCTGGCCGACGGGTTCATGAAGCACTACGGCGCGACAAAGGACGAAGTCGAGTTCTGGTCGGAACACGGCACGCTCGACCTTGATCATGCCGACGTCGGCGTCGACATCGTCGACCGCTATGCGACGACGCCCGAACTGCAGAGACGGGCGCGCGAGTCGGCAATCGTTTCGACGTCGCTCTGGCTCAACCAGTGGGACGCGATCTATCGGAAGTACGGTTCTAACTAAGCGTTTCGCCTTCTCTCTTCCTGAGTAAGCGCGGCTTCGGCCGCGCTTTCTTTTCGCGCCGGGGCGCATCGCTTGCCGCTCGCCGAGCTCTTCGACCTCGACTTGCTCGCCGCGGCGATCGCCGCCGTGATCGGCGGCTGGATCCTGGGCTTCACCGGCTTCGGGGCCGCGCTGGTGATGACGCCGGCGTTCACGCTCTTGTGGGGCGCGACGGTCGCGGTGCCGACCTGCCTGATCCTCCTCGTCATCGCCAATGCGCAGTTGTTCCTGCCCGCGATCCGCGCGTGCGAGCCCAAGACCACCGCCGTTCTTTCGCTGGCCGCGTGCGCCACGATTCCGCTCGGCAGCTACCTGTTGCTCGCCGTCGACCGATCCTCGATGCAGCGGGCGATCGGGGCGATCGTGCTCCTGTTGACGCTGGCACTCGCCGCCGGTTTCCGCCATCGCGGGGCGCGAACGGTACCACTCTCCGCCGGCATCGGCGCCGTCTCCGGCGTCCTGAACGGCGCGACCGGCATGGGCGGGCCGCCGGTGATCCTCTACCTCCTCGCCGGCGACGACCCGGCGGCGCGGGTCCGGGCGACGCTCCTCGCCTATTACGCGGTCGTCAACACCGTGAGCCTAATCGCGCTCGGTATCGCCGGGCTCCTGACTTGGCCGATCCTCGCGCGCGCGCTGGTGATGGCGCCGCTCTACATGATCGGCATCTGGGTTGGCGCGCGCTTCTTCCACCGCGGCGGCCAGGACGCTTACCGGCGCTGGGCGCTCGCGATCCTGTTCGCTATCGCGATAGCGACCCTAGTCGCCTAAGATCGTCCGACCTAAAAATCGCAAGGAGCACCAGCGCCATGGCCCGCCGCCCCACCGCCGCCAAACGGCCCCGCAAGGAGATCGTCGAAGCCGGTCACGTCAGCCGCACCATCAAGAAGGCCAAAGTGCCGCTCTCGGCAGTGACGCGGTTCGGCGATCTGGTGTTCGTCTCCGGAATTCCGCCGTTCGACACGAAGACCGGCAAGCTCATCACCGGCAACATCGACCAGCAGACCGAGCAGGTGTTGAAGAACGTCAAGGTTTGCCTCGAAGAGGCCGGCTCCTCGCTCGAGAACGTGCTCAAAGTTACCGTGTTCTGCACCAACGCCGGCTACTTCAACCGCGTCAACAAGGTCTACGGCAAGTTCTTCAAGAAGAACCCGCCGGCCCGTACCTTCTGCACGGTGGGCGCATGGCCGTGGGAGTTCGACATCGAGATCGAGTGCATCGCGGCGGTCAAACCCGGCGCGCGGCGCTGACGGTGCAAGCGTGACCGCAACCGACCCCCGGCGCGCGGACGATGCGGCGATCGCGTTGACCCCGCGACGTTTGACCCACGCCAATCTGTTCGTCGCCGACTGGCAGAAATCGTTCGCGTTCTACCGCGACGTGATCGGCTTGAACGAGTCCTATACCCGGCCGCCGTTCAAGGCCGGGTTCCTGACCAACGGCGCGACCCACCACGACATCGCGGTGATGGAGTTCTCGCCCCGTTACTGGACGCGGGCGCCGCGCCCGATCGGCCTCTTCCACGTCGCCTTCGAGATGGAGCACGATTTGGCGCTCTGCCGCTGGCACGACCGCGCGCTCAAGTTGGGCGTCGAGTTCTCGATGATCGAGGACCACCGCAACACCCACTCGCTCTACATGTACGACCCCGACGGCAACCAGATCGAGGTCTACGTCGATACCTTGAAGGACTGGACCATCATCAAGTCGGGTACGATCCAGTGGATGAACCGCGAGTGGCGGCCGTGGGATCCGCCGCCGACCACCGAGACCTTCTATATCGAGCGCCCGGTCTATACCCGGGTCGAGGCGGCGCCGTTCCACCCGCTCCACACCACCCACGCCGTGTTCGCCGCCCGCGACTACCCGGCGATGGTCCGCTTCTACACCGAGGTGGTCGGCTTGAAGCTGGTCGCGGGCGGGCTCGACCGGCCGTTCGTCGCGCTCCAAGGCGCGCTCGGCGACCGCTCGGTGTCGATTTTTCGTGCCGGCCCTGAGTTCGAGCCCGGGTTCCACCACGTCGGGCTTCTCGCGCGCAACGAGCGCGACCTCGAACGCTCGATCGCGCGTGCCAGGGCGCAGGGCGTTGCGATCGAGGCGGTGGTCGATCATCCGGTGCGGCTTTCGGTCATGATCCGTGACTTGGACGGCCACCGTGTCCAGCTCTACGCCGAGCGCGACGGTACGATCGACTGGGTCAGGCTCGACCCGACGTTAGCGATTCATGTCGTATGAAAGCTGCGAACCGGACTATCGGGAGGAGGAAGTGATGACCAAGCGCTTCGTTGGGTGCCTGCTCGGGGCTGCATTGCTCGCGGCGTGGACAGGCGCCGCCGCACAGGGATTCCCCACGCGTGCGATCGAACTGATTATTCCGGCACCACCGGGCGGACCGACCGATGCAGCGGCGCGCGTGGTCGCGCAGGCGCTTGCCGGCGCGCTCGGCGTGCCCGTCGCGCCGATCAATAAGCCCGGCGCTCTCACCATCCCCGGCACCGACGCCGTCGCCAAAACGGCACCCGACGGCTATACGATCGC
>Ga0194132_10002108_pt1 | contig 38333 bp, 34 predicted proteins | sample TA2KigOf80mmetaG_FD_148612 | JGI IMG/M metagenome (GOLD analysis project Ga0194132, IMG submission 148612) | Freshwater microbial communities from Lake Tanganyika, Tanzania - TA2015054 Kigoma Offshore 80m | ecosystem: Environmental > Aquatic > Freshwater > Lake | place: Tanzania: Lake...
GACACGAGCACGATCGGCCCGGTGCGGGCCCCGGATCCGATCCAGGACCACGCATCTGCGAGGGTGCGCAGTAGGGAGCCCTCCGGAGCCAGACCCCGGATCCACTCGTTCAGCCCCAGGTCCCGAGCCGCCGCTGCGGGCAGATCCCGGGCGACGATCAACGTCAGGAACGCCCCGCCGAGCAGCAAGCACACGCCGACCAGCAGGAGCGTCGGCGCTCGCTCCCGACAGGGCAGCTCCCACCACCGCCGACCCTCCAATCCGGCTCGGTCGACATACGGCTGGAGATGGGACGGCCGGGGCGCAGTGGACACCGGCCCAGTGTGACGGATCGGCCCGACCGTCGGATGGTCTTCCGAGCTCGGGACCGTCGTCTTGTGGGGACCTACTGGTCGTGACGACACTGGAGAGGTGAGCGACCGGACTGACGACCGCCCGACGATCGTGTGCCTCGACCTCGAGGGCGTACTCGTTCCCGAGATCTGGATCGCCGTCGCCGAGGCGACCGGGATCGATGCACTCCGGCGGACCACACGTGACGAGCCCGACTACGACGTGCTCATGCGATATCGGCTCGACATCCTCGCCGAGCGCGATCTCGGACTGGGCGACATCCAGGACGTGATCGCCGGACTCTCGCCCCTCAACGGCGCCGCAGCGTTCCTCGACGAACTCCGTGACCGGACCCAGGTGGTGATCCTGTCCGACACCTTCGAGCAGTTCGCCGCCCCGCTCATGGCGCAACTGGGGCGGCCGACGATCCTGTGCCATCGGCTCGTCGCCGACGACGCCGGGAACATCACCGACTACCGACTCCGACAGCCGGACCCCAAGCGCAGTGCTGTCCGGGCGTTCCACGACCTCCGCTACCGCGTGGTCGCCGCCGGCGACTCCTACAACGACACGACGATGCTGGTCGAGGCCGACCACGGGTTCCTCTTCCGGTCACCGGCCAACGTCCAGGCCGAGTTCCCGCAGTTCCGGGCGCTCGAGACCTACGCCGACCTGCTCGACTGCCTGAGCGAAGCGATCGCTGCAGGCTGAACCGGCAACCCCGGGGTTGAACCGGCGGCTCACGCCGCTGCAGCAAGCAGTTGAAGTTCGAGGTCGAAGAACTCGCGGCGCGGGGCATCCCCCTCGAACCAGGAGTCCGGAGCCAACACCACTGTCGCAACACCATCGAGTCGGGAGGCCATGGACCCGCCCGGGCCATCGGCCCCGAACGCCGCAGCCTGCAGCCGGTCGCCCTCCACTCGACAGGGGCAGCGGGGCGTGACCCCGAGCCCGTAGAACCAGCGATCGGCATCGGTCGAGAATGCCGTGATGGCGTCGACCGACGAACTTCGCAGGCCGCCGTGGCCGACCCAGTGGAAGAACTGCGCCGCATCCACCGGAGTGGACCGAAGGCCCCCACTCGCCCACAGGCCACCTCGGTACCCGCGGCGGTCCGGGTCAGTTGGCTCCCTCAGCTGGGATCCCTCGTCGTCGAATCGCACCACCGCCCCGGACTGGGCAGCGAGGTCGGACATGGCGTCGGTCCAGGCCCGACCCTCAGCCCGTTCGAGCGCGAGCGCCAGGAGGTGGTACCCGGTACGCGAGTAGTTGAAGCCGGTCCCCGGTTCGAACAGCAGCTGTCCGTCGTCGAACCACGATCCGACATCGTCGGCTGGCGTGGACACGATGAACGGGAGACCTGCGTCCCGTGGGAGTCCAGCGGTGTGCCGGGCGAGTTGTTCGAGGGTCATGTCGGCCGACCGGGGCGATTCGGGGACCCATCGGGACAAGGGATCATCGAGGCGCACCAGGCCCGCCTCGACCGAACGCATCAGCCAGGTTGCGGTGGCCGCCTTCGTGAGCGACCACCACGGGAACACCCGACCTGTTCCGGGGGCGCTGCCGCCAGCAGCGGCCGGCGACACGAGGACACCAGCACCAGACCGGTTCCACTCGATCGACCATGCACCAGCGCCCTCGACGACCACGGCTGCTGACAGCGACGAGAAGCCGATCTCAGCCAGATCCTCGGCGTGGGTGTCGAGCCAGCGTTCGGTGACCACTGCGAGCCGCTCGGGAACCGACAGGTCTCCGACCTCGTCCGACTTCCCGGGCTCACCCTTACCGGACGCGCCCACCTTCGCAGGATCGCTCGCCACCTGAGCCGACTCGGGTATCGCCACCTCGTCGTCGGCGCCGGTGACGAGGGACTCCTCCACCAGTTCCGCCCGATCGAGCGCCGCACGGCCCGACAGCGGCAGGCCGGACTCCGACCGACTCGTCGCCACGTCGCTGTTGGCACCGGTCGGCGCCGTGAACGCCACCGATGCTCCGACCAGGGCCAGGACGATCACTGCGCCGAGTGCCACTGTCGCTCTCGGCGGAACAGGAAGCGAACTGCGCCGACCACCGGCTCGGTCCTCGAGCGGGCCGAACACGAACACCGCAACACCGACGGTGACGCCCACCACGACGAGTGCCACGACGTCGGCGAAGGCCGACGGCAGATCGGAACTCCGAACCAGGTGGGCGGCTGCGAGCAGTCCGAATCCCTGCCACAGGTAGATCGTCAGCGCCCGCTCTCCGATCAGGTCCACGATCCGACCCCAGCCGCCTCCGACGCTGGCGAGTCGGCTGCGGTACGCCAGGGCCAGCCCCAACCCGACTACGCCGACGGCAGCGGTGAGGGTCCAGGACCTGTTGACCACGCCGTCCCAACCCGGGGGCAGCCGGATGAACACGACCGCGCCTGCCGCCGCAGCGCCCGCAGCCGCCAGACACCAACGGCGCTGTGGCACCCCCCGCTGTTGGTAGAGCATCCCGGCCACGACGAACGGGCTGTAGGTGAGCAGGTCACCGACAGCCATCGGGATCTCGATCCCTGCCGCCTGCCACCGGCCCAACGAGACCACAGCGAGCACGACCGTCGCTGCACTCGCAACGGGCCAACGGCGGACAGCGATCCGCATCGGAGCGGCGAGGACCACGAACCACAGGTACGCCCGCACGTACCACAGAGGGATCCACAGCTGTGATCCCCAGACCGAGCCGACCGGGTCGACGACCGGGAACACCCACGGCAGGAGGTCACCGAGGCCGGGACGCCAACCCGCTGCGACCATCACCATCACGCTCGCAGCGGCGTAGGCCCAGTACGGCAGCAGAAGTCGGCGGAACCGACTGCGGACGGTCTGCCACCAACCGGCCTTGCCGACTGAGCGGTCCAGCAGCGCTCCGTTGGCGAAGAACATCGCCGGCATCGCCGGGATCCAGCTCAGCCACGGCCAGGAGAGGGTGTGCCAGAGCACCACCCGCACGACGGCGACGGCCTTGACGACATCGAGGAAGCGGTCGCGCCGTGCCGCAGAGTGCTCGACGATCTCGGCTGGCGCTGCGGACAGTTGGAGCATGCTCGTGACCTCGGAGCAGTGATCCTAGGAGATGGCGTTCAGCGCTCCCAGAGCGAGTGATTGCCCGACCACTCCCCTAGGGTGAAGTGCGGTGAGTCGAACACACGAGGTCCGCGAACGGGCAGTCCCGGTGCGACCGGAGAAGGACCCCACATCGTCGGGAGCTGGCATCGGGCGTCAGCAGATCGAGGACCGCTCCGTGACCTGCAGCGCGCCGGTGAGATCCGTCGATGAATCGACGGCGACGTGATGCCACCGCCGAACCAACTCGCAGCACTCGTCGTCGAGGATGCCCCTGAGGCTGCGACCCTCACCGCCGAGTTGCTCCGGTCGGTCGGGTTCCGCGCCACAATCGCCGCCGATGGCGGCGAGGCGATCGAGGCCGTACCCCGGGGGCGCTTCGACCTGATCCTGCTCGACATCGGCCTGCCCGACACCGACGGCGTCGAGCTCTGTCGCCTGGTGCGGGAGATGACCGACGCCTACATCGTGATGCTCACCGCCAGCGACGACGAGATCGACAAGGTCGTGACCCTCAAGCTCGGCGCCGATGACTACATCACCAAGCCGTACTCACCCAGGGAGTTCCTGGCCCGTATCGAGGCGCTGATGCGGCGCAGCCGCCGGGAAGCCCCCCCGTCGCAAGCCGTCCGCCGGATCGGCGGCCTGGCGATCTACCCCGATGCCCACCGTGTCGTGGTCGACGAAACCGATGTGACGCTCACCCGGATCGAGTTCGCCATCCTCGACGTCCTCACCGAACACCCGGAGCGGGTTCTCTCCCGCGACACCCTCCGCGAACGCGTGTGGGGAGCGGACTGGTTCACCGGCGACCACGTCGTCGACGTCCACATGGCCAACCTGCGACGGAAGATCGACACACCGGAGGGACCGACACGGATCACCACCGTCCGCGGTGTCGGGTACCGCATGTCCCCAGCACCACCGGAATGACGGCGCTGGCTGCAACAGGGCAACGAACCTGCCGATCCTCGACCAACGAATCGAACACCGAAGCGAGCAGAACACCGAAGCGAGCAGAGCACCGGAGCGATCCAGCGAGCAGGTGAACCAGCGATCGTGAGCGACTTCCCCACCGAACAGCCGAGCACCGAACAGCCGAGCACCGAGCAGCCGAGCACCGAGCAGCCGAGCACCGAGCAGCCGACCGGCGGAGACGTCGCCATGGCTGCGTTCGCCGCAGACGGACGAGTGCTGTGGGCCAACTCGACGTTCGTCCAGCAGTTCGATTCTCCCGTCGAGCAGCGACGTCACCAGCAGATCTCGCTGGAGGATCTCCGAGACCTCGACCGAAGGCGCATGCAAGCCCTCCTCGCCAACATCGGCGACACCGTGACGCTCGTCGACACCGAGGGCACGATCCTCTACACGACCGGATTCCACGCCGACGTCCTCGGCTACAACCGCAACGAATGGTCTGCCCGCTCGATCCTCGAGCTGGCGCACCCCGACGACCTCGACCAGATCCTCCGCTCCCGACAACAGGTGCTCGCCGCACCCGGCGAGGAGTTCCGGACCGAGGTCCGGGTCCGAGCCGCCGATTCGCAGTACGCATGGGTCGAGCTCGCCGCAGTGAACCTTCTCGACGACCCGGCTGTCGGTGGAATCGTCATCACCACCCGGAACGTCTCGGCCCGCAAGGAACTCGAGCAGGAGCTGGCCTCCCGCCGGGATCAGGCCATGGAGGATGCCCGAATCCAGTCGGAGTTCGTCGCTCGTGTCACTCACGAACTCCGCAACCAGATCCACGCCCTCCGGGGACTCACCGAGCTGCTCAGCGATGCCGACGTTGCCAGCTCGATCCGTGAGCTCGCGGCATCGGCCCGACGCGAAGCGGAGCAGTTCGAGTTCCTCGTCAGCGAGCTACTCGACTACTCGCGCATCGACGCCGGCGGCGGCATGGCCCGCTTGAATCCATGTGACCTCGAGCTGCTCATCGGAGATCTCGCCGCCACCGCTCGACGTTTCGCCCGGGCCGGCGTCGAGGTCAACGCCACTCTCCAACCGGACGCAGCAACGGTGGTCACCACCGATGAACGACGTCTGCGTCAGGTGTTGTTGAACCTGCTGTCGAACGCGGCGAAGTTCACCACCACCGGCCACATCGACCTACGGATGGCAGTGCGCGATCACGAGTTGGTCGCCACCGTGAGCGATACGGGTATCGGAATCGATGCAGACGACCTCGAACGGATCTTCCTGCCGTTCGAACGCGCCCGCCCGAGCGAATCCACCTTGGTCGATGCGTCCGCCCGCCGCCCCGACACGGGCGCCGGACTTGGCCTGTCGATCAGCCGACAGGCGGTGGAACTGCTCGGCGGGACGCTCGGGGTCTCCTCCACTCCGGGTTCCGGATCGACCTTCAGCGTCCGCGTTCCGTGCTCGCCGGTCGAGCAGACCGCCGTCGTGTCCGAACGGACCGGCCAGGCCAGTCAACCCGTTCCGGCCGACCGGAGACCCTCGGCGAACGACCAGGAGACCGGAACCAGCGGCGGAGTCGCCGCCGGACGGTTGGTCCTGGTGGTGGAGGACACTCCGGCAGCGCAGTTGCTCATCACCGAACAACTCCACCGGCTCGGCGCCCGGCCGATCGTCGTCGGCAGCGGGGAAGCAGCGCTCGACGAACTCGCTCGACGCTCGGCCAGCGGCGACGTTCCCGCCCTGATCCTCGTCGATCGCCAGCTACCCGGGATCGACGGCTTCGAGACCGTCCGTCGCATCCGCACGCACACGGACTGGGAGGTCATCCCGGTGGTCGGGCTCAGTGCCGACGCCGACGAGGTCCACCACGCCGAGGCCCGGGCCGCCGGCATGGCCGAACTGATCCCCAAGCCACTCGGCCTCGACGAGCTCGCCGTCGTGCTGACCCACCACCTGCCCAACGGCATCGATACCGATGCGCTCGACGCTCTCGCTGTCGATCTCGGTGACACCGAGCCCGTGCGTCACATCGTCGAGGCGTACCTCGCTGAACTCGACGACCGTCAGCGGCAGGTGGTCGACGGATTCGAACTCGGCGACGAGGAGCAGGTCCGTCGAGCAGCCCACACCCTCCGAGCCACGAGCCGGACCCTCGGTGCGATCGAACTCGACAACGTCTGCACCACCATCGAATACGGAACATTTCCACCGGACCCCGACACGATCGAGCACTTCTCCCGCACCATCGATGCGACACGGGTCGGCCTCACTGCGTGGGCCAACCGGTCATCGGGTTGAGGACACCTCCGTCTCAGCCGGCACGAATCGGACCTCGAACAACGCCGGCCACAGCTTCCCGGTCACCAGGAACCGATCAGTCCCGGGGAGGTGGGCGACGCCGTTCAGAACATCGGGTGGCTTCAACCCATCGGGTACGGGCCGGGACCGGATCGACTCGCTCAGCGATGTCGTGTCGACAACAGCGTCAACACGGCCACAACGCAGATCGATTCGAACGATCTCATCGACCCGCCAACGATTGGCCCACAGGCTGGTGCCGTCCCAATCGAGTTCGTTGAGCTGATCGACCGGACCGTCGGTGCGAGTGATGGTCCTGCGGTCTGTGGGTTCGAACGTCGCTCCGTCCCGCCAGGTCAGGGTGCTGGTCCCATCGCTCTGGACGAACGTCCCGTCGTCCAGCGTGGTCAACCCCCACCCCTCACCGTCGTAGGACCAGGTGTCGAGCACCTCGAGGGTGAGCGGGTCCCTCACGAAGGCCACCCCCTCGGTCCAGGTGAGCTGCACCAGTCGACCGTCGGCCGTCTCGGCAATTCCCTCCCCGAACTCCGGACCGGGAATCGTCACGCTGAGGAGCGGTTCACCGGTGGTCAGGTCGACCCGACGGACGGTGGACCGTCCGACCAGTCCGGTCCCCTCGTAGAGCTGGTCGTCGACGACGAGCAGGCCCTGAGTGAACGCCTCCGGATCGTGGGGGTACTCAGCGACGATCTGCGGCACGAGCGACTCCGGGGGGCCGGTCGGACAGTCCCCGGGCGGTGCACTCGACGGCGCCGCCCCCTGATCCCGGGTGGCGACCGAACCCGATGCAGTGGTCTCGGACCCCGAGGTCTCCTCCGATGCGCAGCCAGCAACCACGGTGAGGGCGACCACTGCGAACGCCACCGCCCGGGTGATCCGGGAGAATCGCACGACGCCGCAGAGCACAGCGACCCGGGTGGCGCCGAGTGCGACGATCACACCGCAGCCGCCCGACGGATCGGTTCGAGCAGCTCGAACGTCGTGACCGCCTCGATGTGATGGGTCTGGGGGAACAGGTCGACGAGTTCGACACCGACCGGGCGGTAGCCGACACCGACGAGCGCAGCGGTGTCCCGGGCGAGCGATGCCGGATCGCAACTCACCAACGCCACCCGGGACGCCGCAGTGCCGGTGACCGCCGACACCCCGTCCGATCCGAGCCCGGCACGCGCCGGATCGGCGACGACCAAATCTGCAGGAGTCGGACGCCACCGGCGCACCGCCATCTTGAACAGACGGGCACTGCGGCCAACGAGGTTGACCCGAGCGTCCGCCACCGCCGAGGCGGAGCGTTCCACCAGCACGGGCGCGGCCGTCCCGAGCGCCACACTGAACAGGCCGACGCCGCCGTACAGATCGATCAGTTCGGCGTCCTCTGCGGGGCCGCCGAGGGCACGGCGGACAGCGTCGACGAGCGCCTCTGCACCGTCGGGGCAGGCCTGGAAGAACGACTCCGCCGACACCCGGAACCGATGACCGTCCACCTCCTCGTGGATCCACGCACGCCGGCCCCGCCTGAGCTCGTCGGTGCCCACGACCCGGACGTCATCCGGGACCGACACACCAGCAGCGGAGGGGTGTGCCACGACCATCCGTTCGCCGGTTCGGGCCCCGACCCGGATCACGACCTCCTCCACACCGTCGTAGACACCGTCGACGAGCAGTTCGGCGGCCGACGGGTGAGCGACCTCGCACCCGCCGACGACCACCACCTCGTGGCTGCGCCGCGAGCGGAACCCGGCATGCGCGGCCCGTACTGCTGCCCGCACCGTCGTCCGGTAGCCGGTCGCTGCGAGCGACACACCCGGGTCGACGGGGAGATCGTCGAGCCGGGCGATCCGGCGGAGCGCATCCCGGACGACCTCGGCCTTCAGTTCCGGTTGCGCAGCAGCAGCGGCCAGGGCGAAGTCACAGCCCCCACAGCCGCGTTCCACCTCTGGACACGTCGGGTCCACCCGCTCCGGCGCCGGGGTGATGACCTCGACGAGTTGGGCCCGGATCAGGCGGGCCCGCACTTCGGTGACCGTGGCCAGGATCCGCTCGTTGGGCAGGGCACCCTCGACGAGGACCACCTGCCCGTCCTCGGTCCGGGCCAGGGCGTCACCACCTGCCACCAGACGGACGGTGGAGAGCTCGAGCGAACCACCGGGCGACGGTGGGTCGGCCGGGCGATCAGCGGACGAACCGGTGGACACGGGCCCACCGTAGGTGCTGCGCCACCACGCTCCGATACCGCCCCGGTCGACCGACAGGCACCCGGTAGCCTCAGAGGCGTCGTCAATCCGGAGGGTTCCGTGGCTCACGCAGGCATCGAGATCGCACCGTCGGTGCTGAACGCCGACTTCTCCCGACTCGGAGACACCGTCGTCGAGCTCGAGCAGGCCGGCGTCGGGCGCATCCACTGGGACGTCATGGACGGACAGTTCGTGCCCAACATCTCCATGGGACCGGCGATCATCGCCTCCTGCCGACCGCTCGTGAACCTTCCCTTTGAGGCGCACCTGATGGTGCGGGAGCCCGACGGCCTGATCCCCGCCTTCGTGGAGGCTGGATGCGAGCAGGTCCTCGTACACCCCGAGGCGTGCACGCACCTCCACCGGACGCTCGGAGTGATCGCCGCTCTCGGCGCCCGACCGGCGGTGGCCGTCAACCCCGCCACGCCGCTGTCGGACATCGAGTGGGTCCTCGAGGACATCGCTCAGGTCCTCATCATGACGGTGAATCCCGGCTTCGGCGGACAGGCCTACCTCCCGTCCATGGAGCCCAAGGTGACGGCGCTGCGTGAACTGCTCGACCGTCGTGGCCTCGACGTCGAGATCGAGGTCGACGGTGGGATCACCGCCGACACCATCCCAGACGCTGCGTCCGCAGGCGCCTCGGTGTTCGTCGTCGGCAGCGCCCTGTTCCGCGACCCGGCCGGCGTCGACCACGCTGTCAGCGAGATTCGCGAGCGCGGACTGAGCGCCATCACCCCCGCAGCGTGACCCGACGACGCTGGGCCGTGACGGCCTGTCTGGTGGTGACGCTCGCAGTCGGCGCCACGGCGTGTGGCGATGGAACGCCGGACTACTGCGACGACCTGCGAGAGGTTCGGTCCCTCGATGCGCTTCGCGGGGCGCTCGATGCCGACGATCTCCCCCGGGCCGCAGCGGAGGCCAACCGGCTCTCCGAGATCGCCAACGGTGCCCCCGAGGAGATCGCCCCGAGCTTGCAGGCCCTCGCTGGCGGAGTCAGTGCCGTGGTCGGGTTGCTCGAAGTCCAGGAATCCAACCCTGCGGAGTACGAACTCCAGCGTGAACAGGTCCAACAACAACTCGGAACACTCGCCGACGACGCCGCCGCCGTGTCGCAGTGGACCGAGGAACAGTGCGGATTCCGCCTGCTCGACGGGACCTGAGCGTCAGCCGATCTCGCCGCGCCGGACGATCACCTCATCGATGATCCCGTACTCCTTGGCCTGCTCGGCGGTGAACCAGCGGTCACGGTCGGAGTCGATGTTGACCTGCTCCTTGGTCTGACCGGTATGCGAGGCGATCCGGTCGGCGAGCAGGTCCTTGATGTACTTGAGCTGCTCGGCCTGGATGGCGATGTCGGACGCCTGACCCGCCATGCCCGCCGACGGCTGGTGCATCATGATCCGGGCGTGCGGCAGGGCGAATCGCTTTCCCGGAGCACCGGCGCACAACAGGAACTGACCCATGGACGCACCCAGGCCCATGCAGATGGTGCCGACGTCGGGCGAGACGAACTGCATGGTGTCGTAGATCGCCATACCTGCCGTCACCGACCCTCCCGGCGAGTTGATGTACAGCCAGATGTCCTTGTCTGGGTCCTCGCCCTCGAGGAACAACAACTGAGCCGTGAGGAAGTTGGCCACCTGATCGTTGACCTCCGAGCCGAGGTACACGATGCGGTTCTTGAGCAGGCGGTTGTAGATGTCTGCGCTCGGGTCCATGCCGCTGGACTGCATGAGCGGGGCGAGTGGATCGTTGTGCTGCATAGGGGGTCAAACCTAACGCAGGTGCACCCGAACGCTGCGACGGGTCCCGACCGGTAACCTGACGCCCGCTGCGGACGTGGCGGAACTGGTAGACGCGCCGGGTTTAGGTCCCGGTACCCGTGAGGGTGTGGGGGTTCGAGTCCCTCCGTCCGCACCACTGCGACGTCGCACGGGGAGGCGGCCCGTCACGACGGTTCGCCGTCTGGTTCCCGGTACCCTGCTCCCGTGACCGACACCGCCGTGCTGCTGCTCAGTTGCCCGGATCAGACCGGAGTGGTGGCCACGGTTGCGGACTTCGTCTGGCGCAACGGCGGCAACATCATCGACGCCGAACAGCACACCGACCACACCGACGGCGTGTTCTTCCAGCGGATCGAGTTCACCCTGGCGGAGTTCGTCTTCGCTCGGGATCGGCTCGCCGCAGCGTTCGCACCCATCGCCGAACGCTTCGACATGCACGTCGACGTGCGCTACTCCGCCGACCGCCCGCGGCTCGCCATCCTGGCCTCCAGAGCTCCGCACTGCCTCGTCGATCTGCTCGCCCGCTGGTCTGCAGGCGAGCTGCCTGCCGACCTCGCCGTCATCGTCTCCAACCATCCGGACCACGCCGATCTGGCTGGCTTCTATGGGATCCCCTTCGCGCATCTGCCCGTCGAGTCGAACGACGGCGCACAGGAACTCCGCGTCCGTGCGGTCCTCGAGAGCGAGCGCGTCGAACGCCTCGTGCTGGCCCGCTACATGCGGATCCTCTCCCCGGAGTTCGTCGACGCATACCCGGGGCGGATCATCAACATCCACCATTCGTTCCTGCCGGCGTTCGTGGGCGCCGAGCCCTACCGGCAGGCATCCGAGCGCGGTGTCAAGGTGATCGGGGCGACCGCCCACTACGTCACCGCAGATCTCGACGAGGGGCCGATCATCGAACAGGACGTGACTCGGGTCTCGCACCGTCACAGCGTCGAGGACCTGGCGCGAGCAGGCCGCGACCTGGAGGTCGCGGTGCTCGCCCGGGCGGTCCGAGCCGATCTCGAACACCGGGTGCTCGTCTGGGGGAACCGGACGATCGTGTTCCACTGACCGACTGCGTACCGGTCCACCCCGGCCGATCGGTCGGGCCACTCCCCGGCCACCCGCTCGGGCCGATCGCTCGGGCCGGCGACTCACGCAGCGGACCGGCCCGGACCCGACGATCGAACCGCCGAGGGGGCAGACTGCGCCGTGCCCGAAGGTCACACGATCCATCGCCTCGCCCGTCGGCTCAACGAGACGCTCGGGGGTGAAACCGTCCGAGCCTCCTCACCGCAGGGCCGATTCGAGGGTGGCGCCGCAGCGATCGACGGGAACGGACTGATCAGCGCCGAGGCCTGGGGCAAGTACCTCTTCTGCGACTTCGGGACCGGCGAGGTGCTCCACGTGCACCTCGGACTGATCGGCAAGTTCCGCACCCGGGCATTCCCGCCCGAGGAACCCACCGGAGCCGTTCGTCTGCGCCTCGTGGGCTCGGAGCACACCTGGGACCTCTCCGGTCCGACCCGCTGCGAACTCCTCACGCCCGACGAGCAGGACCGCATCGTCGAGCGTCTCGGTCCGGACCCGCTACGGCGTGACGCCGACCCGTCGGCGGCGAGAGCGCGCCTGGCGCGCACCGAACGGCCCATCGGGGCCACGCTGCTCGACCAGTCGATCATCGCCGGGATCGGCAACGTGTACCGGGCGGAGCTGCTGTTCGTGTGCGGAATCCACCCGGCCCGTCCGTCGACGACGATCACCGACACCGAGTTCGAGGCGATCTGGGACGAGACGGTTCGCCTCCTGCGTATCGGCGAGCGCAGCGGGCGAATCGTCACGACCGACCCCGAGGAGATCGGCCGGCCCCGAAGCCGGATGCGTCGGGAGGACCGTCTGTACGTGTACCACCGTGAGCACTGCCGACGGTGTGGCGCAGCGCTGCGCACCGATCGCATCGGTGGGCGGCCGATCACGCACTGCCCGACGTGTCAGCCGGCCAAGCGGCGCCCCCGGGCCCGCGCCCGCTCCCCACGACGCTGAAGCGGTCCGACCCGTTCTCGGTGCTCTGACCCCCACCGGCGGGGCTGCTTGCACCGAGGACAGCGGCTGGCCCCCACCCCGGCACCGCTCCCGCCGCTCGCCTACGGTCAACCCGTGGACGTGCGCGACCTCCCGACACCCTTGCTCGCCGTCGACGCCGCAGCGCTCGAGCACAACGTCCTAACCATGGCGACGCTCCGGCCGGGCCGGAGCCTTCGACCCCACGTCAAGGCGTTCAAGTCGACCGAACTCGCCCGCTACGTGGAGACCACCGGCGGACACCACTCGTTCTGCGCCGCCACGTTGCGTGAGCTCGAGGGACTGTCCGCCGCCGGCATCGGTGACGACCTGCTCCTCGCCAACGAGACCCTCGATGCCGCTCGACTCGCACGCCTCGTCTCCTCGAGTGATGCGCTCATCACCGTGGCCGTCGACTCCCCGGAAACCGTCCGGGCAGCGTCCGATGCGGGTGCCTCGGTGCTGATCGACGTCGACGTCGGACTCCCCCGCTGCGGCTGCCCGCCCGGATCGGCCGGCAAGCTGGCCGATCTGGCCCGGTCGCTCGGGACCGAGGTCCGCGGCGTGATGGGCTACGAGGGTCACGTGGTCGGACGAGCCGACCGTGCGACCCGCTCCGAAGGCGTCGAGCGATCCATGGAACTGCTCCGGGCGGCGCACGCTGACGTCGGCGGCGACGTCGTCTCCGCCGGCGGTACCGGCACGTTCGACCTGCACGACTGGGCGAGCGAGGTGCAGGCCGGTTCGTACCTGCTGATGGACACGCACTACGCCGCTCTCGGCCTGCCGTTCCGCTTGGCACTCGAGGTCGAGGCGACGGTGATTTCGTCCTCCGACGATCGGGGCTGGGCGGTGCTCGACGCCGGACTCAAGAGCTTCGGGATGGACCACGGCGACCCGAGCGTTCCCGGATGGCAGGTCTTCTTCTGCTCCGACGAGCACACAACGCTCGTCCCGGCCGATGGGGGCCCGGCACTCCCGAGGGTCGGCGACCGGGTGCGCATGCAACCGGCGCACGTGGACCCGACCGTGGCCTACCACGAGCAGATCGTGGTCGTCGACGGCGACGACATCGTCGAGACGTGGCCAGTCGACCTCCGGAACTGGTGAGACCGCCGGCCCGCGGCCCTGGCCAACAGGGCTGGACGCATCGCGAACGTCGGGACGGAGCGGCCAGCGCAGCGAGTGCAGGGTAGGAGGGCCGGGCCGGGGCGTCAGGTGAGGCGGGCAGCGAGCGCCCGGAGCGCCCGGCCACGGTGCGACACGGCGTGCTTCTCCCCTGCCGACATCTGAGCGAACGTGCGGCCGTCGCCCTCGTTCGGAACGAACACCGGGTCGTAGCCGAACCCGCCGTCACCAGTCGGGCGGTCGATGATGCGGCCCTCGACCACCCCCTCGGCGATCAACTCCTCACCAGCGGGCCCGGCGAGCACGATCACACACCGGAAGCGGGCTCTGCGCTGCGACGGGGACTCCGCACCGGCCGCTTCGAGCCGCTCCAGCAACAGCGCCACGTTGGCGGCGTCGTCACCGGGCTCGCCGGCGTAACGAGCAGAGATCACGCCGGGCGCACCGTCGAGCGCGTCCACCTCCAGGCCGGAGTCGTCGGCGAGGGCCCACTCCCCCGTGGCGTCCCGCAGCGCATACGCCTTCAGTCGAGCATTGCCCACGAAGTCGGGGGCGTCCTCGACGACCTCTGGCACCTCGTCGACCCCCGGCCTGGGCACCAGTTCCGCACCGAGCCCGACATCCACGAGGATCTCGGCGAGCTCAGTGGCCTTCGCCGGGTTGGCCGAGGCCAGGACGATCCGTTGGGGTCGACCCTGATCGACCGACGATCCGCCGCCGCTCACCGACCGAACGAGCGGGGCGACGGTGGCACCGAGATGTACTGGCGTTGCAGCTCACAGATCGTGGCGATCCCCTGCTCGGCGAGACCCAGGAGCGCATCGAGCTCGCCACGGGAGAACGGCGCTCCCTCGGCGGTGCCCTGCACCTCCACGAAGGCTGCGGCGCCGGTCATCACCACGTTCATGTCGGTCTCGGCCCGGGAGTCCTCCACGTAGGGCAGATCGAGCACGGGCTGTCCATCCACCACTCCGACTGACACCGCCGCCAGTAGGTCGGTGAGCGGATTGGCGCCGATGATGCGGGCACCGACCATCCGGGTGAGGCAGTCGTGCAGCGCCAGATAGGACCCGCAGATCGACGCCGTACGCGTCCCGCCATCGGCTTGGAGCACGTCACAGTCGACCAGGATCTGCTGCTCACCGAGCACTTCCATGTCGCACACGGAGCGCAGCGACCGGCCGATCAGTCGTTGGATCTCCTGGGTGCGTCCCTTGGGCCCCTTGGTCTCGCGCCGGATCCGTTCCGGCGACGACCCGGGCAGCATCGAGTACTCGGCCGTGACCCATCCCGTGCCCGAGCCACGCATCCACCGGGGCACACCGTCGTCGAGCATGGCGGTGCACAGCACGTGAGTGTCACCGAAGCGGACCATCACCGACCCACCGGCGAACGCCGTGGCATCACGCTCGAAACTGACCGGCCGCAACTCCGCCGGTTCCCGTCCATCTGGCCGCATGGTGTCCTCCGTGGTCCGTTCCCCCGGCGCATCCCGGAGGGCAACGCTGGACCCTACGCCCGTTCGACGCCCACCCGGTGTTCCGGGAGCGAGATGTGGCGCAGCGCACACCGGGGCGACTGGTTGATCACGGCCAGTGGATCCGCTCGGCCCGGTCGAGTTCCGGGCCGAGCAGCTTGCGGCCGAGTTCCTCGAACCAGTTCACGTCACCGGTCGTGACGAACGTCGCCCGACCACCGCTGCGGCGCTCACGGGCGAGCCCGGTGTCGAGCATCAGCCGTCGGACATCGAAGGCGGTCTCGTCCGCCGAGGAGACGAGCACGACGTCGCGACCCATGACATCGCCGATCGTCCGGGCGAGGTACGGGTAGTGCGTGCAGCCGAGCAGCATCGTGTCGACCTTGGCGTCCACCGCCGGCTGCAGGAGGCGCTGGGCGAGGAGGCGGACCTGCTCGGAGGCGAACTCGCCACGCTCGACGAACTCCACGAGCCCGGGGCACGCCAGCGCCACGAGGTCGAGGTCCTCGGAGACAGCTGCCGCTGCTCGCTGGTAGGCACCCGAATCGATGGTCCCGATCGTGCCGATCACGGCCACCCGACCCGTCTCGGTGGCCTCGACGAGCGCCCGAGCGCCAGGTTCGATCACCCCGACGACGGGCACATCGAAATGGTCCCGGAGCGACTCGAGCGCAGCGGCGGTTGCGGTGTTGCAGGCGACGACGAGGAGCTTGACGTTCCACCGATGCACCAGCAGCTCGGCGATCTGCTCGGCGAAACCGGCCACCTCCTCGAGTGGCCGGGGGCCGTACGGGTACCGCGCGGTGTCCCCGAGGTAGACGAGATCCTCGCCGGGGAGCAGGTCGATCAGCGCCCTGGCGACCGTCAGGCCTCCGAACCCGCTGTCGAACATCCCGATCGGCCGCTCAGCCACAGAGGAACGCTAACCGGGCCGACCCACGGGGATCGGGGACTCAGAAGTAGATGACCTGCTCGGCGTTGGCGGTGGCCTCGTCGAGATCGAGTGTCCACGCTCCGGTCGAGAGGTACTTCCATCCGTAGTCGCAGACGATGTAGACGATCACGCCACGGTCGATCCGCTTGGCGACCTTGATGGCCCCGGCGAGCGCCGCTCCAGCTGAGATCCCCGAGAAGATCCCCACGTCGGCCATGCGTCGGGTCCACTCGAGCGACTCCCGGGGCCGGACGATCGACTTGCCGTCGAGGATCTCGAACCCGCCCCACTTGTCGAACACGGGCGGGATGTAGCCGTCGTCGAGGTTGCGGAGTCCCTCGACGGTCTCGCCCGATGGCGGCTCGACGGCGTAGATCTGCACGTCCGGGTTCTGTTCCTTGAGATACGTGCCCACGCCGAGCAGCGTCCCGGAGGTACCGAGGCCGGCGACGAAGTGTGTGATGTCGGGCACGTCACGCCAGATCTCCGGCCCGGTGGTCCGGTAGTGCGCCCGTGGGTTGGCTTCGTTGCCGTATTGGTAGAGGAACACCCACTCGGGGTGCTCCGCTGCGATCTCCTGCGCCCGGCGCACTGCACCGTTGGAACCCTCGGCTCCCGGCGACGGGATGATCTCGGCGCCGTAGACCTCGAGGAGTTGGCGTCGTTCGATCGAGACGTTCTCGGGCAGCACGATCTTCAGGTGGTAGCCGCGGATCCGGCAGATCATGGCGAGGGCGATTCCGGTGTTGCCGGACGAGGGTTCGATGATCGTCCGGCCGGGGACGAGGGTCCCGTCGGCCTCGGCTTCGAGGACCATCGATAGAGCGATCCGGTCCTTGACGGATCCGCCGGGATTCTGACCTTCCATCTTCCCGAGGATCTTCACCTCGGGATTGGGGCTGAGCACGGACACGTCGACGACCGGCGTGTTGCCGATCAGGTCGAGGACAGAGTCGTGCACAGTCATCGTGGTCTCCAACCGGTCAGGCCGGCGGTTGATTCCCGACCCGCATGGTAGGGAATGGTGACCCCTAACGCCCACTCATCTGCGCAGCTGTGACGCGTGACCGCTCACTCACGATCCGGGACGACCACAGGTTCCTCGGAGATCACACCGTCGACGATCCGGTACGAGCGCACCGACGGATCCTCGTCCCGCAACGAGACGATCACGTAGTGCCACGCCGGGTCCGGCGCCTCGGCCACGTCCGTCGACGACGGATAGGCGTCGGTGTGCGTGTGGGAGTGGACGACACCGATGATCTGCCAGCCGTTGGACTCGGCGTCCCGGTCAGCACGGAGGTGGTCTCTGGGTGCGACCGTGTAGAGCTTCCCTGACGCCGCAGCGTTCTCGCAGGGGTAGAACCAGTGGACGGTGCCGGTCCCGTTCTCGGTCACCTCGTCGCCGGCGATGAGGCCGCAGGCTTCGAGCGGGAACCCGCGCAGGGCGTGGGCAACGAGTGCATCGTGGTGCACCGGATCGAGGACGAGCACGCCCAGAGGGTATCCAGCCCCCGAGGGGGAACCGTCGGACCTGCGGCGATGCTGAACCTGAACTGGCTGGTGACGGCGGAGCATCGGGAGACCGGCACAATCGAGTGACCCGGCCCCGGTAGCGTGCCTCGTGATGGCGTCACCGGAGATCCAGGTCGTGGCGACCAACCGGCAGGCACGACGCAACTACGAACTCGGTGACACCTTCGAGTGCGGAATCGTGCTCCGCGGCAGCGAGGTGAAGTCCCTCCGGGAGTCCAAGGTGCAACTCACCGAGGCCTACGCCGCAATCGAGGACGGCGAGGTGTGGCTGCATGGACTGCACATCGCCCCTTACTCCCACGCCCAGTCGCACACCGGCCACGAAGCGGTCCGGCCCCGTAAACTCCTGCTGCACCGTCAACAGATCGAACGGATCCGCCACCGACTGCAGACCGAACGACTGACGCTCGTGCCGCTGCGGCTCTACTTCTCCAGCGGCCGAGCCAAGGTCGAGATCGCCCTCGGAAAGGGGAAACGCTCCGTGGACAGGCGTCAGGACATCGCCCGGAGGGACGCCGACCGCGAGGCAGCCAAGGCCATCGCCCGGAGCCGACGGGGCGAGCGGTGAGGCGCGCCGCTGCGCTCCTGGCGCTCCTCTGCATCGCCCCGCTGGGGGCCGCTGCCGGTCAGGGCGCTCCGGGATCGTCCCACGCCCAGCTCCGGTCCACATCCGCAACTCCACCCCAAGCCCCACCCACAACCGTGAAGCTGCCGAACAAGCCGGCTCCGCCCGGAACCACTGCTGGACAACGAACCCCGACAGTCGGGCCAGCCGCAGCGGACCCCAAGGTGGTGAGCACCACCCCGCTCTCGCTGCTGTCGGGCCTCCTGTCCGGCAGTCCGATCCTCCCGGTGCCGCTCGCAGACCCGTTCCTGCTCACCGAGCCCGACGCCAACTACGTCTACGCCACCAACACCACCACGGCGAACATCCCCGTGTACCGATCCGACGCCAGCGACACCGGCAGCGTCGACTACCTCGGCGACGCGCTCCCCGAAGTCCCGGCATGGACGGTGAAGGGATTCCAATGGGCCCCGTCGGTCTACGCAGTTGGTGACGGCACGTTCGTCATGTACTACTCCACCCCCCAGCCCCCCGCCACGGACGGCTCGCCGCGCCGCCAGTGCATCTCCCGCGCCACCTCGAGTGCTGCAGGCGGACCCTTCGTCGACGACTCCCCCGGGCCGATGATCTGCCCGGTCGACAAGGGTGGTGCCATCGACCCGAGCGTCTTCATCGATGGCGACACCCTGTACCTGCTGTGGAAGGGCGACGGTGACTGCTGCAACCTGCCGACGATCATCTACAGCCAGCCGCTGAGCATCGACGGGCTCAGCACCGCCGGACCGCCAACCGAGCTGATCCGGGACACCCAGCCGTGGGAGGCCAACCTGGTCGAGGCACCGTCGATGATCACTGCGAACGGCAAGAACGTGCTCTTCTACTCCGCCAACAACTGGTCCACCCCGAACTACGCAATCGGTGTCGCCGTGTGCGATTCGGTCAACGGCCCGTGCGTCAAGCCACTCCAGAAGCCGTGGTTGGCGAGCATCGACTACTACTCCGGTCCGGGCGGCCAGGAGTTCTTCAACACCGACGGGCGGGTCTGGATGATCCACCACGGGTTCCTACCCGGTGAGGCCAGTTCCATCGGGACCCGGCGCCTCTACCTCGACGCGCTCGAGTTCAGTTCCGACGATCCCATCCCGACCCGAGTCGGTCAGGGGATTGGGCTGGTCACCCTCCTCTTGATTGCTGGAGGGATCCTCCTCGGGGTGGTGGGGATCGTTCTCCTTCTCCGGTGGTTCGAGCGGCGGCGCAGGACGCCGAGTGCCGGGACAAGTGTCCCAGCGGACCGGTAGGGTGCTTCTCCACACGGGGCTGACTGGTTTCGACGTCGGGATCTGGAAGTCGAGCGTGCGACCCGAGTTGTCTCAGACTCGCTAAACGGGGACACCAACAGAACCGCCAACGAGCAGTTCGCTCTCGCCGCCTGATCCTTCAGGAGGTACGAGAGTCACCGTGACCAGCAATGGCGCACGGGGCCGGACCCCCACAGCCCGGCAACAGAAGTGGGGGTGGACCGCAGGGAGAGACCGCTGACGGCGTGAAAGACCGCTGACGCCGGGGAAAGACCCGGCAGCTGACCTCGGTCAGCCGACCCGCCGGTGCCACGGCTGTGAGTGGCAGAGCGGGAATGGTCGTATCGGGTTCGGTGACCACCAGGCGGACGGGGGTTCGATTCCCCCCAGCTCCACCGCGGGGTGTTCCCCTGAACTCGGGGGATGACTTCCCCTGAATTCGCCGATCTGTTCCCCTGAATTCAGGGGCTCGGCCCGGGGCTGAGGTCGACCATCACCGGGCAGTGGTCACTCCGCCCCGCCTGGACCCAGTCCTCGAAGGAGCCCACCTCCACGGTCCGGAGCCGGGGGGTCCAGGCCTCGGGGATGAAGACGAGGTCGCAGTGGAACGGCGAGGTGGCCTTCCAGCGCCAGTAGAGGGTCCCCACCGCCTCCTCACCCGGGGCGCAGGCGTGGTGCTGGTGGTAGGCGGAGCGCAGGCCGAGTTCGGCGAGCCGGTCGACGTTGCGGAGGTGCGGGCGCAGGTCGGCGGTGTTCGCCGAGCAGTTGAAGTCGCCTGCGAGCACCGCGCTCCCCGAGGCGAGCTCTGCTTCGTAGGCGTTGATGACGAGGGAGATCTGCTTGGCGTAGGTCGGCTCTCCGGGGCGCCGGACCGTCCAGACAGCAACCAGCAGGAACGGGTCGTCGCTTCTCACGAGGACGAGAAGCACCCACAGGGCCCGGGGTGCGAGCGCCTCGAGGGTTGTGCCACCGTAGCTGAGCACCGAGAGGCACTTGGAGGGTTTCGGCCCTTGGGCCACATGGGTGGCGGGGTCCGCACCGGGTGCCGGCGCGCTCGACTCGGGCACGACCGCGACGTCCGGGCCCAGAGTCTCGAGCAGGGGCAGGTTGTCCCGGACTCGCTGGCAGCAGTTCCAGACGACGAGCCTCACGGTGCCGACCGTATCGGGGGGCCGCTGCGCCGGGGCCGGCTTCAGGCCGCCTTGGGGTCCCCTCGCTCTCGTCGGAGCTGGTGGAGGAGTTGCTCTTCCTCCTCGCAGACGAACATGAAGCCGTGGCTGGGATGGTCGGCTTCGAGGAGTGGGTCGCCGGCGCCGGGGGCGAGGAGCTCGATGTTGCCTACGATCAGCCTCGGCTCCGGCGGCCGCAGCGGGTCGGAAGTGCAATCGTCGGCCCAGGTCCCCCGCCGGAGCAGGACTGGTCTACGGGATGACCCCGGCGCTCCGGAGGTGCTGGACGACTGTGGCGGCCAGCTCCTCGGGCGGCACCGTCCCGCTCGAGTCCAGATGCAGCTCGGGCGCCTCTGGTGGCTCGTAGGGCGAGTCGATGCCGGTGAAGTTCACCAGCTCGCCCCGACGGGCCTTGGCGTACAGACCCTTGCGGTCCCGGGCCTCGGCGGCCTCGAGCCCGGAGTCCACGAAGATCTCCACGAACTCGCCTTCACCGAGCAACTCACGGGCCATCTGCCGCTCGGCCCGGAATGGCGAGATGAACGAGGCCAGGACGATGAGGCTGGCGTCCACCATGAGCCGGGCGACCTCGGCGACGCGGCGGATGTTCTCCACCCGGTCGGCCTCGGTGAAGCCCAGGTCCCGGTTGAGCCCGTGACGGACGTTGTCGCCGTCGAGCAGGTAGGTCCGATGGCCGAGCGCGTGCAGCTCCCGCTCCACCAGGTTCGCGACGGTCGACTTGCCCGACCCGGACAGGCCGGTGAACCACAGCAGCGCCGGCCGGTGACCCGACAGCCGGGCCCGGGCGTCGCGGTCCACGTCGACGGCCTGCCAGTGGACGTTGTCGGCCCGCCGCAGGGCGAAGTGCAGCATGCCTGCGCCCACCGTGGCGTTGGTGAGCTTGTCGATCAGGATGAACCCACCGGTGTCCCGGTTGACCTCGTACGGGTCGAACGGCACCGGGCGGTCGAGCGAGATGTTGCACACGCCGATCTCGTTGAGCCCCAGCGTCCGGGCAGCGGTGTGCTCGAGCGTGTTGACGTTGACGGCGTACTTCGGGCGGGCGACCGTTGCCGTGGCGGTACGGGTACCGATCTTCAGCAGGTACGGCCGTCCCGGTAGCAGCTCCTCGGTGGCCATCCAGACCAGGTGGCACTCGAACTGATCGGCCACAGCGGGTGGGTCATCGGCCGCAGCGATCACGTCGCCTCGGGAGATGTCGATCTCATCGGCGAGCACGAGCGTCACGGACTGCCCGGCCACCGCCTCGTCCAGGTCGCCGTCGGCCGTGACGATGCGCGCCACGTCGGTGTCGTGCCCGGATGGCACCACCCGCACGCGGTCCCCCGGGCGGACCCGACCGCCCACGACCGGCCCGGCGAAGCCCCGGAAGTCCAGGTCGGGCCGGTTGACCCACTGCACCGGGAGCCGGAACGGCCCCTCGGACCGCTCGTCGTCGACGACGACCGTCTCGAGGTGCTCGACGAGCGACGGACCCGTGTACCACGGGGTCTCGGGCGAGCGTGCCGTGATGTTGTCGCCGAGCAGCGCCGAGAGCGGGATGGGCACCACGCCGTCCAGCCCGATCTGCTCGGCGAAGCTCGTGTAGTCGGCGACGATCGCATCGAACACCGACTGATCGAACCCGACCAGGTCGAGCTTGTTGACCGCGAGCACGACGTGGCGGATCCCGAGCAGCGAGACGAGGTAGCTGTGGCGGCGGGTCTGGGTGAGCACCCCCTTTCGGGCGTCGATCAGGATCACTGCCAGGTCGGCGGTCGACGCGCCCGTGACCATGTTGCGCGTGTACTGCTCGTGGCCTGGGGTGTCGGCGACGATGAACTTCCGACGCTCCGTCGAGAAGAACCGGTACGCCACGTCGATCGTGATGCCCTGCTCACGCTCGGCCGCCAGGCCGTCGACGAGAAGGGCGAAGTCGAGCTCACCACCCTGCGTGCCGACCCGGCGGGAGTCGGCCTCCAGCGCCGCCAGATGGTCCTCGAAGACGAGTTTGGAGTCGTAGAGGAGCCGCCCGATCAGCGTGGACTTGCCGTCGTCGACGCTGCCGCACGTGATGAACCGCAGCAGGCCCTTGCGTTCGTGCTGGGCCAGGTACGCCTCGATGTCAGTCGCCGCCAGGTCGCCGGTCGCGTGCGCCATCAGAAGTAGCCCTCCTGCTTCTTGCGCTCCATCGACCCGCTTGCGTCGTGGTCGATGACTCTCCCCTGCCGTTCGGAACTCGTGGCGAGCAGCATCTCCTGGATGATCCCGGTGAGGGTGGTGGCAGTCGACTCCACCGCCCCCGTGAGCGGATAGCAGCCGAGCGTCCGGAACCGCACCTGACGCTCTTCGACCTCAGCCGGGTCGACAGGCATGCGGTCGTCGTCGACCATGATCCACACGCCATCCCGCTCCACCACAGGCCGGGGGGCGGCGAGGTACAGCGGAACGATGGGGATGTCCTCGGCGTGGATGTACTGCCACACGTCGAGTTCGGTCCAGTTGGACAGCGGGAACACCCGCACGCTCTCACCCAGGTGGGTCCGGGCGTTGTAGAGCTTCCAGAGCTCCGGGCGCTGCGCCTTCGGGTCCCAGCGGTGCTGGGACGAGCGGATCGAGAAGACCCGCTCCTTGGCCCGCGACTGCTCCTCGTCTCGACGCCCCCCACCGAAAGCCAGATCGAACCCGTGTGCGTCGAGCGCCTGCTTCAGACCCTCGGTCTTCCACATGTCGGTGTGGACCGCTGAACCGTGGTCGAAGGGGTTGATTCCTCTTTCGATGCACTCCGGATTCCGGTGGACGATGAGCTCCATCCCTGTGAGCCCGGGGATGGCGTCGCGGAACTCGTACATCGCCTGGAACTTCCAGGTGGTGTCGACGTGCAGGAGCGGGAACGGCGGCAGCGACGGATGGAACGCCTTGAGCGCCAGGCGCAACATGACCGAACTGTCCTTGCCCACCGAGTAGAGCATCACCGGCCGCTCCGACTCGGAGACCGCCTCCCTCATGATGTGGATGCTCTCGGCCTCGAGGCGTTGGAGGTGGGTCAGGGTGCCCACGCTGGCGTCCTCCGTTCGTCGGTCCCCCCGGGACATCCTGCCAGACCGTTCGATCAGGGCAACAGGTAGCCGCCGTCGACTGCGAGCGTGGTACCGGTCACGTACGACGCCGCCCGGCTCGACAGGAACAACACCGCGCCGGCGACCTCATCAGGGGTTCCGAGCCGGCCCATCGGGATGTGAGCGACCTCGGCGTCGAGCAACTCCGGGAACGCCGCCATGGGAGCGGTCATGGGCGTGTCGATCACACCCGGCGCCACGGCGTTCACCCGCACCCCCCGATCGACCCACCGGGCTGCCAGGTTGCGGGTCGCTGCCACCAGCCCCGCCTTGGCCGCTGAGTAGCCGGGCACGATCGCATTGGCCCGGAACGCCGCCATGGAGACGATGTTGACCACGCTCGACCCTCCCGGCCGGTCGACTGCAGCTGCGGCGAGCGCCGATCGACAGGCGGTGGCGAGTCGGACGGGTCCGCCCAGGTTCAGTGCGACGGCGGCATCGAAGGTGTCGGGCACCCACTCGTCTCCCCCGCCCGGGAACGTGACTCCTGCGTTGTTGACGAGTACGTCCAGACGGTCGAGCCCGAGGCGCTCGGGAGCAGCGTCCACTGCGGCCGATTCGGCGAGGTCGAGTTGCCCGTAGTCCATTTCGTCGAGGTCGACGTCGTAGTCGGCAGGCCCTGAACGGGTTCCGGTCACCGTGACGTCGGCACCGGCGGCACGGAACGCCACCGCCACGGCGTGGCCGATCCCGCTGGTACCGCCGGTCACCAGGACCCGGTCACCGGAGAAGTCGAACTCGACCGAACCCGCCACGACGGCGGACCGTAGCCGACCTCACACGCCGGTTCTCCAGTCGGCCATCACACCGGCCGGCGGGCCGAGACGGGATCAGGCAGAAGCGTGAGGCGTCACGCCGTACTGCTGGCCCAGATAGGCGGCGTCAGCGTCGACCAGGTCGGCCGGACCCTCCACCGAGACCACGAACTCCTCACCTGACGCCGAACTCGAACGCATCTCCAGCCGGTGTTGGCCGTCGGCCAGTTCGTACACCGTCAGGTCGATCACCTCGGTCGTGCCCATCTGGTCCCCCTTGGTTGCATGTGAACCGCCCTCTGCGGCCCTTGCGATCATCCAAGCGGTCTCTCCCAGCACATGCACTAGGCAGAAGCACCCGCCGGGGAGGTCACCCGAACCACGACGGCTCCCGGCCGGGCCGCCACTTGATGTTGCAGCCGATCGACGGGATCTGTTCCGCCGACGGAACGGTCCCCGCCAGGACCGCCCGAACCGCAGCGTCGAGTTCGTCGCCGGTGACCGCCACGTCGTTGCCGGGTGTGGAACCGTCGAAGCGACCCCGGTACGCCAGCTGCCGGTCGCTGTCGAACAGGTAGAAGTCGGGAGTACACGCTGCGACGAACGCATGCGCCGCGGTCTGCTCGGCGTCCACGAGGTACGGGAAGTTCCAGCCCCACTCGATCGCAGTGGCGACCATGGCCTCCGGGGCATCGTCGGGGTAGGCATCGGCGTCGTTGGAGTTGATGGCGACCACCACCACACCGAGGTCGGACCAGCGCGACGCTGCAGCCCCGATCGCCGGACCGAGGTGGCGCACGTAGGGGCAGTGATTGCACACGAACGCCACGAGCAGTGCTGGAGAGTAGGGGGCCTGCTCGTCGAGGAGCCAGCGCTCGCCGACGGCGTCGGGCAGGTCGATCAGCGGGACCGGGGTCCCGAGTGGAAGCATGGTGGAATTGACTGCGGCCATGGCCAGATTGTGGCCGCTGCAGAACCCCGGGTCACGCCCGCAGGAACCGACTCACCGCCACGCCGGACCCGATGGCTCCGGTCAACGCACCCACGGCGAAGATGATCCCGATGGCCGACCAGAGCTGATTGGGATCCCAACGGATCTGATTGAGCAGCTCGAACGCCACCTGGTTGACGAAGTTCCGCTTCCACAGGGCATCGAAGCCCCACGCCGCGAACGCTGCGAGGAGCGCCCCGAGAAGTCCGTGGAAGAGACCCTCGGCGACGAACGGCAGTCGGATGAACCCGTTGCTGGCGCCGACGAGCCGCATCACCTCGATCTCGCGACGCCGAGCGAACACTGCGGTCCGGATGGTGTTGAAGATCAACAGCACCGACGCCCCGATCAACACTCCGCCGACGATCAGGACCCAGGTGTTCAGCGTCCGGACGGACCGCTGAACCTGTCGGGCGAACTCGGCGGCATACTCGACTCGCAGCACCCCCTCCTTGGACTCCAGTGTGTCGCCGAGCGCCGTGACCACCTCGGCGTCGGAGGAGGACGGCTTGATCCGGAAGCTCTGCGGGAGGTCCTCGGGCGTGATCGTGGAGACCAGGTCGGGCTGCTCCTCGAACAGCCGCTGGAACTCCTCGTAGGAGCGTTCCTTGTCGAAGAAGTCGACGTTCTCCACGCCGGGGCTGTCGTCGAGGGCCCGGGAAACGGCGTCGATCTGCTCCTGGGTGGCCGCCGGGTTCATGTAGACGAAGAGCTGCACATCGGATCGCAACCCGAGGAAGCTGTTGTTGATCCCCTGGCCGATCAGATAGCTGGCCGCCACGAGGGCGAGCGAGACCGCCACGGTCAGGATCGAGGCAAACGTGAGCGTGAAGTTCCGGGCGAGGTTGGACCCGGTCTCCTTGGCGATGTAGTCGAGGCGTATGGCCATGTCAGCTCACTCGTAGACGCCGCGCGCCTGGTCGCGGACGATGCGGCCACGATCGAGTTCGATGACTCTCCGCCGCATGCTGTCGACGATGCCCCGGTCGTGGGTGGCCATGACCACGGTGGTGCCGGTTCGATTGATCCGGTCGAGCAGCTTCATGATCCCAACCGACGTGGCCGGATCGAGGTTGCCGGTGGGCTCGTCGGCGAGCAGGATCAGCGGTCGGTTCACGAAGGCCCGGGCAATGGACACGCGCTGTTGCTCGCCGCCGGACAACTCGTCGGGCATGTTGTCTGCCTTCTGCGCCAGGCCGACCAGTTCCAGGATCTGGGGAACGGCCTCCTTGATGTGGGCCCGGGGCCGGCCGATCGCCTCGAGGGCGAACGCCACGTTCTCCGACACCGTCTTGGTGGGGAGCAGCTTGAAGTCCTGGAAGACGCTCCCGATGTTGCGACGGAGGTACGGGACCTTGTAGCCGGGCAGCTCGGCGATGTCCTTGCCGGCCACGAAGATGTGGCCCCGCTCGGGCTTCTCCTCACGGTTGAGCAACCGCAGGAATGTGGACTTCCCTGAACCGGAGGCCCCCACCAGGAACACGAACTCGCCCTTGTCGATCTCCACGGTGGCGTCACGCAGGGCGACCATCTCGCCCTTGTAGATCTTGGTGACGTTGTCGAGCTTGATCACTCGTCGTTCTCCGTGGTGGCACCGCCTGATCGAGGTGGCGCAGCGGGGGATGGAAGAAGCCTGCGGTCAGTCTGGGCAGCTTCGACCATAGCCCCGGCAGCCACGCCGACCGTGGCACCTGCGTGGGTCAGGCTCCCCGGGCCGATCCGGAGCGCATCCAGCGCAGATATGCCTCCATCAGGCCGTCGAGGTCGCCGTCGAGCACGGCGTCCGGGTTGGAAAGCTCCTCTCCACTGCGGAGGTCCTTGACCTGCTGATATGGCTGCAGGACGTAGTTCCGGTCCTGACTCCCGAAGTCGACCGCTGCGCCCTCACCGGTGATGGCGGCGAGCTCGTCCCGGCGCTTCTGGTGCTCGAGCTCGAGCAGCTTGGACTTAAGCATGGTCATCGCCCGGTCCTTGTTCTGGTGCTGCGAGCGCTCGTTCTGACAACTCGTCACCAGGCCGGTCGGCAGGTGAGTGATCCGCACGGCGGAGTCGGTCACGTTGACGTGCTGGCCACCGGCGCCGGAGGAACGGTAGACGTCGATTCTCAGGTCCTTGTCGTCGATGACGATCTCGTCATCGACGTCGTCGAGGAACGGGCTCACCTTCACCGAGGCGAAGCTCGTCTGGCGTCGGGAGTTGTTGTCGAACGGCGAGATGCGAACGAGTCGATGGACCCCGTGTTCGGAGCGCATCCACCCGTAGGCGTCGCGGCCCGAGACGATGAACTCCGCCGAGGAGATGCCGGCTTCGGTGCCCTCGTGGACGCTGTCGAGCTCGACGGCGAACCCACGGCGCTCCGCCCAGCGCAGATACATCCGCAGGAGCATCTCGGCCCAGTCCTGTGCGTCGACACCGCCGGCGCCCGAGTTGATCTCGACGAGCGCATCGCGGGCGTCGTACTCGCCGATCAGCAGAGCGCGCAGTTCCAGCGTGCCGAGTTCGCTCTCGAGGTCCTCTAGTTCACCGGAGATCTCGTCCTCGAGCGACTCGTCTCCCTCTTCCCGAGCGAGTTCAGCGAGCGTTGCGGCATCGTCGAGTCGAGACTCGAGCCGACCGTGGATCTCGAGGTCGTCACTCAGTTCGGCGAACTCACGTTGTAGGCGCTGGGCGGCCTCGGCGTCATCCCACAGGTCGGGGCGGGCGAGTTCGGTCTCGAGCTGCGGACGACGGGCCCGAAGTTCGTCGATGTTCAGGTAACCGGCTGCTTCCGCCACCCGGGCGGCGACCGCGGCGATTCGATTCGTGAAGTCCTGCACGTGCGCTACCGCTCAGGCCCCGTGGCAGAGCTTGAACTTCTTGCCGCTCCCACACGGACAAGGGGCGTTGCGCGGGGTCTTCTCCCAGTCGGTCTTGACCAGCGGCTGTTGGATGGTCTCAGGCTCGGCGACGGCCGTGGCGCTTCGCGCCTGCTCCACCGAGGCCTCAGCGGCAGCCACCGGCGGCACCGCACCCGAACCCGGGGCATCGGAGTCGGGAGCGGTGTAGGTGAGCTTCGTCCCGGGGGCGATCGGTGCAGCCTGAGGAGTCGGCTGCACCATCTGGACGTTCATCACGTACTGGACGTACTCCCGGTCGATGGTGTCCATGAGTTGGCCGAACATGTCGTAGCCCTCTCGCTGCCACTCCGACAACGGATCCTTCTGGCCGAGAGCCCGCAGGTTGATGCCCTCCTGGAGGTAGTCCATCTCCTTGAGGTGATCACGCCAACGGGCGTCGATGATGCTCAGCATCACCCGCCGCTCGACGTCGCGCATCACCTCCTCTCCGATCTCCGCCTCCCGCTCCTCGTAGCGGAGCACGGCGTCGGTGGTGAGGGCTTCGTAGAGGCCATCGGTCGTGGTGGCCGTGGCGACCTCGGCTGGTTCCACGGTGCAGGGCCAGTAGGACGCAGCATCGGCGAGCAGTGCCTCGAGGTCCCACTCCTCGGAGTAGTCCGATGAGCAGTGGGTCTGTACGAGCCCCTCGACGGCCTCAGCAATCGCCTCGAGGGTCTCGGCGCGGAGGTCGGCGCCCTCGAGCACCTCGTCCCGGCGCGCGTAGATGACCTTGCGCTGGGAGTTCATCACCTCGTCGTACTTGAGGACGTTCTTGCGGATCTCTGCGTTGCGGGCCTCCACGGTGGTCTGGGCCTTCTCGATGGCCCGAGTGACCATCTTCGCCTCGATGGGCACCTCGTCGTCCCAGCCCTTGCCCATGACCCACTCGATCGCACCGGTGGCGAAGAACCGCATCAGGTCGTCCTCGAGCGAGAGGTAGAACCGACTGGTTCCCGGATCGCCCTGACGGCCGGACCGACCCCGCAACTGGTTGTCGATCCGGCGGCTCTCGTGCCGTTCGGTGCCGAGGACGTAGAGCCCACCGAGGGCCCGGACCTGCTCGCCTTCGGCGGCACACTCCTCGCCGTACTTGGCGAGGAGTTCCTCGTGGCGTGCTGCGCCCTCAGGGCTCAACGGATCAAGCCCCTCGGCCACCACCCCTCGCTCGGCCATGCCCTCCGGGTTGCCACCGAGGAGGATGTCGACGCCGCGACCCGCCATGTTCGTGGCCACGGTGACCGCTCCGATCCGGCCGGCCTGAGCCACGATCTCGGCCTCACGAGTGTGCTGCTTGGCGTTGAGGACCTCGTGGGCAATGCCCCGTTTCTCGAGGAAGCGGGAGAGTTTCTCGGACTTCTCCACCGACACCGTGCCGACGAGCACCGGCTGGCCCTGCTCATTGCACTCGAGGATGTCCTCGACGACCGCAGTGAACTTGGCGTCCTCGGAGCGGTAGATGAGATCGGCGTAGTCGAGCCTGGCGAGCTCCCGGTGCGTCGGGATGGGGACGACCTGCAACTCGTAGGTGGACATGAGCTCCGCCGCCTCGGTGACGGCGGTCCCGGTCATGCCGGCGAGCTTGTCGTACATGCGGAAGTAGTTCTGGAGGGTGACGGTGGCGAGCGTCTGGTTCTCCTCCTTGATGCGCACGCCCTCCTTGGCCTCCACCGCCTGGTGCAGCCCCTCGGACCAGCGCCGACCGTCGAGCACACGACCCGTGAACTCGTCGACGATCTTCACCTCGCCGTCCTGGATGAGGTAGTCGCGGTCGCGCCGGTAGAGCTCTTTGGCCTTGATCGCCACCTGCAACTGGTGGACGAGCGAGTTGGACACGTCGTCGTAGAGGTTCTCCACGCCGAGGGACCTCTCGACCTTGGAGATGCCCTCGGGCAGCGGGAACACGACCCGCTTCTCCTCGTCGACCTCGTAGTCGACGTCGCGGGAGAGACCCTTCACCACAGAGGCGAACTTGTAGTAGAGCTTCGCGGCGTCGTTGACCTGACCCGAGATGATGAGCGGTGTGCGGGCCTCGTCGATCAGGATCGAGTCGACCTCATCGACGATCGCGTACACGTGGCCGCGCTGAACCTTGTCCTCGAGCGTCATCGCCATGTTGTCGCGGAGGTAGTCGAACCCGAACTCGTTGTTGGTGCCGTAGGTGACGTCGCAGGCGTACTCGGCCCGCTTCACGGCCTGGTCGTACTCGCCCGGCAGGATCATGCCGACGGTGAGGCCGAGCCACCGGTGGACCTGACCCATCCACTCGGCGTCACGTCGGGCGAGGTAGTCGTTGACGGTGATCACGTGCACGCCGTTGGCGGTCAGGCCGTTCAGGTACACGGGAAGGGTGGACACGAGGGTCTTGCCCTCGCCGGTCTTCATCTCGGCGACCCAACCGAAGTGCAGCGCAGCGCCGCCCATGAGCTGGACGTCGTAGTGGCGCTGGCCGATCACCCGGCGGGCGGCCTCCCGAGTCACGGCGAACGCTTCGATCAGCAGGTCGTCGACGGCTTCGCCCCGGTCGAGACGCTCCCGGAACGCAACGGTCTTGGAGCGCAGCGAGTCGTCGTCGAGCGCCTCGAGCTCCGGCTCGAGGACCCCGATCTCCGGCACCAGCCCGGCGAGGGCCCGAACCTTCTTGCCCTCACCGCTGCGCAACAGTCGATCGAACACGCCCATAGAGCGCCCACCTTACCGGGGTCTGCCGGGAGCCTCCGCTCGGGGATTCGCCGTCACAGGGTCCTCCTACCCTCCACCGGGTGCCACCCACTGACCGGCCGACCCGGCCTGAACACCTTGGACCTGAACACCTTGGACCTGAACACCTCGAGCGCCAAGGACTGACACCTTGCCGACACGGGGCACGGACGAATCTCCTCGACCGACTGCTCGACGGCATCGTCCCGCCGAAGTGCGCCGGTTGTAGCCGGACGGGCAGCGTGCTGTGCAGCAGGTGTGCTGCTGCACTGAGGCCGGCACCGGATCGGCGGCCACCGCCGAATCTCGACGCCCTCGCCGGCGTGTTCCTCTACCGGGGTGCTGCTGAGCGGATCGTGGCCCGGGCCAAGTACCGACACGACGTTCGACTGCTCAACCTGCTCGGTGAGACGCTCGGACCGCTGCTCGACACCGTCCTCGAGTGTGCTCCCACCGCCCCGGCGGCCGTGCTCACCTGGATCCCAGGCACGCCTCGCCACCGGCGCCAGCGTGGAGGCGACCCCGCCGCCACGCTGGCCCGCTCCGCAGTCACGGCGTCGATCCACCCGCCGATAGGCCGCCCATCCGTGGAGCAACTCCTCCGACGTCACGACGACCGACCCCAGGCCGACCGTGACCGTGCCGGCCGTCTCGTCGGACCCCAACTCGTTTCCGTCGTCCCCGCTCCACCATTCGTGATCGTGCTCGACGACGTCTGCACCACCGGCGCATCCCTCGACGCCGCCGGGCGAACGCTCAGGCAGGCGGGCGCACAGCGAGTCGTGGGACTGGCGCTCGCCGTGCGCAACTGATCAGCGCCACACGAGCCGAGGTCAGTCGGTGAGCGTCCCGGGCAACCGGAACTCGGGAAGCTCGCCGACGAGCAGGCGGTCGATACGGGCGCTCACTGCATCGGACCAGTCTGGGTGCGTGAGGATTGCGAACTTCCTCGTCTGGATGGCATCGACGACGAGCGCCGCCACATCGTCGGGGTCCATCCCTGTCTCGATCAGGTGGTCGAGCATCCGACTGAGCGAACCCGACTCCCCTCCGAGTCCAACCTCACCTGCACTCACACCGGGACGGTTGCGGTCGCTCCGGTTGATCTGCGTCCGGACCCAGCCTGGGCACAGAACCGTCACGCCCACCTCCGGGTGAACCATCGCCAGTTCGAGGGCGAGGGACTCCGAGATCGTCACGACCGCATGCTTGCTGGCGTTGTAGGGGCCCATCCCCGGGTTGGAGGTGAGACCCGCCATGGAGGCCGTGTTGATGACGTGCCCACCACCGCTGGCGATGATCCGTGGCACGAAGCTGTGGATGCCGTGGATCACACCGAACAGGTTGACGCCCAGGACCCACCGCCACGTTTCCAGGTCGATCTCCCAACTGAGTCCGCCGCCACCGACACCGGCGTTGTTGCACGCCAGGTGGAGCGCCCCGAACACGTCATCAGCGGCGATGCCGATGCGTTCGACGTCGCCCGCATCGCTCACGTCGGCAGTCACGGCGAACACGTCGGCTCCCGTGGCGCGCAACTCCGAGGCGACTGCTTCGAGCGGGTCCGACTCGATGTCGGCGAGCACGAGCCGGACTCCCTCGGCGGCGAACGCCAGAGCCAGCGAGCGGCCGATCCCGCTCGCCGCTCCCGTGACGACACCGACCTTTCCATCGAGATCATCCACTGCATCCCCCAATTCGTCTCCGGTCTCGCGCCACGTCGTGGGACGACACCCGAACACATCGACTTCCGCCGACGCAGACCGCTCGTTTCCTACAACCACTTCACGGTAGGTCAGCTCGTTTCCCACCCGCGAATCCCGACGCCCGCACCCTCGGACGGACTGGCCGCAGACGGCCAGCGGTACCGCTCGACCGGGATGTGCGGCGTCAGTCGCCCCCATACCAGCCCGGGCTCACCGGCCTGCGCGGCGTCGCCGTGGTCGCAGTCGTGGCGTATCACCTCGGCGCCCTCCCGGGCGGATTCGTATGCGTGGAACTGTTCGTCGTCCTGTCCGAATACCTGATCACCGGACCCCTCCTCGCCGACCCTCCGACCTCCCGGGGGCAGATGCTCCGGTGGTTGGGGCACAGGGTCCGCCGACTCGCTCCAGCGGTGGCGGTCGTGGTCGCTGTGGTGCTCCTCGCGCTCGCCACCCGTTCGGGCATCGCACTCGATGCGCTGGCCACGCTCACGTGGTGGCAGAACTGGAACCTGATCGCCCAGGGGACCGACTACTGGGCTAGCGCCCCCTCACCGTTGCCTCACGCATGGTCGTTGTCGATCGAGGAGCAGTTCCACATGCTCTGGCCGCTCGTCACCGTCGGGTTGGTGTCCGCTGCACAGCAACGGTCCCGAGCCCTCCGACTCCTCGGCGGCGTCGCACTCGCCGGCTCGGCGGTGTCGTTCGTGTGGGCCGCTCACCTCGCCATCGGAGACCAGCCGGACCTATCCCGCATCTACTTCGGAACCGATACGCGTGCCGGCGCCCTGCTGCTCGGCTGCGCCGCCGCCCGGGTCGCACACCGGGGCGACGCAGTCACAGCCGTCACCGCCGGCGCAGGCCGGCTCCTGCGAAGTCCGGTCATGGCCGCCGGCACCGTGATGGTGCTGCTCGCCGCAACCGTGACCGGCTCACCGGAACGCCAGACGACCTACACGGTGCTGCTCCCGGTCGTGGCGCTCGCATCGCTGGCCACCGTGTTCGCAGCGACCGACACCGGCCCGTTCGAGCGACCGCTCTCCTGGTCGCCACTGCAGTGGCTCGGGAAACGCTCCCACACCATCTACCTGTGGTCGTGGCCGATCCAGATCCTCTACGAGGAACTCCACCCCGACACCTCACCGTTCCTCCACGCCGTGGTGACCGTTGCGATCACCCTGCCTCTGGCCACGCTCTCCCTGCGCTGGGTCGAGACGCCGCTGCGTCACCAGAGGAGTTGGGCGTCGACGGTCAACTGGCGTCGCTCGGCCTGGGGTGTCGGTGCGATCGTGCTCCTCGCCGCCGGGGTGCACGCAGCGAACTCCGCCGTCCTGAGCACACGCGAGCAACTCACCGTGGAGTACTCGCCGTTACCTGATCCGTCGCCGGTCCCCGGTCCCGACGAGTCACCCTCCACCACGTGCGTTCCCCTTCTCAACCCTCCGCCACCTGAGTCCGCCGGCGACGGTTCGACCTACGATCCGTCCACGGTCGCTCCTGCGGCCGATCCGTCCGCAGCGGACGGCTGTGGCGGGATCGTCCGGGTGCTCGTCGTCGGGGACGGCACCGGCCGTTGAGCAGCCAACGGCTTGAAGCGGCTCGACCCGGGCCGGTTGGCGGTGTGGGACCGGACGAAACTCGGATGCGGTTTCGTGAGCGACGACCCTGAGTGCAGCGACTGGCGTTCGCACTTCGCAACAGCGGTTCGTGAAGTCGGCCCCGACGTGGTGCTGGTCCACCTCGGCGTGTCCGGCGATGTGGTCTCTGGAGACGATCCCCTGTTCCTGAGCGATACCGCCTGCCGGGCCCGGCGCTCCGCCGTGGCCGAGGCCGCCGGGTTGTCGGCCTCGCAGGGGCCCGGGTGGTGTGGACACTGCCACCGGTCCCATGGAAACAGCCGCCTTCTTCTGCAACGGTCGCCTCAGGGATTCACCGTGTGATCCAGAGTGGGTTGCCGCCTGGCACCGTGACGTGACCGAAGCCGCAGGGCCCGTGGGACGCCACACGCTCGACCTCGGCGACTGGGCCACTGGTCGCACGGATCCTGCGTCCGACCAACCTGACGGCCTGCACTTATCCGGCGCGGCCTTCGACGAACAGGCCCGCTGGATCGCCGCTCAGCTCCCGTGAGCTTCAGTACTTGTAGTGGTCAGGCTTGTAGGGCCCCTCGGCGGGAATACCAAGGTAGTCGGCCTGGTCGACGGTCAGCGTGGTGAGCCGCACACCGAGGGAGTCGAGGTGGAAGCGGGCGACCATTTCGTCGAGCTGCTTCGGGAGCCGCCAGACACCCAGCGTGTAGTCGTCGTTCTTGGTGAACAACTCGATCTGCGCCAGCACCTGGTTGGAGAACGAGCAACTCATCACGAAACTCGGATGGCCGGTGGCGCAGCCGAGATTCAACAGGCGACCCTCGGCGAGCACGATCACCGAGTGTCCATCGGGGAAGACGAACTCGTCGACCTGCGGCTTGATCGTCACCCGCTGCACGTCGCTCATCCGAGCGAGCCCAGCCATGTCGATCTCGTTGTCGAAGTGCCCGATGTTTCCGACAATGGCGTTGTGCTTCATCCACCCCATGTGCTCGGCGGTGATGATGTCCTTGTTGCCGGTGGAGGTGATGAAGATGTCAGCGCTGTCGATCACGTCCTCGAGCCGGACCACCTGGTAGCCCTCCATGGCCGCCTGCAGGGCGCAGATCGGATCGATCTCGGTGACGACCACACGGGCACCCTGTCCCCGCATCGACTGGGCGCATCCCTTGCCGACATCACCGAAACCGCAGATCACGACGGTCTTACCGCCGATCATCACATCGGTTGCCCGGTTGATGCCGTCCACGAGCGAGTGGCGGCACCCGTAGAGGTTGTCGAACTTCGACTTGGTCACCGAGTCGTTGACGTTGATGGCGGGGAACAACAGCGTTCCGGCCTCGAACATCTGGTAGAGACGGTGCACCCCGGTGGTCGTTTCCTCGGTGACGCCTTTGATGCCGGCGCCGATCGCCGTCCATCGGTTCGGGTCCTCGGTGAGCGACCGGCGGAGCAGGTCGAGCACGACCGCCCACTCCTCGGAGTCGTCATCGCCCGTGGCGGGAACTGCTTCGGCCGCCTCGAACTCGGTGCCCTTGTGCACGAGCAGGGTGGCGTCACCGCCGTCGTCGAGGATCATGTTGGGCCCGGTGGTCCCGCCGTCCCAGCGGAGTGCCTGTTCGGTGCACCACCAGTACTCATCGAGTGTCTCGCCCTTCCAGGCGAACACCGGGACGCCTCGGGGATCATCGACGGTCCCAGTGGGGCCGACGGCGATGGCGGCGGCGGCCTCGTCCTGCGTGGAGAAGATATTGCAGCTCGCCCAGCGCACCTCGGCACCGAGCGCCGTCAGCGTCTCGATCAGCACCGCTGTCTGGACGGTCATGTGCAGCGACCCGGTGATCCGTACGCCTGCGAGCGGTTGCTCGTCGGCGTACGTGGCGCGGATCGCCATGAGCCCGGGCATCTCGTGTTCGGCGAGCTCGATCTGCTTCCGGCCCATCGGGGCGAGGGCGAGGTCGGCGACCTTGAAGTCGATGAACGTCATCGGGGGTCCTCCTGCCGCACGGCGCGGCGTATCGACGTGGCTGACTCTGGTGACGGGCTCGGACCCTCTGGCCCCTGCTCGACTGATCGACGGACCGATGGTCCTCAGTCGACTGCCCCAGCGGAACAGCCCGTGGAACCACACGTTAGCCGAGCTGCCCCGGCTCCGAGTGCCCCGGTGCGGGCGGGACATCCATCTCGAGGCCGGTACCGGGGCGTACGCTCTTGTCGGGCCGATCTCCGGCCCGATCCGAACTAAGGGGTATCGATGCTGGCCAAGATTCAACTCTCCCGCTCAATGGTTCTCCTGGCCTCCCTCGCCGCTGCGGCCGTGCTGGTCGCCGGGTGCGGCGGCTCGAGCGGCGACTCCTCAACAACATCGGCGCCGGCGACGACCGCACCGACGACCGCATCGCCGGCGAGCACAACGACGCCCGGATCGGATGCGGAGGCCACAAAGGTCTTCGACGAGCAGATCCAGAGCGAGCTCCAGAAAGTGGGCTGCTACCAGGGCGCCGTCGATGGCATCCTGGGCCCGGCATCGGACCAGGCGATCGTCGAGTTCCAGCGGGCCGAGGGTCTCGCCACTGACGGCGAGTTGGGAGCGGAGACGGAATCGGCGCTGAAGCGAGCCGTCGAAGCCGGCCGGCGTGTCTGCACTGCGAGCACCTCGACGACCAAGCCTGCTCAGACCACCACCACTGCGGCGAGCGGCGCACCGGCCTGTACGGCAGCACTCATTCGCGATGGCCTCGAGGGAGACGCGGGCACCCGGGTCATCAGTTTCGTCTGCTCGGGGCGCTACGCCGCTGTGACGTTCACAGACGGAGACTCACCGCCTGCCAAGACCGTGCTGGAAGCGAACACCGACGGAGGCTGGGCCCAGAGGTCTCAGGATCCCTGTGGCACGGCGAGCGCCGGCCTCCCGCCGATCATCCTCGAGAACGGCTGCTGAGGCTGGACTTCAACTGGTCGAGGATGTCGATCGGACCCGGATCGACGCCCTCGTTGAACGACATCCTCAACGACACCAGGTCACCCTGCAGCACGAGGTCGAAGAGTTGGGCCATCGCGGAGTCGCCCTCGGCGGTGACCGTCTCGATGCCGGCCACGACCTCGTCGCAGGACTCCGCGACGAACTCGAAGCGGCGATCGACGTTCCCGGGTTCGTGGTCGTGACGAAGAAACAGCAGCGTGAACACCTGCCGAGTCACATCACCGTGCTGCGCCCAGCCGCAGAGTTCGTTGTGGGTCAACTCGGGGATCCGGTTGCACCACGAGGGAACCTTGCAGTTCTCGTTGAACTGCCCCTTCCAGCGCCAGGCGGCCACCTCCCCGAGCGGACCGCCGCCGTAGACGAGTGGGATCGTCCGGCCGATCCGGCGGGCCAGTCGGCTGGCGGAGTCGTCGACGCCGGGTGCGAGCTCATCACGACGGCGCCGGAGTTGGCGTACTGCGGCTTCGACGGTGTCCTCGACGCCCGAGGCCAGTCCGAGACGCTCCAGGACGACGAGCAACGGGACCGTGACAGCCCCGATGCCGGCCCGGGGCATGGGGATGGCCGGGTCGACCGGCACGACCGGAGCGCCGACTCGCTCAGCGAGATCGACCAGCCGGCCTCCGGAGGCAACGACGACGATGCGCGCGTTGCGTTCGGCCGCTCGGCTGACCGTGCTGAGCGTCTCCTCGGTGTTGCCGGAGAAAGAGTTGGCGAAGACCAGCGTGTCGGGGCCGACGAACCCGGGGCACTCGTAGTGCTTCGACACGACGATCGGGAC
>Ga0194132_10002115_pt1 | contig 38228 bp, 37 predicted proteins | sample TA2KigOf80mmetaG_FD_148612 | JGI IMG/M metagenome (GOLD analysis project Ga0194132, IMG submission 148612) | Freshwater microbial communities from Lake Tanganyika, Tanzania - TA2015054 Kigoma Offshore 80m | ecosystem: Environmental > Aquatic > Freshwater > Lake | place: Tanzania: Lake...
GGCGATCCCCAATCACCACGACGAACGGGCCTACGCCGCCTGGGTTGCTCCTGCAACCCACCATCCTCTGTAGGGGCGGTCCGATTACATCGGACGAACGCGGTCCTTTCTGAAGGACTCCGTGTGCTTCACCGGAGCGCGTGTCCTCACTCTCATTCCTATGAGTCCGGACTGCTCGGACCGCATGCTGCATCGGAGCCGCACCGGAGCGCCCCAAGGGGATGGGCTGGCCTCTCCGATAGAGATCGGAGCCCTTCGGGTAGGCCAGCAATCCGGAGAGGGGCGCTCACGTGCTTCGCACCAGAGGCCCTCCCCGAAACTCCGGTGTCTTTGACAGGATGACAGGAGGTTATCCCGCCACCAGGCCGCCGTCTATGCTCAGCACCGCGCCGGTGACGAAGGAGGCATCGTCCGAGGCGAGGAAGAGGACGCCGTTGGCGATCTCTTCCGGCTGGGCGGCGCGCTATCATGGGATAGCGCTGCTTCAGGCCGTCGAGCGTTGCCTGGGGAACCTCTCTATTGTTCTGCCGAAGCATATTGGTCACGGTGGCCCCGGGCGCGACGGCGTTCACGCGGATGCCGTCGTCCACAAGCTCCAGCGCCATCTCCTTCGTCAGGCCGATGATGCCGTGCTTGGCCGCGCCATAAGCATGCTGGAAGCGCACGCCCACGAGTCCAGCCACCGCCGAGGTGTTGACGATGGCGCCGCCTGGCTTCTGCCGCTTCATCTGGCGCACCACGTGCTTGGAGCAGAGGAAACAGCCCTTCAGGTGGCTGTCCACCACCTTGTCCCATTCGGCTTCGCTCATCTGGTCAATGGGCGTCGCGCCGCGGACCTGCGGCGGGTCGTCCGGGCTCACGCCGCCTCCGGCGTTGTTGAAGAGGATGTCAATCCTGCCGAGGCGCTGGACCACCTGGCCGACGGCCGATTCCACCTGCGCCTCCGATGAGACATCGCACTTGACGAAGAGAGCCTCCCGCCCCAGGGAGCGCACCCGCGCGACCGTCGCCTCGCCGCCTGCGGGCCAGATATCGAAGACGGCGATGTGCGCGCCCTCCCTGGCGAAGAGCTCCGCCGCCGCCTTGCCGATGCCGGAGCTGCCCCCGGTGATGATGGCGACCCTGTCCTTGAGCTTCACGGCGTCGGCTTCCTGGGATCGTTCGGCAGGCGGCGCGAGGTGAAGCCCAGCACGGCGCCGAAGGCATCGGCGGGCTCGATGATGATGGTGTCGTTTCCCAAGCGGCGCGTGCGGAGGCGTTTGCTCTCCAGGTGGCGCTGGGCCTTCGCCAGGTCTTTCACGCGCCAGGTGACGGCGTGGACGATCTCGCCGTTCTTCTCCATGTCCTCTCCGGCGAGGGAGTCCTTGGCCTGGGGCATCGCCAGCTCCACCACGGTCCCTTCGCCCAGGAGCACGTAGGCGCTCGCGCACTTCGTGGCCGCCGACGCCTCTTCGAAGAGGAAGGTCGCGTTCATGGCGTTGGTGAAGAGGGCGCGGGCCTTGGCCAGGTCTTTCACCAGCACGGTGCAGTGCGAGGTGAGCTCGATCCCCAGGGGATGCTCATCGCGCCAATACCGCGCCGACCAGCCCTTCTTGATGAAGCGCGGGTCGCGCTCGGTGCGTCTGCCGTCCATCATCTCGAACTGGCAGAAGGTGTCCTTGGGGTGCGTGAAGAATGCGCCGCCGGGAGGCGCCTTGTCCGTCCCCGCGCCCGCGCTGCCCACGATGCGCACGTTGTTCTGCCTGAGGCGCTCATAGAGCGATTGGTGATCGTCCACGAAGAAGGCGAGGGAGTGCAGGTGCTGGCCGAAGCGCGCGTGGAAGCGTCCCGTGGGGCGCGTCTCCGCCCCGGGGTTCTTCCCCGGCATCATCGGCTCGATGACGAAATCGCCGATGAGCCCTAGGGAGGCTTCGCGCATCTCGATATCGGAGTAGGCCTTGGGCTGGAACCAGTCTACGGCGAAGACGTCGTTATACCAGCGCTCGGCGGCCTCGATGTCCGAGACGACGTGGATGACGTGGTAGAGCTTGCCGATGCGGAACACAGGTCAGGCCTTGGCCGGGTAGTCGTAGAAGCCCTTGCCGGTCTTGCGCCCCAGGTAGCCGGCCATCACCATCTGCTTGAGCAGGGGCGCGGGGCGGTACTTGGAGTCGGCGAACTGCTCATACATCAGCTCGATCTCATGGAGGCAGATATCGAGCCCCACCAGGTCGGCCAGCTCGAAGGGGCCCATCGGGTGGTTCAGGCCCAGCTTCACCGCCGTATCAATATCTTCCTTGGTCGCGACGCCCTCCATCAGGAGGAAGCAGGCCTCGTTCATCATCGGCCCGACGATGCGGTTCACGATGAAGGCGGGCGAGTCCTTGACCACCACCGGCGTCTTGCCGATCGCCTTGCAGAAGGCGACGGCCTGGTCCACCGCCGCCTGGCCCGTCCTGACGCCGTGGATCACTTCCACCAGGCGCATGGCGGGCACCGGGTTGAAATAGTGGGTGCCGACGAAGCGCTCCGGGTTCTTGACCGCCGTGGCGAGCTTGGTGATGGCGATGGTGGAGGTGTTGGTGCAGAGGAGGGTATCCGGCCCCAGGTGGGGCGCGAGCTCGGCGTAGGTCTTCTTCTTCACCTCGAACTCTTCAAAGACGACTTCGACGACGATGCCGCATTCCTTCAGGCTCGCCAGCCCGGGGACGGCCTTCAGGTTCGCCATCGTCTTGTCCAGGTCGGCCTGGGCCATCTTCTGCTGGGCGACGCGCTTGGCCATGCCGCTCTTGATGCCCGCTATGGCGGCGTTGGCCCGCTCGATGGAGACATCGCAGAGGAGGACGTGTTTCCCGGCCTGGGCGGCGACCTGCGCGATGCCTGCGCCCATGGTCCCGGCGCCGATGACGCCTACGGTGTTTTCTCTCATGTGGGGCTCCTTGCAGCGATACGTTGTTGGGAGGTTCGCAAGGCGCCAAAGTAGAGAGGCGCCGGTGCGATGAGGAATCTCGCGGAGTGTAGCAACCGCCCTGATTCGAGTCAACGTTGCAGTCCCTATAATCCGCCTATCGCGTATGCGTGGAGGCGTCTATGAAGTTGCCGACAGCACAAGAGCTGCCAGCGGAGGTCAGGGCCACCATCGGCCAGTGGGGTCCTGAAAATGTCGCGCCTGTCGTCCTCGACCGGATGTTCCTCGACCACTGGTGCGAGGTGTTCCAGGACTCGAACCCGCTCTACACCGATGACGCCTATGCGGCCAAGAGCCGCCACGGCGTTCGTATCGCGCCGCCGATCGCGATGATGGCGATGACGATGCAGCTGACGTGGCGGCCTGCTCATATCCTTGCCCAGTTGCCTCCAGCGCAAAAGCCTGCGCTCACGCCATATCTCTACTTGCGCCAGAACTACAAGCTCGGCGGGGCCGTTGCAACGTTCCTCGGTCCTGAGTTTCACAGACCGATCAAGCTCGGCGACCGCTTGCGCAATCGTTCACGGCTCATCAGCATCGAAGGCCCAAGGGCTACGGGCGTCGGCGAGGGCTACGCGGTGAAGCAAGAGATGGAGTGGCGGAATCAGAACGGCGAGCTGGTGGGGACGAACAAGATCCAGACGTTCATCTATGAAGCAGGCCCGCGCCCGCCGGAAAAGCTTGTGCACGGCTTTCTTCCGGGCATCTATGAAGACGCATCGAGCTACAAGCTGCCGCCGCACCTGGCGGGAGAGAAGCCGATGCAAACGCTGGTCTTCGAAAACACGCCTCTGATGCTCTATCGGGCCGCCGCGGCGATGCGCGATTGGAATATCTATCACGTGGATAACGAGCATGTGCGCGCGCATGGCGGGGTGGTTTCGATGTACAACAGCCTGCTGTGCACGCTCTCGTATTTCAACCGCTTCGCGGACGATTGGACGAACGGCGAATACGACCTGAGGAAGATCGAGGGGCCTGAGTGCGCCTTGCTGCACCCGGGCGACACGATCCGCATCGAGGGGGCGGTGACGAAGCGCTACACCCAGGGGAACGAGGAGTTCGTGGAGATGGCGGCGGTGATGCGCACCCAGGCGTGGACGGTGATGCCGGCGAAGCTGGTGGTGTCCAGGCCGAAATGACTTCCGTCATCCTGAGGGCCTCTGGCGCGAAGCGCTAGAGCGCCCGAAGGAACTACGAGGCGTTGGGTTGCAGAGGCAACCCAGGAACGATATTCGTAGACCCTTCGCTTCCTGGCAGACCAGGAGCGTTCAGGGCGTCAAGGGCTAGAACTGCGGGTTGACGGGGATGCGGGCGCAGGCGAGGCGGCCGCCATCCACGAGCAGGTTGACGCCGGTGATGAAGCTCGCCGCGGGCGAGCAGAGGAAGGCGACGGCGCCTGCGATATCGTCCGGGTTGCCCAGGCGGCGCAGCGGCGTCATCTCGGCGGTCTTCTCGGTGAAGCCCTGGCGCAGGGGCTCGGCGGCCTGGGTGAGGGGTGTGACGATGGTGCCCGGGGAGACGGCGGTGACGCGGATGCCGTGGGGGCCGAGCTCGCCGGCGACGGCGGCGGTCATGTTGATGAGGCTGGCCTTGGCCGAGCCGTAGGGCGTGAGGTTCTCATGGCCTATGGAGCCGCCGATGGAGGCGATGTTGACGATGGCGCCGCCCTTGCCCTGCTTCACCATCACAGGCGCGATGGCGTGGATGGTGATGTAATGGGCCTTGGCGTTGAGCGCCCAATTGAAGTCCCAGTCCTCTTCCGTCATCTGCACCAGGGGCTTGGGGCGCGTCTTGCCCATGCCGCCGGCGTTGTTCACCAGGATGTCTATCTGACCGAACTCCTTGACGGCGGCTTTGACCATCGCGTCCACGGAGGCGGCGCTCAGCACGTCCGTGACGATGCCGAGGGCCTTGTGGCCCTTGGCCTTCAGCGCATCGGCCGTCTGCTTGCAGGTGGTGGGGTTCTGCTCGGCGATGACGATGTTCGCCCCCAGGGCCGCCAGCGCTTCGGCGATGCCCTTGCCGATGCCCTGGCCCGCGCCGGTGACGATGGCCGTCTTGCCTTGGAGGGAGTAGGACTGGAGTGAAATCATAGAGCTACCTCGGTTCGCCTCTGGTGTGCGCCGGGGAGCATAGCACGTTGCGCCCGTTGCACCAACGTGGCTTCGGCCCGGCTAGTCCGCCTCATTCAGCTGCATATCGGGATAGGCGGCCCGCACCATGCGCTTGAAGCCGTCCTTCCAGTTGACCTTGGTCCTGCCCAGGACCTGGTGCATGAGGGTGGTATCGGGCCAGATGGGCCAATAGGCGGTGTCGTTATAGACGATCTTGGGCTTCTTCCCCACCAGCTTCCCGATGTATTCGCAGTAGTCCTCGGCGCTCACGGTCTCGCTGCCGGACCAGTTCACCGTCAGGGCCGGGACGTGGGCCGCCTCCATCGCCTTGATGCCCAGGTTAACGTAGTCGTCCTCAAAGATAGGGTTGTAGTTGTTCGGCCGCTCCTTGTAGAGGGCCACTTCGCGGCCTTCCACGATGGCCTTCATGCGGTCGTAGGGCGCGCCGCCGGTGGGGCCGTAAGTGGAGAAGATGCGGATGATGGTCGCCGGCATCTTGAACTCGTTGCAGGCGAAGTTGACCACCGCCTCTCCGGCGATCTTAGAGAGGCTGTAGTTGTGGTTGTGGAGGCCGGGCCTGTCCGACTCCTTTAAGGGGCGCTGGCCCTGGTAATCGTACTGGGAGCCGGTGGAGCAGTAGAGGAAGCCCTTGAGCCTGCCGCCTTTGTAACGCGACATGAGGCGCCCGGTGGCGTGGGCGTTCACTTCAAAGGCCCACTGCCAATCCAGGGCGGCCTCCTTGCTGATGGCGGCCCCGGCGTGAAAGATATAGGTGACGTCGCCGGGGAGGTCGTCGAAGGAGGCCTTGCCCAGGTCTTTTTGGACGGGGATGACGCCGTGGGCCGCCAGCTTCTCGCGGTCGGCGGGGTTGCGGAAGCGCGCCATGCCGTAGACGCGGTTGTACTTGGCGAGCTCCCGCGCGATGGGGAAGGCGACGCGGCCGGCCGCCCCGGTGATGAGGATCGTTTCGCCTTTGATCATACCCAACGCTCCTGATTTTCCTGATTCGCGGCTCGACGCATCGGCCCCGGGAGGGTATCATGACGCCATCGCAACGCATAGGGGGCCGTTATGGGTCTTCGCACACCGGCGCACTATATCAAAAGCCTCAACGATGGCCGCGCCGTCTACTACAAGGGGAAGAAGGTGGCGGATGTCACCAAGCATCCCTTTCTGCGCATCGCCGTTGAGCATGCCGCGATAGATTACCACCTGGCGGAAGACCCGAAGCACAAAGAGTTGGCCGTGGTGAAGGACCCGGAGACGGGGAACCCGATCAGCCGGCTGTACCTGCCGCCCAAGACTACCGCCGACCTCCTGAAGCGCTCAGAGCTAATCGCCCTCGCCACCCGGGAGGGGAAGACGATGGTGACGCTGATCAAGGAGATCGGCACGGACGCGCTCTTCGCCTTGCACATCGTCTCCCGCCAGATGGATAAGGCGCTGGGCACACACTTCTACGAGCGCGTCCACCGCTTCTACCGCCACTGCGCCGATAACGACCTGGCCGTGGCCGTGGCGCAGACGGATGCCAAGGGCGACCGGGTGCTGCGCCCCAGCGAGCAGGAGCACCCGGACTATTACCTGCGCGTGGTGGAGCGCAGGAAGGACGGGATCGTGGTGCGGGGGGCGAAGCTGCACACCTCGGTCTCCGTGAACAGCAACGAGCTCATCGTCCTGCCGACGCGCAACTTCGATGAGAAGGACAAGGACTACGCCGTCGCCTTCGCCATTCCGATGAACACCAAGGGCCTGCGCCTCATCACCAGCGCGTACTCGCAGCCCAAGGAGAACGACTTCCAGTTCCCCCTGAGCAACAAGCACCTGATGCTGGAGACGACGACGATCTTCGACGACGTCTTTGTGCCGAACGAGCGCATCTTCATGGACGGCCAGTACCAGTTCGCCGGACCGCTTGCCCTGGCCTTTGTGGACTTCCATCGCTTCACCGCCGTCTCCTATAAGCAGCCGCTCCTGGACCTGCTGGTGGGAGCGGGACTGCTTCTTGCCGACCAGAACGGCATCTCCCGAGTGAGCCACGTCCGCGATAAGCTCACCTGGCTGGCGACGTACACGGAGACGGTGAAGGGGCTGCTGGGCTACGCCGCCGTGACGGCCAAGACGGTGGAGCCAGGCTTCGCGGTGCCGAACCGGATGTATTCCAACGTGGCGAAGTTCCAGTTCGCGCACAACTATCACCAGGCGCTGGCCATCGTGCAGGACATCGCGGGCGGGCTGGTGGTGACGGCCCCCGGCGAAGAGGATATGAAGAACGCGACGCTGGCGAAGGATATCCGCCGCTACCTGGGCGGGCGCAAGGGCGTCTCAGCCGAGGACCGCCTGAAGGCGATGCACCTGGTGGCGGACCTGACGGCGACGGAGTTCGGCGGCTACCACGCGGTGCTGGCGATCCACGCCGAAGGCTCGCTGGAGGCGGAGAAGCTGGCGATCCAGCGGGAGTACGATATCGCCTCCGCGCTGGCCTACGCGAAGCGCATGGCGAACATCAAGTAGCGCCGCGGCGATGAAGCGCGCCCTGGTTGCGAAGCTGCGCTGCCCCTCCTGCGCAAGTCCCTTGCGCCTGGAGACGGGCGAGAGCGGCGACGAGGTGGGTGTCGGGAGCCTCGGCTGCACGGGGTGCAAGGAGAGCTACCCGATCGCCGATGGGATACCGGTGCTGCTGCCGCCGGACCTGCGCCAGGCGAGCATGGGGAAGGGCTAGCTGTCCCTCAGCGGGATGCGCTGTTTGCCGCGCTTGAGCCCGGCCCAGTAGGCCGCCTCCCGATCGAAGAGTTTGATGTCCGCCTGTCCGCGGACGGCATCGGCAAGTTCACGCGCGGTCTTGCCGAGCACGGGATGCGTCACATCCGGGTCGAGCTCCGCCAGGGGAACGACGACGAAGGCGCGGGCGGCCATGCGCGGGTGCGGGATGACGAGCGGCGGCGTGTTGATGACCGCATCGCCGTAGTAGAGGATGTCAATATCCAAAGGGCGGGGGCTCATGGGAGGGCCGCCGGGAACGCGCCCCATGTGGCGCTCCAGCTGCTTCGCAAAGTCCAGCAATGCCTGGGGAGAGAGCGCCGTTTTGCCGGCGCAGACGGCATTGAGGAAGCGTGGCTGAGCGGTGTAGCCTTCCGGCACGGTGTCATAGATGGAGGAGAGGCGCAGATCGGCGATGCGCTCCCGGAGGAGCTCGGCGGCGCGGGTGATGTTGCGCTCGCGGTTGCCCAGGTTGGAGCCCAGGGCCAGGTAGACGGCGACGGGGGCGCTCATTCGGGGGCCGTCCAGCCGCGCACGATGGCGTCGCTCATCTTGGCCACGCGGGCCATGGCCTTCACATCGTGGACGCGCACCATATCGGCGCCCTTGGCGATGGCGATGGCGATGGTGGCCGCCGTCCCTTCCAGGCGTTCGCCCACCGGGAGATCGAGGACGAGGCCGATGGTGGACTTGCGCGACGTGCCGATCAACAGGGGATGGCCCAGGCTCTTGAACTCATCCAGGCGGCGCAGCAGCTCCAGGTTTTGGGCGGGCGTCTTGCCGAAGCCGAAGCCGGGGTCCACGATGATGTGCTCGCCGGGGACGCCCGCCTGGTAGGCCAGCTCCAGGCTGCGGGCCAGGCTCTGGAGGACGTCCGGCACGAAGTCCTCGTAGTCGGTCCCGTGCTGGTTGTGCATCACCACCAGGATCGCGCCGCGCTTGGCGGCTACTTCGGCGATGCGCGCATCGTGGAGGAGGCCCCAGACATCGTTGATGATGGCGACGCCGTCCCGGATCGCCGCGGCGGCCACCTGGCTCTTGTAGGTGTCTATGCTCAAGGGGAGGGAGGTGGCCGAGGTGAGGGCCTTCACGACGGGCAGGATGCGCCCCATCTCCTCGTCGGCGCCGACGGGCTTGGCCCCGGGCCGGGTGGACTCGCCGCCGATGTCTATCACATCCGCGCCGTCGTTCTCGAAGGCCTTGGCCCTGGCGGCGGCGGCCTTCACATCGCTGGCCAGGCCGTCGCCGGAGAAGGAATCGGGCGTGACGTTCAGGATGCCCATGACGTAGGTGCGGCTTCCCCACGCGAAGGGGCGTCCGCGGATGACGGTGCGGGACTTTTCGGCGTGGGCCACGGCGCAGCTCCAGGGGAGGATTGTAGCACAGGGCGGCCCGCCTTCCCGGTTCAGCGTGCTACAATCGGTACGCGTTTGCCACCTTCACGCGACGAGGCGGACCCCAGGGATGGCTTCCAAAGTCCAGAGCCGCATCGAAGAGCTGCGCAGGCTCATCAACCACCACAACTATCGCTATCACGTCCTGGACGAGCCGGAGATCAGCGACGCCGAGTTCGACAGGCTGATGCGGGAGTTGAAGGAGCTGGAGGAGGCCAATCCCCAGCTCGTCACGCCCGATTCGCCGACCCAGCGCGTGGGCGCAGCGCCGGTGGAAGCCTTCGGCGCCGTCACGCACAGGATCCCCATGCTGAGCCTGGGGAACGTCTTTGACGCCGACGAGCTGAAGGCGTGGCGCGTCAGGGCGACGAAGCTCCTTGGCGGCGCGGCCTTCGAGATGGTCTGCGAGCTGAAGTTCGACGGCCTGGCGGTGGCGATGGTCTACGAGGACGGCCTGCTGAAGACGGGCGCGACGAGGGGCGACGGCCTGAAGGGCGAAGATATCACGCAGAACCTTCGCACCATCCGCAGCATCCCGCTCTCCGTGCCGAAGGCCAAGGCGCCCCAGCGCTTCGAGGTGCGCGGCGAGGTCTACATGACCAAGTCCGGCTTCGAGAAGATGAACCGGGAGCGCGCCAAGGCCGGGGGGCCGCTCTACGCCAACACGCGCAACTCCGCCGCCGGGAGCCTGCGGCAGCTGGACCCGCGCATCACGGCCTCGCGGCCCCTAGACGTCTTCATCTACGCCCTGGGCTGGGCCGAAGGCGGCGCGATGCCCGATAGCCACTGGAAGACGCTGGCAAAGTTCAAGGAGCTGGGCTTCCGCACCAGCGGCGATAGCCGCCTGTGCAAGCGGCTGGACGAGGTGCAGGAGTTCTACAACGAATGGTCCACCCGCCGCGAGAGGCTGGATTACGGGACGGACGGCGTGGTGGTGAAGGTGAACAGCCTGGACCTGCAGAAGCGCTTGGGCGATGTTGGCCGGGAGCCGCGCTGGGCCGTGGCCTACAAGTTCCCGGCTACCGAGGCGATCACCAAGCTGCTGGACATCGGCATCAACGTGGGGCGCACCGGGAGCCTGAACCCCTTCGCCATCCTGGAGCCGGTGGACATCGGCGGGGCGATGGTGAAGATGGCGACGCTCCACAACGAGGACGACATCGCCCGCAAGGGGCTGAAGATCGGCGACTGGGTAACGGTGGTGCGCGCCGGAGAGGTGATCCCTCACGTTGTGGGGCCGGTGGTGAGCAGGCGCACGGGCAAAGAGAGAGAGTTCCACATGCCGGAGCAGTGCCCCGTCTGCGGCGGCGCGGTGGAGCGCGACCCGGACGAGGCGATGCGCTACTGCATCAACGCCGAGTGCCCCGCCAAGTTCTACGAGCTGCTCAAGCACTTCTCCGGGCGCGGCATGATGGACATCGAAGGGCTGGGCGAATCCCTGGCCGATGCGCTCATCAAGTCGGGCCTGGTGAAGAGCCTGGCCGACCTCTACACGCTGACGGCCGACCAGGTGGCCGAACTGGAGCGCATGGGGCCGAAGAGCGCCCAGAACCTGATCGAGGGCATTCAGGTGAGCAAGGCGCGCTCCCTGGACCGGCTCATCTTCGCCCTGGGCATCCGGCACGTCGGCTCCGAGACGGCGAAGCTCCTGGCGGAGCGCTTCATGACGATTGGCGAGCTGGCGAGGGCGACGGTGGAGGAGATAGACGATGTGCCGGGCATCGGGCCGAAGATCGCGGAGAGCATCGCGCTGCATTTCAAGGAGCACAAGAACGTTGCGCTGATCGAGCGGCTAAAGCAGATGGGCGTGGACCCGCGCTACGAGCGCAAGGCGCTCGCCGGGCCGCAGACGCTGGCGGGCATGACGCTGGTGGTGACCGGCACGCTGGAGACGATGAGCCGGGAGCAGGCGGAGAGCGCCATCCGCGAGGCGGGCGGAACGGTGGGCAGCGGCATCAGCAAGAAGACGACGTACCTGGTGGTGGGCGCGGAGGCCGGCTCCAAGCTGCAGAAGGCGGAGAAGCTGGGCGTGAAGACGATAGACGAGCAGGCCTTCCTGAAACTCCTGGGGAGGAAGTAGCCGATGGCCTCGCAAGTCTGGCTCATCGTCGGCCTCGGCAACCCAGGGGCGAAGTACGCCAAGACGCGCCACAACGCCGGGTTCATGGCGGCCGAGGCCTGGGCGGCGCGGCACCGGATCGCCATCGAAAAGAAGAAGTCGGCCTATCTGTACGGGGAGGGGAAATTCGACCTAACCCCCAGCCCCTTCCCTCTCAGGGAAGGGGAGGTGCGCGTTATCGTGGCGAAGCCGCGCACCTATATGAACCTGAGCGGCGATGCGGTGGGCGAGCTGGCGCAGCGGCATCACATCGCCAAGGAGCGCCTCATCATCGTCTATGACGATCTGGACCTGCCCCTGGGGCGCATCCGTATCCGCGCCGCCGGGTCGGCGGGCGGACACAACGGGATGAAGTCCATCATCGAGCGGCTGGGGACGCAGGAGTTCGCGCGGATGCGCATCGGCGTCGGCAGGCCGGAGGCGGCGGGGAAAGAGGCGGTGGACTATGTGCTGGAGGGATTCACGAAGGCGGAGCAAGCGGCGCTGGATGCGACGATCGCCCGCGCCTGCGACGCCTTGGACGAGATCATCGCCAAGGGGATCGCCGGCGCGATGAACAAGTTCAACGGATAGCGGAAGGACTCATCCACAGATCGCCATAGAGACACACAGATCAGAAGGATCATCTACCGGATATACCGGGCGGTGAAGGGGCCGGAGATCAAGGCCTGACGGGTTGATACTCGCAGGGATCAGAGACGAAAGATAGTGAGTCCAAGGGACTTGTAAGGCAGTGAAGACGTGTTCGAGAGGCTGAAGGGCGCCGCGGCTCGAATCAAACGAGAGATCAACGTGCTCCGGCTCGTTGCGAAGCACCCAAAGACGCCGCGCCTCAGCAAAGTGCTGCTGGTGGTTGCGCTGGCCTATCTGCTCTCGCCGATTGACCTCGTGCCTGACTTCATCCCTGTCCTCGGCCAGTTCGACGACCTCATCGTGGTGCCTGGGCTGGTGCTGCTCGCGCTGAAGTTGGTTCCAAAGGCCGTTGTGGCTGAATGCAGGGAGAAGGCGAAAGCGCCGGGGGCGTAGGGAGCTAGGCCTTCACCAGACGCGCGCTGAGGATGCCCTTGATCTGCAGGATCTGCTTCAGCGCGGCATCGGGCATCGGCTCATCGAGGCCGATGGCCATCATGGCCTTGCCGCGGCGGTCCAGGCGGCCCACTTCCATGAAGCTGATGTTCACGTCCGACTTTCCGGCGATGGTGCCGATGGCGCCGATCATGCCCGGCTGGTCCTGGTTTTCGATGAAGAGCATGTAGCCGTTGCTGACGCGCACGTCCATGCGGTAATCGTTCACCTGGACGATGTGGGTGTGGCCGAAGGCGCTGGTGCCCGCGACGGTGGTGACGCCCTGGCTGGTGTGGAGCTCCACGGCCAGGAGGTTCCGGTAGGCGCCTGATTCGGCGCCCTTCTGCTCGCTCACCTTCATGCCGCGCTGCGCGATGATGTGGTTGACGTTGACGGCGTTGACTCGCTCTTCGCTGATGGGGGCCAGCAGGCCGCCGACGACGCCCGCCTTGATGAAGAGCGAATCGTGCTTGGCGATCTCGCCTTCGTAGCGGATGACGATGGCGTTGACTTGGCCCTGGGCGAGCTGGGTAGCGACGCGCCCCAGGAGCATGCCCACATCCACGAAGGGCGTGATGATGGCCAGGGCATCGGGGACGACCACTGGGGCGTTCACGGCGTATTTAGCGGGGCGGCCCTTGAAGACGTCCAGGAGCTGTTCGGCCAGCTCCACGGCCACCAGGGCCTGCGCCTCATTGGTGGATGCGCCAAGGTGGGGCGTGACGATGATCTTCTCGCTCTTGAAGAGGACGCTTTCCTTCGCCGGCTCTTCGCTGAAGACGTCCACCGCCGCGCCGGCGACGCGCCCGGCCTCGACGGCCTCATAGAGGGCCTGCTCGTCAATGACGCCGCCGCGCGCCGTGTTGAGGAAGCGCACCGTGGGCTTCACCTTCGCCAGCTCCTCTTTGCCGATGAGCCCCTTGGTGGCCGAGGTCATAGGAACGTGGACGGAGATGAAATCGGACTCCCGCAGGACGGTCTCCTTATCGGCCAGCTCGATGCCCATGCTCTTTGCGCGCTCCTCCGAGACGAAGGGGTCGTTGCCCAGGACACGCATATCGAAGGCGCGGGCGCGCTTGGCGACCTCGGTGCCGACCTTCCCCAGGCCGATGATGCCCAGGGTCTTGCCGCGCAGCTGGGTGCCGGTGAACTCTTTGCGGCCCCAATGGCCGCCCTTGAGCTTCTGGTGAGCCTGGGGAACGTGGCGCGCCATGGAGAGGAGGAGGGCCAGAGTGTGCTCCGCGGCGGCGATGATGTTGGCCGTGGGAGCGTTGATGACCAGGATGCCGTGGCGCGTGGCGGCGGGAACGTCTATGTTGTCTATGCCGACGCCCGCCCGGCCGACGACGGAGAGCTTTCTGCCTTTGCTGAGGATGGCTTCGGTGACCTGGGTCTCGCTGCGCACCACCAGGGCGTCATAGTCCCCGATGGCGGCGGCGAGGGCATCGGGCTTCTGGCCCGTCTTCACGTCAACCTGGTGGCCGGCCTCCCTGAGCAGGCGTATCCCCTCTTCGGCGATGGGGTCAGCGACCAGGACTCGCACTTAGGCGCTCCTTGCGGGGGCTTTCAGTCCGCCCATTGTACCCATGACGGTCTTGACCGCCGCAAGGCAGTCGTCAATCTCCTTCTGGGTGAAGAAGCCCAGGTGGCCGATGCGGAAGATCTTGCCCGCGATGGCGCCCTGGCCGCCGCCGAGGACGACGCCGTGCTCCTTGCGCATCGTGGTGTTGAAGGCCTTCCAGTCCACGCCTTCCGGGATCTTGATGGCAGTGACGGTGTTGGAGGCATAGCGCTCATCGGCGAAGAGCTGGAGGCCCATCGCTTTGACGGCCTGCCTGGTGTGCGCGCCGATGGAGGCGTGGCGCTCGTAGACGCTGCCCAACCCCTCCTTGAAGAGGAGGTCGAGGCCCGTGTTCAATCCGTAGAAGATGCTGATGGCGGGCGTCCAGGGCGTCTCACCTTTATCGGCGGACTCCTTGGCCATCTTCAGATCGAAGTAGAAGCGCGGGCACTTGGCCTTGGCGATGGTCTCCCAGGCCCTGGGGCTGACGCTGAGCATCGCCAGGCCGGGAGGCGTCATCCAGCCCTTCTGGGAGCCGGAGATGGCGATGTCTATCTCCCATTCGTCCACGGGCAGAGGCAGGGAACTGATGCTGCTGACGCCGTCAACGACGATGGTCTTGTTGAACTCGCCCTTGATGACCTTGGCGAGGGATCTCAGGTCGTTGGTGACGCCGGTGGAGGTCTCATTGTGCGTGAGGTAGACGGTGTTGACCTTGGTCTCGCTCTTGAGGACCTGGCGCACCTTGTCCGGGTCGGCGGCCGAGCCGTAGGGGAAGGAGACGGGGACGACATCGGCGCCGTAGGCCTTGGCGATCTTGATGAGGCGCTCGCCGAACTCGCCGATGGAGATGACGACGACGCGCTCGCCTGGAGAGAGGGTGTTGGCCATCGCCGCCTCCAGGCCGCCTGTGCCGGAGGAGGTGAGGATGATCATATCGTTCTTTGTGCCGAAGACCTTCTTGAGGCCCTCGGTCACCTTGTTCTGGATGGCGGCGAACTCCGGGCCGCGATGGTTGATCATGGGCCCGCTGAGGGCTGAAAGGACCTCTTGGGGGACCGGCGTTGGTCCGGGAATGCGAAGGTTCATGGCGAGACTCCTACGAAGGCGATACGCTTGTGAATTTTACCACAAATCAACGGCTACGACCGTTCTCTCTCCTGTTGTCCAGAAGGAAAGCAGCTAGGAGGCCTCCGAGACGACCTGGACGTAGCGGCGGCTACCGACTTGGATGACTGCCCCTGGCTTCACGACGACCGACTGCTCGTGCGCCTCTAGTTTACGCCCATCGAGCTTCACGGAGCCTTGCTGGACAAGGCGCCGACCTTCCATGGCACTGGGCGCAAGGCCCGCGCGATGGAGAAGCTTGGCGACGTTGACCTCAGCCGTTGCCCCGCCGAAGGGGAGGGCGATGGTGGGCATATCGGCCGGGCGCTCCTTGTGCTGGACCGTCCGCTCGAAGTGCTCAGCGCCCTGCTGCGCGCCGGCCTTGCCGTGGAACTGCTCCGTGATGAGGGCGGCCAGGCGCTTCTTCAGGGTCATGGGGTTTACGGCGCCCGATTCGACCTGCTTCACGATGCCGGCAAGCTCCGCATCGGGCACGTCCGTGAGCAGCTCGTAGTAGCTGCCGATGAGCTTATCCGGGATGGACATCACCTTGCCGTACATATCGTTGGGCGAATCGTTCACCGCGATGTAGTTCCCCAGGCTCTTGCTCATCTTCTGCGCGCCGTCCGTGCCGACGAGGATGGGCACGAGGAAGACCTGCTGGGGACGCTGGCCTGAGATTTCCTGCAGCTCGCGCCCGAGGAGATTGTTGAAGCGCTGGTCGGTGCCGCCGAACTCCACATCGGCCTGGACCATGACGGAGTCGTAGGCTTGGAGGAGCGGGTAGAGGAGCTCTGTGATGGCGATGGGCTGGTCGGCGGCGAAGCGCTTGGCGAAGTCGTCGCGCTTGAGCAGCTGCGCCACGGTGAACTTGCGCGTTAGCTGGATGACGTCTTTGAGGTCGAAGTGGTTGAACCACTCCGTCTGCCGCCGCACCTCGGTCTTGTTGGGGTCAACGATTTTGAAGAACTGGTGCAGATAGGTCTCGGCGTTCTGAGCGACTTCCTCCGCCGAGAGCATAGTGCGCATCTCCGAGCGGCCGCTGGGATCGCCGATCTGGGCCGTCCAATCGCCGACGATGAGGACGACGGTGTGGCCCAGCTCCTGCAATTGGCGCAGCTTGCGCAGCCCGACGACATGCCCCAAATGCAGGTCGGGGCGCGTGGGGTCGAAGCCCTGCTTGAGGCGCAGGGGCTTGCCGGCCTTGAGGAGGCGGGTGAAGACCTCCTTGGAAATGATATCGGCGACGCCCCGGTTGAGGATGGCGTGCCGTTCGGCGTTCGTAGGGATGCGGGCGCTCATGACTTGAGCCTCGGGGCGGTCAGCGCGCGCGATTGTTCGACGTCTTTCCTCATCTGGGCCACCAGGGATTCGATGCTTGCGAATTTCATCTCTGGGCGGATGCGCGCCAGGAACTCGATAGTGATCTCCTTGCCGTAGATATCGCCGGAGAAGTCCATGATGAAGGTCTCGAAGGTGCGCGCATTATGCCCGAAGGTGGGGCGCACGCCAATATTGGTGGCCGCGCCGTAGCGCCTGCCGCCGACGACGGCGATGGTGCTATAGACGCCATCGCCCGGGATCGCCAGCTCCGGGTCGCTCTTGACGTTGGCGGTGGGAAAGCCGATGGTGCGGCCGCGCCTATCGCCAACGACGACGGTCCCGGTGACGACGTAGGTGCGGCCCAGCAGCTCCGCCGCCTGTTGCACGTCGACTTCTGCCAGGGCCTTGCGCACCGCCGTGCTGCTGACGATGGCTCCCTTGTGGAGGAAGGCGGAGGCCGTCTCCACGCGGAAGCCGAGCTCTTTCCCGATGCCCTGGAGCACCGGGACGGTGCCTTCGCGGCCTTTGCCGAGGGCGAAGTCCGGCCCGACGATGAGGAGGCGCATGCGGAGCGATGTGACCAGCATCTCGGCGAACTGGCGCGCCGTGTACTGCGAGAGCTCTTTCGTGAAAGTGAGCGGCACCACGTGGTCAACGCCGGTGGCGCGCAGGAGCGCGAGGCGCTCCGGGAGCGGGCAGAGATAGGGGAACTGCACCTCCGGGTTGAGGACGGTGCGCGGGTGATTGCGAAAGGTCACTACCGCAGAGGCGAGGCCGCCGGACTCAGCGGCGCGCACCTGGCCGATGAGGTGCTTGTGGCCCAGGTGGACGCCATCGAAGACGCCGATGGTCAGCGCTGTATCCTTGGCAGGCCGGACGGCCGCTAGATCGGAGACGGGGTTGGGAGCCATGGCGGCTGCGAGCGTCATGCGCCCGGGTGCGGCTAGGCCTTGGCCGCGGTGAGCGGCTTGCGCGAAAGGCCCTGCACCTTCGAGATGGCGCGCACCTGCTCCATCATGTAGGCGAAGTTCTCCGGCGTCAGCGACTGCGCGCCGTCGGATTTCGCCTGGTCCGGGTTGGGGTGGACTTCGATGATGAGGCCGTGGGCGCCTGCGGCCACGGAAGCGGCGGCCATGGGCGGCACGAGGTACCACTTGCCGGTGCCGTGGCTGGGATCGGAGACGACGGGCAGGTGGCTGAGCTTGCGCACCACGGGGATGGCGCTGAGATCGAGGGTGTTGCGGGTGTAGGTCTCGAAGGTGCGGATGCCGCGCTCGCAGAGGATGACGTTGTGGTTGCCCTGGGCAAGAACGTACTCGGCGGCCAGGAGCCACTCTTCGATGGTGGCGGAGAGGCCGCGCTTCAGCAGGACGGGCTTGTGCTGCTTGCCCACTTCGTCCAGTAGGTTGAAGTTCTGCATGTTGCGCGCGCCCACCTGGAGGACATCCGAATACTTGTGGACGACCTCCACATCGCGGGTGTCCAGGACCTCCGTGATGACGGGCAGGCCGGTCTCCTCGCGGGCCTTGGCCAGGAGCTTGAGGCCGTCCAGCTTGAGGCCGCGGAAGCTGTAGGGGGAGGTGCGGGGCTTGAAGGCGCCGCCGCGGAGAACCTTGGCGCCCGCGGCTTTGACGGCCTTGGCGACTTCGACGACCTGCTTCTCCGTTTCGACGGAGCAGGGGCCGGCCATCACCATCACAGGATGCTCGCCGCCGATGTAGGCGTCGCCGATCTTCACCACGGTATCGTCCGGGTGGAATTCGCGGCTGGCCAGCTTGTAGGGCCGCGAGACGCGCAGCACCTGCGTCACGCCCGGCAGGCGCTCCAGGGAGCTGCCTAGATCGGGGCTGACTGCGCCGCCGATGATGCCGACGATGGTGCGCTCGGCGCCGGTGACGACGCTGGTGCGCAGCCCGGCCTCCTTCACGCGCTTGGAGACGCCGTCTATCTCTTCCTGCGTGGCGCCCTGCTTCATGACAACGATCATCTCGTCCTCCTTGATTCCTTCACCTGTGGTCAGGTCTGGTTTTTACGCCGTGTCGTCCGGCTCTTGCTCACTGCTCCTGCCTTGGAGTTCATCTCCGGCCGGAGCTTGATTGCTTCTTTCAGGTAGACGTGCTTAATAGCCTTCTGGCTCTTGGCGGTGTTGGCCACCAGCATGATGCGCACCACCTTCGCCAGCGCGCCGGGAACCTCCATCTCGTGCCCGCAGAGGAGGGCCACATCCGTCCAGCCCATCTGGCGCGCGGCCACCGCCGGGAACTCGGCGTTCAGGTCGCGCGTGGTGGTCAGGAAGGCGCAGGCGATAGCGTCCTTCTTCAGCCCGTTCGCCTCCATCATCGCCTCAAGCAGCTCGCGCGTATTGCGAAGGATGGACTCCTTCGTATTCTCCTCGCTCGTCGTCGCGCCTCGGATGCCTCGCGCCGTCATCGCCGCGCCTCCGCCGCGCCCTTCGTCGCTCCTTGGCTGAGGGAGGCGATGAAGGCCTTGGCGGCCTGGGCCGCGCCTGCGTGGCCGCCGCTTTCGACGGCCTGCATGAGAGCGCTGCCGACGATGACGGCCTCCGCATGCTGGCCAACGGCGCGCACGTGATCGCCGGTGGAGACGCCGAAGCCCACCGCCAGGGGCAGGCGCGAATGCTTGCGCACCCGCGCCAGGAACTCGGGCAGGCCGGAGGCCAGGTCCGCCCGCGCGCCGGTGACGCCGGTGAGGCTGACGCAATAGACGAAGCCGCTGCTGGCCTTGGCCACCTGGATGATGCGATGCTCCGTGCTGGTAGGGGCGATGAGGAAGATGACGTCCAGCCCTTTGGGGCGCGTCGCGGCAAGCAGAGGTCCCGCCTCATCAGGCGGCAGGTCCGGCACGATAACGCCATCGGCCCCTGCCGCAGCCGCGCGGGAGGCGAAGTCCTCCAAGCCCATCGCGAAGATGGGGTTGTAATAACCCATAAGGATGAGGGGGGTGTTCGGCAGGCGCTTGCGCAGCTGGGCGCAGACGTCAAGGCAGGCGCCGAGGGTGACGCCGTTCTGCAAAGCAGCCTGGTTGGTCCGCTGGATCGTGGCGCCGTCCGCCAGGGGGTCGCTGAAGGGGATGCCCAGCTCCAGCATGTCAGCCCCGGCCTGCACGATGGCCTCGGCGATGGGCACCGTGGAATCGAGCTTGGGAAAGCCCACGGTGAGATAGGCGCTGATGCCCGTCTTGCCCCGGCGCTTCAACTCCGCGAATGTCTGTTCTATGCGGCTCATTGCTGTGGGATCACCCGAATACGGCGATGGCGAAGATGGTGGCGTTATAGCCCATGTGGACCAGGATGTTGATCCAGAGGGAGCCGGTCCTTTTATAGACGTAGGCCATGAGGAGGCCGATGAGGAAGATAGGGACGAAGAGGGCCGGTTCCAAGTGGGCGAGGGTGAAGAGCATGGCACTGAAGAAGGCGGCGCTCCAGAACTTCATCTCCCGGGAGAGGCCGGCGAAGACGAAGCCGCGGAAGAAGGTCTCTTCCACAACGGGGGCGACGGCGATGGCGAGGAGGCCGCCCGCGAAGAAATAGGCGTGGGCCGGATCGTCCAGGAATTCGGGCTTGAGGCGATCGTCGATCCCGGTGGCTTGAGCGATCAGCCCGTAGATCATGGCGATGACGAGACAGCAGGCGATGCCCATGGGCACATAGCCCCAGGTGGCTCTGCGGAGCTTCTTGCGGAAGCCGAGATCGCGCCAGCGGCCGCGCCGATCGGCCACGGTGAAGCGCCACGTGGTGAAGATGAGGACGATCTGAATCACTCCGGAAAGAATGAGGCCTAGGGGCGCTTTGCTGAGGTCCACGTTCTTGGCGACGGAGGCCGCGAGGACAACAAGAGCGAGCATGCCGACGATGATGACGGAGACGGCCTTCGCGACCTCGCGGGTGCCCCACGGCAGGCGCGGCGGCGCTTTGGCGGGAGGAGCTTTGCGGGTTGGTATGCTTCCGATTGCCATATGTCTTCCAATGGCTGGAACGCGGCCCCTACAAAGTAAGAAGGCCCCCGGTAACCGGAGGCCTTGTTCATTGCAAGGTGCGCGCTCAGTTACCGTAGCCTAGGCTAGGCGCCCGTAAAACCCTCCAAAGTAGTAGGCGAACTGAGACACGGCGGCTCTCCCAAAGGGATGTGGCTACTATAACACAGGCGCCACAGAGGCGCAAAGCGAGGATCGAGGAGCAAGGTTCTCACCCCGAAGCTCTTTGGCTTCTCTCGGGCTTAGGGGGCTACGGCCGCTCTCGATATCCTCTCTTGGGCCTTCCCGAGCCATTCCGATTGCTGGAAGGCCTGGTTTATCTCAGTGAGCGGGAAGGTGTGGGAGACGATCTTGTGGAAGGGGTACTTGGACAGGGTGCGGGATGCGAAATCGAGGACCTTGGGCATGATGCTCGCCTCGTAGAGGACGATGCCGTGGAGCGTCTTGTTGCCGAAGACCATCTGCGAGGGGTCGTATTGCATGGTCATGCCCCGGTTGATGTTGCCGATCTCAACATAATGACCTCCTGGGCGCAGCATGTCCCATCCCTCTTGGACCACGCTCGGGAAGCCTACCAGCTCGGCCACCAGTTCGGCTCCTAGGCCGTCGGTGAGGCGTTTTATGGTTGCCACGCGCTCCTCCGCGCTCTTCACCTGGCCGGCGTTGATGACATAATCGGCGCCGAACTCCCTGGCGAGGGCGAGGCGTCCTTCCAGCGCGTCCAGCACGATGATGGGCGCGGCCCCCATCTCCTTGGCGATGGCGGTGGCGTAGAGGCCCAGTCCGCCTGCGCCCTGGATCGCGACCGATTGCCCGAACTTCAGACCTGCCGTCACCCAGCCTTGCATCACTTGGGAGAAGGCGCAGTTCACGGAGGCGACGATATTGTCCGGGATGCGGTCGTCTTCCACCTTGAAGAGAGCGCGGCCCGGCGGCACGTAGTAGTACTCGCCGTAGGCCCCGGTGAAGTAGGGCCACTCGCCGAAGGTGCGCTTGGCGTGGCGGTTGGGACAGGCGCGGGTGACGCCGCTGAGGCAGATGGGGCAGGCGAGACACGGCTGGAAATACTGGTAGACGACCCGGTCGCCTTCCTTGAGCGCGCGGCCGAGGGAGTCCGTGGTCTTGCCCTGGCCCAGGGCATAAATGCGGCCGGACATCTCGTGTCCAACGGTAGACTCCTTGTTATCAAAGCCGGGGAGATCGCCGCGCCAGATGTGGAGGTCGGAGCCGCAGATGTTGGCCATGGAGATCTTGACCAGCACGGAGCCGGGCTCAAGGGAAGGCAAAGGGAATTCGCGGATGGTGAAGGGCCTCTTGGTCCCATGAAAGACGGCGAGCCTGCCAGTGGATGCCATGGCGCTGCTCCAGCGTGGAATGGGCGCAGGATAGCACGGAGGCGCAGGGGCGGAGGCGTAGTGCGGTGCGGCATCTCTGTCACACTGAGCGTTCCTGGTTGTCCTCATCCCGATTCCCCATCGGGACCGCCAGGGAGCGAAGGGTCTACAAACTCGTCGTTCCTTCGGCCGCTCCGATGCTTCGCACCGGAGGCGGCCTCAGGATGACAAAAGCGACTACATCTTTTCCGGCGCGGTCATCCCCATAAGGTGCAGGGTGGCGGCCAGCGCCACCTTAGCGGAGGCGACGATCTTGAGGCGCGCGGCGGTGATGGCCTCGTCGCCCGGCTCGCTGGAGACGACCCGGCACTGTTTATAGAACCAGTGGAAGGCCGTGGCCAGGTCCTGGGCGTAGTGGGCCAGGTGGTGCGGCTCCATGAGCGCGGCCATCTTTTCGATGAGCTCCGGCAGCTCCAACATCTTGCGGATCAGGGCCAACTCCGCCTCGTCCTTGAGGAGCGCAACATCGCCCTTGGAGTAGTCAATGCCCTTCTCCGCGCCGAGGCGCAGGATGCCGGCGATGCGTGCGTGGGCGTACTGGACGTAATAGACGGGGTTCTCCTGGGATTGCGTCTTCGCCGCTTCCAGGTCGAAGTCCATCTGGCTATCGGCCGATCGGGAGAGGAGGAAGAAGCGGACGGCGTCCTTGCCCACTTCGTCCACCACTTCCCGTAAGGTGATGATATCGCCGGTGCGCTTGGAGATGCGGACGACTTCGCCGCCGCGCTTGAGGGTGACGAGCTGGGAAGTGAGGATGGAGAGGCGAGCCGGGTCAATGCCCAAGGCGGAGACGGCGGCCTTCATGCGCGGCACGTGGCCTTGGTGGTCGGCCCCCCAAAGGTCTATCACCCGGTCAAAGCCGCGCTCGGCGAACTTGTTGTAGTGATAGGCGATGTCTGTGGCGAAGTAGGTGGGCGTGCCGTTGCTGCGGATGATGACGTTGTCCTTGTCCTCGCCAAGGCTGGTGGAGGTGAACCAGGTGGCACCTTCGCGCTGGGCCAGGTAGCCGCTATCGCGCAGGGCGTCCAGCACCTTCGCGTACTGGCCTTTGGCGAAAAGGGATGCTTCGCTGAACCACTCATCGAAGCGCACGCCCAGCGCTTCGCAGTCCTCGCGGATCTGGGCCAGCATCTTCTTGAGGCCGCCGGCCCCAAGCTCCTTCTGCGCCTCCTCCGGCTTTTCCCTCACCTGCTGCTCCAGGGCCTTCTTGTCCTTCGCTTCGGCGATGATCTCCTCCGCCAAGTCGACCATGTACCGGCCCATGTAGCCATCGTCGGGCATCTTCACGTCCATGCCGAAGGCCTGGGCCGTCCGGGCATAGAGCGATTTATAGAAGTTCTGCATCTGGTTTCCGGCGTCGTTGATGTAGTACTCGCGCTGGACGGTATAGCCCGCCGCCTGGAGGACGCTGGCGAGGGCATCGCCCAGCACGGCGCCGCGGCCGTGGCCCACGTGGACGGGCCCCGTGGGGTTGGCGCTGACGAACTCCACCTGGACGCGCTCGCCGTTGCCCTTGGCGACGGTGGCGAAGGACTCGCCCAGGCCGTTGATGAGGTTGACCTGTTCCTGGAGCCAGGGCTTGGAGAGGGTGATGTTGATGAAGCCCGGCAGCGCGACGGATGCCGCTTCGATGGCGGCCGACTTGGGCATGTGCGCCACCAGGCGCTTGGCGATCTCCAGGGGCGCCATGCGGGCGCTGCGGGCCAGGCGCATCGCCATGTTGGTGGCGAAATCGCCGTGCCCGGCGTTCTGCGGCCGCTCGATGACGATCTCCAGGACGCCCAGCTCCGGCAGGGCGCCCGACTTCACGGCGGCCTCCGCCGCTTCACGGAGCGACTGAGCCAGCCGGTCTTTGATAAGTTCCATGCGAAAGGCGCTCCAAAAAAAGAAGGTGGCCTTGAGGCCACAGGGATAGTTTAGCAGAAAGCCGAGGGGGCCTCTGCTAGAATCCGGCCATGGCGACGACCCCCATCAAGGACGTGTGGCTCATCAACGGCATCCCCGGCGCGGGCAAGACGACGGTCTCGCGCGGGCTAGCCAAGCGCTTTCCCAAGGGGGCGCACATCGAAGGGGATCGCCTCCACGCCTTTGTGGTTGCGGGGAACGTTCCGCCGGGAGAGAAGCCGGAAGAGGAGTCGAACCGACAGCTCTATCTCTGCGCCAAAAACCTCTGCCTGCTCGCACGTTCCTTTGCGGAGGCCGGGTTCGTGCCGGTGATGGACTATGTTGTGGCCTCTCGGAGGAATCTTGGACGCTATGAGGAGCAGCTTGCGGGCCATCGTCTCTACTTTGTGACGCTCGCCCCTTTGATCGAGGTAGTCCTCACACGTGACGCCCAACGGGAGAAGCACTTCGCCAAACAGTTCGCTTATCTGGACGGGGTGATGCGCCGCGAACTCACAGGCGTGGGGCTGTGGGTAGACTCCAGCCGCATGACGGCGGAAGAGACGGTGGAGCACATCATGAGGTGGAAGAGGCAGGCATTGCTCCATTAAGCGGCCTGTTCCCTAGTCTCCGGCTCTGTGCAGCTTACAAGCGGCAGGTGGCCTGGCCGGACCCCCCGCCAAAATCAGTTGTGATCCTGACGGTGAATGGTCCGCTACCCCCAAACCGCGTCGCTGAGTAGGAAGACGATGGGGCGTACGGTCCTGTAAGTGTCCATGTGGTGGATTCCGGCTGCCCACCCTCGCGGCGCACGCCGGGCGTCCGGCCCCGGCCTCCACTCGCCACACCGTCGTTCGCCGACCAGCTTCCCGGGGTGAGCGTCCAGGTGTCCATGGGGTGGGTTATCAGAATACGGGTGTTGGCGGGGCCGGTGGCTGTACCTGTTGCGGTGATCTGCCAGGTCACGTAGGTCAGGGTCTGGTTGTTGGCCGAGTCGAACTGGGTCCGCGAGGAGGTCGCGGTGCAGGTGACGGAGGTGACGGTGGCGGTTGTTGCGACCTGCGGCGGCGTAGGAGTCAACGTGGGTATGGGTGTAGGTGAAGGTCTTGGGGTTGGTGTAGGCGCGCCGCCGACGGATATAGAAACCTCACGACAGACGAAATCGCCTGTCAGGTCAATCGCGCAGACGGTGAATCGGTAGGTACTCCCTGCTGTCGCGGCATGGGGCGTCCCCGTGAGTTGGCCGTCCTTCCCAAGAGACATCCCAAACGGCGGGAAACCTCCGGCCGTGCCCGCCTGGAAATGGTACGGCGGACTGCCGCCGGACGGGTTTCTGCCGGTTGTGCCGGGTGGAGGGCATTGCGTTGTAAAACCGATTGTTGGCGGGTCACAGAAGGAGAAGGCCTGGCCGTTGGGCAAATATGGTTTGCCTGCCTCGGCGGCGGGCAGGGTTCCGGGCGCAGTGAACTGGAATCTTGAGGTGCTTGTGGAGACGGACATCGCTGGTCCTGCTGGAGCAGTTTGGTTCAGGAATTCGATCTGAAGATAGGCAAGGGCGGCCATTGATTCCATGACCGTGGCATTCGAAATCTCCGGTCTACTCGTTGCCGCCTGTATGATCAGGCGCACATTTCGCGTTCCTGTGTAGAGGTTGAACGTTCGTATGCCATCGGCTCTTTCATAGACGCAGGCTTTTGCGGCATCCCCTACCGGAGGACTGGAGAGTTCCGTGACTCGCTCTCCGGGAGCGCCGCCGCACGTTTGAAGGGCAATCAGCCGGGCGATATCAGCAGTCACGGGATACATATCGATAACGAACCAGAAATAGCCCCGCAGATTGAAATCATCGGAGTCGAACTGTCTCCTCCAGCCGCCGTTGTCCAGGGATTGCGACGACTTTGCTGTATAACCGGGAAGGGGGAAAGTGTCAGGCGGAAGGAGCGTCTGCGGACTGACGGGTATAGGCTTCGGCGTCGGCGTAGCCGTTGGGAGAACGGGCGTCGGGGTTGGTCGTATTGTCGGCGTGGGCGAAGGAGGGACTGGGGTTGGTACCGGCGTTGGCGTGGGAGTTGGCGTCGTGAGGCGCGTCGGCGGAGGCACGGGAGGCCGGTTCCCGCCCTGTTGGTTCTGGTTATCCTCCTGGCGCGCGTCATCGGGTGCCTTACAGGAAAAATCAACTTGCGCGATGCGCGGGCTCCCGCCGGGCGGCGTGACGCCATAGCGGATGACCATGACGCGCACAGAGGCCTCTGCGCCAGCCGGCAACTTTCCTTGAACCCCCGTCTCATACAGAGCGGTCCACTTCGTTGATTCGTCCGGATTGTTTTCGCCGCGGATGATCGTAGGGACTCCCAGGCCTTGAGCCCACGGCGGAGGATTTGCGGCGTTCAACCTAGGCGCGGCTATCCACTTTTCGGCGATGACGCTATCGAATTTCTCGTCACTTCCTCCGACTTCCAGCAGCAGGATGATTCCCTGGTTAACGGGGGCCGTCGCCGTGCCGCGCACGGCGATTCGGATCTTGGTGTCTCCTCCGGCCGGCTGTTCGATGCCGCAGCCGAATTCTTCCACCCTCGCATCGGCGATGATAGGCTCCGGAGCCTTGATCGCGTCCTTGCTGGGCTTGCCCGGCTTGGCAGGTTCTTAAAGCTGAAGGAGACTTGCGCCGTCACCGGCGGCGTGAGGGACTGGCCTACGGAAGTAAGCATCTCCGCGCCCGCTGTGTGAGGGCCATCGGTGATGCCGGTCACCTTGATAGAGGTCTTGGTGGAGGTGGTGACCACGGCCCCATCGAGGACGTAGCGATAGCGTGCGCCTTTGGGGGCGTTCTTGGCAGAGAGCTTCACCTCAACCTCGTTGGCGGTCACCGTCCTGTCGCCCTTGGGGCTGGTGATGCTAAGGGAGGGTGGCTTTTCGGCGGCGTGGGCTGTGGCGACCGTGAGAAGAAGGGTGAGGAGGACGAGCGTCAGGCACCCTGCTCGAAGCATGCGTCGTCTGCCCAAAGTTTCCTCCCTAAGTAAGCCGTGCACCCTCAGCATACACCTGTCGGCAATGAAGGCCGTTAGGCCTCTCCCGGCGCCATATCGCGGTTGGCCCAGAGGCGCGCCACTTCCGCCGCCAGCGTCTTGTGCTCCGCCTTGGCTAGCGCCGGGTCGTCGCGGTAGACGGCCTCCGCCTCCTGCCGCGCCAGCGCGAGGAGCGCAGCATCGGAGAGGCGCGCCATGCGGAGATCGGGGAGGCCGCTCTGGCGCGTGCCGAAGAAGTCGCCGGGGCCGCGAAGCTTCAGGTCCTCCTCCGCCAGGGCAAAGCCGTCGTTCAGCGTCTCCATGAGCCGCAGGCGCTCGCTGGCCTCCGGCGTCGGCGAATCGGACATCAGGATGCAGTAGCTCTGGTGCTCGCCCCGGCCCACGCGACCCCGGAACTGGTGGAGCTGGGCCAGGCCGAAGCGGTCGGCCGATTCCACCATCATCACCGTTGCGTTGGGGATGTCTATGCCGACTTCGATGACGGCGGTGGAGACGAGGATATCGAATTCGCGGGCCTGGAACCGCCGCATGGTGGCGTCCTTCTCGCCGCCCTTCATGCGCCCGTGGAGGAGGGCCACGCGCAGGTCCGGGAAGACCTCCCGGCTCAGGCGCTCGTGCTCCTTTACGGCGGCCGCCGCCTCCAGCTTCTCCGACTCTTCGATGAGGGGGTAGATGACGAAGGCCTGGCGCCCCTCTGCCACCTGGCGGCGGATGAACTCGTAGGCCGTCTCCCGCCGCGCCGATTCCAGGTAGCGCGTGCGGATGACCTGGCGCCCCGGCGGCAGCTCGTCCAGGATGGAGATATCCAGGTCGCCGTAGAGCGTCAGCGAAAGGGTTCGCGGGATGGGCGTGGCCGTCATGACCAGCAGGTGCGGGTTATAGCCCTTCTGCCGCAGCTCCATCCGCTGCATCACGCCGAAGCGGTGCTGCTCGTCCACCACCACCAGGCCCAGGCCGCTGAAGGCGACGTCTTTCTGGAAGAGGGCGTGGGTGCCGATGATGACGGCGATCTCGCCGTTCGCCGTCATCTGCTGGAGCTCTTGCTTGCGCTTGCGCGTGGTGCTGCCCGTCAGCAGGCCGAAGGTGATGGGCCGGCGCAGCTGCGGCAGGGTGAAGCGCGCCAGCTCCTTGGATGGCTCGCCGGCGAGCGCCGGGCCAAGGAGGCGCTGGACGGTGCGAAAGTGCTGTTCGGCCAGGATCTCCGTGGGGGCCATGAAGGCCACCTGCTGGCCGTTCGCCACCGCGGTGAGGATGGCCGCCACAGCCACCACGGTCTTGCCGCTCCCCACTTCGCCCTGCACCAGGCGGCTCATGGGCGTGGACTTGCCCATATCGCCCAGCGCTTCCGCGATGGTGCGCTCCTGCGCCCCCGTCAGCTTGAAGGGCAGGAGGCCGTAGAAGGCGCCCAGCAGTTCGGCGTTGGCCTTGAGCGGGTGGCCCGGCATCGTCTCCTTCCACTCGCGCTTGCGCGCCAGGACGCCCAGCTGGATGAGAAGCAGCTCATCGAAGGCCAGGCGGCGGCGGGCCGCCTCCTTGGCGGCCTCGCTCTCCGGGAAGTGGGCCTGGCGGATGGCCGGGCCCACCGGGGCAAGCTGAAGGCGCTGGCGCTGGGCGGGGCTGAAGGAATCGGGCACCAGGGCGGCGTACCGGTCAGCCACCTGCTTCATCAAGGAGCGCAGCCTGCGGCCGGAGAGGCCCTCTGTCAGCGGGTAGACGGGCACCAGGCGGCCCGTGTGCACCAGCTCGCCCTCGTCGGCCACTTCGTACTCGGGGTTCTCCAGCACCTTGCGCCCTTGGTAGAAGACCACGCGTCCGCTGAGGGCGATGCGCATCCCCTGCTTGAGGTTCCGCGCGATGTAAGGCTGGTTGAACCAGATGACGCGCACGCTGCCGGAATCGTCGCCGACGACGGCCTCGGCCGCGCCAAGGCGACGCTGACCGTAGCGCACCTCCTTGGCTTCCAGCACCACACCGATGACCGTCTGGTCTTTGCCTGCCTGGAGCAAGGGGATGGACGTTGTCTGCGAGAAGTCAATGTGCTTGCGGGGGAAGAAGTAGAGGAGGTCCCGGATCGTCCTGACGCCCAGGCTCTCCAGCCGTTCCGCGATGGCCGGGCCGAAGCCGCGAAGGACGGTGATGGGATCGGTGAGGCTGGGGCCTTGGGGGACGGGCGGCGGATGCGGCGCCGCCTGTTGCGGCGGCGCAGGCTGGCGGGAGGCGGGCTTGGCCGCCGCTCCGCCGCTCACCTCGTCGCACCACGTCAGCACGGCGGCGATCCATGCCTCCCGCGCCGGGAGCCCTTTGCGCCCATAGGCAGGCGCGGTGAGTTCGAGCTTCGCCAGCCTTTGGTGGAGGGCCGGGTCGGCGATCTTCCGTTGAGCGTCTGCGCCCCACCGGGCCAGGAAGGCGTCCAGTCCCCCCGCCACGGCCTTGTTGCCGTAGCCCTTGCTCTTTTCCAGCGTCAGCACCTTGCGCAGAAGCTCGGTGTTCAGCGCTTGGGCGATGGAGTCAGGCTGGTTGGGCGCTTGCGGCATCGCTGTCCCTGCAGGGCGTCTCCTCACGCGCCGCATCGAAAGCGGAGGGGAAGACTCCCTGAGATTCGGGGAACATGATACCGCTATTCGAGGCGGCTATCGCTGCTCGGGCTGGTCCAGCGGTATCGGTGTGGAGCCTGCGATGACTCCATCGAGCCACTTCAGCATCTTCTCCACCCAGGCCTGCCGCTCGGCGGGGCCTTTGGCCGCGTAGGCCGGCGCGATAAGCTCGAAGCGGCGGAGGAGGGAGCGGAACATCGGATGGTGGACGGCGGCATGGGCCTCCAGGCCCCACTGCTTCACGAATGGGTCAAGGCCGCCGGGGACGCCCGTATCCTTGAAGCCGCTCCGCCTTTCTGCGGAGAGGGCGTCGTAGAGGCGCTGGGCTTTGACGATCTGGGCGGCATGGCTCGGCTGGTTGGGGAGGGAGGTCGTCACGCCGCCTCGCCCTTCCACATCCCCATGCCGATGGCCTTCGGCCCAAGGTGCGCCCCCATGACGGGCGTGAACTCGCAGATAAGGACCTCCTTGCGGGGGAAGTGCCGCCCAAGCTCATCGGCCAGGGCGGCGGCCTCATCGGCGCAGGCGCTGTGCATCACGCCCAGGGCGCGCAGGCCCTTCGCCTCGCCCGCCATCTCCACCAGGCGCGCCAGCATGCGCTTCCGCGTGCGGACGCGGTCCACGGGGTGCACTTCGCCATCGCGGACGGAGATGATGGGCTTGATGTCCAGCAGGGAGCCGAAGAAGCCCTGGACCCTGCTGGCCCGCCCGCCGCGCACCAGGTATTCCAGGGTGTCCACGGAGCAATAGCAGGCGATGTTGGGGATCTCCCGCGCCAGGAAATCGGTGGCTTGCTTGAGGGTGCCGCCCTGCTTGGCGATTTTGGCCGCCTCGCGCACCAGGATGCCCAGGACCAGGGAGACGGTCATCCCGTCCACCACCGCGATCTTCGCCTTGGTCTGGGCCTCCTTGGCCGCTTGGAAGGCGGAGTTATAGGTCCCGCTCAGCTTGGCGGAGATATGGAGCGATAGGATCTCATCGCCGGGGCGGCCGATCTTGTTGTAGACGTCCAGAAATGCGCCGACGGACGGCTGGGAGGTGGAAGGCGCGGGGCCGCCTTGGGCCAGGCGCTTGTAGAACTCCTCTGAGGTGATGTCTATGCCGTCCAGCAGCGTCTTATCGCCGATGTGGAGGTTGCAGGGCAGCACCGTGACGCCCAGTTCGGCGATGAGGCTCTTCGGCAGGTCGCAGGTGCTGTCTGTGACGATTTTGAGGGCCATGGTTACTCCACTGAGAGCAGGTACTGGTAGTGGGGTTGCCCCCCGGCGATCGCCTCGATCTTCGCCTGGCGGAACTCCCGCTTCAGCCGCGCCGCCAGCTCTTCGGCGTCGGCTCTGGAGACCGCCGCGCCATAGTACACCGTCACCGCCGAGTCCGCCTCCACCCCCATCCCGCGCGCCAGCGCGATGGCCGCCTCTCCTGCATCGCTCGTGGCCGCCACGAGCCTGCCGCCCGTCATGCCGATGGCCTGCCCCCGCTTGACGGCGAGGCCGTCCACGATGGCGTTGCGCACCGCCGTGGTCACCTCGCCGGTCTTCACGGCTTTCAGGGCCTTCTGCATGGCGGCCAGGTTTTCCTTGGCGTCCGCCTCATAGCTGTAGGCCATCATCGCGGCCACGCCCTGCGGCAGGTCAACCGTCGGCACGATGGCGACGTCCTTGTCCACCGCCATCTCCGCCGCCTGCCTGGCCGTGGGGATGATGTTGCTATTGTTCGGGAGAACGATGACGGCGGTTTGCTTCGCCCCGCGCACAGCCTTCAGGATGTCCTGCGTGCTGGGGTTCATCGTCTGGCCGCCGGGGACGATGGCCGCTGCGCCGAGGCTGCGAAAGATATCGGCCAGCCCTTCGCCCGCCACGACGGCCACAACGCCGACGACCCCTTGCGGCGCGGCGACCTTCCTGGCCGAGTACTCCGTATGCTGGGCGTCTATATCGTCAATCTTCTTCTTGGCGATGGTTGCAACTGACTTCAGCCACGCCTCCGCCTGATCGGGCGTTCTGGTGTGCAGGTGGACCTTCACCAAGCCGCCATCGCCGACGACGATGACGGAGTCGCCGAGCGCCAGCATCTTCTCTTGCACCTGCTCCGTGGCCGCCTTGCAGTTCTCCACTAAGAACTCTGTGCAGTAACCGTAGGAGCCAGCGGCCTTCTGCCTGCTATCGCCTGCGCCTATGGCGGCGGACTTGGCCGCCTTGGGGGCGGTTTCCATGGGCGCTTTGCCCTGTAGGTAGGCCAGCGCCCCCTCAAAGAGATAGGCCAGCCCCTGCCCGCCTGCATCCACCACGCCGTTCTGTCGTAGGATCTCCAGCATGAAGGGCGTCCGCGCCACGGTCGTCTTTGCCGTGCTCGTCGCCGCTTGAAGGACCGCCGCCGGCGCGCCGCCGTCCGTGGAGGCGGCCTTCGCCGCCGCCGCCGCCTCCCGCGCCACGGTGAGGATGGTCCCCTCCGTGGGATTCGTCACCACGGTGTAGGCCTGCTTGCTCCCCTGCTCCAGGCCATCCGCAAAGTCCCGGCCCGTCAGGTGCGGCTTGCCTTGGGCGCTCTTGTTCAGCCCGCGAAGGATCTGGGAGAGGATGACGCCGCTATTGCCGCGCGCCCCCATCAGCGAGCCTTTGGCCATCGCAGCCAAGACCTCGGTGGCTGTCCCCGTGGCGTACTTGTCCGCCTCCTCCAGCGCTGAGCGCATGGTGAGGAGCATGTTGGTGCCGGTATCGCCGTCCGGCACGGGATAGACGTTGAGGGCGTTCACGGCCTCTGCCTTGCTCTCCAGGACCGCCATGGCCGCGCGGAACATCGCAAAGAGCGACGGCCCGTCTAGCTGGGTGAGCGAAGGTTTTGCGGTGGGATTTGCCATACGTGCTCCTGAAAGGGGGCGGCTCGTTGCCTTGAGGCGGCTATCCGTGGTATTGTAGGAAACGTTCCCACCCCAGTCAAAGAGGCCCAGTATGCCTGCCTGCGATAACTGTCATAAAGGACCAGCCTTCGGCTTCAACGTGAGCCACTCCAAGCGCCACACCAAGCGCAAGTGGGAGCCGAATATCCAGCGGACGACCGTCTACGTCAGCGGTCGGCCGAAGCAGATGGCCCTCTGCACCCGCTGCCTGCGCAATATGACCAAGGCCGCCCGCTAGGCAGCTTCGCTCAGATGCGAAAAGCCCCCGGAAGTTCGGGGGCTTATTATTTGCCCGCCAGCAGGCTCTCGATCCTCTTCACCAGCGCCGCCCGCTCCTTCGCCGTGTTCACCGCTGTCCGCTGGAACTCTTTTCCCACCTTCACATCGGCAAAGAGCCCCGCCGGGTCCTCATGGAAGTGCAGGAAGGCCACCGACTTCAGGTAGAAGATGCCGGGCCTCTTTTCCGTCAGCGCAGGATACCTGCGGATGGCGGCAAGGAGAGCGGGGATCGTGGAGAGGGCTTTAAGCCCGGCGTGCTTCATCGCGAAGCCATCCCGCCTACGCCAGCCCCGCCACGCTGCCCTTGAGCCGCGCCATCGCCTGCGCCACGCTTTCGCGCTTGTTGAAGATGGCCGACCCGGCCACCAGCACCCGCCCGCCCGCCTTCACCACCGATGGCGCCGTCTCCGCGTTCACCCCGCCGTCCACTTCCAGCTCGGCGGCATAGCCGCCTTCATCCAGCATCTTCCGCAGCCGCTCGATCTTCGGCAGGACGCTCTTGATGAACGATTGCCCGCCAAAGCCGGGGTTCACCGTCATAATGAGGATAAGGTCCAGGTATGGAAGCATCTCTTCGATAGAGGCCAGCGACGTGCTGGGGTTCAGGGAGACACCGGCCCTCACGCCGCGCTCCTTGATGAAGTGCACCGTCCGGTGCAGGTGCGGCGTCGCCTCCGCGTGGACCGTCAGGATGTTCGCCCCCGCCTTGGCGAATTCGGGGATGACGCTGTCCGGGTTCGTCACCATCAGGTGCACGTCCAGCGTCAGCTTGGTGCGCGGCCGTAGGGCCTCCACCACCACCGGCCCGATGGTCAGGTTCGGCACAAAGTGGCCGTCCATCACATCCACGTGGATATAGTCGGCCCCGGCCGCTTCGGCCTCGGCCACCTGCTCGCCCAGACGCGCGAAATCGGCGGAGAGGATGGACGGCGCGAGCTTAACGTGCGCCATGCAGCGCCCTCTTTGCCTCCGCCAGCGCCTTCGTCACCGATGCGGTGGCCGTCCCGCCGATGACTTTCCGCGAGTCCACGGAAGTGCGGACGTTGATCTTCAGCACATCCGGCCCAAAGCGCTCGGAGAACTTCTGGAACTCGGCCGGCGTCAGCTCGGAGACGTCCTTGCTGTTGGCGATGGCGTACTGCACCAGCTCGCCGATGATGCCGTGGGCCTCCCGGAAGGGGACGCCCTTCATGGCCAGGTAGTCGGCGTAGTCCGTCGCCAGCAGGTGGCCGCCGTGCGCCGCCGCAGACATGCGCTTCTCGTTGAAATGGGCCGTGGCGATGGCCTCTGCCAGCACCTCCAGCGTCGCGTTCAGCGTCTCCACGGTGTCAAAGAGTCCCTCTTTATCCTCTTGCAGGTCGCGGTTGTAGGCGAGGGGCAGGCCCTTCATCAGCGTCAGCATGGCCACCAGGCGCCCGTAGACGCGGCCCGTCTTCCCCCGCGCCAGCTCCGCGATATCCGGGTTCTTCTTCTGCGGCATGATGCTGGAGCCGGTGGTGTAGGCGTCGTCCAGCTCCACAAAGCGGAACTCGGAGGAGGACCAGAGCACCAGCTCCTCCGCCAGCCGCGAAAGGTGCATCATGGCGATGGCCGCCGCCGCCTCGTACTCGATGACGAAGTCCCGGTCGGAGACGGCGTCCATGCTGTTGGCGCTCACCTTGCTGAAGCCCAGCTCCCTGGCCACGAAGGCCCTATCCAGCGGGTAGGGCGACCCGGCCAGCGCGCCGCTGCCCAGGGGCATCACGTCCGTGCGCTTGAGACAGTCAACAAAGCGTCCCACGTCCCGCTGGAGCATCTCGAAGTAGGCGAGCAGGTGATGCGCCAGGAGGACCGGCTGCCCCCGCTGGAGGTGCGTGTAGCCGGGGAGTACCGTCTTCGTGTGCCGCTCCGCCTGGGCCACCAACGCCGACTGGAGCGTGTAGAGCCGCCCGATCGTCCGAGCGATGGCGTCCTTCACAAAGAGCCGCGCGTCCAGCGCCACCTGGTCGTTCCGGGAGCGCGCCGTGTGCAGCTTGCCGGCCGCATCGCCGATGAGCTCCTTCAAGCGGCTTTCGATGTTGAGGTGGATATCCTCCAGCTCGTCCCGGTAGGTGAACCGGCCTTCGGCGATCTCCTTGCCGATGGCCTCCAGCCCTTGCACGATGCGCTTGCCCTCCGCCGCCGTGATGATGCCCTGCTTGGCCAGCATCTTGGCGTGGGCGATGCTCCCCTGGATATCGTAGGGCGCCAGGCGCCGGTCATAGGCGATGGAGGCGGTGTAGTCCTGCACCGCTTTCGCCATCGGCTTGCTCAATCGGGATCGGCTAGCTTTCATGATTCGCTCCGTCTATCTTACCAGGAAAAAGGAGAGACGCCCGTCTGCGACGGACGTCTCTCGGAAGGACCCTCGGGAACCGTTGCGCGCGGTGGGCGGCTACTTCGGCTTCAAGGGCACCATGAAGCTGCGGCGGAGGCTCATCGTCTTTTCGTTCCGTTGGTTCGTCACCCAGGTCTCCACCCGCACAACGCCTCGGTCGCCCTTGCTGGTCAGCTTCTTCTCCAGGATCGTCGTGTGGGAATAGATTGTGTCACCGATGAAGGTCGGCCCAAGGTGTTTCACGTTCTCGTACTCCAGCGCCGCGATGGCCTTCCCGCTCGTCTCCACCACGCTCATGCCAACGGCGAGGCTGAGCACCAGCAGCCCGACGACCAGGCGTTGCTTGTGAGGGCTCGCCTCGGCGTAGGCCCGGTCTATGTGCAGCGGCATGTGGTTCATCGTCAGCAGGCTGAAGAGGTCGTTGTCGTACTCGTTGATCGTCTTCCCCGGCCAGTGATGGTAGGTATCGCCGACTTCGAACTCCTCGTAGTACCGCCCGAACCTGTCCTTGAAGTGGATCTCCTTAGGCACGCGAATCTCCTTACCGGCTAGATTTTTTCGAGGGGGCCCTTGCCCCCGCCGCTTTCTTGCTTGGTTGCGCCGTCGCCAGGCTGAAGGGGGCGCTTCCCTTGGTCAGCAGTTGGGCGCTCGCCTGGGTGCTGACGGGAAGGCCGTAGACGTGGATGAATCCCTCCGCCTTCGAATGGTCGAAGGAGTCCTCGTGCCCGTAGGAGGCGAGGCTCACGTTGTAGAGTGACCGCTTGGACTCGCGCCCCACCACGACCGCCCCGCCCTTGTGCAGGCGCACGCGGACGTTGCCCGTGACGTGGCGCTGGGTGCTGGCCACATAGGCCGCCAGGTCCTGGTGGTAGGCAGTGAACCAGAGGCCGTTATAGATAAGGTCGGCATACTCCTGGGCGATCTTCGCCTTCAGGCGCGCCTGGTCCTTGCTGAGGGTCATCCCCTCAAGCGCCAGGTGGGCTTGGAGCAGCACCGTTGCGGCGGGCGCTTCGTAAATCTCCCGCGACTTGATGCCGACGAGCCGGTTTTCAAGATGGTCCACGCGCCCCGCGCCGTGCCTGCCCGCCAGGGCGTGCAGCTGGCTGATGAGCGCGATGCCGCTCAGGCGCTCCCCGTCCAAGGAGACGGGCGCCCCCTCTTCAAAGCCGATCTCCACGTACTCCGCCTTCTCCGGCGCATCCTTCGCGGACTTGGTCCAGGCGTAGATCTCCTCCGGCGGCTCCGTCATCGCGTTCTCCAGCTTGCCGCCTTCGATGCTGCGCCCCCACAGGTTCTCGTCCGTGGAGTAGGGCTTCTCCGCCGTCACCGTCAGGGGGATGTTGTGCTTCTTGGCGTAGGCGATCTCCGCCTGGCGGTCCGTCATGTCCCACTCGCGCGCAGGGGCGATGACCTTCAGGTCCGGCGCCAGGGCATGGGTGCTGACATCGAAGCGCACCTGGTCGTTCCCCTTGCCCGTGCAGCCGTGGGCGATCGCCGTCGCCTTCTCCTTCCGCGCGATCTCCACCAGGAGCTTCGCGATGAGCGGCCTGCCGAGGGCCGTCGCCAGGGGGTAGACCCCTTCATAGACGGCATCGGCCTTCAGCGCCGGGATGATGAAGTCGTTGACGAAGGTCTCCTTCGCATCCACCACGTAAGCGTTCACGGCGCCCGTCTTCAGGGCGCGCTCCTTCACCCCGGCCAGGTTGGAGGCGCCGCCAAGGTCAATGGTCAGCGTCACCACGTCCATGCCGTAGGTCTCTTTGATCCACCGTATCGCGACGGAGGTGTCCAGCCCGCCGCTGTATGCAAGCACTACTTTTTCAGCCATACAAATGTCCTTCCGACTCTGCCTAGCGCAGAAAAGTGATTACAGGTTTTCTGCTCGGCCTGGGGACGGGGAATCCATAAGTCCGCAAGAGCGCGGTATGTTCCTTGATTCCCTGTCGGGCCTTATGAACACAATCTGCGATTGAAGTGCCTATGCCAGTGAAGTCATCCAGGTCAGGCGCAAAGAATCCGAAGAAGTCAGGATCTTCGGTCGCTTCGATTATCAGTAAATATGTGAGGACAGCGTTCTTGCTCTTCTTCATATCGGGTATCTATCTGTGCGATCTGTAGAGGAGATCCCTTCCTACTTCAGCCCCTTCGCCTTTGCCACTTCGGCGATGGCCTTCCCCAGCCGCTTCACCCCTTCATCCACCTCATGCGTCGTGATGACCAGCGGCGGTATGAAACGCAGGGTGTTCGGCCGCGGCGCGTTCACCAGCAGCCCGTGCTTGATGGCGGCCGTCAGCACGTCGCCCGAGATATCGTCCTTGAACTGGACGGCTTGGAGCAGGCCCTGGCCGCGCACCTCCGTGATGAAGGCGTGCTTCTTCTGCAGCTTCTGCAGGTCCTTGGTCAGTCGCGCTCCGCTCTTCTTCGCGTTCGCCAAGACCTTTCGCTTCAGCACATAGTCCACCACCGTACAGCCTACGGCGCAGGCCAGCGGGTTCCCGCCGAAGGTCGTCCCGTGGTCGCCTGGGGTCAGCACCGCCGCGTGCTTCTTGGCCAGGAAGGCGCCGATGGGCACGCCGCCGCCCAGGCCTTTTGCCAGGCTCATCACGTCCGGCTCCACGCCGAAGGCCTCATAGCCGAAGAGCGTGCCCAGCCGGCCGATGCCCGTCTGCACTTCGTCAAAGATAAGCAGGAGGCCCTTCTCGTCGCACCACTTCCGCAGCTGCCGCATGTACTCCTTGGAGGGCACGATGACGCCGTTCTCGCCTTGGACCGGCTCGATGAGCACCGCGCACGTCTTGTCCGTCGTCGCGCTCATCACTGCCTCGATGTCGTTATACGGCACGTGGACAAAGCCGCTGGGCATCGGCAGGAAGTTCTCCTGGTAGTGCGGGTTGCCCGTTGCGGCCACGGCGGCCAGGGTTCGCCCGTGGAAGGAGCCCTCCGTCGAGATGATCTCGTACGCCCCGTTGCGCTTCAGCTTCCCGTACTTCCGGGCCAGCTTGATGGCCCCCTCGTTCGCCTCAGCGCCGCTGTTGCAGAAGAAGACCTGGTCCATGCAGGAGTTCTTCACCAACAGCTCGCCCAATTGGACCTGCGGGATCGTATAGAACTGGTTGGAGGTCTGGATGAGCTTCTTGGACTGCGCGGCAAGCGTCTTCACCATGGCCGGGTGGCTGTGGCCTAGGGTGTTCACGGCCCACCCCCCCACAAAGTCCAGGTACTTCTTGCCGGAATCGTCCCACACCCACACGCCCTTGCCGCGCTCGATCGTCAGCGGCACGCGCTTGTTCGTGGTCATGTAGACCTTGGCTGCCCGCTCTTGCCACTGGCTCACGGTGGACCCCCTTGGACAAACGACAAGGTTCCGGACGGAAAAAGTGACGACCTATTATAGCCGATTTCCCCGGTGGCGG
>Ga0194132_10002116_pt1 | contig 38226 bp, 30 predicted proteins | sample TA2KigOf80mmetaG_FD_148612 | JGI IMG/M metagenome (GOLD analysis project Ga0194132, IMG submission 148612) | Freshwater microbial communities from Lake Tanganyika, Tanzania - TA2015054 Kigoma Offshore 80m | ecosystem: Environmental > Aquatic > Freshwater > Lake | place: Tanzania: Lake...
CGGCACCGCGCGGCTTCGCGACGGCGCGGCGAGCGCGGCGGAGGCGGCGATCACCCGCACGCTGGCGCTTGCCCCCGCCTATGCCGAGGCCTGGAACAATCTCGGCACTGCGCGGCAGAGCCAGGGACGCATCGAGGACGCGCTCGCCGCCTACGATCAGGCGCTCGCGCTCGAGCCCTCCTATGCCGATGCCGCGCGCAACCGCCTCGGCGCCCGTCTCTATCTCGACGACGACGAGGAGAAATCGGGCGAGGCGGCGCACGATTTCGTCCGCCGCTTCGGTGCGCGCACGCCGGCGCCGCTCAGCGATGCCGATCCATCGGGTCGCTCTTGCGATCCATCGGGTCGCTCTTGCGATCCCGATCGTCTTCTCGCCATCGGCCTTCTCTCCTCCGATCTCCGCGACCATCCGGTCGGACGCAACCTCGCCGGCCTGATCGAGCATCGCGATCCGCACGAGATCCGCATCGCCGTCTACGACACCGGCGCCGGCAGCGATCCGCTCCAGGCCTGGTTCCGCGCCCGCACCGATCTCTGGCGCAGCGTCGCAAGCCTTTCCGACGAGCGGATCGCCGGGCAGATCCGCGCCGACGGCATCGACATTCTCGTTTCGCTCGCCGGGCGCTTCGACCGCAACCGGCCGCTGGTGGCATCCTGGCGCGCCGCGCCGGTGCAGGTCGCGATGTATGACGGCGGCGCCTCCGGCATGGGACACGGCATGATGGACGCGGGCATGGCGGAGGAGAGCGGGGATCCGCCCATCGCCGGCTGGATCACCGATCGCTGGCTGCATCCCGAGGGCACCCATGCCGGCGGCGACCGTTTGCTCAGGCTGCCGGCCTGCTACAATTTCATCGCGCTCGAGGGCGCGGCGGGGACATACCGGCCGGATCCCGGGCGCACGGTCTTCGGCTCCTTCTCCAACCCGGCCAAGCTCTCGCCCGCCACGCTCGCCGCCTGGAAAGCGATCCTCGAGCGCCTGCCCGAGGCGCATCTCGTCCTCAAATACCGAAGCTTCTACGGCGATCCCGCGATCATGAGGCGGATCGTCGAGCACTTCGGAAATGCGCTGGAGCCGCGTATCCGCCTCATCGCCGCGCTCGACGGCACCAGGACCCATCTCGAGCGCTACGCCGAAATCGATATCGCGCTCGATCCCTTTCCCTTCTCCGGCGCCACCACCACCTTCGAGGCGCTCTCGATGGGCGTGCCGGTGATCACGCTCGCCGCCCGAGCCGCCATCGGCCGCACCAGCACGGCGATCCTGGGACCTCTCGGGCTCGATGAGCTGATCGCCTCCTCGCCGGCCGATTATGTCGAGCGCGCCACAGCTCTCGCCGGCGATCGCCAGCGCCTTGCCGCCTTGCGCGCGGAGATCCCCCGGCGCCTCCGCGCCTCGCCCCTGGTCGACGGCAAGGCGCAGGCGCAGGCGCTGACGCAGATGCTCCGGCGTCTCTGGCGCGAACGCTGCGCCAGGCGCGTCCCGTGAGCGAGACCGCGGAAAGCCTCCGGGCAGAGGCCGAGACCGCGCGCGGGCAGGGGCGCCTTGCCGAGGCGGCGAGGGACTACAGAAAAGCCCTGGCGCTGGCGCCCGGCCTCGCCCCGGCGCAGGCGCATCTCGCGGTGGTGCTCGATGCATCGGCGGCCGGCCCGCCGGCGGCCGAGGCGGTCCTTCGCGCCATCGCCCTCGATCCCGGCCAGGCGCTGCTGCGCCTCAACCTCGGCATCATCCTCGGCCGGCTCGGCCGGGCGGGCGGGCGCAGCGCCTTCCGCCAGGCGCTCGCCCTCGATCCGGCGCTTGGGGATGCCTGGCTCAGCCTCGGCGTCTGGGTCCAGCGCGAGGGGGCGGCAAGCGAGGCCGAGCGCTGTGCCCGGCGCCAGATCGCGCTCTCTGCCGCGCTGACGCCGGGCCTCGCCGCGGGCGAGAACAATCTCGGCAATGCGCTCGCAGCCCAGGGACGCATGCAGGAGGCGCTCGCCGCCTACGGGCGCGCGCTGACACGCGATCCCGGCTTCGCCGATGCGGCGCGCAACCTTCTCGCCTTCGCCCTCTATCTCGACAATGACGAGAGCCTCGCCGGCGACAAGGCGCGCGCCTTCATGCGCCGCTTCGGGCCGCTCTCGATGTATGACCGGGGGCCGCCGCCGCTCGACCTGCCCGCCGCGCGCCTCGAGCCCGAGCGGGTTTTGAGGGTCGGGCTTCTCTCCTCCGATCTCGGCGATCATCCGGTCGGCCTCAACCTCGCCTCGCTCTTCGAGCATCGCGACCGCGCGAAGACCTGGATTGCCGCCTACGACACGGCATCGCGCGCCGATCCGGCGAGCCGCTGGTTCCGCTCCAGGAGCGCGCTCTGGCGCAATGTCGCCGGATTTGCCGATCGCCGGATCGCCGAGCTCATCCGCGCCGACCATATCGACGTGCTGGTCTCGCTCGCCGGGCGCTTCGATCTCAACCGGCCCCTGGTCGCATCCTGGCGCGCGGCGCCGGTGCAGGTCGTCATGCATGACGGCGGCGCCAGCGGACTCGGTGATGGCGACGATCCTCTCGTCGCCGCCTGGATCACCGATCGCTGGCTGCACCCCGACGGAGATCGGGCCGGCGGCGACCGCCTGCTGCGCCTGCCGGTGTTCTACAATTTCCTGAAACCCGACCGCGCTCCGGCGCTCTACAAGCCCGATCCCGAGCGCGTGGTCTTCGGCTCCTTCTCCAACCCGTCCAAGCTCTCGCCCGATGTGCTCGCCCTCTGGGCGCGGCTCCTCAAGCGTGTGCCGGACGCGCGCCTCGTCCTCAAATATCGCGGCTGCTACGGCGATCCCGGCATCGCCCGGCGCATCGAGGGGACGATCGCCGAGGCCGGCGTCGATCCGGAGCGCCTCGTCCTCGTCTCGGCGCCCGAGCCCCGCCATGCCCATCTCGAGCGCTATGGCGAGATCGATGTGGCGCTCGATCCGTTTCCCTTCTCCGGCGCCACCACCTCCTTCGAGGCGCTCTCGATGGGCGTGCCGGTGGTGACGCTCGCCGCACGCGCCGCGATCGGCCGCACCACCGCGGCGATCCTCGGCCCCCTCGGACTCGAGGCGCTGATCGCGCCCACGGAAGACGAGTATGTCGAGCGCGCCGCGGCACTGGCCCAGGACCGCGCCGGGCTGCAGCGCCTCCGCCGCGAGATCCCGGCACGCTTGAGCCTCTCGCCTCTCCTCGACGGCAGGACCCATGCGGCGACGCTCGAGGACGCCTTCCGCCTTCTCTGGCGCGAGCGCTGCGCGAGCGAGCGGGCGGCCTCGGTATTGCGCTAAAACCCCGCTCCATGGTGCGCATCGCCTTCCTCGACCGCATGCCCTGGGACTACCGGGTCGACACGCCCGAGCGTCGCCCGCTCGGCGGCTCGCAATCCGCGCTCTGCTATCTCGCGCGTGCGCTGGCGAAAGCCGGCCACGAGGTCCGCACCGTGACGATGACGCGAGAGCCCGCGCGTATCGACGGAGTCGACTGCCTCTCGGCCCGGCAGGGCGGCTATGCGCTGTTCGGAGGTGCGGATGCCGTCATCGTCCTCAACGATCCCGATCCGACGGTCGCCGAGGCGCTGCGCCAGGTCGTGGGCCCTGAGAAGCTCGTCATGCTCTGGACCCAGCACGATGTCGACCAGCCGGCCGTCGCCGCCTTCGCCGAGCCCGAGACCCGCCGGCGCTGGGACCGCATCGTCTTCGTCTCGGAGTGGCAGGCCCGCGCCTGGCGCCGGCGCTTCGGGCCCGAGCCCGAGGGCATCGTCATCGGCAATGCCATGGCGCCGGTCTTCGAGACGCTTTTCGATGATGGGCCGGTCGATGATGGGCCGGTCGATGATGGGCCGGTCGATGATGGGCCGGCGCTCGCGCCGCGCGCGCCGACGCTGATCTACACCTCGACGCCCTTCCGCGGCCTCGACGTGCTGCTCGATGCCTTTCCGCTGATCCGCGCATCCGTGCCCGAGGCGCGGCTCGTCGTCCATTCCAGCCTCGCCGTCTACCAGGTCGCCGAAGCAGAGGACGCCTATCGCGATCTCTACCGGCGCGCTCAAGCGATGCCGGGCGTCGATTACCGCGGCGCCGTCTCCCAGCCCGCGCTCGCGCAGGCGCTCGGCGAGGCGCTCTGCTTCGCCTATCCCTCGACATTCCCCGAGACCTTCTGCATCTCGGCGATCGAGGCGATGGCGGCGGGCTGCCTTGCCGTCCTCGGCGATCTCGGCGCGCTCGCCGAGACCAGCCAGGGCCTCGCCGAGCTCGTGCCCTTGGCCGAGGACCCGGCCGAATACGCCAGGCGCTTCGCCGAGCGCGTCATCCCCTTCCTCGCGCATCCGCAAGCGCTGGCGCCGCGGCTCGCGCATCAGCGCCGCCATCTGCTCGAGACCGCCACCTGGGACAGGCGCGCCCAGACCTGGGGCCGCTGGATCGAGGCGACGCTGGCCGGCGCGCCGGCGGCCCTCAAGTGAGCGATGTCGCCAGTCTCGGCGGGGCCAGTCTCGGCGGGGCCAGTCTCGGCGGGGCCAGTCTCTGCCGGCGGGATATCGCGCTCTACCCCGATCTGGCGCCGGCGCTGGCCGAGCTCGGCCGCCTCCAGGGCGAGCGTCGCTGGCTTGCCCGCGCGCTCGTCGGCGCTCCCGGCCTCGTCGCCGCGCGCATCGATCTCGGCGTCGTGCTCCTGGGCGCCGGCGACGCGGCCGGCGCCGCCCGCCTGCTGCGCGGCACGCTGGCGCTCGAGCCCGGCGAGGCCACGGCCTGGTTCAATCTCGGCGTGCTGCGCGGCTCCACGCCCGAGGCGGCGGAAGCCTATCGCCGCTCGCTCGGCCTCGCCGCCGCCGCCGATGCCGCCACCAACCTCGCCGATGTGCTGCGCGACGGCGAGTCCTTCCTCGACGCCATTCCCTTCTACCGCCGCGCGCTCAGCCTCGTGCCGGCGCTCCCGACCGTGATCGACAGCCTCGCCTTCCTCTCCAGCTACGATCCGCAAGCGAAGAGCGAGGAGATCTTCCGCCTCAACCGGCGCTGGGGCGCGCTGCAGCAGCGCCCAGAAACGCGGCCGGTGCATTCCAACCCGCCCGAGCCCGCCCGCCGGCTGCGCATCGGATATCTCTCGGCCGATCTCCACGACCACCCGGTCGGCCGCAACCTGGTCGGCCTGATCGAGCATCACAGCCAGGCGGTCGAGGCTTTCTTCTATGCCGGCCGCGAGGTCGACGATCGCATCCAGCGACGCCTCAAGGCGAGGGCCGCGGGCTGGCGGTCGACCGCCGGGCTCGACGATGCCGCGCTCGTGCAGGCGATCCGCGCCGATGACATCGATCTCCTCGTCATCCTCGCCGGCCACACCGCCTTCAACCGGCTCCCCATCGCCGCGTACCGCCCGGCGCCGGTGACGGTCGCCATGCACGATCTCACCTCAAGCGGGCTCGACGAGGTCGACGCCGTGCTCGGCGACGCGATCACGATGCCGGAAGGAGGCGAGGAGAGGTTCACCGAGCGCATCGCGAGGCTCCCCTCCTTCTATCTGCACGAGCCCCTGCCGCCGGTACCGATCGCGCCGGTGCCGATCGTGCCAGGGCCGATCGCGCCAGGGCCGGGCGCGCCGCTCCTGCTCGTCTCCGCCAACAACCCGGCCAAGCTCAACGACCGCGTCATCGATCTCTGGATCGAGATCCTGAAGCGCCTGCCCGAGGCGCGCCTCCTCCTCAAATATCGCGACCGCTTCGGCGACCCCCTGATCCAGCGGCGCTGGATCGGGCGCGCCGGCCTGGCCGGGATCGGGGCAGACCGTCTTCTCTTCCGCACCGGCGACGAGGACCTGCTCTCCCATCTCGCCGTCATCGGCTCGGCCGACATCGCCCTCGACCCGTTCCCCTTCAACGGCGCCACCACCACCTACGAGGCGCTGTGGATGGGCGTGCCGGTGGTGACGTGCCTCGGCCGGCGCTTCGTCGGCCGCGTCGCCGCGGCGATGCTGGCGACGCTGGATCTCCCCGAGCTCATCGCCGCGGACGAGCCGGGATATCTCGCGGCCGTGCTCGGCCTTGCCCGCGATCCCGGGCGCCGCGCCCGGCTGCGCGCCGGCCTGCGCGCCCGCCTCGAAGCCTCGGCGCTGCTCGATGCGCCCGCCTATGCGCGAGCGGTCGAGGCGCAGTACCGCCTGATCTGGGAAGAATGGTGCAGGCGCTCGAAGCCGGACGGGGGCAGCCGGGCATGAAAGAACGAAATCCAGATCGATGACCGCGCCCCAGCCCCCCGCGCCCGAACCCGTCCAGATCTGGCCCGTCCAGACCTGGATCGATCTCGCCGCCCGGGCGACCGGATCAGGCGATCGCGCCCAGGCGCAGGGCCTGCTCCGGCGCGCGCTCGGCGTCCAGCCCGCCGCCGCCGCCGCCTGGTTCAATCTCGGCGTCGCCGCCGATCGGCACGCGGCCTCCGCCGCCTATCGCCGCACCCTCGCGCTCGAGCCCGCGGCGCTCGATGCCGCCACCAATCTCGCCGAGCTCCTGAGCGCACGGTCGCCGAGCCTGGCGATGGCGCCGCTCAAGCGCGGCATCGCCGTTTCGCCCGCGATCGCCCCGGCGCTGAACGCGCTCGGCCTGCTTCATCGCAACGGCGCCGATAATGACGGCGCTGCGCGCTGGTTCGCCCGCGCCTCGGCGCTCTGGCCCGACAATGCGTGGCTCGCCAGCAACCGGCTTCTCCAGCTCAGCTACGGCCCGATATCGGGCGAGGATCTGTTCCGCCGCCATCGCGACTGGGCGCGGCGCTACGCGCCCGACGCAGCACGGCCGCCGCCTGCCGATCGCTCGCGCGATCCCGAGAAGCGGTTGCGCATAGGCTATGTCTCGGCCGATCTCGCCCGCCATCCGGTCGGCTTCTTCCTTCTTCCGGTGCTCGCCCATCGCGACCGCACGCAGGTCGAGACGATCTGCTATTCCGGCCGCGGCGACGGCGATGCGATGACGGCGCGTCTCAAGAGCCTGGCCGATCGCTGGGTCGAGACCGCATCGCTCGACGATGCCGCGCTCGATGCGCGCATCCGCGCGGATGCGATCGACATCCTCGTCGATCTCTCCGGCCATACCGGCGCGCATCGCCTGGCCGTCTTCGCGAGAAAACCGGCGCCGCTGCAGGCGAGCTGGGCGGGATATCCCGCAACCACGGGCCTCACGCAGATCGACTACCTGATCGCCGACCGCCACCAGGTATCAGCCGAGGACGAGCGTTTCTATACGGAGCGCATCCTCCGGATCGATCCCGGCTACATCGCCTATGCCGCTCCTGAGGACGCGCCCGCGGTCGCCGATCTGCCGGCGGCCAGGAACGGCTTCGTCACCTTCGGCAGCCTCAACAACTTGGCAAAGCTCAACCCCGGGGTTTTCGCGCTGTGGGCGAAGGTGCTGGCGCAGGTGCCGGGATCGCGCCTTCTGCTGGCCTGGCAGAGCCTCGGCGACGAGAAGGTCCGCGCGCGCCTGCGCGCCATGGCCGAGGCCGCCGGGATCGCGGATGAGCGCCTGCTGCTGCGCCCCGGCGCCGAGGGCGCCGCTTTCCTCGCCCGCTACGGCGAGATCGACATCGCGCTCGATCCGTTTCCCTATTCCGGCGGGCTCACCACCGTGGAGGCGCTGTGGATGGGCGTGCCGGTCGTCGCAGGCAAGGGCGAGCGCTTCGCCGCGCGCCACAGCGCCAGCCATCTCTCTCAAGCCCGGCTCGATGACTGGATCGCCGCATCGCCCGAGGCCTATGTCGCGCGCGCCGCGGCGGCGGCGGCGGATCTTCCCGGCCTCGCGCGCCTGCGCGCCTCGCTTCGCAGCAGCCTGATGGCCTCGCCGCTCTGCGATGCAAAAGGTTTCACGCAGAAGCTCGAAGCGCTCTATCGCCGGATCTGGCGCGAGCGGGGCGCTGGCGAGACCTCGCGTCCCGCGGACGGGACGCCTGCATGAACGATCCCTCGATGCAGCGGGCGCTGGCCCGGTCTCCGGCCGAGGCGGAAGCGTGGCGCCGTCTCGCCTTCGCCGCGTATCGCGACGCTCCGGTCGCGGCGGTGCGTCTTCTCGGACGCGCCATGGCGTGTGCCCCGAGCGCGGTCGACTGGAGCAACCTCGCCGAGATGCGCCGCGCCGCGTCGCTCGGCGGCGCGGATACCGCGGCGAGACGCGCGCTGGCGCTGGCGCCCGGCCTCGCCTCCGCCCACAGCAATCTCGGCAATCTCCTGATGCAGGCCGACCGGCCGCCCGCCGCTCTGCGTCGCTTCGAGCGCGCGCTCGCCCTCGATCCCGGGCTTCGCGACGCCGCCTACAACCGCGCATCCGCCCTCGCCGAGATCGGCGAGCACGGACAAGCGATCCGGCTCTTCGACGCGCTCATCGCCGAGGCGCCCGATTTCTTCGAGGCGCGCTGGAACCGCGCGCTGACGCTGCTTGCGGCGGGGCGCTGGCGCGAGGGCTGGCAGGCGCATGAGCTCCGCCGCGCCCATCCCTTGCTGGCGCCGCGCCGTTTTCCTTATCCCGGATGGGATGGGAGCGATCTCGGCGGACGGCGCATCCTGCTCGCCTCCGAGCAGGGCCTCGGCGACACGCTGCAGTTCCTCCGCTACGTGCCCGCGGCGATCGCGCGCGGCGGGCGCGTCACGCTCGACGTGCAGGCGCCGCTGCTGGCGCTGGCACGCTCGATCGCCGGCGTCGAGCACGTCATCGCCAGCGGCGATGCGGTGCCGGAAGTCGAGTGCGAGGCGCCGCTGATGAGCTTGGCCCTGCTGCTGGGGCCGGAGAACCCGCCGCCGAAGCCGCCTTATCTGAAAGCCGATCCGGAGCGCCGCCGGCGCATGCGCGAGATCCTCGGGGAAGATCCGCGCCCGAGGATCGGCATCGCCTGGTCGGGCAACCCCGCCCATCGCTACAACCGCCGCCGCTCGCTCGACACGGAAGCGCTGGCGCTCCTGGCAGGCGTCGAGAGCGTGCGCTTCGTCTCGCTGCAGAAGGAGCGGGGAGCGCCCGAAGGCTGGCTCGATCTCGCGCCCGATCTCGACGACACCGCAGCGCTCATCGCCGAGCTCGATCTCGTCATCGCCATCGACAGCGCCATCGCTCACCTTGCCGGCGCGCTGGATCGCCCGCTGCGGATGCTGCTGGCGCCGGGCGTCGACTGGCGCTGGCCCAAGGGGCCGCGCACGCCCTGGTATCCGAGCGCACGCCTTCTCTGGCGCAGCCTCGAGGAGGGATGGGATCCGGCGATCGCCAGGCTCGCCGAAAGGCTCCGCCGGAACCCGCTCGATCTCGTGTCGGATTTCTAGATGACCTCCGAAGCCGAGCTTCTGCATGCCGACGGCCTCGCGCTCTGGCGCTCGGGCGATCTCGACCGCGCGCTGGAGACGATCGGGCGCGCCGTCGATCTCGATCCGCAATCGGCGCGTATCCGCACCAGCTTCGGCGCCGTGCTCTCATCGCTCGGCGCGAGCGAGGCCGCGGCAGCCTCCTGGCGGACGGCGCTGGCGCTCGATCCGTCAAGCCCGGAGGCCCTGATCAATCTCGGCAACGTCAATCTCGGCAATGCCGCGCCGGACGACGAGACCGGCGCGCGCCGCCTCTACCGGCGCGCGCTGGCGGTGGATCCCGCTCATGTCGGCGCGCTCGGCAATCTCGGCGCGCTGGCGGAGCGAAACGAAGAAGAAGGGGCTGCGCTTCGCCTCTATGCGCGCGCGCTCTCGATCGAGCCCGCTCATGCCCGCCTCTGGGCCAATCTCGGCACGGCGCGTCACTGGCGCGCCGATCTCCTCGCCGCAACCCGCGCCTTCGATCGCGCGCTGATCCTCGATGCCGGTCTCCCGGGCGTGCGCTTCGACCGCGCCGTCAACCGGCTGCTCAGAGGCGACTGGGCCCGCGGCTTCGCCGATTACGAGGCGCGCTGGGAGAACCCCGGTCATGCCCGGCTCAGGCTCGCCCTGCCGCCATGGCGCGGCGAGGATCCGGACGGAAAGCGTCTGCTGCTCTGGGCCGAGCAGGGCCAGGGCGATGCGCTGCAGTTCCTGCGCTTCGTGCCTCATCTCCGGGCGAGAGGGGCGCGGGTCACGCTGCTCGTCTCGCGCCGCCTGGTTCCGCTCATGAGGGAATTCCCCGGCATCGCCGCCGCCGCCATCGAGGCGCCGCCGCCGGCCGCCGATCTCGCGGCGCCGCTGATGAGCCTGCCTTTCCTTCTTGGGATCGGCGCGCAGGCGCCCGCGCTCGCATCGCGGCCTTATCTGTCGGTGCCGCCGGCGCCGCGCTTAGGCGACGGCCGGCCCTGCATCGGCCTCGTCTGGGCCGGCAATCCCGGCAACAGGAGCGATCGCCGGCGCTCGCTGACGCTGGACCGCCTCGCCCCGCTGCTGGCCTGCGAGGACCTGCGCTTCATCTCCCTCCAGTTCGGCGAGCGCGCCTCGGATGTCGCGGCGCTCGGGCTCGCGCACCGCATCGAGACGATCGAGCTCGGCGACTTCAGGCAGACGGCCTCGATCGCCGCATCGCTCGATCTCGTCGTCACCGTCGACACCGCGATGGCGCATCTCGCCGGAGCGATGGGCAGGGAGACCTGGGTGCTGCTCTCCCATGTGCCGGACTGGCGCTGGGGCATCGCGGGCGAGACGACGCCCTGGTATCCCTCGCTTCGTCTCTTCCGCCAGAAGCGCCAGGGCGACTGGGAAAGCGCGATAGCACCTCTGCTCGCAGCGCTCCGGACACGTTTTCCTTAAGGCTGGCTGAAGCGCGCGCCTGCGTGCTAAGCGCGGATCGGATTCAGGGAGACGTCATGCAGGTCACGGTGCCGGTCTCGGTCGGCGAGCTTCTCGACAAGATCGCCATTCTCGAGATCAAGGCCGAGCGCATCGTCGATGCCGCCAAGCGCGTCAATGTCGAGCGCGAGCTCCGGCTCTTGAGCGAGCGCCGCGATGCGCTCGGGCTTGGTCGCGCAGAGACGGGGCGCGCGCAGGCCGCGGCCGAGATCGCTCAGCTCATCGGCGAGCTCGGCCAGGTGAACCGCCGCCTCTGGGATGTCGAGGACGATCTCCGCCGCCTCGAGGCCGAGAAATCCTTCGGCAGCGATTTCGTCGAGCGCGCGCGCCAGGTCTATCGCGAGAACGACCGGCGCGCCGAGATCAAGCGTGAGATCAACCGCCTGACCGGCTCGGATCTCGTCGAGGAGAAATCCTATTCCGGCTCATGAAGCCGATCTGGTGATCCTGGGCGCCGGCGGCCATGCCCGCGTCGTCGCCGATGCGCTGCTGCTCTCGGGCATCGCCATCGCCGGCACGGTGGCGCCGGAGGATGCCGGCGGCGTCTTCGATCTGAGGCGGCTCGGCGACGACGGCGCGCTCGAGGACCTGGCGCGGTCGGGGGTGAGCCGGGCGGCGCTCGGCATCGGCGACAACGAGCGCCGTCGCCTCGCTGCCGAGCGCGCGCATCTGAGCGGGCTCAGGCTTGCCTCGGTCATCCATCCCTCATCCGTCATCGGCCGCGGCGTCGCCATCGGGGAGGGGACGGCGGTGCTCGCCGGAGCGGTGGTCAATGCCGGCGCCAGGATCGGCCGGGGCGCGGTCCTCAACAGCCTCGCCCTGGTCGAGCACGATGCCGAGATCGGCGCCTTCGCCCATGTGGCGCCGGGAGCCCGGCTTCTCGGCGGGGCGGGGCTGGGCGCCGGCGCGCTCCTGGGATCCGGAGCCGTGGTGCTGCCGGGGGTCCGGGTCGGCGCCCGGGCGGTGGTCGGGGCGGGCGCGGTTGTCCTGGCGGATGTCGCCGACGGCCTCTGCGTCGTCGGAGTCCCGGCGCGGGAAAAGCCGAAAACCTGAGGAAAGATCAAGCCGGACGGGACTCGTTTCCGGAAGGCAACGACCGCGTCTTCACAGTCGCGGCGATAGTCACGTTAGGTCTAACCGCGACAAAATTCTTGCGAGGACTATTCGGGCCTTTCCCGGAAAGGTTCGACGCGACTCTTCCGAAAGCCCGTGACAAGCGTCTCGAACCCTGCCCCGCCGGCCCTTTCCGAGTCGCTGCGGCAACCGTGCCACAATCGCCAAAAGCCTAGGAATTACATCAGGAAACTTTGTTCAAGGCGCTTGACAGCTTTCTCCTCGGTCCCGTACAACCCGTATCAGCCTGCGTGCCATAGCTGATGCGGCAGGTAGAGGCTAGCCATCTGCTCATGAGGGGATACATGAATAAGTCGACCAAGTTCCTTCTCGCATCAGCCTCGCCCGTCGCCTTGGCGGCAGGCTGGGCGGTGCTCGATTCCACGCCGGCGCACGCGACGGTCTCCGTTGCGGGCACGTTGACGACCTACGCTGCCGAGAACTTCATCGGCGCGTCGGCGGCCAGCGCCGTCCAGCTGCCCGCGAGCGCGTTCCGCGTCGTCAACAGCCAGACCACCACCGACTTCGTCGCTGGCTTCGTGACCTTCACGCTCTCGAACGGCGCGACCTTCAACGCTGTTCCGCCGATCACCGGCAACGCCAACATCTCGCTCACCGGCGGCGCGCTCACCAGCACCTCGACGGCGGTCACCTACAGCTTGACCACGGCGAACACGAGCTCGGCGTCGGTCACGCTCGGCAACTTCTCCATCGGTGGCGTCGGCACCCGCCTCGCGACCTCGGGCAACGACATCAAGATCACCTATGCGGGCGGCGGCTCGAACGTGCCGGCGACCGCCTCGGCGTCGATCGCGGTCAGCGTCGCGGCCTACACCTTCAACGGCACCAGCACGGCGGTCACCATCGACCTCGCCAACGCCGGTGCCGGCCTGGTGTTCCGCAGCGGCAGCTCGAACGTCACCTTCGCCACGCTCGGCACGCTGAGCACGGCTAACACCAACAACGCCGGCAACGACGTCAGCGGCTCCAACGTCTTCAGCGTCGGCAGCTCCGACTCGCTGCGGGCGATCATCAACGGCAACTTCTCCGGCTTCACCAGCGTCTATGCCGCGACCGTGGCTTGCGCGGCCTCCGCGCCGTCGGGCGCGATCACGGGGACGATCACTTCGAACCAGGCGACGATCAGCCCGCTGGTCATCGGCTCGCTCTACAACATCTGCGGCGTCGCGGGCAGCACCTCGATCCTCTCGGCCGGTACCTTCACCGGCGTGACGAGCATCTCGTTCGCTTCGCGCACCTCGAGCAACGGCGCCACCTACACGCCGGGCGCCTACCCGACCACCGCTTCGACCCTCGCCACCTTGTCCTACAACGGCGCGGCGGTGACGGCCTACTACGTGGTCGGCCTCGGCTCCTACATCAGCGCCATCCGCGTGAGCAACCCGACCGGTACCTCGGGCAGCGTCTTCGTCTCGGTGACTCCGGACTCGACCGGAACGCCGGTGCGCGGGCTGCTCGACAGCACGCTCGCGGCGGGCCAGTCGAAGTTCTACCTGGCTTCCGACATCCGCACGGCGGTCGGGACCTCGGTGCTCGCCGACTCGAATACCCGCGCCCAGGTGGTGTTCCTCACCTCCTTCAGCACGGCGCAGGTGCAGAACTTCATCGTCAATCCGGGCGGCGCCCTCTCGGGCGGCACCTCGGTCACCAACAGCAACACGACCGGCAACTAACCAGCCGGACGTTCAACGCCTAAAGAGGAGGGGGTCTTCGGACCCCCTCTTTCTTTTTGGGGATCGCGTCGAAAGTCAGACTCGATCTCTTCCAGGCATGAGAGCCCGTTCCCTCTTTCTTTTTTGAGGGGCGCCGCGGCCTTGGAGTAGGGTGCCGCCATGGCCGATCGATCGTCCCCGGGCCGAGGGGCAGCCTTCCTCCTCCTGGCTTTGCTGCTCGCCGGCTGCGGCGAGCGCACGCTCTCCTTTCCTTCCTCCGTGCTGACGCCGTCCGGCCCGCCCAAGCCGGAAGTGTCGGAAGCCGAAATCCCGTCGAGCAGCCGCGGCGGCGTCGATGTCGCCCCCGTTCCCCGCCGGCCCCAGGTGCCCACCGGCCGGATTCAGGTCGAGCCGACCCAGATCCGCCTCGGCAACGAGCCGGTCAGCGCCAATTTCGACCAGATGCCGCTGAACGCCTTCATCAACGCCGTCTTCGGCGACATCCTCAAGGTCAGCTACCAGCTCGATCCCGGCCTCGGCACGCGTACCGATGCGGTGACGCTGCGCGCCGAGCCTCAGGCCCCGCAGCGCTTCTTCGAGCTCGTCCGCCAGGTGCTCGCCTCATACGGGATCGCCGTCACCGAGCGCACCGGCATCCTTTCGATCATCCCGAGCGGAACGCTCGCCCAGCAGGTGCCGGCGATCATCCGCTCGCGCGCGCTCTCCGACGTGCCGGTCGCCCTGAGGCCGGTCTTCCAATACGTCGAGCTTCTGCATGTCCGCCCGCCGATCATCGGCCAGGTCATCAACGATGCCTTCGGCCAGCGCGTCCGCGTCACGCAGATGCCGGCCAACAACGCGCTGCTTCTGCTGGGCCTGCCCGACGATGTGCGCGCCGTGCTCGGCACGATCCAGCTCTTCGATCAGCCGGCGCTCGCCAACCGCGTCTCGATCAAGCTCACGCCCTCCTACTGGACGGTCGAGCGGCTGGGCGGAAAGCTCGCCGAGGTCCTCAAGACCGAAGGCTACGAGGTCTCCAGCAAGATCGACGCCGCCGGCCTCATCCAGATGATCCCGATCGAGACGATCAACTCGCTGATCGTCTTCGCTCCCGACCAGGCGACGCTCGACCATGTGCTGCAATGGGCGCGCGAGCTCGATCAGCCCTCCCAGGTGATCGGCAACAACACGATCTTCTATTACGCGGTCCGCAACACCAAGGCCGAGACCATCGCGCCGCTGCTGGCGATCATCGACCAGGGCATCGCCGCGCCGGCATCGGGCGGCGCTGCCGCGTCGCCTGCCGCCTCGCCCGTCGCCGGCGCTCCCCTCGCCGGAGCGGCCGGCGGCGTCGCCGCGCCCTCGGCTTCCGTCGGCGCCGCGCCGAGGGCGGCCTCGGCGACCCAGCGCATCGTCGTCGATCCCGGCCGCAACGCCATCATCTTCAAGGGCTCGGCCGAGGAGTTCTCCCAGATCCGCGCGCTTCTCGAGAGCCTGGACCAGCCGGTGCGCGAGGCCCTGATCGAAGTCACCGTCGCCGAGATGCGCTTCTCCGATCAGAGGGATCTCGGCATCGAATGGGCGATCCGCAACGCCGGGCTCGACGGCAGCAAGTTCAACTTCGGCACGCTCGGCGGACTCGGCATCGGCTCGTCGGGGTTCAGCTTCACCGTGCTCAACGATGCCGGCGCGACGCGCGCCGTCCTCAACGCCTTCGCCAAGGACGAGCGCTTCTCGATCCTCTCGAGCCCGCGTCTCCTCACCAAGAGCGGCTCGGAAGCGCGCATCCAGGTCGGCTCCGAAGTGCCGATCCTCACCAGCCAGCAGACCGCGCAGACGCCGATCGGCGGCAACCCCTCGATCATCCAGTCGATCCAGTACCGCTCGACCGGCGTGCTGCTCTCGGTCAAGCCGGTGATCCATGCCGGCGACCGCATCGATCTCGAGGTGAGCCAGGAGGTCAGCGAGGCGACCGCCAACACCACCTCGGCCATCTCCTCGCCTCAGATCACCAACCGCAAGGTCCAGACCAACCTGACGCTCAAGGACGGCGCCACGGTGATCCTGGGCGGCCTCATCTCCGAGAACCGCGACCTCGCCGATACCGGCATCCCCTTCCTCAAGGATATGCCGGGCGTGGGCGCGCTGTTCAGGAACCAGAAGACCGCCGACCGCAAGACCGAGCTGATCATCCTGATCACGCCCTACATCATCGACTCCGACGAGCAGGCGAGGTCGATCACGGACTCGTTCAGGCAACGCTTTCCAATGGTGCCTCGTTAGATTCTGCCGGCAGCGGAGTCATCGTAAGACCACGGACGCGGCTATCACGCGGATCGCTCAAGCCCGCGCAAGAGCGCGGGTACGCGATCCGCGCCGCCGCGGAGTCTCAAGATTCAAGATCGTCGAGTCTTTCCGTAGCGCTGGCGCTGATGAGCTCTCGCTAAAACTTCGCGGCGGCGCGTGAGGCGTACGCGCGGTCTTCCGCGCGCTTGAGCCGAACGCTTGCACGACGCGACCGTGGCCTTCAGCGAGGCCTGAACAAGAAAATCTCCGCCGCCCCACCCCCACCGCTGGCGCTGCGTGCCTCCACCCTGCTGGGCTCCACGCGCACCACCACGCGTCCATCCGGCAGGTTCTCGCCCGGCTTGCGGAAGAGGAATTGCGGCTTCGGCGATCCCGGCGGCTGGGTCTGCACGATCGCCGCCATGCCTTCGCCCCAGTCGGCGGTGCCGACGATCCGCCAGGGACCGGTCGGTGCCGCCGCCGGCTGCGCCGGCTGGTTGGGAAGGGTGGTGGCGACGCCCATGGGCGCCTGTCCCGTCCAGCCCCAGGTGTTGCGCTGGGCCAGGAGGCGCGCATTGGCGGCACCGTCCGACGGCTTCCAGTCGACCGGCGCCCAGGCCGGGTTGCGGGCCGATGCGGCGACGCCCGGTCCCGGCAGCGGCCGGCTCCAGCCGGAGACTCCGGCCAGCACCAGCGCCACGAGTCCGAGCGCGCCCAGGCGGAGATCGGAGGCGTTCATGGCGATCTCAAGAACGTCCCGATGGCGCTGCGGGTGGCAGGACCAGTCCAGGCGGCAAGACCCCCGGCGGCAGGACCGTGGGTGGCGTTACGCCCGGCGGCAAGCCCCCGGGCGGCAAGACTCCCGGCGGCAAGGCCCCCGTGGGCGCTCCTGCCGCGGGCGCCGGCGCGGCCCCTGCCGGAGCGGCCGGCGCTGGCGCTGGCGGCGCAGCTCTCGCCGGCACGAAGCCCGGCGGCAAACTCGAGGGCACGGTGCAGGCGCCTTGCGTCGGCGGCCCGTGATAGGTCACCACCGTCATGTCGAGACGCGCGACCGGCTGGCGCACGGTGCGCAGCGTGCGCACCGCGATGAGGCGGTCGGTCGCCGCCAGCTTGAGCAGGAAGTTCGACAGCGGCTCGGGCGCGAAGTCGCCGCCGATCGTGGCGTTGAGCACGCGCAATCCCGAGCCCGGCGTCTGCGTCGGATCGCGGTCGACGCGCACCTGCGCCCGGCCGATGCCGCTCTCGCGCGCCGCGCGCGACATCGCTTCCTGGAAATCGGCGAGCGCCTGGCCCTCGGTATCGGCGATCCACAGGCGCTGCAGCAGGCGCGCCTTCAGGGCCTCGGCCTCCGCCACGCGCCCGTCCCATCCCGACTCGCCGGCGACCGCGGTCGTGCGCCTGATCTCGAGCTCGGCCTCGGCCAGCCGGCGTTCGGCCGCGTCGACCGCGTCGATCAGCCCGAGCAGCCCGTAGCCCCAGACGAGGAGGAAGATCGCGACCAGGCCTGCCAGCACGCGCGGATTGGCCTTGGCCTCGCGCTTCATGCCGTCGAGCGCGGCGCTCAAGCGCATGCGCGCCGTCATGCGCCGGGATCCTGCTCCGGTCATGACCATTGCGGCTTCAGCTTGGCCTGGATCACCAGGATCTTGCCGTCTCCCTGAGGCTCGGCGCGCACGCGCTCGAACATGTTGAGCGCCTCGAACAGCCGTACGTATTGCGAGGAGTCGAGCGCGTTCTGATGCGCCACGGTGAAGCGCAGCTCGCCGTTCTGGAACGACCAGTCGCCGAGCGTGGTGCCGTTGGGCGGCAGCTGGCCGCCGACCCTGGCGAGCAGCGCCAGCTGATCGGGATAGGGATCGAGCGCCAGCAGCGCCCGCACGCATTCCATCGCCGTCTGCGCCGCCAGGCGCGCGCGGATCACCGGATCGGCTTGCCGGCGCAGATCGGCCAGGCTGCGCTCGACCGACGCGGCCTTGAGCTTGAGCCTGGCCAGCGCCGCGCCCTCATAGGCGATGGGCAGCGCCAGCACGACCATCGCAGCGACAGCGAGTCGTGTCCGCCCGGCCTCGGTGACCAAAGCGAGCCAGCGCCGTTTCGTGCGCGGCCAGGGCGCATCGAGGAAATGAATCGTCTCCGCTGCCGGCGGCACCGCCGACTGCATCTCCGGCGGCAGCGCCGCGGCGCGCTGGAAGCGGCGCCATTCCTCAGGGCTCGGCGGCTCCTGCCACCAGCGGCTGGCGATCAGCTGGCCGTCGCGCCAGGCCTGTCCTTCGAGCCCGTCGAGGGATGCCGCGATCCTGGCGCCGTCGCCTCCCGGCTCGGCCAGCGCCGTCTCCGGCATCGGCGCGACGCGCTTCGGATCCAGGCCTTCGGCGCGCATCGCCTCCTCGACCTTGGCCTGGTCCCAGATCCACACGCCGGCCTCGGTCTCGGCCCAGTCGATCATCACGCCGGGCGTCGCATGAGGCGACCATTCGAGGATCTTCAGGCGCAGCGCCGCGTCGCGCTTCGCCGGCGTCAGGTCCTTCGGCACCGTGAAGCGGGTGTAGAGGCAGAGCGAGCGCGACAGCACCCATTGCCTCAGGCCCGAGCCGGGGCCGGGCGGCGTGACGCCGTCACCGCGATGCCAGTAGCGCCGCGGGGTCCGGAAATTCAGGAATCGGATCGCTCGACGCGCCGCCATTCTCGGCAACAGACGCCAGCTCCATCTGGTAGTCAATACGCCAGGGCGCCTCGAGCGAGGTCGGCGTCAGCGCGAAGACCATCTGCACCCGCCGCCCTCCCGGACGGAAGACGAAGGTCACCCGGAAGACGTCGGAAGGGAACGGGATGAAGCGCAGCGGATCGGAGATCACATAGGGCGCGCCGAAGCCGACCAGGGCCTCCGGCGTGAGCAGCGGCGTCTGGCGGCGGAAGGCGACCGCCTTCTCCGCCGACTCAGGAGTCATGCCGGCAGCGACCTCCAGCACGATCGCCGGCATGGTGTTGAGGTTGTAGCCGACGATCGAGGTGGCGGCGGCGACATCGGCCAGCGCGCCCTTGGCCCACAAGGCGGGCTCCGCCTGCCAGCCCAGCACGCGCCTGGCCTCCCACACGGTGCGCACCAGCGCGTTCGGCGGCGGCGGCAGGCCCGCCCGCACATAATCCTCGCGCTCGGCGCCGTTCAGCCGCCTCAGCTCGTCGAGGTCGGTATAGTCCTGGAGCTTGGCGACCAGCGGATCGAGGCGGTCCTGCTCGACGCCGAGCCGGCCGAGCAGGCGCATCAGCTCCTCGCGGGTCGCGAGGTTGAGGTTGATGAGGCCGCGCGCATCCTGGATGCGAAGCTCGAGCGTGTCGTTGAAACGATACGGAAGATCGTCGAGCGCGACGAAGACCTCGCCGAGCGCGCCGGCGCCGAAGGGCTGGGAGATCGCGAGCTGGCCGAGCGCGCGAAGGCCGGTGAGCGATGTCGCGATCTCGAGTCCGCGCCCGCTCAAGGGCTGCACCGCGAAGGCGAAGAGGATGTCGGCCTTGGCATCGGCGATCGCGATCTCCTCGGCCACGCGCTGGCGCAGCAGGCGCGCCTCCTCGGTCGAGCGCCCGACCCAGAGCGCCAGCACGCTGGCGCCGAGCGCGAGGAAGACGATCAGCCAGAGCGAAGCGACCAGCGCATAGCCGGCTTCGCCCCGCGCGCCGTCGGCGCGCGTCTTCATTGCAGCGACCTCAGGAGATCGACCGTGCCGATCCGGGGCATGGTGGTGCCCAGCACCGCCGCCGCGATCGTCCGCTTCTCGGGCCCGCCGGCATCGAGGCGGATGAAGCGCGGCAGCTGCGGGCGGTCGCGCTGGACGATCGAGCCCAGGGGCGTGGTGCCGCCGGCGAAGGGCGGCGGCCATTCGCTCCGCCACTCGCCGTCCGGCCCGGCATAGAGGAAGCGCGCGCCGGCGCCCGCCCAGGCCGCGACCTCGCGCCAGGCGCCGTCGGTGCCGCGATAGGAGAGCCGCGTGACGCCGCTCGCATCCGGCAGCAGGCGCCAGGCGAAGGCGGTGGCGCCGCCGGAAGGCTGGTCGATCGGCTTGAAGGTGAGGCCGCTCATCTCGGTGGCGCTGCCGCGGAAGGCGCCGGGCGCGTTGATGTAGTCGGGCTGCAGCGAGGCGACGGTGCCGCGGAACCAGGATCCGACGATGGTCTCGTCGAGCGCGCCGTCGAGATGGCGGGCAAGCCGGACGCGAAGATCGGCGACGCGGCTCAGGCCCTCGAAGACGACGCCGACCACGACCGCGGTCAGCACCAGCACCACCAGCATCTCGATCAAAGTGAAACCCCTTTGGGGTTTCGCGGGAGTGAAGCCTGCCTGAGGCTTCGCGGCGGAGCCGCGCCGGCTTGGGTCCTTGCGCTGCAGGGTCATCGCGTCGGCGGCGGGCCGAAGGGCAGGAGCTCGCGCGCGCGCTTGTATCCGACCAGGCGGATCGCGATCCGCGAGCGCACGCGCGATCCCTCGATGACCTCGCCGGTCACCCGGTAGAGAGCCGTCTGGTAGAGGCCGAGCCCGCGCGGATAGGCCATGGTGTCGGTCGCCGGCACCAGCTCCTCGCTGCGCCAGCGGATGCGATAGGCGCCGAGGGCATCCTCGCCCTCCGGGCGTTCCATCGGGTTGAGGCCGGTCAGGTAAGCGATCACCGTGAGATTCAGATCGCTCTCCTGGTTGCTCTCCGCGGCGCGATAGAGACCGTTCAGCGAGCGGCCGAAGAATTCGTAGAGCGGCATCACCGCGATCGCCAGCAGCGCGATCGCCATGATCGCCTCGAGCAGCGTGAAACCCGCGACGCTCTTGCGTCGTCGGGCGAAGGCGCTCTTGCGCCGGGCATACGCGACGCTCTTGCGTCGTCCGGCGTTCTTCGTCACGTGAGCCTGCATCGCTTGAGCCGGCATCATTTAAGTCGGCACCTGGGCGGCTCCAGGCGGAAGCGCCTGGTGATGTCGCCGGCCTCGATCACGACATCGCCGCCGGAGCAGGCGCCGTCGGGGCGGAAGAGGATCGGCGGGGAGACCACGACACGCCAGCTTTCCGGAAGCGCCAGCCTGACCGGCTCGCCGATGCCGGCCAGCGGCTCGGCCGCCTGGGCCGCCTGGGCCGCGGCCGCGCGCGCCTCCGCCGCCGCTTCCGGCGATCCGGGAAGAGGCCGGGGCCATGAGGAGAGGCTCAAGGCCTTGCCCTCGAGAAAGGCCCTGCCGCTCAAGGACGCGAGCTCGCGCTCGACCCGGTCCTGGTCGAGCCAGAACAGGAAGCGCAGATAGAGCTGATCGAGCCTGGGCACGATCAGCGAGACGAGGAAGCCCAGCAGCACCATGGTCAGCAGCAGCTCGAGCAGCGTGAAGCCTCCGGTGCGTCCGCTGTCCGCGCCCGCCCGCATCCCCGCACGCCGGTCAGCCCGAGACGGGCGGGTAGCCGATGTACTCGCTGGAGGGCGCGGTGCGGCCATTGGCCCCGAATGAGAAGAGGGTGAAGGGGTTGGTGTCGCGTCCGCGCGGATCGTACTGGTAGGGATTGCTCCAGGGATCCATCGGCAGCTGGCCGTCGAGATAGGGACCGCGCCAGCGCTGGCGCGTGGCGCCGTCGGTCGGCGGCGAGACCAGGATCTGCAGGCCCTCCTCGGCCGAGGGGAAGCGGCCGAGATCGAGACGCATGGTCTCGAGCGCGCCCTTCAGCATCTTGATCTGCGTCTCGGCGGTGGTGATCTTGGCGCGGTCGAGCTGCGAGAGAAGGCGCGGGCCCACCAGGCCCGCGAGCAGCCCGATGATGACCAGCACCACCAGGATCTCGAGCAGCGTGAATCCGCGCTGGAGCCCGTCTGCGACTTTGTTCGGGGCGAGCTTTCGCTCGGCGCGGAGAGGGCGGAGGAGGGACCAGGAGAGGGGGAGAGGGGTCATAGGGTGATCTGGTTCACGGAGGTGATGGCAAGGATGATGGCGATGAGGAAGACGCCGATGACGCCGCCGATCACCAGGATCGCCAGCGGCTCGATCAGCGTCAGCACGCGCTTCAGGCGATCGCGGCTGGTGCGCTCGTGGAGCGCGGCGAGCGAGGTCAGCATCTCCGGCAGCTGGCCGGCGCGCTCGCCGACGCGGATCAGGTTGAGGCTGGTGGCGTCGAAGCGCGTGTGATCGGCGATGGCTCTGGACAGCGCCTGGCCGCCGCGCACGACGCGCTCGACCTGGCCCATCTGCTGGCCGAGGAGCCCTGAGCGCAAGGCGCCGCGCGACAGCTCGAGCGCGCGCATCAGCGCCACCTTGTTGCCGAGCAGCTTCGCCATCATGCCCGACCAGCGCGCGATCTCCTGCTCGGCGAGCCAGGGGCCGATCACGGGCACGCGCAGGCCCGCCTCGAAGAGCTGGCGGCGCGTCTCCGGACGCCGGAAGGCGAGCACGATAAGCGCGATCGTCCCGGCGAAGCCGGAGAGGCTGAGCAGCAGGTTGTCGTTGACGAAGACGCCGATCGAGAGCACCCAGCGCGACAGCGCCGGAAGCTCGTTCATGCGGCCCGAGAACATCGAGGCGAAGCGCGGCACCACGGCGACGAAGATGAAGAGCACGGCCGAGACGCCGGCCAGGATCAGCACGATCGGGTATGTCAGCGCGTTGCGCAGCTCCTGGTTCAGCCGGTCCTCGGCCTCCATCTGCGCCGCCGCGTCTTTCAGCGCGGCACCGAGCTCGCCGGTTTCGCCGCCGGCCTCGACCAGCTGGAACACGTAAGGCGGAAGGTCCGGGAAGCCGGCACGAAGCGCCTCCAGGATCGAGCGGCCGCGCTTGAGCTGGCGGTCCATCTCGGTGAAGGCGTGAGCGAGCGCGCCGTCGTCGCCGCGGTCGGCCAGCGTCGGCAGCGCTTCCGCCAGCGGCACGCCGGCCTCGACCAGCATGGCGAGCTCGCCGATGGCGAGCATGCGCTCGCGGATGCCGAGCGTCTTGGACCGCCCCTTCGACGCCTTGGCCTTGGCCGGGTCGAGGACGACCGGGGTCAGGCCGCGGCGCTTGAGCTCGCGGCTCGCCTCGCGGAGGTCGCGGCCCTCGACCTCGCCCTTGAGCAGGGTCCCGTCCGCGTTGATCGCTTCGTAGCGGAAGCTCGTCATCGGATCCTGAAAGAATGAGGCGGCGATTATACCACCCGTCTTCCCCTCAAAGGGGGAGGCCGGGCCAGGGGTTCCGCGACTCGCCCTTGCACCAGCGCCGCCACATGGTCCGGTAGGCGGCCTCCAGGTTCCTCGTATAGCGCTTCCCGTCGGTCAGCGGAGAGGCGGCCATGCGTTCCCGCAACCCTGAGCGCAGGCGGGCGAGCCGGGCGGGATCGCGGGCAAGCCCGATCGCGATCCGCTCATAGGCCGCCTCCGTGGAGGCGACCAGCTCGCCTTCGAGCCCGAGATTGGTCAGGTGGCAGAGCCCGACGCGCGAGAAGGGAGTCTCGCCCGCGAGCGTCAGCACCGGCACGCCCATCCACAGGGAGTCGCAGGTGGTGGTGCCGCCATTGGCGGGGAAGGGATCGAGGGCGAGGTCGATGCCGAGATAGGAGTCGTACTGGTTCTTCTGGAATCCCAGCGTCTCGATCCGCCTGGGGTCGATGCCGTGGCGGGCGAAGCGGTCATGGGCCCAGTCCGGCCGCGCGTCGCCGAGCCCGTACCATTTGAGCACGAGCCTGGACTCAGGGACCGCCTTCAGGATCCGCGCCCATGACGCGACCACCGGGTCGCGGACCTTGGCGAAGTTGTTGAAGCAGCCGAAGGCGAAGCGCCCGGTCTCGAAGACCGGCGAGCGCGCCGCCGGAAGCGGCGCATCCTCGCCCGGCGTGTAGCAGACATGCGCATCCGGCAGCCGCACCAGGATCTCGGAATGAAAGGCCTCGGCGCCCTTCGGGGCGAAATAGGGATCCATGATCCGGTAGTCGATCGCCGAAAGCCCGGTGGTGTTGGGATAGAGGGGAAAGCTCACCTGCACCGGCGCCGGCTTCTGCGCCATCGCCAGCATGCGGTTGCCGGCCATGTGCCCGGTGCATTCGACCAGGATGTCGATCGCATCGCTGCGGATGCGCTCGGCCATGCCGTCGTCGTCGAGATCGACGAGCACGGTCCAGCGATCGGCGAAGGGCGCCAGGCGATCGGTGAAGGCGTCGGTGGCGCGCGTCGTCGAATAGACGGCGACCTCGAAGCGGTCATGGTCGTGATGCGCCATGAAGGCCTCGAAGAAATACCCGCCGGGATGGCGGCGGAAATCCGGAGAGAGATAGGCGACCCTGATCCGCCGCTCGGGATCGCGGTCATTGGCGTGCGGGCGGATGCGCGCGGGCGGGACGCCGAAGCGCGCATCGAAGCGCCGGTGCTCGGCGAAGATCTCGGCCGGCGCGACCTTTTCCGAGAAGCAGAGCGCGAAGAGCAGGTTCGAGAAATAGGCGGCATCGCCGGGGGCGCGCTCGACCGCGGCGCGGAACAGCGCGATGGCGCTCTCGAGCCGGCCCTGGTCCTTGGCGAGCTCGGCCAGCGTGTTGTAGGCGTAGGGCTCGTCGGGCGATGCTGCGATCGCCCGCCGCATCGCGCGCTCGGCGAGATGGAGACGGTCCTCGTCCTTGAAGATGCGGGCCTGCTCGAGATGGAGCGCCGAGACCTGCGGCAGGAGCGCGATCGCGCGCCTGGACTCGGCAAGCCCCTGGGCGCGCCTGAGGGAGGCCGCCTCGGCGGCGACGATCCCGGCGCGCGCCACCGCATCGAGCGGGTTCAAGGCGATCGCGCGGCGGCACCAGGCTCCGGCCTCGTCGTAGCGGACGAGCAGGAGCAGCGCCGTGCCGAGGCCGGCGAGTCCGGCCGGCGCGGCAGGCGCCAGCGCCAGCGTTCGCGCGAAGGCCGCCCGCGCATGGTCGAGCCGGCTCGCGGCGCGATACGCCTCGGCCAGGTTGAGGCGGGCCTCGATGAAGGCGGCATCGAGCGCGAGCGCGCGCCGATGGGCGCATGCGGCGGCCTCGGCGTCGTCGCGGAGGAGGGCGACGCCGAGGCTGTTGAGCACGGCTGCGGATGCCGGATCGAGCGCGAGCGAGCGGCGGAAGACGGAGGCGGCAAGCGGCCGCCGGCCCGCCTGCCAGGCGACGACGCCGAGATTGCCGAGAAGGCGCGCGCTCGCGCTCGCCGCCGCCGCACGCCCGAGCCAGGCGATGGCGGCAGAAAGGTCTCCCTCGCGATAAGACGCGACGCCGGACGCCTCGAGCAGATTGGGCGCGTCCGGATTCTGCAGCAGGGCTTCGCGAAGACCGGGAACGGAAGGCAGGGCGAGACGCCTCGACGCCGCGCTCACTCGGCGAGGCCGGTGATGCGGAGCACCTCTTCGATGCTGGTCTCGCCGCGCCAGGCCTTGATGATCCCGTCCTCGCGCAGCGTGCGATAGCCATGCGTCGCGGCGATGCGCTGCAGCTCCTGGGTCGGGGCGCGCTTGAGGATCGCCTCGTGCAGGTCCGGCGTGACGCCGGCCATCTCGTAGATCGCCATGCGGCCCTTGTAGCCGGTGCCCTGGCATTGCTTGCAGCCGCGGCCGTGCCGCCAGGAGGCGCGGCCGTCGAGGAGACCGGGGAAGCGCCGGCGCAGATCGGCCATGATGCGCTCGACCTCGGCCGAGGGCGTCTCGGCCGCGGCGCAGTTGGTGCAGACCAGGCGCACCAGGCGCTGGGCGATCACCGCGCGCACCGAGGAGACGACGAGGAAGGGCTCGACGCCCATGTCGATCAGCCGCGTGAAGGCGCCGATCGCGTCGTTGGTGTGCAAGGTCGAGAACACGGTGTGGCCGGTCAAGGAGGCCTGCACGGCGATCTGCGCGGTCTCGCCGTCGCGGATCTCGCCGATCATGATCGTGTCGGGATCCTGGCGCAGGAAGGCCCTGAGCGCGCGCGCGAAGGTGTAGCCGATATCGGCATGCACCTGGACCTGCGAGACGCCGGGGATGTTGTACTCGACCGGGTCCTCGACGGTGAGGATCTTCTCCTTGCCGTCGTTGATCGCCTCCAGCGTGGCATAGAGCGTCGTCGACTTGCCCGAGCCCGTGGGCCCGGTGACCAGGAAGATGCCGTGGGGCTCGGTGATCCAGCTGCGGTACTTGTCGAGGTAGTCCTTCTCCATGCCGAGATTGTCGAGCCGGTAGGCCTGGCGCTCCTTCGGCAGCAGACGCATGACGATGGACTCGCCCCAGACGCCGGGAACGGCGGAGACGCGGACGTCGATCTCCTGCCCTGAGAGCCTGACGCTGATGCGCCCGTCCTGCGGCAGGCGGCGCTCGGCGATGTCGATGCCGGAGATCAGCTTGATGCGGCTCGCCACCGCATCGAAGCGCTCGCGCGGCAGCGAGAGGCGGTTCTGCAGCACGCCGTCGAGACGGAAGCGCACGGCGAAGCTGCGTTCGCTCGGCTCGATATGGATGTCGGAGGCGCCTTCGTTGAAGGCCTGCGCCATGGTGTTCGAGACCAGCTCGACCACTGGCGCCTCCTCGGCCAGCTCCTTCAGATGCTGGATGTCGTCGCCGGGCCGGCTCTCGTCCTGGCTGATGCGGCGGCGGACCAGGTCGAGCGTGCGGTCGAGATCCTGGGTGCGGGCGAGCCACCAGACGAGCTGGCGCCCGGCGAAGGCGCGGTCGATCACCTCCTGCAGGCTCGGCTTCAAGGGATCGCGCGCCATCAGATGGAGGCGGCCGTCGCCGGTCTCCCAGGGCAGCGTCTCCTGGTCGAGCCACCAGTCGCTGGACAGCGACGAGCCCTCCATCACCGCGAGGAAGGCGCGGATGTCGGTCGGGATCTCTTCCTTCTCGAGCACGGGGAGCTCGAGCTGGCGGGAGAGCAGCTGCAGAAGCGGGTCCTCGCCGACCGCGCCCATGCGCACGAGGATGCTGCCGAGCCGCCCGCCATAGCTCTCCTGGAAGGCGAGCGCCTTCTCCAGATCCTCGCGGCCGATCAGCCCGGCCGAGAGCAGGAGCTGCCCGATCGGCCGGCGGGACTCCTCCGCGTCGGCAGGCGGAAGGGAGGCGGAGTCAGGGGCCAGACGGGAGGCAAGCGTCATGGCCTCAATATGGGAGCGTAGGCCCAGATTCAGCAAGATTCGGCAACATTCGGCAACCGGGAGACGGGTTTAGGCGCGGCCCGCGCACCAGCCCCGCCAGGCCTCCCGGAGGGCCGTCTCGAGGCCGCCGGTGAGCGTCCGGGCATCGGTCAGGGGCGATGCGAGAAGCTCTCCCCGCAGGCGCTGGCGCAGCGCCGCGAGGGTGTCCCTGTCGGCGGCGAGGCGCCTGGCGATGGCGACGTAAGCGTCCTCGTTCCGTGCGATCCATTCCGGATGGCCGATGGCGGTCAGGATCGCTTCGCCGATGCGACTCAGGAAGCGATCGCCGGCCATCGTCACCACCGGCGCCCCCATCAGGATCGCCTCGAGCGAGGTCGTCATCCCGGGATAGGGGAAGCAGTCGAGGACGATGTCGATCTCGTTGAAGGTATCGAGATGGCCGGCATGCCCCGGGGTCCATCCGCGCAGCTCGAGCCGGTCGCCGGCGATGCCGCTTCTCTCGAAGAAATCGCGGACGCGCTGGCGGGTGCGGGGTGCTGCGAGGCCCGCGGCCTTGATGAGAAGACGCGAGCCCGGGACCTCGCCGAGCACGCGCGCCCACAGCGACAGCACGGGCGCGCCGCATTTGGCGAGCACATTGGCGCTGCCGAAGGTCAGCGGCCGGGACGGAGAGGGCAGAGCGACCGGTGGCGTCAGATCGGCGACCGGCTCGAACAGGAACCCCATCGGCAGGCGGATGATCTCCTCGGTGAAGAAGCTCGGGGCCGCTGCCGGCAGCAGCACGTCGTCGGCGACGGCATAGTCCATCGCCCGCATCCCGCTCGACCCGACCTGCATCATCGTCACCTGGATCGGCGCCGGCTTGCGCGCGAAGACGCCGGCGCGCGCGCCGGTGAGATGGCTCGCCGCGTCGATCAGGATGTCGATGCCGTCCTCGCGCACCAGCCGTGCGAGCGCCGCGTCGGACAGCGCGCCGGTGTGGCGGAAGCGCGAAGCCTTCGCCCGGTAGCGCCCGGTCATGTCGTCGGCCATCGCCTCGGGAAGGTTCGTATAGAAGACGAGCTCCACCTGATCGAGGTCATGCGCCTCGATCGTCGGCAGCAGGTTGGTCGAATGCGTGCTGCGATAGAGGAGGCGGTTGTCGACATATCCCAGCCGGAGACGGCGATCGGGATCGCGCGAATTGGCGTGAGGCGCGGCGGCGTGGGTCAGCGGATCGGAGAAGCGCCGATGCACGCGCCGGCGATAGTCGAAATGCACGTGCGGCGTGAGGTCGGGATCGAGCGGCAGGAACGACAGGAACTCGTAGTGTCTCTGCGCGTCCGCGGGCGCAAGCGCGATCACGGCGCGGCGGGCGGCGATGGCCTCGCGGATGCGCCCCTGATGAAAGAAGGCGAGCGCGCGCGTCAGGTGAGGATCGGGATCCTCGGGCGAGATCAGGATGGCCCGGCCGGCGGCCGCGATCGCGGCATCGCTCCATCGCGGATTGGCGACGAGGACGAGGCCGAGCGTATGCCAGGCCTCGGCGGCGCCTGGGCCGAGGGCGAGCGCCCGGCGAAGCGAGGCAACCGCGCCCTGCTCGTCTCCGGATTCCGCCAGGACCGCGGCGAGCACGCCATGGGCATCCGGCTTGTCCGGCGTCAGATGCGTGAGCCTGCCGAAAAGGCCTGCCGCTTCCGCCGGGCGACCGAGACGCTTCAGCAGGTTGCCATAGGCGATAAGGCTGCCTTCGTGCTCGGCGCCGGCGAGAACGCGCCGGTAGCCGATGGCGGCTGCATCGGTGTCGCCGTCGTCGCCGAGAAGGTTGGCGCGATCGAACAAGGCCAGGGAAAATCCGGGATCGAGCGCGATGGCGCGCCGGAAGCGGCACGCGGCCTGCGCGCGCCGCCCGGCCCGGGCCGACATCGCGCCCAGACGATGATGCGCATCGGCCGGTGCCGCCGGATCGAGAGCAAGCGCCCGGGCGAGGAAACGCGCATGCGCGGACTCCGCCTCGGCAAGCCGCGCCGCATTGTGAAGGTAGAGGCCGGTCGCCGGCGCCAGCGCCAAGGCACGGCGCAGCTCGGCATGCGCCGCCGGCGCGTTGCTGCCGAGGAGCGCCAGCGCCAGAAGATGACGGAGGTCGGGGTTCTCGGGCGCACCGTCGATCAGCGCGCGATAGAGCGGGACCGCCGCATCCGCTCGCCCGGCGCGATGATGGGCGAGCGCCTGGGAGAGGAGATCCGGAGCGGTCATCGGCGGAAGCTCTATACCCGGGCGCGTTCCCGGTCGAGCCGGCGCCGCTGGCGCCGGCAGCATCCCGGAGAGTATGGTCGCGGCCACACTCGGCACGTGAGCCATGTCAGCCCCTCGACCGATCTACGCCTCCTCCGGGGCCTTTCTCAGCCGCGATCTGGCCTCGCTTCTCGATGAGGCGGCAACGGCCGGGATCGGTGCCGTCGAGCTCTCGTCCGGCGTCCCCTGGCGCGCCGATAATCTCGACGTCGTGCGCCGCAACCGCGGACGCTTCCGCTTCCTCGTCCATAACTACTTTCCGCCGCCCGAGCGGCCCTTCGTCCTCAATCTTGCGTCTTCGAATGCAGAGATCCGGCGCCTTTCCGTCGAGCATTGCCAAAGCGCCATCGATCTTGCGCATGAGCTCGAAACCGATCTCTTCACGGTCCATGCCGGCTTCGCCATCGAGCCGAAGGTGAGCGAGCTCGGGCGGCCGATCTCGGGCGAGAGCGCCGTCGACCTCGAGACGGCCTACGGCGTCTTCCGCGACACCGTCGGCGCGCTCGTCCTCTATGGCGAGAAGCGCGGGGTCAGGCTCGGCATCGAGAACAACGTCGTCGCTCCCTTCAACCTGCGTGACGGCCGCAACGCCTTCCTCCTGATGGCGACGGCGGACGAGATGATGCGGCTCGCCGCCGACATCGCCTCGCCCAGGCTGGGATTCCTGATCGACTCGGGCCATCTCAACGTCTCGGCGCGGACCCTGGGATTCGATCGCGAGGAGTTCCTCGGCAAGGTCGCAGCCCGTGTCTTTGGCTGGCACTTGAGCGACAATGACGGGACCGCGGATTCGAACCGGCCCTTCGGCCGGGATGCGTGGTTCCTGCCCTGGGTCGGAAGGATCCCGGGAGAGATGGCGGTGATCGAAGCCTATCGGCTGAAACGCCATCAGCTCGACGAATGCATCGAGGCCGTGGCCATGGCGCTCGGCATCGCTGGAGAGGCGAAGGATGCTTGAGGATCTCCTGGTCCGGTCCGACACCGCTATCCGGGACGCGTTGCTCCGGCTCAACCGAAACGAGCTCGGCATCGTCTTCGTCACCGACGCCGATCGCCGCCTCGAAGGCGTCGCGACCGATGGCGACATCCGCCGCGGCCTTCTCGACGGCGCCACGCTTGAGAGCCCGATCTCGCGCGTGATGAACCGCAAGGCGATGACGCTGCCGGTCTCGACCGACCGGCCGCGGATCCTCGAGCAGTTGAACGAGCGCATCCGGCTGATCCCGCTCGTCGACGCCGATCGCCGCATCGTCGACTACGCCTCGATCGGCCGCTACGCCTCGATCCCGGTCGCCAACCCGTCGCTCGACGGCAACGAGCTCTCCTATCTGGTCGATTGCCTGGAGTCGGGCTGGATCTCCTCGCAAGGCACCTATCTCAGGAAGTTCGAGGCGGCTTTCGCCGACTTCCTCGGTGTCGAGCACGCGCTCGCGGTGTGCAACGGCACGGTCGCGCTTCATCTCGCGCTGGTGACGCTGGGCATCGGGCCGGGCGACGAGGTGATCGTTCCCGACCTCACTTTCGCGGCCTCGGCCTCGGCGGTGATCCATGCCGGCGCGACACCGGTGCTGGTCGATGTCGAGAAGACGAGCTGGACGCTCGATATCGACAAGGCGGCTTCCGCCATCGGTCCGCGCACCAAGGCGATCATGCCGGTGCATCTCTATGGCCAGCCCGCCGACATGGACGGCGTGCGCGCGCTGGCCGATCGCCATGGGCTCCTCGTCGTCGAGGACGCGGCGGAGGCGCTGGGATCGACATGGAAGGGCCGCAAGATCGGCAGCTTCGGCGACGCGTCGATCTTCAGCTTCTTCGCCAACAAGATCGTCACCACCGGCGAAGGTGGCATGGCCGTCTTCGCTGACCCGGCGAAAGCCGAGCGGGCGAAACGGCTGCGCGACCACGGCATGAGCCCGGCCAAGCGCTACTGGCACGAAGAGGTCGGCTTCAACTACCGCATGACCAACATGCAGGCGGCGATCGGGCTTGCCCAGATGGAGCGGATCGAGCGCTTCATCGCCGGCAAGCTCAGGCTCGCGGACCGTTACGGCAAGGGGCTCGCCGGCGTACCCGGAATCGTCCTGCCCACGGCGCGCCCGGACGTGCTCAACACCTACTGGGCCTACTCGATCCTGCTCGCCGACTGCCCGAGCATGGAAGAGCGCGACCGCACCATCGCCCGGCTCGCCCGGCTCGGGATCGGCACGCGGCCGCTGTTCTATCCGCTGCACACCATGCCGGCCTTCCGCGCCTATGGCGGCAATCGCGATTTCTCGGCGACCGAGTACCTCTCCGCCCGTGGCCTGAGCCTGCCTTCGGCGGTCAGCCTCGAGGATCGCGAGATCGATTTCATCTGCCAGTCGCTCGGCAGCCTGCTCGCCGCCAAGGATCTGCTCATCGAGAAGACGCGAAGCTGATCGGTGAGCCGGGCCGGAAGGCTCAGTAGCTGAGCGGCGCGTTCGGCTTGGCGCCGACATCGACGAGGATGCGCTCCTGGCGGGCGAGCTCGAGGTCGTGGTCGACCATCATCGCCACCAGCCCGGCGAAGTCGACGCGCGGCTTCCAGCCCAACCGGGTCTTCGCCTTGGTCGCATCGCCTTTCAGGACATCGACCTCGGTCGGACGGAAGAAGCGCCGGTCGACCTCGACATGGCGCTTCCAGTCGATGCCGGCGCGGCGCGCGGCGATCTCGAGGAATTCCTGCACCGAGTAGCTCTCGCCGGTGGCGACCACATAGTCGTCGGGCGTCTCCTGCTGCAGCATCAGCCACATCGCCTCGACATAGTCTCCGGCGAAGCCCCAGTCGCGCCGAGCCTCGAGGTTGCCGAGATAGAGGGTGTCCTGGAGATCGAATTTGATGCGGCCGAGCGCGCGCGTGATCTTGCGCGTGACGAAGGTTTCGCCGCGGCGCGGAGACTCGTGGTTGAAGAGGATGCCGTTGGCGACGAACAGCCCATAGGCCTCGCGGTAGTTGGCGGCGAAATGATGTGCCGCGACCTTGCCGACGGCGTAGGGGCTGCGCGGCAGGAACGGCGTCGCTTCCGACTGCGGCGCCGGGGCGCTGCCATACATCTCCGACGAGCCGGCCTGGTATAGCTTCACCTTGCGGCCGCTGGCGGCGACGTAATGCCGGACCGCCTCGAGGAGCCGGAGCGTGCCGAGTCCGACGATGTCGGCAGTGTACTCCGGCTGGTCGAAGGAGACCCGGACATGGCTCTGGGCGCCGAGATTGTAGACCTCGTCCGGAGCGACCTGGTCGATGATCGACCTCAGGCCTCCGGCATCGGCAAGATCGCCGTAGTGCAGGAAGAGGCGAGCCCGCTTGTCGTGGGGATCGAGGGTGTGGACCTCGATCCGAGCGGTGTTGACGCTGGAGGAGCGCCGGACGATGCCGTGAACCCGGTATCCCTTGGCCAAGAGGAATTCGGTCAGATAGGAGCCGTCTTGACCGTTGACGCCGGTGATCAGGGCAGTGGGCATGCGACGACGCGCTGTTGAGGCGGCCGGACCTTAACCGATCCGACCGGCGGCGTCTCGTTCCTCACCGGCACCGCGATAGGGTAAAAATGCTCGAACGATCCGACCGATGACCGACAAGAACTCCATGGACGGCCCCTTCCCGCAGCTCCGCTACTGCGTGCGCTGCTGCATGCCCGAGACCAACGAGGGCATGGGCTTCGACGAGCTCGGCATCTGCAAGGCCTGTCGATCCTCCGAGCAGAAGATGCGGATCGACTGGACGCTCAGGGCCGCCAAGCTGAAGGAGATCCTGGAAGAGGCGAAGGCCAGGTCCGGCAACAACTACGACTGCATCGTGCCGATCAGCGGCGGCAAGGACTCGGCCTTCCAGCTCCACATCCTGGTCAAGGTCTACGGCCTGACGCCGCTGGCGGTGACCTTCAGCCATAACTGGTTCACCGAGACCGGGCGCTACAACCTGACCAACATCCTCGAGCGCCTAGGCGTCGATCACATCATGTACACGCCGAGCCGCGGCCTGGTGAACAAGCTGGCGCGCAAGTCGCTGACGATGATCGGCGATGCCTGCTGGCACTGCCATTCCGGTGTCTTCACCTTCCCCTTCCACGTCGCGGTCAGGTTCGGCATCCCGCTCCTGATCTACGGAGAGTCGCCGGCGGAATTCTCCGGCCGCGCCACGCATTTCGACGAGGATTTCTCCAAGAAGGAAAGCGTCATCACCGTCGGCCTCAAGGAGTCGATCAAGGTGCCGGCGGACCGCATGCTCGGCGACGGCATCTCGCGGAAGGAGATGAACATGTTCTTTCCGCCGACCGATGCCGAGCTGGAGGCCGCGGGCGTGCACGGCATCTTCCTCGGCGACTTCATCTTCTGGGATCACGAGCGCCAGACCGAGTTCCTGATCGAGGAATATGGCTGGCGCGAGGACAAGGTCGAGGGATCGTACAAGTGGTACAAGAGCGTCGAGTGCAAGATGTCTGGCGTGCATGACTACGCCAAGTACATCAAGCGCGGCTTCGGCCGCGGCACCGACTTCGCGAGCCAGGATGTGCGCACCGGTCTGATGACGCGCGAGGAGGGCTTCGCGCTCGCCGCCAAGGTCGATGCCGAGCGTCCGCCGGGGCTCGACTACTATCTCGAGATCACCGGCTACAGCGAGCAGGAGTTCGAGGAGATCCTGAAAGCGCAGCGGAAAGGAAAGGCGAAGCTGCTGCCGTGAGCGCCGCACCTTCGAGCCTCGCGGCGCCGAGCGCCAGGACTCTCCGCGCCAACACGCTGGCGGACCTCACCGCCGGCGAGTTCCTCGAGCGCGTCGCGGCGCGCGAGATTTCCGTCACCGATTATGTGCGCGCCTGCGCCGACCGCATCGAGCAGTTCGAGCCGACGCTGAAGGCCTGGACCTGGTACGACCGCGCGCGCTTCGAAGCGCGTGCCGACAGGCTGGATCGGATCCTCAAGGAGCATCGTCGCAGCGAGCTGCCCGCGCCGCTCTTCGGCGTTCCGGTCGGCGTGAAGGATGTCTTCAACACCTACGACATGCCGACCGAGATGGGCAGCGTCATCTATGCCGGCTACACGCCCGGCAACGACGCGCGCGTGGTGAGCAATCTCCGCCTCGACAAGGCGATCATGGCGGGCAAGACGGTGACCGCCGAGTTCGCCGTGCACCACCCCGGGCCGACGCATAATCCCTATGATCCGGCGCGTACGCCGGGTACGTCGTCGAGCGGATCGGCCGTCGCCGTTGCGACCTCGATGGTGCCGGTAGCGCTGGGCACGCAGACGGCAGGCTCGATCATCCGGCCGTCGAGCTACTGCGGCATCTTCGGATTCAAGCCGTCCTTCGGCCTGGTCCCGCGCACCGGCGTGCTCAAGACCACCGACACGCTGGACACCATCGGCTGGATGGCGCGATCGGTCGACGACCTGGCGCTCCTGCTCGAGACCATGCGCGTGCGCGGACACAATTATCCGGTGAGCGAGGCCGGCCTCGCCGACAGGAGCGCACGGGCGCCGCGCGGAGATCGCTGGCGCATCGGCCTCGTGGAGTCCCATGTCGATCGCCATCAGGATCCGGCGGTCGCAGCCGGCTTGCGGGCGCTGGCGTCGCGGCTGGAGAAGGAAGGAGCGACCGTCGTTCCCTTCCGCCTGCCGAAGGCGATGGAGACGGCGCATGAGGTGCACGACATCGTCTATGTCTGCGCGCTCGCCTACTATTTTCGCCCGGAATGGACGGCGAAGCCGTCGACCTTCAGCAAGCGCCTCGGGGAAATGATCGAGAGCGGGCTCCGCATCACCGGCGAGCGCTATCGGCAGGCATTGATGGAGCAGAACCGCATCGCGCGGGCTTTCGACGAAGCGGTTCAGGCGGTCGATGTCCTGCTGTGCCCGTCGACCGCCGGCGAGGCGCCGATGGGGCTCGACGGCATCGATCCGCCGGACACCTGCCTGATCTGGACGCTGTGCGGCGCGCCCGTGATCGGCCTGCCTCTGCTCAAAGGCTCGGTGGGGCTTCCGGTCGGCGCTCAGGCGGTGGCACGGCGCTTCGCCGATTACCCGCTGCTCGACTTCGCCCGTTTCGTCGCGCGGTGTGAGGGGCTGTGAGCGGAAGCGCCGGCAGGCTCGCACCGATCCGGCTGGTCGGGCCGCGTGTCACCCTCACCCCTTTCATGCCCGAGCATCTCTCGCAGCGCTATCTCGACTGGCTCAACGATCCCGAGGTGAATGCCTATTCCCGGCGGAAAGGCATGCCCTCGACGATCGACGACGCGCGCCGCTACATGGCCTCGCTGCGTCCCGACGAGATCGTGCTCGCGATCCTCGTCGGGGATCGTCATGTCGGCAATGTGAAGCTCGGACCGGTCGATTGGGAGAATGCCTGCGCCGACATCAGCATCCTGGTCGGCGAGCGCGATGTCTGGGGCAAGGGCGTCGGCGCCGAGGCCGTCTATCTCGTCGGCCGCCATCTCCTGAAGGAAGTCGGCCTCAACCGCATCTATGCCGACTCTCGCAACCCGGCCTTCCTCCGGCTGGTCGAGAAGCTCGGCTGGCGTGTCGAAGGCGTGCAGCGCGAGCGGTTGCGCGTCGAGGACCGCTTCCACGACAACACGCTGGTATCGCTGCTCGCATGCGAGTTCCGCACGATCACCGCGTTCGAGCCAGCGGCAGCCGGGAGCTAGGAAAACACCATGCGCAGTCTCGGCATTGTCGTCGCGCGGGCCGCCTCGAAGCGTCTTCCGCTCAAGAACCTGAAGCCGCTGCTCGGCCATCCGCTGGTCGCCTGGTCCTTGCGCGCGGCGCTGGCGAGCAAGCTCGATCGGGTGATCCTCTCCACGGAGGACGAGCGCATCGCCGAGGTCGGCCGTCAGTACGGCGCCGACATCCGCTACCGCCGGCCGCTACCGCTCGCGGAGGACTTCGCCGGGTCGGAAGAGATCGCCGAGCACGCACTCGATTGGGCAGAGGCCGATGAAGGCCGGAAATACGACGTCGTGACGATCCTGCAGCCGACCACGCCTTTCGTGGAGCCGGCGACGATCGATGCGTGCCTGACGGAAGTGCAGGTCGAAGGCTGCATGGGCTGCATCACCGGCCGCCTCTGCTCCGAGCCGCCGGCCTGGCTCTTCCGCAAGGACGAGCGCGGCTTCGCTACGCCCTGGCTCGAAGGCGAGGTGCGCGGCGAGCGCGAGCACAGCCAGTTCCTTGAGAAGCTCTACATCCCGACGGGTGCGGTCTACGCCAACAAGGTCGACGTGATCCGCAGGCAGCGAACCCATATCGGCCGCCCGCTGCGCTTCGTGATGATGGAGCGCGAGCGCGCCGTCGACATCGACGACGAGTTCGACTTCATGATGGCCGAGGCGCTCGGCAAGCACCACGGCTTCCAGATCACGCCGCCGAGCGGCTCGGGCGCGCGATAAGGTCGAGGGCGGTCACGCTCGCGCTCGTCTTTTCTTCTTTTCACGCTTCGCCGGCAGTCCCAGCGTCGAAAGCCCCTTCATGGGCGGCGGCTTCGGCCGTTTTGTCAGGCTCGGCAGCGGCCGTGGATCGGGCGTCGCCGGCAGGTCGTCGAGCACGAAGGCCTTGTAGGCATCCGATATCGGTCCCGAATGGGCGCCATGGCCAAGTATTCGACTGTAATAAAGACCATTATCCATTATCCGACGCCCGATCAGGCCGTCGCCGTTGTAGATCTGGTTGCAGATCTCCGCATAGATGCCGCGCAGGTCCTTCGGCTGCGCCTTCTCGCGGTTGAGGAGATGGCGACTGAACTCGTTGCCGACGATATAGCCGAGCGTCCAGCCAAGGCGCGAGTTGAAGACGCGCGGCTCCATCGCGGCGATCTCCTGGCCGCGCGAGGATCGCCGCAACCGCTCCCACGCTTCGATCGCCACGCGCGGCGCGCACAGGGTCGGGATCGGAAAGCGCGTGCCGTACCGCGTTCCCTCTCGTCCTTTGGTTTTTGCCTGACCTTCGAAGACGACGCAGTAATCACCTCCCTCGCCGACGAGCTCCATGAGTGTTCCGGTGATCGCGACCTCGCTAGGGCGGCGGCCGGTAAGCGCCAAAAGACCAGCAATCAGTCGCATTACGTCGCTTGATCGCGTCAGGCTGACGGCATGGTTCAGATAGTCCCGCGTTTCCCTGACATGCGCCTGGTTCTCGCGCCGGAGATCGACGGTCTCCTCGGTGTGGTGCCGGAGCTGCTGGTATTCCTCGGACTCGAGCGCGAGAGCGCGATATCCCTTGGCGTAGGGGCTGCGGCTGCCCGGCCGTGCGATCTCCTCGCCGAGAAGCGCGCGCAGAGCGCTTCGGCGAAGAGTGAGGAACTTCTTCACGACAGCGAGCTTGCGCGTCTCGTTCTTGCTCGCGAGGCGTGCCTTCCTGACTTCGTGCCGCGTGCCGCGTGCTCTGCCCATCGCTGTTTTGTAGAGCTGGTTCAGCTCGGATTTGGCGAAGCGTTCGCTCTCGGCAGAGGTTTTCGAGAGCGCAAATAATCGCACGAATTCCTCTATCTCGTTCCTGGCCGAAGGAAGATAGCTGGCAGGGTGGAAACGCAGAGAAAACAGCGCTTTTTCGTACTTTTTCTCGCTGAGTAGGGTGCGCGCCAGGTAATGTCGAATGATGGCGATCCGCCGAAGGCGAGCCTGATGCAGGAATTTTTTACTTGGAAATGAAGAAGTAATTCTTTGAAGTTCAATATTGGCGGCTAGTTCGGCCTCTTCGGCGGTTCCAGCCGAGGTGAGGGCGCGCACCAGGTCCATGATCGCCGCCGCACTGTCTGGAGGAGGCGGGATCGGCAGATCGGGAACGAATTTTCGCTCCAGGTTGGGAGGGATGCGCATGCGCGCATACTACATACGCGCGCTCGAGCGGGAGGCGGGGAATTTGGATCAGCGGGCCGCGGAGAGAAGCAGCTCGACCCACTAGAATAGCGTTAAAGTAATAAATCCATGACTATATCTTGATTCGTCAAGAGAAATATTTATCAGTTAAGTATAGACAAGTAAAAACCGCAATAAAGCGCGTAATTCCACCGATCCCGCGCAAAGAAGCGGCGGGATTCCAGCCAAAATCG